>OFQU01000083.1_pt1 | contig 18581 bp, 18 predicted proteins | sample 1542981 | NCBI WGS metagenome assembly OFQU01 (sample SAMN07774233, study PRJEB24372) | wastewater metagenome | isolation source: Exp Tend CN 90WW | collected 2016-02
TATCGTATGCCTTTGGAATAAGAAAATAGGAGTCCACCATTTAATAGAGTGGACTCCTTTTCTGATTATTTTTTGACAGGACCTTTTCTTTTCCTAATAGCTTTAGCTAGTTTATTAATTTCAGCTTTAGATTGATACAATTCATTCAATAAATGGCTCATCAATTCATAAGCATCAAAAACATCATCTATTGTTATTTCAGAATTACCATGACTGCCAGCATTACCTAACCATTTAATAGCATATAAAATATCTTCAAGATCACCTAAATTTGCATTTTTATTTTTAGCTTTAGCAATTCTAGCATCTAAAGATAAACGATGAAGTTTATTATTTTTCCTTGAATTTCTAGCTACTCCAAACTCGGTCAAAAGATTTTCAATAGCTGCCCTAACTTTATTTGCAGCAGAACCAGAAGATTGTAATGTTAAAGAAAAAGCTTCAATCAATGGTTCTTTAACACTATTAGGACATTTTTCAGGAATATTAAAAAAATTAATAGGAGGTATGAAAGTTTTTGGTGAATAATAACAATAATACTGTTGTTCCAGCTCTCCATGTTCGTTAGGTTCAGCTTCCCAATCAACAAAACCAGTACCTGAACATATTACATGCTCACCACAAGCACCATTGCTACAAATAAATACTGCTGTAAAAACTGATGATAACCAATCGAAATCCCAATCTTCTTCACTTTCTTGAATTTTTCTTGAGAGTGCTGTATCAAAAGCATAAAATTTTCTGTTATCAAGTTTTAAGCTTAATCCCTTACAAGTTGGACAAGGCAGAATAACATTATCAGTCTGTTTAAAAGGTTTTTTAAAAAGTTGTCTATCCATAATAATTTTTTCAGTCATTGTGAAGTCACATAACTTAAATTTATATTAAATGACGTATTCTTAATTGCACGAATACGTCACACTATAAGTGTGATATTTGATTTTTCAAGGACAATTTATCATCAAGTACATACAGATAGTCTTTATGCACAAAAACCATCGCCTATCTCTCCAAAAGAGCCTGATACAACATCTGAACAATGTGGGCTATTTCTTCTTCACTTAAAGCAGCAAAACCAAAGCGGATATGGAAATAATTTGATATATTATGAAGTACTGAACCAAATTGATATTCAGAATCAATATATAACTGTTTAAGAGCTTCTACAAATTCTACCTGATAAGGCAGATTAAATTTCACCCATAATGCCATGCCTCCCGCAGGTGTAACAATCTCAACTTTATCCTTAAAAATCTGCTGAAAGGTCATGACTGCAAAATCTCGACGACTTTGATAAATCTTCCGCATTTTTCGGGTATGTCGCTTAATTTCACCTTGTTGCATCAACTCAGCAATTGCCAATTCAGTAATCGCATTACCCTGTTTATCAATCAACAAAATATCCTGTTTCATGGCGTGGATAATCTCCAAATCTGCCACCACATAACCCACCCTTAAACTTGGTGCAAAAACCTTAGACAACGAGCCAATATGAATGACTTTATCTGCATTAGGCAAACTGATTAAAGGTGGAATAGGGCGACTGTCATAATGGAACTCATGGTCATAATCATCTTCGATAATATAAAAATCAAAAGTTTTAGACAGCTCCAAAAGTTTTAATCGCCGATCCATCGACATAGAAACAGTAGTAGGATACTGATGATGTGGCGTAGTATATACTGCTGCAACAGTATGATTTTTCAGTATTTCAAATAGATGATCAGTATCCAGACCATATTGGTCTAATCGAACCCGAACAATCTGAAAATGATTGGATAAAAAGGTTTCTACGGCTGGCGGATAAGACCATTGTTCCACCACAATCACCTGACGTTGTGGTGGTTGTTTGGCAAGTACACGAGCCGCAAGAAATATCCCCATTTGACTACCCCGAACCACACAAATATGCTGTATGGTCGCTTGAATAAAGCGTTCCATTGACAACATATTCAATAAGGCTTGACGTAATTCCAGACACCCCTGCGGCTCGCCATAGCCCATAATTTGCTGTCGAGTCACCTGAATTAAAGCATGACGATAGGCACGGGAAAATAGCTCGTAGGGAATCAGTCTGGTATCTGGAACACCATCATTCTTAATGGCTTCCTGTGAGGTGTGTGATTCGGTATGAGGTTGAACAGATGTCATCATGATATATGGTGAATCAAGTTTGAGATCGGGCAAATGTTCAGAAACAAAAGTCCCTTGTCTCGGTTTTGATACTAGCCACCCTTGTGCTTCTAAGTCTTCATACACCGATTGTACAGTTTTTCGGTTAATCCCCAGTTCATCTGCTAAGGTACGTGAACCCTGTAAACGTGTACCTTGCCTTAATCGACCAGACAAAATTTCCTGAATAATTTGATTTGCCAGTTTAAGAAAAATGGTTTTTTCTTCACGTTCAGCAAGATGTAGTCGCATTTTCCACGGTTGTTGCATGATTTACTGGACCATATAAGTTTTAAGAACTGGATATTTTAAACCATCCACAGATTTCTTATTCTGCCCATGTCGCAATGACAAATCAACCGAATAGGAGATCTTATGGAAACTGCACTACTTGATAAGCAACAGTTGATGCAAAATGCCCAACAGAGTATGCAACAGCTTTTTCAGGATGAAGGCTACACCGATCAACAAAAACTTGCTTTAACGTGTCGCATCTTATTTGAGCATGGTCATGATTCTGGACTTGCTGGGCAAATTACTAGCCGTACCGAAAAAGGCAATACCTTTATTACCCAACGTTTCGGTTTAGGTTTTGATGAGATTACCGCAGCCAATCTACTGGAAGTTGACCAAGACCTTAAACCTTTAAATGGTGAGGGCATGGCAAATCCTGCCAATCGTTTTCATACATGGATTTATAAAGAACATCCTGAAGTGAACTGTATTATTCATACCCACCCAACGCATATCGCTGCCCTATCGATGCTGCGTGTTCCCTTGATTGTGTCACACATGGACACTTGTGCCTTATATGAAGATTGTTCTTTTGTCAGTGACTGGCCAGGTGTACCTGTTGGTAATGAAGAAGGGATTTTTATCTCGGCAGCACTAGGTCAAAAACGTGCAGTTCTACTCTCGCATCATGGTCAGTTGGTGGCAGGAAAAACCATTGAGGAAGCCTGTAATTTAGCCATTCTGATTGAACGTGCAGCACGTTTACAGCTTTTGGCAATGGCAGCAGGACAAGTTCAGCAGATTCCACACGAACTTGCCAAAGAAGCTCACGACTGGCTTTCAACCGATAAACGTAATAAGGTCAATTTTGCCTATTACGCTCGTAAAGCTTTGAAAAATCATTCAGATTGCATTGAGGGATAATCACGATGAAATTAGAAGGCATCATTGCTTATCCGATAACTCCCTTTAAAGCTGAGAATCAGGAAGTTGATTTTGACGCCCTGACCATTACCCTAAATGCACTACTGGAACATCAATGTGATGCGATTGCACCTTTAGGCAGTGCTGGTGAAAGTGCTTATCTGTCTTGGCAGGAATGGCAACAGGTTGCCGAAAAAAGTATTGAAGTGGTCAATCATCGTGTGCCTGTAATTTTAGGGATTTCCGAACTCACCACCACAATGGCAATTCAGAAAGCCAAAAAGGCAGAAGAATTGGGTGCAGATGTGATTATGGTCATGCCGATTTCTTACTGGAAACTGACAGATCAAGAAATTTATGATTATTATCAGCAAATCGCAGCAGCTACTAAACTGCCAATGATGGTCTATAACAACCCTGCCACCAGTGGCGTAGATATGTCACCAGAATTGATTGCCAAGATGTTCCAAGAGATTGAAAACATTTGTATGGTCAAGGACAGTACGGGTGATATTCAGCGTATGCACAAATTCCATGAACTTACGCAAGGAAAATTACCATTTTATAATGGTTGCAATCCTCTGGCACTGGAAGCATTCTGTGCTGGTGCAAGCGGTTGGTGTACTGTTGCTCCAAATCTGTTGGGTAAATTGCCAAATCAACTGTATCAGGCAGCGAAAAATGGGGATTTAGCTCTGGCACAAAGCCTGTTTTATAAACAGCTTCCTTTATTACGTTTTATCGTACAAGGTGGTTTACCAAAAACCATTAAAGCAGGTTTAAATGAACTAGGCTTTAGTGTGGGTGACCCAAGAAAGCCATTACAGAAAGCCAATCCATCTGAGGTGAATCAATTGAAGTCATTAATGAAAATGGCAATGGCAACTTAAACTGAGACAATATACTGCTACCTAGTCAAAATTTTTCCTTGTCTGGGTAGTAGTGATTCAAATTCATTTTTCAGGGAATGAGATGTATATTTTAACTATTGCAACACAATGGGCGATTGTATTTAGTGGTATTTTTTTATGGGTGGGGATGTTGACTGGGGTTTGGAAATATTACCAGATTCGACATACCGAACGAGCAAGAGCGCATTACTATGTCGATATTGCCCATCGCAGTAGCTTACTGTATGCAGCCGCAAGCTTAATCCTGGCAGCACTTAGCCATTTTACGGTGTTATCTCATTTGGTTGCCTTGCTTTGTGTACTGGCAAATTTGTTCTTTTTTACCTTTGCCATTCTGTCCTATATTTTGCATGGTCTTCTTCAAGACACCACCAATCAATTTAAACAACCTCATCAACTTGGACGCTGGTCACTTCCCAACTGGATGATGACCTTTGCAATGGTCGGTTTAATTGTTGCAGAACTCGGGGCAACAACTATTTTATTACTGGGAACAATTTTTAAATTTCTGAATTGAAAAACTGCACTACTCAGAAAACTTTATTCTTGTCCAAGAAAATATGTGCAAAATACTTGCACTTTTTTTTAAATTCCAATATTGTCCTATGACAATATATATATGTCATAGGTTGCAAGATGAGCCAATATAATACGCCACATAGTCTTGTTGAATTAAAAGAGAATATTCAAGAAATTCAGCAACAGGTTGATGCTGTTTGCCAAAGAATAGGACGTAGTCCAACAGAAGTTCGCTTATTGCCTGTGACCAAGACCTTACCTGCTGAGCGAGTTGAACAAGCCTATCAGTTGGGTTTCCACTGCTTTGGTGAAAACAAGGTATTAGAGGCCAAAGGTAAATATGAAGCCTTGCAGCATTTACCAATTCATTGGATCTTAATTGGACATCTACAGAGTAATAAAGTGAAGTATGTAGCGAAGTTTATTGATGAGTTCCATGCTCTAGACAGTATTAAACTGGCAGAAAAACTGAACCATCGTTTAGTAGAGGTTCAGCGAATACTTCCTGTATTTATTCAGGTTAATACTTCCAATGAACAGAGTAAATTCGGGGTAAAACCAGAACAGGCTTTAACTCTTATTGAACAATGCCAACAATTTCCACAATTAAAAATCATTGGCTTAATGACCCTCGCTATTCATAGCCAAGACCCTACTGAAGTCAGACGTTGTTTTCAAACTTTACGTTTATTACGGGATGATATTCAAAAAACTTATCCCGACATCCAGCGTTTATCGATGGGTATGTCAGGGGATTTTGAGATTGCCATTGAAGAAGGCGCAACCGATATTCGAGTTGGACAGGCGATTTTTGGAGCAAGGGCTTTACCTGATAACTATTACTGGTCGGAGCAATAAAATATGAGCCAAAGCTATCAACTGACAATCTATCAGCATGGCAAGTTAATGGGTAATTTTCAGACCAGCTCCTTGCAGCCGTTGAAAGACATGAAGACCTTAGTGGAATATTTACAACCCCATGATGATTTAAGTTTTGAACTTTATCAGGTCATTGAAGATACACGATTTTTAATGCAAAAAGATGGTGCAATGCAATTGCTGGGTAGCAAGCATCTTTATCAACCTTGTTCTATGGATATTTTGAAAGAGCTAACCACATGAGTTATTTAATGCCGATTTATCAACCTTTGGCAATCGAGTTCCAGCGTGGAGAGGGTTGTTATTTATGGGACACACAGGATAAATGTTATTTCGATGCCATTTCAGGCGTTGGCGTCACATTACTAGGACATGTCCATCCAGTGATTCATGCAGAAATCGTGGCACAGTCACAAACCTTTTTGCATCTTTCCAATCTGTTTAAACATGGTTGGAACGAACGCCTGGCAGAAAAATTAGCAGAGATTACAGGCTTAACACAGGCATTCTTCTGTAACTCTGGGACAGAAGCCAATGAAGCTGCGATTAAAATCGCTCGTGCCTATGGTCATCATCGGGGTATACAACGGCCTAAAATTATTGTGATGCAAAATGCCTTTCATGGTCGAACACTTGGGGCGTTATCTGCAACAGCAAAACCAGCATATCGAGAGGCATTCGGACCTTTATTAGAAGGCTTTGAGTTTGTACCTTTTCACGATCTGGCGGCTATTGAACATTATCAGGATGATCCCGATGTGGTTGCTGTCTTACTTGAACCAATTCAGGGTGAAGCAGGGATTAATATTGCCTCACCACTATACTTAAAGCAATTAAGAAAATTATGTGACCAACAACACTGGTTGCTCATCCTGGATGAAATCCAGTGTGGACTTGGGCGTACAGGAACATGGTTTTTCTATCAACAGGCTGGAATCTGTCCCGATATTTTAACTATTGCCAAAGGTTTAGCTAATGGTGTTCCGATTGGTGCCTGTCTAACCCACGAAAAATTGGGGCATTTATTGCAATCAGGTTTACATGGTTCAACCTTTGGAGGGAATCCATTGGCATGTCGAGTTGCTTATACCGTTCTGGATTTACTGGAAAAACAGTATTTACAGACTGTTAATGACAGGGGTTATAAGCTACTGGATTTATTACAGTCCAAATTAACAGGACTGAAAAACATTCAATCAGTGCGTGGTGCAGGTTTAATGATTGGAATTGAACTGATTCATCCTGTTGCCAATATTCCTCAATTGGCAAGTGAAAAATTCGGGGTATTGCTAAATGTGACACAAGGCAAAGTCATTCGCTTATTACCACCTCTGATTATGAGTGATGACCAAGTTGAATATTTAGCCCAACAAATTTCGCTGTTATTAAAAGAGTTAAGTCAGAATTATGTGGAGCCACAGCCATGAAAACGATTTATGCAATTCAAAGTTTGGCATTTGAGGACTTGGGAAGTTTTGTTCCAGTCCTGAAAGATTTAGGCTATCAAATTCAATATTTACAGCTTGGTGTTGATGTACTGAATGAGGCATTGGCATCGAAACAACCTGTCATTGTATTAGGCGGTCCTATTGGCGTATATGAAACTGAAACTTATCCCTACTTAACAGATTTTATTGCAGCACTGACTCAACGTTTAAAAAAGAATTATCCAACTTTAGGCATTTGTCTGGGTGCACAATTGATTGCCACTGCTTTGGGTGCAGAGGTCTACAAGGGACATGTCAAGGAAATTGGCTGGAGTCGTTTAGTCCTCAATAATCAGGGCTTAGCCTCACCATTAAGACATCTGGAAAATGTGCATGTGCTGCATTGGCATGGCGATACATTTGATATTCCCGAATCTGCAAAGCGTTTAGCAGGTTCAATGTATTACCCAAATCAGGCATTTTCTGTGGGTTTAAATATTCTGGCACTACAGTTCCATGCCGAAGTTGATCCACATACTTTTGAACGCTGGCTGATCGGACACACGGCTGAATTAAATCAGGCACAGGTTGATATTTTAACCTTACGCCAAGAGAATACATACTATGGCAAACCATTACAGGAAAAAGCGAACCTGTTACTCCGTGACTGGCTCAGCAATTTAATCCCTGTATAACCCCCTGAGATAGAAATTTTTATGAACATTACAGGCAATACCGCTCAAGATATTCAGGATAATATCCGTACACTGATTAAAGAGGGACAGCTTCAAGAGGGCGACTTTTTACCGAGTGTACGGGAATTAGCTGAACAGCTCGGTGTTAATCGTAATACAGTTGCGGCTGCCTATAAGAATCTAGTTGCGATGGGGATTGTGATCTCCAAAGGACGTTTAGGGACACAGGTTAAATCCTATCAATCTTCACGTCTATTAGAAGGCTTTCAACCCCTATTACAAGGAACTATTGATTTAGCACATGGCAATCCAAAACGTGAATTGTTGCCTTCTCTCAAGCACATTAATTTAGCTAATTTTAACTGTGCACTCTATGGGGAAAATATTTACCATCCTGAACTATTAAAAATCACGCAGGAAAAAATATTTGCCGATATTCCACAGAACTTTAGCATTGAATTTACTTATGGTGCAGTGGATGCCATCGAAAGGATTCTAGCTACCTACTTGGTTTCATCAGATATGATTGCGGTAGAACAGCCTGGCTTTATCACCAGTATTTCTGCCATTGAACAACAACAGTTTAAAATGTATCCCTTTACAGTCAGTGAGCATGGTTTTGATCTCAATGAATTGCTGCAAGCATTACAGGCAAATGTGCAAGCAGTAATTATTACGCCACGCTCGCAGAATCCGACAGGTTATAGTCTGGACACAGTACAGGCTGAAAAAATTTATAATATCCTTGAAGACTATCCGCATGTACTGGTCATTGTCGATGATCATTTCTCATTATTAGCTCAGGCTCAATACCAGCATATTATTCCCCCCTCAACAAAGCACTGGGCACTCATTCGTTCAGTATCGAAATATTTATCTCCTGATTTTCGTTTTGCATTTGTATGTTGCGACTCTGAAACTTCAGAAAAACTGCATCTTAAACTAAATGCAGGTTCAACATGGGTCAGTCATATTATTCAGGAAATGGTTTATCAACTATTCAGCTCAGAACAGTTCCCTGAAACACTACAAACTGCCAAATCTTACTATCAACAACAAAATCAAAAATTTGTTCATTATTTACAAAAGTTTAGCATCCCCTGTGCAACCCATTATGATGGGCTAAATGTCTGGTTATCACTCCCTTATGCAGATAAAATGACTCAAATTCTACGGCAGCGAGGCTGGTTAGTACGTTCAGGACAAGACTTTAGAGTGAATCAAGATATATCAGCAATCAGAATCAGCACCTCAGACATGACAGAGGCACAGATGCAGGAATTTTGTCAGCAGCTAAGACAAATTTATGAGGTAGTGGTTAATTTATAAAAAGGTTTCTACTCTTAAAGAATCTGGCAATAGTGTTCTTATAGGGCATAGATCCATTATTTCTGACAATACAATTTAAGTAAATCAATAATAGGGACTGCAATATGATAAAGATTAGAAACTTTCCAGAAAATGCCCGAATTACCTTTCTCGGCTCTATTTTTAAGGATCATAAAAATAGTGAATGGAATATTCATATTGGTTTAGAAAATCACTATAACCATTTAGCCGATTATGAAAAATATATGGTAAGACATGCTCGTTTTTCCAATATGCCACTGTTGGCAAAAAATAGAAGATTTAATCAAACCAAAGACGTCCCCTCCTACAATGAATCGATCATCACCATTCAAATTGATGATTTTAACAATTGGAAAATAACAACAAATAAATCAGGACAGTACATATTTAGCTACATTGTGAGCGACTTAAAAGGTACACACAAGGATATTCAAATCCATTTACCACACATAGAACTGGCACGAGTCTTGTTTTTCCATAATGCTTATTTATCTAAGGCAGCTTTAGATCAAAGAAAGCTAACAACAGAATATTATATTGTCCCAGAAGAACATCAAACCATTATTCACGTTGATGAGTTATGCGACTTTCCACCCAATCAATATGATAGTGTTGGTATGCGTCGCCTACTGTCATGGATATTACTTGATACTGAGGCACGAGCGTCCTATGAAAGTATCTCCAAACATTTTTCGATTGAGCAAGTTAAAACTAAAACACAAACCTTTTGGAATTTCAATTTTGCACCGCCCTCACTAATAGGGGCTGAAATTACAATGAAAGTTTACTTCAGTGAAAAAAGCCAACAATATTATGTGAATGAAATCATTGGGATTGCTAATTTACCGACTGATATTTCTAATGAAGTGATTTTTTGTAGTCCAAAATTTACCGTAAAAAATAGTTATGAAAAAACAGGTGGAAACTCTGGAGGACGTAATACCTCCAACGATGATCCAACCATTGATGATGAAAAAGAAGCGGATAGTGATCGGAAAATTACCCAAATTGAATCTCCAAAAATCACTATGTCCCTTGCCAATCCTTATGGAACAAAAAAGGCAACACTTAAACGTTCAGGTAAAAAAGGTATACCGAATCAGAATGATGTTGAAATTCTACCCGATCATGGTGTGAGTACAGGTGAAGCCACAATCTTTGGTGACATTGGGCGTGGGGAATTTGAGAATGTCCATGATGATAGTGATGACCTTGAATTTTTCATGAAAAGATTTGAAGCATTCAAAGTCATGGTTGAACAATTTGCATCACAACATCGTATTCAGCCCATCATTCATGTACATAAGCTACCTGCGGTCAATCGTTCCAAGCTACATAGAACCCATAATGGTAATCCGAGGTGTATTATTGAAGTCCAACTTAACTTTCAAGGCAAAAAATTTGTCATTCTGGAAATAGATACCAGCGATAACCTAAAGCCTCTTTCTACACTGATTCTCAAAATCTCAGATACAGACACATGGAACTCATATTTTCCAACTTTTCGGAAGCAAATCGTTAAACGCTCTTTACGTTGGCCAACCGCTAAATCTCTACAAAATATAGGGATAAGGAAAACCTTTAATCATCCACGAAATCTAGTTGAAATGGCTGAGTCTGATGAAGAGTTTAAAAATTGGGGGAGACGGTTTGGGGAGGTTTTGGAGACACTTTATTAGTCAAACTATTTGGGAAAAGACCAGCTATTTGCTAGTCTTTAAAATTCAATATTAGATTAATGAGATAATACAATTTTTTTAGGACCTAAGGTCTTGATATGATTGCGAAGTGCCGTAGCTAAGTTAATCACATCAACTTTTTGATCGGACTCAATTTTGTAATCTAAAATCGTTAGCCCCTGTAAATCAGAGGCCAGTTTTACTTTTCCACCTTGTGGTACAGCGATCAAAGTTCTCGATCTAGAAAGATGCCCCATAAATAGGCCTAATTCAAATATTACATTATCACGAGGGGCTGAATACTCAACGCCCCTAGATGTTGTCAAATCATCACCTTGCATAATTGCAAGTCCAAAATCAGACTCTTTTACAGCTTGCTCAAGGGCTTCTAGTGTATAAGTACCTGGAGCAAACGCAGCATTCCAAATAGTTACATCAATTGGGTCATGATTGAAATCCAGTTTAATTTGACGTGCAACCTCTAATGCCTCCACTGTACTAATAATAAAAAGTTTAGGTCTTTCATTACACTTGTTAATTAAGTCATTACGCTGAGCAAGTCGTGAGCTTACATCTTTTAGTAAAAACATAGAGACTTCTGGATGTTTTCTAAGAATAGTTTGAAAGTCATCTGGCTTAATCTTGAGAGCTACAGTTTCTGAAGTAACCAATAATGATGCTGTACGAGCTTGACTTGCATTAATTGCTGATAACTCACCAACACTGACATCTTCACCACGTTCATAGGGCAGTACAACACCATTAATATGCAGCTCTACCTTTCCAGCCAAAATGTAATAGACATCTTGATCGTAATCACCCTGTTTAATAATATATTCCCCTGACTGATAAGATACTACCTCTCCCTTTTCAGCAATATCCTTAGCAATCTCTTGACTTGGAATAGATTTTTGGTTTAACAATGCATTAATCACTGCTGTTTCGTTTGAGATAAAACGTTCGATTAGCTTCATTTTACACCTATGAAATATTACATATTAATCAACATCTTAGTTATGAAAATCTTATATAACTGACAATCTATTAGACTGGTTACATAACTTATGGTGGTTTATTCATGTAATTCAAGCCAAATAAAATTTTTATTTGGCTTGAATTTTGAATGTACAACCCTTATCCATGAAGAAGATAATTTTACGGATGGTATTTCATCATGACTAAAGTTTGGAATCATGAAAATGCACTAAATTCTATTGAGAATCGCTTAAAAGACGTCAACAATATTTCAATTACTGAATATGCCAAACGAAGGGATTTAAGCAAGATTAAAACTGCCGAAGCATGTGTCCTAGATGGGGTTCATCTATATATTGATATACTAAATATGGATGGCTTATTAGGTACTACAATCTCTGAGGGAGAAACATGTCATAAGCGTGTATTACAGTTTTTATCCCTACACTACCGAGCTATTGATAAGATACTAGAAAGCTGTGGGGCCATCCGTGTTGACTATCATAACCAACGGCTTCATGCAGTTATAACGCAACCTTATAATACAGAAAGTGATGCAGAATCAAAACGTATTTATAAAGCTGTAGCTATTGCAAAAACCATTTTAGACGTAAGTAACCAACTTGATGATGAACGAGATGAAGACAATACATCTCTTCCCCAAGCAAAAATGAGAGTTGGTATTGATAGCGGAATTGCTTTAACTGTAAACAACGGGCGTAATGGACATCGCGAACCCTTGTTTCTAGGCGATCCAGCTAATCACGCTGCTAAAATAGCAAGTGGTGGTAACTCATCAGGTATTTTTATGACTAATCGAGCCAGAGAAGTAATTGGTCTCAATCGGGTTGGTTCAGAAAAAAATACAGCTCTAAATAATATTGATATTAATCAAATTGTTTCACAAACAAAAATTCCTGTAACTGTTGATCAAATTATTGAATGCTGGCGTAATGATCTAAATTCTCACCCTATTGGTAAGTTTAAATTTACTCGTCAAACACCTCCACTTAAAGATATGGACATTTTGAATCTGACACCAGGAAATTCAAAACGTCAAGAGGCTGTTTCTATATATGCAGATATTGATGGCTTTACCAACTATGTAACTGAACATATCTATAGCAACCCTGAAGCGGTGGTAAAAGTATTGCATGTACTCCGTTCAGAACTTGAACGTGTATTAACAAATGATTTTGGAGGTCGTCGTATTCGCTTTATTGGAGATTGTGTTCATGGCGTAATATGTGAGGGAACATCACAATCTACTAATATTCCCGAAACTATCACTACTGCTGTAATTTGTGCCAGTGCTATGAGAAGTAGTTTTGACTTAGCACTTGAAATACTCGCTCAAAATGGTATTGATACAGGAGATTTAGGTCTACAAATCGGTTTAGAATACGGACCAATTGTTATCAGTCGCTTGGGGAAACAAGGCAATAAAATACGTTGTTGTATCAGCCGTGCTGTTATTGAATCAGAAAATGCTCAAATGCGATGTGATGGGAATCAAACTGCTTTGGGTGAGGCGGCTTACAGACATGCTCCTGATGATGTCAAAAAATTATTTAACCATCATAGAAAAGCTAATCACCTTGATTACAATGAAATTATTGAGTCTTTGGCTGATTCTAAAAATGCCTCAGCCACTTCCGTAAAAGAAGCTGCCTATGATAGTGCTTCTACATTAATGCAGAAAGCAAGCACACAAGTTGTAAGACCTTATTGTAAATGAGCTCAATTGAACTATTAGTCAGTGCTCTAAACGATACTCCTGACTCTGAAATCATAATTCGGAGTCAAGAGCTTTCTTATTTAAATGTTTTAATTAATTTGAAAAGAGTCGATGGTAAAACCGTTCCCTACCAATTAGAGATTCATGCTGTTAAAAATAATAAAGTTGTAGTATCTGAGTTAACCCAGTTATTACCCAAATGTTGTCCAGAACGACATATCAATTCAGATGGTACTTTTTGCTTATCTTGGCAGGATGATATTGATTTAAGTATTATTGATATTGAGAAAGCAGCTTTTTGGTGGCAAACACTTATTGGCTTCTTACTTAAACAAGAACGAGTTCATAAAAAAAGACAATGGCCTGACCAAAATGCTTGGGCTCATGGTTCAGCAGCCAAATTTCAAAGAGATGCTTTATCAGCACTTGATCAAGTTGGAGCAAATTTTAAAACTTTAGTTTTTTCAGACTCTATACAAGTCACTTATCATAAAACTAATAAGGGCAACGGTAGCTATTATAAAGTATTTAGAAATGGTCTACTATGGTATGTAGTATGGGAAAAATTTCAAAGAGTAGCTATATTAAGACAAAAATGCCTGTGTGGCTCTAAGAATAGAAAACATTATAAGAGTACTTTGCGAAATTGTAGTAACCAATTGCACCAAAAATATTTTGTTGATTTTGCGATAAACTATTACCATTGGAAAATAGAAGAGGCAAATTTTTGGGTAGATTTTAAAGGAAAATCTTGCTGCGGTACTTTAGATGAGTGTCCACTTAAAGAACATTAAATATACCTAAAAATTTAGGATGATACTTTATTACTGATTTTAGTAAAATTTTAGAATCAGACCAAATTATACGATGATACTTTATTTTTTAAACAGTTTTGTTAAAAACCTAAAATCAACAACTTATGTTAATTTCAGGATGCAACTTTATTACTTAACCACATCCAGTGTATTGTGTTAATGGATTTGATGTTAATGAGATAAAGCCAAAACGCTGATAAAACTCTATGGCTTTTTGATCTTTTGCATGTATTACAACAAAATTAACACCAATAATTTGAGCAACTTTTGAAACTTGTTTAAGAGCCTGAGCTAAAAGTACTTTTCCAATTCCTTGCCCTGCGCTGCTTGATCAACGGCAAAGCGCCCCACAACCACACAAGGTAATGGATAACGAGGTAATCGTTTAGTGAAAATAGCATCAAATCCTATAGAGGTACTTGATAGACAATAAAATCCTCTCACCTACTGTGTATCATCATCAATAGCAACATAGGTTTTATTTGTTCCTGATTTCTGATATTGGGATGTGTATTGTTTTATGGATTTATTTAGATCATCTTGCCCACAATTAAATGATTTTTTCTGATGATGGTCTTGTAAAACCTCAATTTTCATCCAATAAACTCATTAATTTTTTCATCTCATCATTTGCAGGGCGTGGATTTTCAAGCAAATTCATTAACATATCACGATCAGCATTATTTACTTTTAACTCGTGATGATATTTAAGTAATTCTTTTGCTCGTTCAAATGAGGATTGGATCATAAAGGAACTCACACTAAGACCCAATAAATTCGCAGCTTGCTCAATTACATTCTTTGCATCTACAGTTGAACGAACATTGATTCGTTCTGTTGCTAAGTTAGCCATATTTCCCACCAACTTGTGCATCAATATGATGTACAAGTTATAGCAGATTAAGGCAATACTTTAAGATTCAAATTTGCATATTTTGTTTTAAAATATTTGGAATATAAAATAAGCATTTTACTATGAACCAGAATGAGTGGTCGGGTTTGAGTCTGAATATGCAGTTGGTTTACATAAAAATATGCAACGATGTTTACTAAGATGTAATTTGAATACTTTTGCCTATCCTAAACGTTTTTTAAACTCAGCAATTGAGTACTAAAATACCCGATAAATTATTAAGCTACTGAATTTAAAAAATAATTAAATAAAAATTATAAAATTTTGTTTGTATATAAATATATTTAAGTTTGTATATTTCTGCCAAATACAAAATTATCTTCCTTGAGATATGATGAATTATCAACCAAAATTCATAGGTCTTCTGTATGACAAAAATTATAAAAAACTATGAGGAATTAGTAAAAGAAGGATATGGCCAAGGCCATGGACGAGATTATAAATCTTGCAAAACTGTTCATAACTTCAGTTCAATTGGTCGCTCTCATAGAGTACAAGGTCGTGTGAGTAAACGTCTTCACCACTTGTTTTCTGATCTAGAGTTATCCACCTTTTTGCTGCTTGACTGGAATCAGAACGTTACAGATATTCGTGAACATTATCCTTTGGATATCTATGATCTTAACTCCATCTGTTCTCGTTACCGGATGAAAAAGGTATCGGTTGATTATCTACCTTTTACCCTATCTTCAGATTTTTTAGTTGATTTTGGTAAGTTTTCTATAGCCCTCGACACTCTTTATAGCAAGGATTTGAATAAAGCTCATATTATTGAGTCTTTAGAAATTAAACGTCGTTACTGGGAAGAAGAGCACAATACGCCATTCAAGCTGATTACCGAAAAGGATATTCCTGCTACGGTACTAGAGAACATTAAATGGCTGTATGTAGAAAAAAATAATCTTGAAATAACAAATCATATGATTGATCAAGCAATTTATTTTATGGAAGAAATTAGCCAGTATCCTCAAAGCTCATTGATCTCTTTCTGCAACCATACTGACCAAACTCAAAAAAGGGGTATCGGAACGACGCTCGCATTGTTTAGAAAACTATTTGCCCTGCGAATACTGCAATTTAATCTAGAAATTTCGTACTTGGAGCTTAAACTCTCTGATATTCATGCAAGTAATTTGCTCCAGAACGAGAATACAGTCCATGCAACTAATTAATTCAGTTTACATCTTGAATTCAACACAATACCGGATACTCAAATTCTTACCGCAGTATACCGTATGGATTGCAATTGATAATAAAAATGCTTTTCCTGAACTCATTTTATCCAAGGAACTTCAAACTCTCTCAGATGATCAAAGCCTAATACCAGCACAAGATCCTTATGATCACTTAAAACGATTAAACTTGAGTGAGGATTCTATTCAACTCAAAAAAAGAGATGAAAACTTTTTTATTATTCAAGATTTAATTAATGATGAACAAGTTCTTATCAATGCAAAAATCAGGACTGCAAAAATTAAAACTATACATCTAGAAAAAGAAGTATCAATTAATAAAATCCTACGACTCCTAAGACGCTACTGGCAACGTGGTCAAACTATAAATGCTTTGCTACCTGACTATGAAAACTCAGGTGGAAAAGGCCAAAAAAGAGCTATAGGTGATAAAAAAATTGGCAGACCACGCATTTATGAATCGAATGAAGGTAAGAATGTCACTGAACAGGTTGAATTATATTTTAAGCAAGCCATCGAAGAGTATTTAGTTCCTGTCAAAAAACAATCCATTAACGAAACTTATCTTCGGTTTAAAAATTTATTTTCTAAGCACTTTCATCAAGTGCAAGCCGCAGATATTCCAACCTATGCCCAATTCTATTATTTTTATAATAAGCGATATAGAAATAAGAACAATTCCGAGGAAATTCTGAAGAATCAGAAAACTCTGAAAGATCACAAACCTCTGACTTCAACAGCGACCAAGCACGCAAATGGTCCTGGTGCACGTTATGAAATAGATTCAACAATCGCTGATATCTACCTTGTATCATCACGAGATCCATCACAGATTATTGGCAGACCTACCGTATATATTGCTATCGATGTATTTAGCCGGATGATTACTGGGCTTTATGTCGGTATGGAAAACAGCTCATTTAACACAGCCATACAATGCCTCAGCGTCGCAATCCAAGATAAAGTAACATTCTGTCAGAGTTATGGCTTACAAATACAAGCGGAAGACTGGCCGATTTATGGTTTACCTAGCGCCATACTTGCAGACCGCGGCGAACTAATTGGCTATCAAATTGAACTTCTTGAAAAAAACTTTTCTGTTCGAATTGAAAATGCACCACCGTATCGAAGCGATGCCAAAGGTATTGTGGAGAGGGCTTTCGGAATCATTCAGTCACGCTTTAAATCCTACGATAATATTGGTGTTGTTTCTGGATTCAAGGAAAAAAAGAAAGGCGGACATGATTATCGGCTAGAAGCGTGCCTGACTCTGGAAGAGTTCAGAAAAATCATATTAAGCTGCATCTTGTTACGCAATAATTTTGATGTCTTGACGAAATATGATCGCAGTGCCGATATGCCAACTGACCTGCCATCTATTCCTCTTAAGCTCTGGCAGTGGGGCCTACAGCACCGCACTGGGATGTTAAGACAAGTGGATAACAAATCACTATATGTTGGCTTGCTACCTAGGATCGATGCCTCCTTAAGTGACAAAGGACTTAAAGTCAAAGGATTAGTCTATCAATGTCTGGAAATGCATCAACAAGGCTGGTTTATTCGTAACACAACCAAATCTCGCCCGAAAAAGTTGCGGATTGGTTTTGACCCATACTCAGTAAATACCATTTATATTTTTTATGATGAAAATAAATTGGAATACTGGGAGGCTCACTTAAATGATACCTCACGTCAATATCAACATCTGACCTGGTGGGAAGCTGAACAAATTCAAAAAGCGATCAAAACTGTTGAAAAACAGCATTCGCAACTCAAGTCTGTAGCCATCAGCGAATTGCAGGATTTTACTGACAACATCATTAAGTCAGCACAGAGTCGGCGGGCTCAAGCGGGAGTTCACCAACTTTCTAACGCACAACGTACTCGAAATATCCGGCAGAATAAACAAGAAGCCATGCAGATGGAACGTGCGGAACACCTACAAAACAGGCCTGTAAATTCTATCCGGACCATCAATCCCAATAAAGATAATACTCAAATACCCCCATCTCAAACCAGCAATCTAGATTTGACAAGTCAACCAGATTTAATGAGACAATTATTTGAAGAGGACGATGAAGAATGAATAATAATGAACTCACGATTAATACATCAATAGAAGACATCTATGGGGATAATCCTCTCATTACTCAATTA
>OFQU01000084.1_pt1 | contig 18554 bp, 15 predicted proteins | sample 1542981 | NCBI WGS metagenome assembly OFQU01 (sample SAMN07774233, study PRJEB24372) | wastewater metagenome | isolation source: Exp Tend CN 90WW | collected 2016-02
TCCCAGTCGAGCTTGCCCGGCCATTGCACAATCGGTCCAAACTGCGAACTGTAGAGGTCACGTGTCACAGCGGTAACCTGGCCGTCGGCCTGTTTGACCTGAACAGTCACGGTTTGCTTGCTCATCGGCAGCGATTGGCCATCGAGCAGGTAGCGCGTCGGATCTTTCGGGTCGAGTTGCAGGCGATACAGGGTGAAGTGCTTCGACGAGTCGACGGTATGGGTCCAGGCAAGGTGCTGGTTGAAACCGATGTTGATCATCGGCAGCCCCGGCAACGCGGCGCCCATCACGTCGAGCTTGCCGGGGATGGTCAGGTGCATCTGATAGAAGCGCATGCCGCCGACCCAAGGGAAATGCGGATTGGCCAGCAGCATTCCGCGGCCATTGAACGAGCGCTCGCTGCCCACCGCCACGGCGTTACTGCCGCGATCCAGGGCAAAACGCTGCTGGCGGGCATCGGCCAGTTGATAAGCCCGTGAGTCGTGGTTGATGGCGGCAGTCGCTTGCGGCGGAGTGGCGCCAGCCAATGCCTCGGCAAACTGACCGACACCACCTTCGACCAGCAGACGACGAGTGAGCCTGACCACATCCTGCGCAGCGATGTCACGTACCCATTCACCCTGACATTGCTGCGGCAGGCCCTGCTGCCGGCGTTCGGCCAGGTAGCGGTTGTAACCGGCGGCGTAGCCTTCGACCAGGTCACGCACCGGGGTCGGCTGAGCCTGCCAGAAAGCCTGCACCGCCTCCGGCGTATTGAGCCAGGTAAAGAACATATCGCTGACACGGTTCTCGCGCTGTTCGACGGTCAACTGCTCAGGGCCGAAATAGCGCGAACGCTCACCGTTGACCGTGACGATTTCGTTGGCCAGCAGGCACAGGTTGTCTTGCGCGTAGGCATAACCAATGCCGAAACCGAGGCCGCGTTCGTTTTCGGCGCGGATGTGCGGCACGCCAAATCCGGTGCGCCGAATATCGGCACTGGCCGCAGCGGCCGGGCTGAACGCATGGGCCGACACACTCAGCCCGAGAAACATACCGGCAACGGTGAGTTGCAAGCTTCTGGCAACAAACTTCGAGTCAAAGCACAACCCGTCCCGTGATTCCGAATGTTCAACTTGCCGCTTGCAGCTCGAAGCTTGCAGCTGCTTCCGTCCGGTTAACTGCCTGGAAATAATCACGCTCGCTCCTGATCGAAATGCCGAAGAGCGGATCACGCCAACCGTGGGAAACGACACAGGCTACGCTCCGCTCTGAAAACACCCACGCGTCCACGCGCAATGAGCCTGAGCAAGAAACGAAGCCGGAGAAAAAAATTTAGCCCGCGTGACAGCGGATACAAGCCGTGATTACAAGGAAAGAACGAATTTCCGACAAATTTTCCACATTTTTTCTTTCATGATTTGTCGTGCTGATACGTCTTGTTTAGAGAACGCCCCAATAACCCTCCCGATCAGACTCTGAAAGGAGCCATCGCATGTACAACTCGCAACTACCAACGGACGGTAGCCAGGCGCAACAAGGAGCTTCCATGAGCCCCCACGCGAGCGATTTCGGGCCACGTGTCGACCGTCACGGTAACGAGCGAATCCGCCTGCTGCTGAAAAGTTTCGGGCTGCGCACCAGTCTGATTCGCCTCAAAGTCCTCGACGCCCTGCTGGTCGCCGCGCAGACCGATCGTCGTCTGGGCGTGCGCGGTGTCCATACCCAATTGCTGGATCTGGATATTCCGCTGTCCTTCCTCAGTGTGCGCGAAGTCCTCAAGCGCCTGTGCGCTGAAGGCGTGATTACCTTCAACGCCGACAAGAGTTACAGCCTGCATCCACAGGCTGCAGCCGTCCTCAACAACGATTGAAAGGCGCGGCGATCGCCGTCAAGGCTTGACCTTGCGGCGCATCACACCATTGATCACCACCACAACCACTGCCACGCCAATGGCGATGTACTGGAATGTCTTCTCGTCGATCTTCCCGGCGTTCTGCAGCCAGGACAGGCCAAGCATGATCACCAGCACAGACACGGCGATCAGAATCGAATATATCAAGCGTTGCTTCTGGGTCATTGCGGTTTCCTGAACCTTTGGAATGTATCCGGTTTGTATCCGTTTGCATGCCATGCGCTTACCCTTTTACGGGGATGCGCCGCGACATTCGGGGTCTCATGTTACAGCCGATGAAGAGTTTTGGCTTCATGACGGCGTAACCATGAGGATTTTTGAAATGCTGCGTCGAATCACCTGGCTGATTCCCGTTCTTGCCCTGCTGACCCTGAGTGGCTGCATCATCTTCCCCCACGGCGGCTGGCACGATGACCATCACCGTTATTACCAGGGCGGCCCTGGCTATTATCAACATCGTTAAGTGAAGAACTTCTGATATAACCCGAGTCCAATTATTTCCCGCTATTCAATGCGCTTACGCAATGTAGGCGCATTTTGCGTAAAGTATCTGCAAAACCAGTAGGACGATTCGCCATCAACTGTAATACCTCCTCCCAAAGTAAAAATACGCAAACTATAGATATATACCGTCACACCAAATCCATATAAACCCACATAGCAGCCCCTTACTCTCTGCACTCTTGCTGTTTAACTTGATGAACCAGAAAGCATATGCAGAGAATTTTGATAAACATCCCTCCCACACGAGCGCTTGGATTCTGTCTGGCACTGACCTTGTTTGAACTGACCACTTACATGGCCAGTGACATGATCATGCCGGCCATGTTGAAGGTCATCCATACGTTTAATGCCGATAGCCGTCATGTTCCCTATGCGTTCAATCTGTATTTGCTCGGCGGTGTCTGCCTGCAAGGGCTGATTGGCCCCTTGTCCGATCAACTGGGGCGGCGGCGCATGTTACTGGCCGGTTGTGCGCTGTTCAGCGCGGCCTGCGCGGCGGCGTTCGCTGCCGGCAGCATAGAAGCGTTCAACCTGCTGCGGCTGGTGCAAGGCATGAGCCTGGGTTTTGTCGTCGCCGTCAGTTACCCCGCCCTTCAGGAAGTCTTCTGCGAGGCCGACGCCGTACGCCTGATGGCCTTGCTCGGCAACGTCGCGTTGCTGTCTCCGTTGCTCGGCCCGCTGGTTGGCACCCTGCTATTGGAATGGCTCGACTGGCGCGAACTGTTTCTGATGCTTGGCCTGGTCGCCGCGCTGGCCTGGCTCGGGTTGTATGCCTTCATGCCGGAAACTGTGGGGGCGCTGCGCCGTGACGGTAAACGCCTGGCAAGCATTCCTTTCTCCTGGCGCCATACCCGGCAGCGTTATCAGGCATTGCTGGGCAACCACCGCTTTCTCGCCGCCAGCCTCGCCCTGGGCCTGATGAGCCTGCCACTGATTGCCTGGATCGGCCTCGCACCGGTGTTATTGATGCAACAGCAAGGCCTGACGCCCCTGGCGTACGGGCTATGGCAAATCCCGGTTTTCGCGGCGGTCATCGTCGGCAATCTGTTGCTTGACCGGCTGTTGCTCACCCAGCCGCTACCGCGCCTGGTCAGCCTGGCGCTGTGGCCTTTTTGTCTCGGTCTGGGCGCGCTGATCGTATGCAGCCAGCTCGGTGCCGGGTTACAGGCCGTCGTCGCCAGTCTCGCGCTGTATGCGGTGGGCCTGGGCATGAGCAATGCGGCGCTGTATCGGCTGGCCCTGTTCTGCAGCGAGGACAGCAAAGGCCTGGTCTCTGCGCTGATCGGCATGCTTTCCATTACCGTGATGGGCGCCGGCGGCGCGCTGATTGCCGCGTCTGGCGGGGGTAACAGCCTGTCGCTGTTTGCCCTTTGGGCGGCCGGCGGCGGCCTGCTGGCCCTGCCCTTGCTGCTGGGCTTCCTCTCCAACAACACGTCCCACTCCGCATCAACTCCATAAGGCTCGAACATGACCGGTTTACCTCTCAGCGATGCGCTTTGCGCGTCAGCGGCGCCCTATTGCCCGAATTCCGTGCCATCGGGTCTCTTCGAACACGCCATGGCCGAAATCAGCCGGTTTCACAGCGAGCAGACCCCCGGTTACACGCGTTGGTTGAACGCTAACGGGCTGCAGATCAACGACCTGGACAACCTCGATGACTGGTCGCTCCTGCCACCGATCTTCGCCAGTTTTTTCAAACGACAATTGCTGCTCAGCTCCACCGGCGAAACGGCCCTGGAACTCACCTCCTCCGGCACCAGCGGCGAAAAAAGCCGCATGCGATACGACGAGCGCAGCCTTACCGCTGCCCAGTTCATGGTTGCGCGCATTTTTCATCATTACCACTGGCACACGCCCGACACGCCATGCAATTACCTGATCCTGGGTTACGAACCGGAAGAGCGCATCGCCCTCGGTACCTCTTACACCGACCAGTTCCTGTGCAGCTTCGCCCCGGTCAATCGCGTGTGTTACGCCCTGCGACGCACCGGCAACGGACATCAATTCGATCTGTTCGGCGTCATCGCTGCCCTGCAAGCCTTTGCCGAAGAAGGCTTGCCGGTAAGGATTTTCGGCTTCCCGGCGTTCCTCTGGCAGACCCTGCAACAGATGCAGGCCACCGCTGTCGCCGACCTGCGCCTGCCGGCCCGCTCGCTGGCGTTTTTCGGCGGTGGCTGGAAAACCCGGGCGGCACAGGAAATTCCACGGGCGCAGTTGTATGCGCAGATTCACCGACAACTGGGGATCGACCTGGCGAATTGTCGCGACGGCTACGGCGCAGTCGAGCATGCCGTGCCCTACATCGAATGCGCCCACCACCGTTTCCATGTGCCGGTCTATTCGCGGGTCTACGTGCGCAATCCCGCAGATTTTTGCGTCTTGCCCTACGGCGAACGTGGACTGCTGGGCTTCGTTTCACCCTACATCTCCTCCAGCCCCGCCCACGCCGTGGTGATGAGCGATCTCGCCACCCTGCATCCGGGCTCCAGCTGTGGCTGCGGGCTTTCCACCGACTGGTTTGAATTACATGGCCGCGCCGGCACCACGGCCAGCAGAAGCTGTGCCATGGCCGCGGCCGAATTGTTAGGGAGTCATTGAAATGTATTTACTTGACGGACACCTGTGCACACCCGACAGCCTCGATCAGGCGCTGGCATCACTGCTTGAAAACCTGCCGCGACAACTGAGTGCTCCCTTGGCAAGTGCCACGATCATCGACGCGGCGCAACGGTTTGCCGAACAACTGCGCGACACCGATCTGCCGCTCGATGCCGAGCAACGCCAGGGGTTGATCGAGTTCTGCCAGGCTGAAGCGCTGTGCGGCAAACTCGAGCGCGAACTCGGTATGCAGCCGCACTCGCTGCACCGCTTCGACTACCGGCTACCGCGTTTCGAACGCTGGAGCCCCTTGGGCCTGGTGGTGCACATCACCCCGGGCAATGCGCCGTTGCTGGCATTTTGCGCAGTGATCGAAGGCCTGCTCGCGGGGAACGTCAACTGGTTGCGCCCGAGCAGCAGCGATCAAGGGCTGACCGCACGCCTGCTCCACGCCTTGCTGCAATGCGATCCGAGCGGGCAGCTCGCCGGTTACGTGGCCGTGCTGCCGGTGACCACCGCGCAAATCGGCGCACTGTGCCGACACGCCAATGGCGTCGCGGCCTGGGGCGGCGAATCGGCGTTGCAAGCCATACGACAGCAGCTCCCGCTCGGTTGTCGCTGGATCGATTGGGGCCACCGCATCAGCTTTGTCTACCTGACCGCCAGCGCCGCTTCCGCGCAGGCACTGGAGGCCGTGACCGACGAAGTCTGCCGACTCGATCAGCAAGCCTGTTCCAGTCCGCAATGGCTGTTGGTCGACAGCGACGATCCGGCAGTCCTGCGTGACATCGGTGCCCGCCTCGCCCAGGCCTTCACACGCCGCGCCGAACACTGGCCAGCCCTGGTGCCGACCGTGCAGGAAGCGGCGCAAATCACCACGCACGTACAGATGGAGCGGCTGGGGCAAAGCTTTGCCGGCAAGACCGGGCAGATCTGGAGCGGCCCCGGCTGGCGGGTGATCTGGAGCCATGATCGTCAACTCGGCCCGTCCCCGTTGTTTCGCAGTGTGCTGCTCAAGCCCGTGCCGCGCTCGCTGCTCGGCACGACCCTGCTGACCTGGCGCAACGTCTTGCAAAGCTGTGCAGTGGTCTGTGAGGACGCCGAGATCGCCGAACTGGCGCAGACATTGATCAGCGCCGGCGTGACCCGCATTGCCCCGGTCGCGGCGATTCACGACGGTTATGCCGGCGAGCCCCACGATGGTGTCTACGCGTTGCAGCGCCTGAGCCGTCGCGTGTCGGTCAGCCTGTCGCAGACTGCGCTGTCCGCACAGGCCAGCCTTGATTGCCAGCCCGCGCCGGCGCTGCAAGGCGCGCAGCCCATCATGACTAAAGAGGCGTTTGCCGCCCAACCGATCAACCCGAAGGCGCAGCTGTTGTTCCGCTCGGGCGGCACCAGCGGCACCCCGGCGCTGGCGGGTTTCAGCTATCGCGATTTTCAACGACAAATGCGCGCGACCGCTGACGGCCTGTTCGCCGCCGGTCTTGATCCGGTGCACGACCGGGTGATGAACCTGTTCTTCAGTGGCGCAATGTACGGCGGTTTCTTCAGCTTTGCCAAAGTCCTCGAACTGTTGCAGGTCACGCACCTGCCGATGGGTGCGCCCGGCGATGATGATTACCGGGACATTGCGCAACTGATCATCGCGCAGCGGGTGACGGTGTTGATCGGCATGCCGAGCACGGTACACCGGCTGTTCCTCAATGAAGGCCAGCATCTGCGGGCCTACGGCGGAGTCGCCAAAGTGTTTCTCGGCGGTGAGCACCTGAGCGGGCAAACCCGTGAACTGCTACAAGACTGCGGCGTTTCGAGTGTGCGCTCGGCGGTGTACGGCAGCGTGGATGCCGGGCCACTCGGCCACGCCTGCGCGGCCAGCGCCGACGGCGTGTTTCATTTGATGAGCGATATCCAGCAACTGGAAATCGTTGAGTTTGCGCAAGACGTTCCGGTGAAGGGCAACGAGACCGGCCGATTGGTGTTCACCTCACACGGCCGCGAAGGTCATTCCATCACGCGCTATGACATCGGTGACAGCGGACGCTGGGTCGACGGGGCGTGCGCGTGCGGCCTGAGATCGCCACGCTTCGAATTGTTGCAACGTCACGGCAAGCTGATACGCATTGGCAGCGATTTCATTTCCCTGAGCGAATTGACGCAGCGTCTGCAGGTGCCGTTTCAATTAGTCCTCGACCACGCCCCCGACGGCAGGGATCGCCTGCAGTTGCGCAGCGAACTGACGTCGTCGGAAGTACTTGCGCGGCTCGCGGACTATTCAACTTTAACGACCCTTATCGAGAGCGGTTTGTTAGTGATGGAAGTTGAAGTCTGTGTACCCGGAAAGTTCACCCGTAACGCCCACAGTGGCAAAACCGCCGCGGTGATTGATGCGCGCCGTTAGTTCTTATTCACCTGTACACCTGAACTAAAACCAGACAACTTCAGAGCAATAACCGTGAAAACTACTGACCAACTACGCGAACTGATCAAGTTCGCGCGCCAGTGTTCGCCGTTTTACCGCAAACATCTGGCGGCTATCAGCGCATCCGATGACTCGCTGGATAACGTACCCGTGGTGGATCCACTGCAATACTGGCGCGAAAGCCAGAGGCTCGACCAATGGCCCGTCCTGACCGGCCCCATGGCATCCGCGCTGGTGTTCAAGACCGGTGGTTCGACCAGTGCCGGCAAATTGTCGATTTACGAGCGCGAAGAATGGCGCGCGTTCGTGACCGACTTCGGTCAAAGCCTGAACGCGCAATTCAATCCGGGTGACCGCGTTGCCAATCTGTTTTTCTGCGGTGACCTGTACGCCAGTTTCCTGTTCACTCACGATGCGTTGCGGCATGTCGATACCGACATCACCGAATTTCCGTTCACCGGCAGCGTCGATCTGGCTGCACTGGCCGAAACCATTCCCCGACAACGGATCAATGTGCTGGCAGGTGTGCCCGCGCAGTTGCTCACGTTCGCCAGTTGGCTGAGCGGGCGCGGGCAAACGCTGCCCGAGGTCGAGACCATTCTCTACGGAGGTGAAAGCCTGTTTGCCGCGCAGCGAACAATACTGCGGCAAGCGTTTCCCGCCGCGCGCATCGCCTCCATTGGCTACGCCAGTGTCGACGCCGGATTGATCGGCGTCAGCCACCGTGACTGCAGCGAGGGCGAGCATCGGATGTGCGACGGCCACAGCATCGTCGAGATCATCGACGAGCAGACCGGTGAGGTCATCGACACTTGCGAGCGCATCGGCCTGTTGGTGCTGACCAACCTCACCCGCCGCTTGATGCCGGTGATTCGTTATCCGGTGGGCGACCGCGCCTGCTGGCGCGAACCGGCAGGCACGGCCATGCGCAAGTTCGCCCTCAAGGGCCGCAGCGCAAGCAGTGAACGGGTGCGGGTCGGGATTTTGTCGCTGATGCCGGGGGAAATCGGCGAGCGTGTCCGGCGCGATGTGGGCAGTGACACTTGGCAACTGGTCATTGAGCAGGCGATGCACAAGGACGTGCTCACCTTGAAATGGGTGGCGAATCACCCGTCGCCGGCGGTGGCCGAGGCTAACCGGACGCTGGAAGCCGGACTCATCGAGCTGTATCCGTTGATCGAACAATTGCGCAAGGATCAGTTGCTGGAACTGCGGATTCTGCACTGCACCTTCGAGGACCTGCCGCGCCACCCCCGTTCGGGCAAATGCCTGCGCGTGCTGGACCTGCGTGACTATCAACATGATGCAGCGGAGTCTGCCTGATGGAGCCGCTAATTCTCCGTAACTATCGTGACGCCGATGCGACGGCGGTCAGCGGCCTGATCCGGCAAGTGTATGGCGACCAATACGCGCAACCCGATGTCTACCTGCCGCACATGATCAGCCAGCACCACAGCCGCCAGCGCTGGCACTCGCTGGTTGCAGAAGTCGACGGGCAGATCCTCGGGCATGCCACCTTGTTGCGCGAAAACGTTGGTCAGGGTGCAGAACTGGCGGTCAGCGTCGTCCACCCTGACTTTCGCGGCCAGAATATCGCCACCCGTCTGGGCGAGCAGTTGCGGGTGCACGCGCAAGCCCTGGGTTGTCGCTATCTGTCCATCAAGCAGGTCACTTGTCACCCCTACACACAGCGCATGGCACACAGCCTGGGGTTTCATAACACCGGATTGCTGCCCGACTATGTGCCATCACCGCTCGCCCCCCCGACACGGGAATCCATCGTTGTCGGTTTCCAGAACATTCCCGGCTATCAACGTCCACTGCCCGACCTGACGTGGCCGATGCAACATGAGGCGTTCATGCTGCACCTGAGCAATGAGCTGGGGGTCGAAGAGCCATTGCCACATTGGCGCGGCGCACCGATTCATGTCGGTCATGGCGCCAGTCGGCATGACCTGGTGCTGGAAAAGCTCAAACCGGGATTGCTCAAACAATTGCGCGAGTTGCCGGCGCACTGGCTGGTTTCGCTCAGGCTTGGATTGTCTCGGCACTTTGCGCTGGATGTCGACAGACTGGCGAGTATCGGCTTTGTCTTCACTGGGCTGGCGCCCGGCGATGGCCACTGCGACGGGTGGCTGGCGTTATTCCACCGCGGGCATAGCGACCGTGCGCTGCAGTTGCATTGCCCACTGATGCAACGCCTGCAGGATCGGCTTCAGCAAAAACCCGACGACGTCTGACGGCAAGACCTGGCCCGTTCGTGACAGGAACGGGCCACTGTCGAGGATCACGCCTTAGCGCTGACGCCTTTGTCCGTCGGTGCCGTTCGCCCGTTGCCCATGCCATAAGTCTTGAGGTTCTGCAGCACGTAAATGGCTTTCTTGTATTCGGGGATCAAGCCTGCGGCGTATTTATCGCCCTTAATGCTGTTGCTCTGGATGGTGTCCAGCTGAGTCGCGAAGTACTCCAGGGCATTGAACTTGGCGTCCGGGTCTTTCTGCACACCGAAGCGGTCGAACTTGTCGCCCGCGTTGAGCAGAGTCATGGCGGTGAGATCGGTAATCAGACCTTTGCCGCGCAGGAATGCGCTGAGGTTGCCCAATTGTTTCGCCGAGACGTTTTCCGGGTCGAAGCCCTTGACGTTCTTGTGCAGCTTTTGCCGATCCATTTCGGCGATGTTCAGTGCGTTCGGATCGTTGCCGACCAGCGCGAGCATCTGCTTGACCCTGGCGTTTTGCGAAACCGGTTTGCCGCGCACACCGGTGTCCTGAACCAACAGGCCCGCCTTGCTTTGCCAGGCGCCCGTGTAGCCAATAGTCATGACTGTGCTCCTTGAATGTCGCGCATGAAGAATGTCCCTGATGACCTGTTTTAGTGCGTGGAAGTATCGGCGGGCAAAGTAATGGCACCAACCTTTTTTATCAGGTTTTTACAATTCTCGTACAAACTCGATACAAACCGGCGTCACGCCGAAAAGCCATGGCCTTGAGGCTTCAACCGAATAATTTTCACCAGGCTTTTTGCTCTGACAAACGCGCTGGCCGGTTTTCTTGTATCCGTTTAGATACGCACCACCGGTCGGCCATGCAGGTTCTTGTACGAAAGTACCTAAAGCTTCGAGCGGACACGACGATACGTAAGAAAGCCCGCCGTTTTTTTTCCCGAACCCACAATAAGAATCGCAGCTCAAGGACCGGTTTCCATGCCCGCACTTCGTACTATTCAGGCTCGCTACACGCTGTTGCTGGTTCTGTTCATCCTGCTGTTGTCGGTGCTGACCGTGGTCGGTATCAGCCAACTGGTCGCGCCCAAGCTGCGGCAGACCGAAGAACAGGTGGTGCTCAACCGTATCGCCGAAGTCGCCGAGCAGATTCAGGGCGAACTGAACAAGGTGCAGGCGCAACAGCGCAGCATCACCCAGACCATTCCGCTGCTCGACAGCGCGGCCATCGACACGGTGTTGCCGGGCCTGGTGGATCAGTACGGCGAGCTTAAGGTCTTCGGTGGCGGGATCTGGCCGCTGCCGGGCCAGCGTGAAGCCGGGCGCAACAAGTTCAGCACCTTCTGGCACCGTGACGCCTCGGGCAAACTGGCGGTGAACACGTTCTGGAACAGCGATGCGGCACCCAACTATTACGACCAGAGCTGGTACAAGGGCGGCATGGCCACTGCGCGCGGTCAGTGCGCCTGGGCAGCGGCCTACAAGGACGACGCCAGCGCCGAACCGCGCACCAACTGCGCCATGGCGATCCAGAAAAACGGCGCCGCCTGGGGGGTGTCGACCATCGACGTGACCCTCGGCTTCTTTAATGATCTGGTGGCCCGCAAGGAAAAGGACCTCAACGCCGAAATGCTGATCGTCGAAGCTGACGGCAAAATCATCAGCAACAGTTCGCGCATCAGTGGCCCGATCGTGCTGAAAAACATCAGCGAACTGGCCGGCAGCTCGACCTTCGCCAGCCAGGTCAAGGCCGGCCTGCAAAACCGTGATCAGGCGCAACGCGTGGAGTTCGACAACAACGGTGAAGCCAGCACCTTCTTCATGCGCCCCATCGAAGGCACACCATGGTTCCTGGCCACCGCCCTGCCGACCAAACTGCTCACCGCGCAACGCGACGATGTCCTCAGCAGCCTGAGCCTGTTGCAGATTCCGCTGGTGATCCTGTTGGTGCTGTTGCAGGTTTATGCAATCCGTCAGTTGGTCCAGCGCATGAAAGCGCTGAAAGCCAACATCGACTTGCTGTCCAGCGGTGACGCCGACCTGACCCGCCGCATCACCATTCGCGCCGAAGACGAACTCGGCGCCATTGGCCATTCGGTGAACACCTTTATCGCCTACCTGCAAAACATGATCGGCGAAGTGACGCAGGCCACCGGTGCAATGGCTTCGAGCCTCGACGACCTGCAACGGACCTCGGCGCATACCAGCCAGATCCTGTTGCGTCACGCTTCGGAAACCGACCAGACCGTTACCGCCATCACCGAAATGAGCTCGACCGCCGAAAGCGTCGCGCAGAATGCCGCTGAAACGGCGGCGTTCACCCAGCGCGCCAACGAAAACGCCGACCGTTCGCGCGTTGTCGTGGGTGAAGCGACCAACAGTGTGGTGGCGTTGATCGACGAAGTGGCCAGTGCCACTCACAAAGTCGAGAACATGCAGCAGGACGCCCAGCGCATCACCGAGATTCTCGGGGTGATCGGTGCGATTGCCGGGCAGACCAATCTGCTGGCCCTCAACGCTGCCATCGAAGCGGCCCGCGCCGGTGAACAGGGTCGTGGTTTTGCGGTGGTGGCTGACGAAGTCCGCGCCCTCGCCGCTCGTACCCAGGCCAGCACCTCGGAAATCAACGAGATGTTGACCCGCCTGACCCAAGGGGTGAGTTCGTCGGTCAGCGCCATGGAAAACACCCAGGCCAGTTGTCAGTCGGCGGCAGATGCCACCGCTCGGGTCAACTCCGGTCTGGACGAAATGGCCGGCTCGGTCAGCCATATCAACAGCCTCAGCACCCAGATCGCCACGGCCGCCGAACAGCAAAGTGCAGTCACCGAAGAGATCAACCGCAGCATGGTGCAGATCCGCCACATGGTCGAAGAGCTGGTACAGAGCGGCCACACCAGCGAACTCAACACCCGTCAGTTGCTGGAAGCCAACAGCCGCGTCAGCGCCATCATGGGCCGCTTCAAGGTCCGTTGATCGCTGCACGCCTTTACGGGTTGTCTGTCAGTCAGATGCCCGCTGTGGGATCGGGCTTGCTCGCGAAAGCAATCGCTCAGTCGCTGTTTCAGTGTCTGAGCGAGCGCATTTGCGAGCAGGCCCACACGCTCTCCGGATCCGGCCACCTGACAACTTTGTCATCTTGCGCTCAGCAACCTGTCAGCCGTGATCGGCGATCATCCTCCCCGTGTGCCTCGCAACAACTGGAAACATTGCGTTGATGCCAGGCGATAAAAAACGGTCAAAATGCATTCTTTTTGACTGCCACCGCGAAGCGAGAGCCCTGTCATGCGAACCCACCTGCGTCTGCTCGCCCTGAGCGCCCTGTTCCTCTCCTCCCTGGCTCAGGCCGCCGACCTGATTCCGATCGAAGTCCATCGCGACGCCAATTGCGGGTGCTGCAAGAAGTGGATCAGCCACCTCGAAGCCAATGGCTTCAAAGTCGACGATCACGTCGAAGCGGACATGAGCAGTTTCAAGCAACAACATGGCGTGCCACCGCGTCTGGCCTCCTGCCACACCGCAATCATCAACGGCAAATTCGTCGAAGGCCATGTGCCGGCCGAGCAAGTGCTGGCCCTGACCCGGCGTGATGATCTGCTCGGCGTTGCCGCACCGGGCATGCCGATGGGCTCGCCGGGCATGGAAATGGATGGCATGAGCGATGCCTACCAAGTGATCGGTCTGAAGAAGGACGGCGCTGACGTGGTGGTGGCGGACTACCCGGCCCATTGATGAGCGCGGCGTACTTCGGGCTGTTCCTTGCCGCATTCGGCGCGGCGACGTTGCTGCCGTTACAGTCCGAGGCGGCGTTGGTCGGGTTGATTGTCAGCGAGCGTTACTGGCTATGGGGTTTGCTCGCCGTGGCGACGCTGGGCAATGTGCTGGGTTCGCTGGTGAACTGGTGGCTGGGGCGTGGCATCGAACGATTTCAGGGGCGGCGCTGGTTTCCGGTCAGCCCCGAGCACATGGCCAGGGCGCGCAAGCACTATGAGCGATACGGTCATTGGTCGTTACTGCTCAGCTGGTTGCCGATCATCGGCGACCCGCTGACCCTGATTGCCGGCGTGATGCGCGAACCGCTCGGGCGTTTCCTGCTCATTGTCACCCTGGCCAAAGGTGCGCGTTATGCGGTGCTGGCCTTGCTGACCCTGGGCTGGCTCGGGTGAACCATCGAGCGCGGCCATTGCCTGTGTTTAACGTCGCCCTAATCCCGCCGTTCCAGCATCGGCCGATTTTCATGGAGTTTGCCCTTATGTCCGTCACGCTTTCCCGCTGGCTGCCCGGCCTGTTCCTCTGCGCCGCGATGCCTTTGCTCGCACACGCCGCCCCTGAGGCCGCGCCCGTCGAAGGCCCGGCCTACGGCCCGGAGTTGCAAGGCTTCGAATACCCTTACACGCTTAAACACTTCGCCTTCCAGTCCCAAGGCAAATCCCTGCAAATGGGGTACATGGACGTCGCCGCCCACGGCAAGGCCAATGGTCGCACCGTGGTGCTGATGCACGGCAAGAACTTCTGCGCCGCCACCTGGGACAGTTCGATCAAGGCCTTGAGCGAGGCCGGTTATCGGGTCATCGCCCCGGACCAGATCGGCTTCTGCACCTCCAGCAAACCGGACCACTATCAATACAGCTTCCAGCAACTGGCAACCAACACCCAGCAGTTGCTCAAAGCCTTGGGCATCCAGAAAGCCACCCTGCTCGGCCACTCCACCGGCGGCATGCTTGCCACCCGTTATGCCTTGTTGTTCCCTGAGCAGGTCGAGCAACTGGCGCTGGTCAATCCGATTGGCCTGGAAGACTGGAAAGCCCTCGGCGTGCCTTATCGCACCGTGGACCAGTGGTATCAGCGCGAACTGAAGGTCAGCGCCCAGGGCATCCGTGAATACGAGCGCACGACGTATTACGATGGCCGCTGGAAACCCGAGTTCGACCGCTGGGTGGATATGCTCGCCGGCCTGAGCAAAGGCCCGGGCAAGACGCAAGTCGCCTGGAACTCAGCGCTGATCTACGACATGATTTTCACCCAGCCGGTGTATTACGAATTCAAGGACTTGAAGATGCCGACCCTGTTGCTGATCGGCACCTCGGATACCACGGCCATCGGCAAGGACCTTGCGTCACCGGAGGTCAAAGCGAAGATCGGTCACTATGACGTGCTCGGCAAACACGTGGCTCGACTGATTCCGCAGTCGACCCTGGTGGAATTTCCCGGCATGGGCCATGCGCCACAAATGGAAGAGCCGGCGCAATTCCACAAAGCCCTGCTCGGCTGGCTGAATACAACCAATCCCGTTCGTTGATGAGGTAAGGCTGATGGCGGTGCAGATTGCAGTGATCGATGACTGGCAGGACGTCGCCCGCGACGTGGTTGACTGGTCGGTACTCGAAAGCGTGGGTGAGGTGACGTTCGAGCATGACTACCCGGCGGACAATGCCACACTCGCCGAGCGTCTGGGCAAGTACCAGGTGATCTGCGTGATGCGCGAACGGACGCGCTTCGACGAAGACCTGCTCGACCGTCTGCCCCACCTCGAACTGCTGGTGACCGGTGGCATGCGCAATGCCGCGCTGGACATGCCGGCGGCGGCCAAACGGGGAATCCGCGTCTGCGGCACCGACAGCTACAAACACGCGGCGCCGGAACTGACCTGGGCCTTGATCATGGCCGCCACACGCAATCTGCTGAAGGAAGCCAATTCCCTGCGCGCCGGCCACTGGCAGCAGGGTCTGGGTGGCGACCTGCACGGCAAGACCCTCGGTATCCTTGGCCTGGGCAGCATCGGCCAGCGCGTGGCGCAATTTGGCCAGGTGTTTGGCATGCGGGTAATCGCGTGGAGCGAGAACCTTACTGCCGAGCGCGCGCAGCAGGCCGGCGTAACGTATGTGAGCAAGCAGGCACTGTTCGAGCAGGCCGACGTGTTGTCGGTGCATCTGGTGCTCAGTGAACGCAGTCGCGGGCTGGTCGATGCCCAGGCGCTGGACTGGATGAAGCCGACGGCGCTGCTGGTCAATACCGCACGCGGGCCGATCGTCGATGAAGCGGCACTGATCAAGGCGCTGCAAAAACAACGCATCGCCGGGGCGGCGCTGGACGTGTTCGATGAGGAGCCACTGCCGGCCCTGCACCCGTTTCGCACACTGGACAATGTGCTGGCGACGCCCCATGTGGGTTATGTCAGTCGGCAAAACTATGAACAGTTCTTTTCGCAGATGATCGAGGACATTCAAGCGTGGGCGGCGGGCAAGCCGATTCGCCTGTTGAACTGAGTCTATCTGTTGGTCCTGTTGTGAGCTGGCCATCGCCATCACCAGCAGGCTCTCTCCTACATTTGAAATACCTTTTCTTGTAGGGATGAGCCTGCTCGCGATGGGGCCAGAACAACCACCCCATCAACAAAATGCACGCACCACAACAGTGCGCCCGCCTTTCCCGCTAGCACATAATCGTGACCACCCAGTCACCGTTTTGGCTCTTGCCTGCAAAAAAAACTGCACTTCGTCGGTGCGTTTGCCCTCTTAAACGAGGGTTACCGTTCGCGGCAAACCGATTGTCGAACAATTTACCCATTTGCTCTGGCCCGCTCTAGGATCTGGCCTAGACTGGTTTTCGCGGGGCCAGACCGGCCGGTCACATCACAGCAAAATAATCGAAACTTTTGCTGAAGGCGGCAGGTCATCTGAAAGGCAGGGCGAACACGGCTGGTTCATTCCTTGCAATGGCCTCGTCACCCATTCTGCTTGCGCGTGTTGGGTAGCTTTGCTCACCGATGCGTGGCGCGTTTGCGCCCAGCCACAGGACGTGGTCATGGACATCACTTGTTCAAGACAAGAATCAGATCAACAAGACGGGAGAGTCATATGATCAGTGCGGCATTGGATATTCAGGGAGAGCGTGCTCAGTCAATTGGTGAAGCGAGCACTGTCAGCGTTCCCGGCAGCCGATCGATCAACGTCCCCGGCACCAAGACACTGACTCCGTTAGCGAGCCAGAATCCCAACAAGAAGAAAGTGTTGTTCGTAACCTCGGAAATCGCCGACCTGGTGAAAACCGGCGGTCTGGGTGACGTCTCTGCCGCCCTGCCCCGCGCCATGGCGCACCTGCACGACGTGCGCGTGCTGATCCCCGGTTACCCGCAGGTGATGCACAGTGAAAACCCGATCCACATCATCGGCGAACTCGGCGGGCATGCCGCGCTGCCCCCGTGCAAGATCGGCCGTATGGACATGCCTGACGGGCTGGTGATTTACGTTCTGATCTGCCCCGAACTCTACGAGCGCGAAGGCTCGCCGTACGGAGCCAATAACGGTCGCGACTGGCCGGACAACCACATTCGCTTCGCCCGTCTGGGTCTGGCCGCTGCCGACATCGCTGCCAACCTCGCACAAATCCACTGGTGCCCGGATCTGGTGCACGCCCATGACTGGCCCGCCGGTCTGGCGCCTGCTTATATGCACTGGCGCGGGCAGCGCACGCCGACGCTGTTCACCATTCACAACCTCGCGTATCAAGGCGTGACCAGCCTCGGATCCTGCCCGGAACTCGGTATCCCCACCCATGCCCTGCAACAGGAAGGCATGGAGTTTTACGGCAAGATGTCGTTTCTCAAGGCCGGCATGGCGTATTCGAGCCACATCACCACGGTCAGCGCCACCTATGCGCAGGAAATCACCACCCCGGACTTCGGCTGCGGCCTCGACGGTTTCCTCGCCGCCAAGACCCAGCAAGGTTTGCTCAGCGGCATCCCCAATGGCATTGACGAGAGCTGGGATGCGGCCACTGATCCGCACCTGTTCGCGCCGTTCGCCATCGGCGACTGGGAAGGCAAGGCTGTCAACGCCGCGCATGTGCGTGCGTTGTTCGGCCTGAACGACTCCACCGGCCCGCTGTTCGCCGTGGTCTCGCGTCTGGTCTATCAGAAAGGCCTGGACCTGACCGAAGCGGTGTCCGAATACATCGTCCAGCAAGGTGGCCAGATCGCCATCATCGGCCGTGGCGAACCGGAAGAAGAGCAAGCCATGCGCGAACTGGCGCTGCGTTTCCCCGGCCAGATCGGCGTGCGTATCGGCTTCAATGAAACCGACGCCCGTCGCATGTTTGCCGGCAGCGATTTCCTGCTGATGCCTTCGCGTTACGAGCCCTGCGGCCTGAGCCAGATGTATGCGCAGCGCTTCGGCTCGCTGCCGGTGGCGCGCAATACCGGTGGCCTGGCCGACACCATTGAAAACGGCGTGACCGGTTTCCTTTTCGACGAGTCCACCGCCGACAGCTATCGCGAAGCCCTGAGCCGCGCCTTCAAGGTGTTTGCCTTCCCGGAGTTGCTCAATGCCATGCGTTGCCGGGCCATGGCCGCACCGTTCAACTGGTGCAAAGCCGTCGAACCTTACGCCGAACTCTATGAACGACTGGTGGCTAAAGCACTGGGGAAATCGAACAAACAGTAAGAGGTTTTTGAACAATGCCGTTACGGACCCTTGAGACCTGGCCCCACGGCGCAATCATGCTGGACGCAGAACACACGCGTTTTGCCTTGTGGGCGCCAGATGCGTTTTACGTCAGTGTCGAACTGGAAGATGGACAATCCTTGCCGCTACTGCCTCAGGCCGATGGCTGGTTCGTGATCAAGACCCGTTGCACGGCGGGTACGCGTTACCGCTACAACATCGATGGCGAGCTGGAAGTGCCGGACCCGGCCTCCCGCGCGCAGGCCGGCGATATCGGCGACCACAGCGTGGTGGTCGATCCACTCGCCTATCAGTGGCAGAACAGCGCCTGGACCGGCCGCCCCTGGAACGAGGCGGTCATCTACGAATTGCATGTCGGTGCGCTCGGCGGCTTCAGTGAAGTCGAGAAGCACCTGGCGCGCCTCGTTGATCTGGGCATCACCGCGATCGAGCTGATGCCGCTGGCGCAGTTCCCCGGCG
>OFQU01000085.1_pt1 | contig 18492 bp, 15 predicted proteins | sample 1542981 | NCBI WGS metagenome assembly OFQU01 (sample SAMN07774233, study PRJEB24372) | wastewater metagenome | isolation source: Exp Tend CN 90WW | collected 2016-02
TTTTATTACACACCTATTTTTTGCGATTCGCATCACCACTTACTGGTATTTAGTGCTTTATTTCAAAATTTAAAAACACAAGAAAAATAAGCTAACCATATGAATAGACGAAAAAAAACCCACAAAACTGTGGGTTTTTTTACTATTAAAACTTACGCTTCAACAGTTACGTAGCGACGGCCAAACTGACCTTTCACTTCGAATTTTACTACGCCGTCAGCGGTTGCAAACAAAGTATGGTCACGGCCCATACCAACGTTTTGACCTGCGTGGAATTCTGTACCACGTTGACGAACGATGATGTTACCAGCAGTCACAGATTGACCACCGTAAATTTTAACACCAAGCATTTTAGGGTTCGAATCACGACCGTTCTTAGTCGAACCACCGGCTTTTTTAGTTGCCATGTCTCATTACTCCTCGTGATTAGCCTGAAATAGCTGTAATTTTCAACTCAGTGAACCATTGACGGTGACCTTGTTGTTTACGGTAGTGTTTACGACGACGCATTTTTACAATACGGATTTTGTCGTGACGACCATGGCTAACTACTTCAGCAGTTACAGTAGCGCCAGCAACAACTGGAGCACCGATTTGAATGCTGTCACCATTTACTAGCATTAATACGTCATCAAACGTAATAGTTGCGCCAGTTTCAGCTTTCAACAATTCAACTTTAAGGGTTTCACCCTCTACAACACGGTGCTGTTTACCACCGCTTTGGATTACTGCGTACATAATGTACTCCAAACATGCCCGTGTCGTCGTGCCGATAAAGGAAGATATCGATCTTAATACGAACGCCACTGGGGTTAATCAAGGGCAAGGATTTTAAGTGATATTGACTCAAACAACAAGAGATTTGCCGAACTTATTAGACTAAATTAACGATTATTTAATAATCGAGAAAAACTCAATCAACAAATTACAGTTCAACTCTGGCTTGACTTTGCTTACAATGAAATAGATTTTTAAAATCAATCCGCTATAGTATGGATGAATTGATTTTTTAAAATGTAAATAAGCCTACAAATGCAGTACGCTTATACATTGGGGAAATTAAGGAACTGTCTTTCGTAAAATATAGCCTCGCACTCTAGCGAGTCTTATTTATGATTGAAATGAATCATTTAGACAGGTATCCCTATTTACACAATACTGATAATGCTGATTTTTATCACTTTATATAGATGAGGCCGCTCTTCAAATGACCATCGACTTTAAGCAAGATATTCTCGCCCCTGTAGCTCAAGACTTTGCCACGATGGACACATTTATTAATGAAGGCATTACCTCTAAAGTGGCATTGGTCATGGCGGTGAGTAAACATGTGGTTGAAGCAGGTGGTAAACGCATGCGTCCCATTATGTGTTTATTGGCTGCCAAAGCCTGTGGTGCAGAAGATCTGGAACGCCAGCGTAAACTTGCTGCCATCATTGAAATGCTGCATACCGCAACTTTAGTCCATGATGATGTAGTCGATGAATCTGGCTTACGTCGTGGTCGCCCAACGGCCAATGCAACTTGGAACAATCAGACCGCAGTACTGGTGGGTGACTTTCTAATTTCACGCGCCTTTGATTTGTTGGTCGATCTCGGTGATATGACCTTACTCAAAGATTTTTCTACAGGGACTTGTGAAATTGCCGAAGGTGAAGTACTACAACTTCAAGCACAGCACCAGCCTGAAACCACAGAACAAACGTATTTAGATATTATTCACGGTAAAACGTCACGTTTATTTGAACTGGCAACTGAAGGGGCTGCCATTCTTTCTGGGACACCGCAGTACCGTGAACCACTACGTTTATTTGCAGGCCACTTTGGCAATGCCTTTCAAATCATTGATGATATTTTAGATTACACCTCAGATGCGGAAACATTAGGTAAAAATATTGGCGATGATTTAATGGAAGGTAAACCGACTTTACCGTTAATCTCAGCATTGAAAAATACAACGGGTGAAGAACATGACATTGTTCGTCGAAGTATTGCGACAGGTGGAACGGCAGATCTTGATCAAGTCATTGCGATCGTAAACAGTTCTGGCGCACTAGATTACTGCCGACAACGGGCGCATGAAGAAACCGAAGCCGCACTTCAAGCATTACAGGCTTTACCTGACAGCCAATATCGTCAAGCACTGGTCAATTTAACCCAACTGGCTTTACATCGAATTCAATAACAAATGATGCTTTAAAATGTTTTTAACTTGCCTATGCATATAAAATTTAATGATCTTTTCTCTCAAATGCAGCAACAGCTTGAGCAACCTCAAGCTGTTTTAAATGATCAACTTTTAATTGAGTTGGTGGAGCGTATTCGTCCAATAGATGCGTATCAAACCGATGAAATCCATCAAAAATTTCAAGCGCTCATTCAAGCATTACTCATCACTCCCGATGCCGCATCGACCTTACAAAGCTTTGTGCTGCGGCTTATTTCCCAATATAAACAAACCAGTCTTTATGCCGACACAGGCATCTTGTCTTTAGATGGGTTTTGGAACCAACTGTCGCAGCGTTTAGGGGCACATTTTCTCCCGCTGATTAATGACGAAACTCAACTGCAAGATGTAGTCCGTCGCGTTTTTCCCAACCGAAGTGATAAATATTGGCTCGATAACATCCGAGACAGTGACTGGCTACAACTACTGAACCTGCTCAATCACGGGCATGCCAATCAAAAAGAAAAAGTCAAAATTCGCAGTGAAGTGATTAAAGCCATTACGGTGCTATCTTATCGGATTAGTGGTATTGGTTTATATCCAGAGTTTATTAATGCACATCCTGAACTGACCGAATATGAATCGCCTTTTTTAGTTCAGAACCGCGAAATTATCGAGTTCATTCAACAGTATAAAAAAGCACATCAAGAGGCAGAAACCTCGAGTGTGGTTGCCCCACCCGACGCCTCTCAAGCACTGGTCATGATTGAGCAGTGTCGTGATGTGGTTATGAAAATTCGTCGTGCGACCAAACGTATTGGGGTCAGTGTCAGTTTAACCTATCTGATTTCCTTACTTGAGCAATGCTTAGACCGCGTCGAACTGTTGCTCAATTTAATTGTAGAAGAAGGCGAAGCACACTATGAAGCGGTGAGTCTGCTCTTGGTTGATATTACCGCTGCAATTTATAGTGAACGGAGTGTACGCTCTTTACTGACGACCAATAGTGAATTGATTGCTTTACAGGTGACTGAAAATGCCAGTAAAACGGGCGAACACTATGTAAGTACAGACAAACAAGGCTTTTTAGCCATGTATAAGTCCGCAGCAGGTGCGGGTGTCATCATTGCAACCATGGCCACCCTGAAAATCTTGTCGGCACGGATGATCATGGCGCCGCTCATGCAAGCCTTTGTTTACAGCATGAACTACTCATTGGGGTTTATGTTGATCCATGTGTTGCACTTTACCGTGGCAACCAAACAACCAGCGATGACAGCGGCGGCACTCGCGGCAACGGTACAACAGCGCAAAGGTTCAAAAACAGCACAAATTGCTGAATTAGCGGCGCTGATTATTAATATTATTCGCACCCAATTTATTGCTATTTTGGGCAATATCTCAATTGCCATCCCTGTTGCCGCCTTTATTACATGGGCATGGGCAACTGGTATGCACGAACCGCTACTCAACCATGCAAAAGCGGCGAAAGTCTTACATGACTTAAACCCTTTTACCTCTTTGGCCATTCCGCACGCTGCGATTGCGGGTGTCTGTTTGTTTTTATCGGGACTTTTGGCGGGTTATTTTGACAATATGGCGGTTTATCGCAAAGTTGGCCCTCGCTTAAAAGCACACCCTCGTCTCAAAACGATCATGGGGCAAGAACGACTCGATAAATTTGCAGGCTATATAGAACGCAACTTAGGTGCGTTGGCGGGTAATTTTCTGTTCGGGATTATGTTAGGAAGTATGGGAACCATTGGTTATATTTTGGGTTTACCCCTAGATATTCGCCATATTGCCTTTGCTTCAGCAAACTTCATTCAAGGCCTGATGAATATTAATGGTAGTCCTGAGATTGGCTTGATTATTGTATCTTTCCTCGGGGTACTCGCTATTGGTCTGACGAACTTATTTGTCAGTTTTACCCTCACGATTATTGTGGCTTTACGTGCACGTCGGGTACGTTTTGAACAGTGGAAACCGTTAGCAAAATTGGTTTTAACCCATTTTCTAACGCGACCAAGTGACTTCTTTTGGCCACCGAAAGTACCTCTTGAAGTTGATGAAAGTTCGAACAATACAAAACACCATACAAAATGATTTTGTACCGATTTTGAGCTCTTGTTACACTGTAAACAAAATTTTATACATGATTAATCAACACTTGAATTAAAGTGTACTGATGAGTACACTTTAACCCAGTAAATAACCGCGCTTAAATCGGTTGAAATGACACGAGTTCCAGCATGCATTACTTGTTGCTTTTTATCGGTATTATTTTATTTATAATCAGTGTATTAGCCCTAAGCATTCAACCACTTACAGATTTAGATCTGGCGATGGTCGAATATTTCAGCACATTAAGAACTGAACCTATAGATAAGCTTGCAATACTTTTATCAGCACTCGGCGGCATGCCGTTTGTATTATTTCTAACCACTCTATGGTGTTTCCATCGTGCATGGTATAAAAAGTATAGAGATATTGTTTTTATTGGTTTAGGCGTTGTTGGAAGTATTGCTTCTGCTTGGCTACTTAAGTTTCTAATTTTAAGACCACGCCCACCAGAAATGTTTCACCTAGTGACGAGCTATGGTGCTTCCTTTCCGAGTGCGCATAGTATGTATGCTGCCACTTTGGCGTGTCTTGCCATTTTCTTAAGTCGACCATTTCCTGCACATCGTTATGTTGTATGCATTGCTCTTTTATGGATGCTGATGATGGGAATTTCAAGAGTCTATCTTGGAGTACACTTCCCATCCGACGTTCTCGCAGGTTGGAGCATTAGTATTATCTGGATTTCACTGCTTTACATCTTGTGTGGCAGATATACCCAATTAAATACAAATTATTTTTAGATAAGAATCTAATCGAGGTGGAACAATGATGTCGGCAAAGCTTTGGGCCCCAGCCCTTACCGCTTGCGCATTAGCAACGAGTATTGCACTTGTTGGTTGTAGCAAAGATCCAAAGGATGCGCAGCAAGCTGGCGCTTCTCAACAAATGCCACCTACTGAAGTCGGTGTCATTGTTGCACAACCGCAAAATGTAGAACAATCTGTAGAGTTATCTGGCAGAACCACGGCATTTGAAATCTCTGAAGTTCGCCCACAAACGAGTGGGATCATTCTAAAACGTTTGTTTGCGGAAGGCAGTTATGTACGTGAAGGCCAGGCACTTTATGAACTTGATTCTCGTACCAATCGCGCAACATTTGATAATGCCAAAGCAGCATTATTACAACAAGAAGCGAATTTAAGCACACTCAGAACCAAACTGAATCGTTATCAGCAACTGGTTTCAAGCAACGCTGTTGCAAAACAAGACTATGACGACTTAGTGGGTCAAGTAAATGTCGCTGAGGCACAAGTGGCAGCAGCACGTGCTCAAGTTAAAAATGCTGAAGTGGACTTAGGTTATTCAACCATCCGCTCACCAATTTCAGGTCAAACCAACCGCTCTACAGTTACTGCGGGTGCTTTGGTGACTGCAAACCAAACAGAGCCATTGGTGACAATTCAACGTTTAGACCCAATCTATGTTGATATCAACCAATCGAGTTCTGAACTTCTTCGTTTACGTCAACAATTGAGTAAAGGTAGCTTAGACAGCAGTAACAACACGCGTGTGAAGCTGAAACTTGAAGATGGCAGTGACTATCCAGTCGAAGGTCGTTTAGCGTTCTCTGATGCTAGTGTCAATCCAGATACAGGGACTGTGACGATTCGTGCGGTGTTCCCGAACCCGAATCACTTGTTGCTTCCTGGTATGTTTGCCAATGCACAAATCGTTCAAGGCGTAATCCCAAATGCGATGTTAGTGCCGCAAATTGCGGTGACTCGCACACCAACAGGTCAAGCGATGGCAATGATTGTGAATGACAAAGGCGTAGTAGAGCCTCGTCAAATCACCACAGTTGGTATTCAAGGTCAAGACTGGATTGTGACTGAAGGCCTTAAAACAGGTGAAAAAGTTATTGTTGACGGAATAGCGAAAGTTAAAGCTGAACAGAAAGTTGTTGCGAAACCGTATCAACCTAAAGCAGCAGCACCTCAAGCTCCAACAACGGATGCTAAAAAGACAGAAGCTGGTGCGAAAACTGAACAAAAAGCTACTTCAAATGCATAAGGGGTAGACTGAATGGCTCAATTTTTTATTCATCGCCCCATTTTTGCGTGGGTGATTGCACTGGTGATTATGTTGGCGGGTATTATCACGCTGACAAAAATGCCGGTTGCCCAATATCCGACGATTTCACCGCCCTCGGTGACAATCTCTGCAACTTATCCGGGTGCTTCTGCACAGACTGTTGAAAACACAGTCACTCAGATCATTGAACAACAAATGAATGGTCTGGATGGTCTACGTTATATCTCTTCAAACAGTGCGGGTAACGGTCAAGCGTCTATTAACTTAAACTTTGAACAAGGCATCGATCCTGATATTGCTCAAGTTCAAGTACAGAATAAACTACAATCGGCAACGGCGCTTTTACCTGAAGATGTACAACGTCAAGGTCTAAAAGTCACCAAGTCTGGTGCGAGCTTTATGCAAGTTCTTGCATTTTACTCTCCAGATGGAAGCTTATCTGCTGCCGACATTAAAGACTATGTAAACTCAAACATTTCTGAACCGCTGAGCCGTGTTGCAGGTGTGGGTGAAGTCCAAGTTTTTGGTGGTTCATACGCGATGCGTATTTGGCTTGATCCAGCGAAAATGACCAGTTTACAAATTACTCCAAGTGATGTTGCAACTGCCATTAATGCGCAAAACTCACAAGTGGCGGTAGGTCAGTTAGGCGGTGCACCATCTGTGCAAGGTCAAGTGCTGAACGCAACAGTGAATGCTCAAAGCATGTTGCAAACCCCTGAACAATTTAGAAATATTTTTCTAAAAAATACAGCTTCAGGTGCTCAGGTTCGCTTGGGTGATGTTGCGCGTGTTGAACTCGGGTCAGATAACTATCAGTTCGACTCTAAATTTAATGGTAAGGCTGCTGGCGGTGTTGCGATTAAACTGGCAACTGGTGCAAATGCACTAGATACAGCAGCGGCTGTAGAAAAGCGCCTCAGTGAACTTCGTAAAAACTACCCAAATGGTTTAAAAGATCAACTGGCTTATGACACCACACCGTTTATTAAGCTGTCGATTGAAAGTGTTGTACACACGTTGATTGAAGCTGTCGTGTTGGTGTTCATTGTCATGTTCTTATTCTTACAGAACTGGCGTGCCACGATTATCCCAACATTGGCTGTTCCAGTGGTTGTATTGGGCACATTTGCTGTCATTAACATCTTCGGTTTCTCAATCAACACGCTCACCATGTTTGCGATGGTCTTAGCGATTGGTCTTCTGGTCGATGATGCGATTGTTGTGGTGGAAAACGTCGAACGGGTAATGCAAGAAGAACACCTCGACCCTGTAGCTGCGACCGAAAAATCAATGCAACAGATTTCTGGTGCCTTGGTCGGTATTACCAGTGTATTAACTGCGGTATTCGTACCGATGGCATTCTTTGCAGGTACAACCGGTGTTATTTACCGTCAGTTCTCGATTACGCTAGTTACCGCAATGATTTTGTCACTGATCGTGGCATTAACCTTCACCCCTGCCCTGTGTGCAACCTTGTTAAAACAACATGATGCAAACAAGCCAGAAAGTAATAATATTTTTGCGCGTTTCTTCCGTTGGTTTAACAGCAGCTTTGAAAAGCTATCCGTAAAATACCAAGGTGGTGTCAACCGTATGACCCATCATAAAGTATTTTCTGGTGTGGTTTATTTACTGGTGATTGCAGGCTTAGTTGGCCTATATAAAGCTTTACCATCCTCATTCTTGCCTGACGAAGACCAAGGCGTCGTCATGACTTTAGTTCAGCTTCCACCAAGTGCAAGCCTTGAACGTACCGATAAAGTCATCACCACAATGACAGACTATTTCATGAATAAAGAAAAAGAACATGTAGAGTCTATCTTTACTGTTTCTGGTTTCTCATTCACAGGTGTTGGTCAAAACGCAGGTCTTGCCTTTATCAAGCTGAAGGACTGGAGTGAGCGTACGACACCTGAGTCGCAAATTGGTGCCATCATCCAACGTGGTATGGCATTGAATATGATTGTGAAAGACGCATCTTACATCATGCCATTACAGTTACCTGCAATGCCTGAATTAGGTGTATCTGCTGGTTTTGACATCCAATTAAAAGATGCGAGTGGTCAAGGTCATGAAAAACTGATTGCTGCACGTAATGCTATTTTAGGTATGGCTGCACAAGACAAACGTCTTGCAGGCGTCCGTCCTAATGGTCAAGAAGATACACCTCAGTACCAAATCAACATTGATCAAGCGCAAGCGGGTGCAATGGGTGTGAGTATTGCGGATATAAATACAACCATGAGCATGGCTTGGGGTGGTTCATATATTAATGACTTCGTAGACCGTGGTCGTGTGAAAAAAGTCTATGTGCAAGGCGAAGCAAATGCACGTATGATGCCTGAAGACTTGAACAAGTGGTATGTACGTAATAGTAGCGGCACAATGGTTCCTTTCTCAGCATTTGCAACAGGCGAATGGACTTATGGTTCACCACGTCTAGAGCGTTATAACGGTGTATCTTCTGTAAACATTCAAGGTACTCCAGCACCGGGCGTAAGTTCGGGTGATGCAATGCTCGCGATGGAAGAAATTATTGGTAAGTTACCATCTATGGGCTTACAAGGTTTCGACTATGAATGGACAGGCTTATCTTTAGAAGAACGTGATTCGGGCAATCAAACAGCTCCGCTGCTTGTTCTTTCAATGCTTATCGTCTTCTTATGTCTTGCCGCATTGTATGAAAGTTGGTCTATCCCTGTTTCAGTCTTGCTAGTTGTACCACTCGGTATTCTTGGTGCATTTGCATTGACATGGTTAGGTATGATCATTAAGGGCGATCCAAACTTATCGTTTAACATCTACTTCCAAGTTGCAATTGTTGCCGTAATTGGTCTTTCTGCGAAAAATGCGATCTTGATCGTAGAGTTTGCAAAAGAGTTGCAAGAACAAGGTGAAGACTTGTTTGATGCAACCCTTCATGCTGCAAAAATGCGTTTACGCCCAATTATCATGACCACCCTTGCATTCGGTTTTGGTGTACTTCCGCTTGCCCTTTCAACAGGTGCTGGTGCAGGTAGCCAACACTCGGTAGGCTTTGGTGTCCTTGGTGGTGTAATTAGTTCTACACTGTTGGGTATTTTCTTCATTCCAGTATTCTTTGTTTGGATTCGTAGTATTTTCAAATACAAACCTAAGAAACAAAATAATCAGGAGCAAACATCGTGATGCAAAAAGTATGGTCTATTTCAGGTCGTAGCATTGCGGTATCTGCACTTGCGCTTGCTTTGACTGCATGTCAAAGCATGCGTGGTCCAGAACCCGTCGCTCAAGCGGATATCCCAACAGGATATATTGGTTCAACGACAGGTCCGTCTGTTGCAGAACAAGGCTATAAAGACTTTTTTGCTGATCAGCGTTTAGTCCAAGTCATCGAGTTAGCATTAGCCAATAACCGTGACCTCCGTACGGCGACTTTAAATATTCAACGTGCTCAGCAAGCGTATCAAATTAGCGAAAACAACCAACTACCAACCATTGGTGCAAGTGGTAGTGTTCTTCGCCAAGATACACTCAGCAACAAACCCATGACAACCTATAATGTTGGCCTTGGCGTAACTGCTTATGAGTTAGACTTTTGGGGTCGTGTTCGTAGCTTAAAAGACAATGCTTTAGACAGCTATTTGGCAACTCAAAGTGCACGTGATGCAACACAAATTTCGTTGATTGGTCAGGTTGCGCAAGCATGGCTAAGCTATTCGTTTGCCAATGCCAACTTAAAACTGGCAGACCAAACCTTAAAAGCACAGCTTGAGTCGTACAATCTGAACAAAAAACGTTTTGATGTGGGTATCGACAGCGAAGTCCCTGTACGTCAAGCGCAAATTTCGGTTGAAACTGCTCGTAATGACGTTGCGAACTACAAGACTCAACTTGCACAAGCACAGAACTTACTCAACCTGTTGGTGGGTCAGCCTGTTCCTGCAAACTTATTGTCTCCTCAACCTGTGAAACGCATTACCCAAAGTACGGCGTTGACAGCGGGCTTGCCAAGCGACTTGTTAAATAACCGTCCTGATGTCCGTGCTGCGGAATATCAATTGTCTGCTGCGGGTGCCAACATTGGTGCGGCAAAAGCACAGTTGTACCCAACTATCAGCTTAACTGGTACGGCAGGTTATGCATCGACAGATTTAAGCGATTTATTTAAATCAGGTGCCTTTGTATGGTCACTTGGCCCAAGCTTGGATATTCCAATCTTTGACTGGGGCACACGTCGTGCCAATGTGAAGATTTCAGAAACTGACCAAAAAATTGCATTGTCAGATTATGAAAAAACCATTCAAACCGCTTTCCGTGAAGTGAATGATGCCTTGGCAGTACGTGAAAATATTGGTGACCGTCTAGCAGCGCAACGTCGTCTGGTAGATGCAACCAACACCACCTATAAGCTTTCAACGGCACGCTTCCGTGCAGGTATCGACAACTACCTCACCGTACTTGATGCACAACGTACATCGTACTCGGCGGAACAAGGGTTGTTATTGCTTGAACAAGCAAACTTAAACAACCAAGTTGAAGTGTATAAAACCCTCGGTGGCGGAGTAAAAGCCAATACGTCTGATCAAGTGGTGAAACAACCTTCATCTTCAGATGTGAAATACAACAAAACAGCAAACTAAGGTTTGCAACATCAAAAGCTCACTTAGGTGGGCTTTTTTATTGCTTTTTGCTGGGCTTTTTCCTATCTTCAAAGATAATCAAATCATTTGAATATTGAACATTATGCTTTTAAGTAACCTTGAGTCTGTTCCTGGACATCGCATTTCCCAACAACTGGATGTAGTCTATGGCAGTACGGTTCGGAGTAAACATGTCGGGCGCGACTTTTTGGCAGGGTTAAAAAATATTGTCGGTGGTGAACTCACTGCCTATACCGAGCTTTTAGAAGAATCCCGCCAAGAAGCCATGAATCGTATGATTGCAAAAGCACAAGGCTTAGGGGCCAATGCCATTGTAGGTATTCGTTTTTCAACCTCAAATATTGCCCAAGGTGCATCTGAGTTATTTGTTTATGGCACTGCAGTCCGTGTCACACCGTTACACAACCATCTCCCCGATCCATTTCCAACACAGGCCTAAGCAATGGAAAGTTTAGTTTTCCAACTGCTGATCTTTGCGGTGCTCTTTAGCGTCGGTTTTGGCTTTGGTCGCTACAATGAACGTAAACATTTGGCGGAGCTTGAACAGAATGAGAAACGTCTTGCTTACATTACCGTGGGTAATTTACGCAAAGTAAGCTTCGAACAGTCTGGGCACATGATCAGTAGCAATGTTGTGATTTCTCATGATTATTTCAAATATGTACTGGCCACCGTGCAAAACTTTTTTGGGGGTAGACTCACCAGCTATGAAAGTGTTGTCGATCGTGCCCGTCGTGAAGCCATCGTCCGACTCAAACTTGAAGCGGAAAAACACGGCGCAACGCATATTGCTTGTATGCGACTGGCGACCACAGAAATGGGCATGCAAGGCGGTATAGTCGAAGTCTTTGCTTATGGGACTGCCATTCAAAATCCTTAAACAGCGACTATTGACCAATCATCCATTCACTAAACTCAAACAGCATGAGCGTTAAAAATAGCTCATGCTCGCTCACCTTCTATCGTACATTCGGATGGTAGATTGCTCACTAGAGCATAATAAAAATGGACATTACCTACACTGTAAATAGGTCACAGATAATGAAATCTTTAGCACTAAAAATAAGTATGGCTGTACTCAGCATGATTCCACTTGTAGCCAAAGCTGAATTAATTGTACTGGCATCGCCTCAAAGTAATGATGCGTACTATGTAAAAATGATTAATGTTAAAATTCGTGAAATCATCACCCCTTATGATGGCAGCGAAATCTACGATGAAAAATTTGGTTCTGCATGTGGCCTGTACACCAATATGCTGGTGACGCCTGAACGGATTTACTTCCCGCAATTTGGGATTAAAGAAGATGCTGTCGCTTTAAAGCAAATTCGTAGTGTAACCAAACGTACTGTTGTCCCAATTCAGTCTTCAAATGTCTGTCATATGGGCGGCGGTGTGCGTTGTATGTCTTGGCAAGTGCGTGGGAAAAATGCGGAATTGTTCTTAAACTATTTAAATAAAATCAGTAAGTAGTACAGTGCGGCTCCCCTATCAATACATGGGGGGATGGGATATGTGAACATCATGATCCCAAAAAGCAGGTGGAAGTGACTTTCCTCCTGCCTTTTTCAATTTACTTCACTTTCATCTTACGAATCATTTTATACAACGTTGTAGGCGATAAACGAGACACCAGAACCCCCATTTTCTCTTTGCGACCGCCGACTACGATGTATTCTTCACCTTTAAGCAATGCACTCACCACCGTTTGCGCAAAAATATCGGGTTCTAAACCATTTTCAATCGCTTCGTCTTGATGACCCTGTGGTTTACCCTCGCCATTTAAAGCATTAAACGAAACATTGGTTTTAACAAAGCCCGGGAAAATCACCGATACATCTACGCCCTCATTGGCCACTTCGGCACGCAGGCTATTTGCCCACATATGAATGGCAGCCTTGGCTGCTGAATAGCTGGCACGGTACTGCGTCCCCAACAACCCCGCAACACTCGAAACAAAAGCAATACGGCCAGATTTTTGCGCTAAAAATGTCGGCAGAACGGTTTTGGTTAAAAACACTTGTGAGAAATAATCCACTTCCATAATCGCACGTTCAGTCTGCATGCTGGTGTCAGCAATCAAGGCACGTTGGCTTAAACCCGCATTATTAATTAACCAGTCAATCCGACCTTTTTTCTGTAGCACTTGCTCATAGGCATGACGAACTTGAGCTTCGTCGGTAATGTCGGCACAAATAGAAATATGTTGATCTGGATTGAGCAGCCCGACGCGAACTTTTTCAAGCTCATCAAAACGTCTTGCCGTGAGTACGACCTCAGCACCCTGTAAAGCACACTCTTTAGCCAGTGCTTCACCTAACCCTGAAGATGCCCCCGTAATCCACACCACTTTAGCGTCTAAACTGTTTAACTGTGCCATGTCCTTATTGCCTCATACCGAAGTTTTATTTGCAGATTGATCATTTAAAAAAATCAGAAAATGATCGAAATATTGACTCATCATCTGCGCATCATAGATACGCCCTAATTTATCAAAACGTTTATAGCCCAACTGGGTCGTCAAGTTAATCACCCCATTCAGTGTTTTATCGACCACCAGATTAAATTTAAGCATTTTTTTGGGTTCACGGACCAGACTGGTCACCCCTTGATCGACAATTTGCGTAAACACTTTCAAAGCTGGAGCAACATAACTGTTATTGCCCTTTTCCATCTGTTCCGCACAACCCAAAAGTTCGGTAACTAAGGTTTTTTCGACTGGGTAGCTTAAAAAATGTGTGCTCTCGGTGTCATACATCCTTTGCTCTAGATAATTCACCATTGGAATTAGACGGTCATTTGAAAAAAAAGACACGGACCACGGCATGTACTTACGCATAGTGTCCACAATGTGCTGAATAATTTTCTCAGACTCCCCATCGCCTGAGGTAGACAAGCGTGCAAGATCGCCAAAGACTTGATCAATCACTTCACATGAAATATCCGCTAAAACCTCACCCAAAGGTTTGGCAAGACTTTGGCTTTCGCCGGCATTAAGCTGTTGATGAATGTGAGCAAAGCGTTGGTGAGTTTCAGGTTTTAATTTTAATGATATTTGATAAGTCATAGTGATCCCCCCTTTTTTTGATTTTTACTGCGAACAAAGCGCACTCTAGGTTTAGACACATCATAAAGCGCTCTGCATCATGTCGCAATTGCTAGATCAACGCATTTGCTTTACATGCCCCCATTTGCGATTTCTTTGCTACAATAGATGCAATTTTTTATCTACTTTTGAACTGTTTGAACTATGACTGATTCAGCGCAAAATATCGCTACAACTTACGATCCGACCGAGATCGAGAAAAAATGGTACCAAACTTGGGAAGAGCGTGGCTATTTCAAGCCCTCTGAAAAAGGTGAGTCATTTTGTATCATGATTCCGCCACCAAACGTCACCGGTAGCTTGCACATGGGTCATGGTTTTAACAATGCCATTATGGATGCCTTAACACGCTACAACCGTATGTCAGGTAAAAACACCTTATGGCAACCGGGTACAGACCATGCGGGTATTGCAACGCAAATGGTGGTTGAGCGTCAGTTGGGTGCTCAAGGTGTCAGCCGTCATGACCTCGGCCGTGAAAAATTCATCGAAAAAATCTGGGAATGGAAAGAGCAATCAGGCGACACCATCACCCGTCAAATCCGTCGTTTAGGTTCTTCAGTAGACTGGTCACGTGAACGCTTTACGATGGATGAAGGTTTATCGAATGCCGTAAAAGAAGTATTTGTTAAACTGCACGAAGACGGTTTGATTTACCGTGGCAAACGTTTGGTGAACTGGGATCCAAAACTGCAAACTGCGCTTTCTGACCTCGAAGTTGAGTCGGATAAAGAAGAAGCAGGTTCACTGTGGCACTTCAAATACTTCTTTGAAGATAAAAACTTACGTACCCATGATGGTAAAGACCACATTGTTGTCGCAACCACTCGTCCTGAAACCTTGTTAGGTGATACTGCTGTTGCTGTCGCACTGGATGATGAACGCTATACGCATCTTGTTGGTCAGAACATTATCCTGCCAATTACTGGTCGTGCCGTTCCAATCGTTAAAGATGAATATGTAGATAAAGAATTCGGTACAGGCTGTGTGAAAATCACCCCTGCACATGACTTTAACGACTATGAAGTCGGTAAGCGTTGTGAATTGCCTATCATCAACATCTTTAACAAAAATGCAGAAGTGTTGGCTGAGTTTGAATATATCGCGAAAGCGGGTGAGCAAATCTCGAAAACCATCCCAGCCCCTGCGGACTATATTGGTTTAGAGCGTTTTAAAGCACGTAAAAAACTGGTTGAACAAGCAGACGCTGAAGGCTGGTTAGACCAAATTCAACCGTACACCTTGAAGCCACCACGCGGTGACCGTTCAGGCGTAATCGTTGAACCATTATTGACGGATCAATGGTATGTAAAAATTGCACCGCTGGCTGAACCTGCGATTGAAGCGGTGAAAGATGGTCGCATCAAGTTCGTGCCAGAGCAGTACAGCAACATGTACATGGCGTGGATGAACAACATTCAAGACTGGTGTATCTCTCGTCAGCTTTGGTGGGGTCACCGTATTCCTGCTTGGTACGATGCTGAAGGTAATGTCTTTGTCGGTCGTAACGAGGCTGAAGTCCGTGCAAAAAACAATATCCCTGCAGATGTTGCACTCAGCCAAGATGAAGACGTTCTCGATACTTGGTTCTCATCTGCACTTTGGACGTTCTCGACCTTAGATTGGACTGGCGATGCTTCGATCGATGCAGAAAACTATTTCCTCAATACCTTCCACCCGACTGATGTATTGGTGACAGGTTTTGACATCATCTTCTTCTGGGTTGCACGCATGATCATGATGACCATGCACTTCATGAAAAATGAAGATGGCACGCCACAAGTGCCGTTCAAAACTGTGTATGTACACGGTTTAGTTCGTGATGGCGAAGGTCAGAAGATGTCCAAGTCGAAAGGTAACGTACTTGACCCACTCGACTTGATTGACGGTGTAAACCTTGAGACTTTGGTACAAAAACGTACTACAGGTCTAATGAACCCGAAACAAGCGGCGAAGATTGAAAAATCGACCCGTAAAGAGTTCCCAGAAGGCATTCAGGCTTACGGTACTGACGCAGTTCGTTTCACATTCTGCGCACTTGCCAACACGGGTCGTGACATTAAGTTCGACATGAAACGTGTTGAAGGCTACCGTAACTTTGCCAACAAGATCTGGAACGCAACCCGTTTCGTGATGATGAACTGTGAAGAGCAAGTGATTGGTACTGAAGTTCGTCAAGACCTGTGGGAATTGCCTGAACAGTGGATCGTAAGCCGTTTGCAAAAAGCTGAAGCTGCGGTGCAACAAGCTTTCGCAACTTATCGTTTAGACTTGGCTGCACAAGCAATTTACGAGTTCATTTGGAATGAATACTGCGACTGGTATGTCGAACTGACGAAACCTGTTCTGAATGATGAAAATGTATCGGTTGAGCGTAAAGCTGAAGTTCGTCGTGTACTTCTTGCAGTAATGGAAGCGTCTTTACGTCTTGCACACCCACTCATGCCGTATTTGACTGAAGAAATTTGGCAGACACTTGCACCGAAACTCGGTATTTCTGGCGAAACCATTATGTTGGCGCAGTACCCTGTTGCCAACCCTGAGCGTGTAAACGAACAGGCTGAAGCAGATATGCAATGGCTTCAAGGTTTGATTGGTGCGGTACGTAACATTCGTGGTGAAATGGGCTTGGGTAATGCACGTCTATTACCAGTGCTTCTACAAAACACGACGGAAGCTGAGAAAGCACAGATCACACGTATTGAAGCGTTGTTTAAAGCCTTGGCGAAAGTGGAAAGCATTACGTTCTTGGCTGACGGTGAACAACCGCCATTGTCTTCATCAAGCGTTGTTGGTCACGTGTCTGTATTCGTCCCAATGAAAGGTTTAATTGACCCGAAAGCGGAATTGGGTCGCCTTCAGAAAGACTTAGACAAAGTGCAAAAGCAGCATGACATCATTGCAGGCAAACTTTCTAATGAAGGTTTTGTGGCAAAAGCGCCTGCGGCTGTGGTTGAAGGCGAAAAAGTGAAACTGGCTGAGTTTGCTGACCAGTTAGTGAAGATTAAAGCGAATATGGAGCAAATTGCAGCGCTTTAATGCTGCAATTTGACTGCTATTTAATCTAAAATCCTCTTCAGCTTTGAAGGGGATTTTTTATGTATCCAATAATTGGACATCATATTTTTTTATTTGTATTAGGAATACTTTTATTCTTTACAGTGAACTTTATAGGTAAATACTCAAAAGGATTTGGGTATGCAGAAATTAAATTTGACATTCATAGTGATGAACTAGTAGGGTTTAATTTCATTCTCAGAATACTCACACCCGTAGTTTTTACTATTCTTGTTTCTTCAGTACTTTTTTACTTCAAATGGGACTATTTAGTAACTAACATCTACTTACTAGTAGTCTATAGTTTTATATTTCGAGCACTTTGGAACTTAGTACATAATCGCGCTAAGTTAATAAATTGGTATACGCAATTTGGGTATGCCTCTATTGCAATAGTAGCTACATATTTAGCTTATAAACATTTAATTTTACCGAAAACCCCTCTTTTTCCTGATTTAGCGACTATTGCTAATGAGCTATGGATTATTATTTTTTTGTTCTTATATAAGATCTTTAATGAAATTAGGTTTAAACCTAAGTTCAAGAAAAAAAGAGTTGATAGTTATATTGAAAACCGTTTATCCATGTTCAAAAATAAATATGAGAACATCATTGATATTGCAATAGATAAAGAGCTTCAAAATTTCAAGAATAAAGCTAATAGCTATCTAATTGATCAAGAAAATTTAGAGGATTTTAAATTTTTAAGACATACTTTATTAACACCTTTTGATTGTATTTTTAAAATTTTTATAAAAGATATAATTTTTTCTATTATGATTAATGAAGATTTTAATAGACCATTTATGTTTAGAAAAATAGAAAAAATATTATGTAAATTATCAGGTAAACGTTATACACAAGGTATTATGCAAGTTTCATCGCTAATTCCTTTATCTGATGAGGAAAGTATAAAATTAGCAATCCATAAAATTTTTGAAGATGGATATAACTGCTTTCTTGAAGAAACTCATTATCTGCCAGAGTCTCTCTTAGTGATTTATATTGGTAGAAATTATAATCCATGTGATGACTATATAAGTGCAGTTGAAGATATATATAACATTATTAAAAATGAAAAATCTGGTGAACTACAGATTTTTATTAATGACCACAGATTAATAGGTTTAGACTCATCGTTTAATCTTGAATAACTTTTCCTCCCCCTACCACATAAAGAGAGGGAGCATCATCTGATTTAATGACTATATAAATTTTACAAAGGAGTTCCCTCTCCTCTTAGTCATAGGTATCTACACAATTTCCGAGCTTTGCGTTAAATTGAAGAGCATGCTCTTCAATTTAACATCTCTGGTCTGGATCAGCGTCTTGTCAAACGTTATAACAGCCTTGTAAAACTC
>OFQU01000086.1_pt1 | contig 18406 bp, 14 predicted proteins | sample 1542981 | NCBI WGS metagenome assembly OFQU01 (sample SAMN07774233, study PRJEB24372) | wastewater metagenome | isolation source: Exp Tend CN 90WW | collected 2016-02
ATTCTTCATGCACGACAATAAAGGGAAAATTGCCATGCTGAACGCCACCGTACCGGGAAAATTCCGCTCGATCGGAACGAAGGTACTGACCACCCAGGTCGTTTCGCTCGCCGCCATCGGGGCCATCGTCGGGGGTGGCGGATATTATGGCATGTCGGCACTGACCAATGCCATGACCAGCATCTACGACGATCGCGTCATACCATTGCAGGAATTGAAGTCGGTTTCCGATGCCTATGCGGTTAATATCGTCGACACCACGCACAAGCTGCGCGCCGGCAAGTTGAGCAGCGCCGAAGCGCTGTCGAACATCGACCAGGCGAAGCAGCAGATCGCCCAGCAATGGTCGGCCTATATGAACACGCAGCGCGACGCCGATGAGAACGTGATTGCCGACGCCGTGAAGACGTCGATGCTGACGTCCGATCGTGCCGTTCAGGAGCTTCGCAGCATCATCGCGCGCAACGACACGGCGGCGCTTGCCCGGTTCGCGACCGATGACATGTATCCGGCGATCGATCCGACGACGTCGAAGATTTCGCAGCTGTCGGACTTCCAGCTGAAAGCTGCGGCCGATTTGCGTGCCGCGGGCGTCAAACAGTCCAATCTGCTATCGTTGATGATGGTGCTGGTGACGCTGCTGACGATCGGCGCGGCGACGGCGGTGGCGATGGTCGTGACCCGCGCGATCAAGCGCAATCTGGGCGAGGCAACGGCCCTGGCCGGCGCGGTCGCCGAAGGCGATGTCTCCGCGACCGCCTCGGTCACGTCGAACGATGAGGTCGGCGAGCTCTTGCAGGCGCTGAACAAGATGGTGTCGAACCTCAGCGCGACCGCGACCGTCGCCGAAACCATCGCCAAGGGCGACCTGACCGTCGAACATCAGCCGTTGTCGGACAAGGACACGCTGGGCGTCGCCTTGGTCGAGATGGTGGACCGTCTGCGCAGCGTCGTCGGCGACGCGTCGGCGGCGGCGGATAACGTCGCGGCGGGCAGCCAGCAGCTGTCAGCGTCGTCGGAACAGGTCTCGCAGGGTGCGACCGAACAGGCCGCTGCGGCCGAGGAAGCCTCGGCGTCGATGGAGCAGATGGCGGCCAACATCAAACAGAACGCCGACAATGCGGCGCAGACCGAAAAGATCGCGCGTCAGTCGTCGAAGGACGCCGAAGCGAGCGGCGTGGCGGTCGACCGTGCGGTGGGCGCGATGCGCACGATCGCCGACAAGATCGGCATCGTGCAGGAAATCGCCCGCCAGACCGACCTGCTCGCGCTGAATGCGGCGGTCGAGGCGGCCCGCGCCGGCGAACATGGCAAGGGCTTTGCGGTGGTCGCATCGGAAGTCCGCAAGCTCGCCGAGCGTAGCCAGACCGCGGCTGCCGAAATCAGCTCGGTGTCGACCGAGACGGTGAAGGCCGCGGCCGATGCGGGCGAGATGCTGGGCAAGCTGGTCCCGGATATCCGCCGCACCGCGGAACTGGTGTCCGAAATCAGCGCGGCGTGCCGCGAGCAGGACATCGGGGCGAGCCAGATCAACCAGGCGATCCAGCAGCTCGACCAGGTGACGCAGCAGAATGCCGGTGCCTCCGAGCAGATCTCGTCCACCTCGGAAGAGCTGGCGGCCCAGGCCGAGGAACTGCAGCAGAGCATCGCCTTCTTCCGGGTCGAGGATCGCGCCTCGCCGATCGCCCGCGCCGCCACCGCGCAGCGCAAGGCCGCCCCGGCCCGCAAGGCGACGCCCGTCAAGAAGGCCGCGCCGGCCCCGCGCCCGAAGGCCAACTCGGTCGCCGACCAGCAAGCCCGCGCCCGTGGCTTCGCGCTCGACCTGACCCAGGGCGGCCCGGACAGCGAGGACGCCGACTTCGGTCAGGCTGCCTGATCCACGCATCGGGGGCGGGCCGGCGCCCGCCCCCAAACCTTTTGATATCAAGACGCTCGGTCGCACGCGGCCGACTTCGGAGACGCGGCATGAGTGAGCATGCGACAGTACAGGCCGTCACCTTCGGCCTGGGAGATGAGGTGTTCGCGGTATCGGTGACGCTGGTTCGCGAAATCCTCGATTATGCCCCCGCCTTCCGGGTCCCCAACGGACCGGATTGGCTGCTCGGGCTGACCGACGTGCGCGGGCAGGGGGTGCCGACGGTCGATCTGCGCGTGCGCCTGGGCCTCGCGCCTGCGGAACCGACGCTGTCGACGCGGGTGCTGATCGTCGACGTGCCGCTCGCCGACCGCACCGTGTCGCTGGGCCTGGTGGTCGATCGCGTGCTCGCGGTCACCACCTTCGCCGCGGAACGGCTGGAATCGGCGCCCGACATCGGCATGCGCTGGCGCTCGGACTATATCGAGGGCGTCGTGCGCGAACCCGAGGGCTTCGTCGTCGTCATCAACGTCGCCGAGATCTTCTCCCGTGACGACATCGACGCCACCGCGCTCGCCGCCGCGGCCTGACCCGGCGTCGGTCTTTCTAGGAGGAGCCGCAGTCGCTGCGGCTCCCACCCCCCTTTCTCTCACTGACGACGGCCCGGACCCCCGGTTTCCGTCGATGGAACGACCATCATGGCTGCTGTCGCCAAAGCGCTTGCCCCGTCCGATCTCGATCACCTCAGCGCCGACCGGTTCACCCGTCTCGCCGCGCTGATCTATGATGAAACGGGCATCAAAATGCCCCGGACCAAAGCGACGATGCTGGAGGGGCGGCTGCGGCGCCGCGTCCGCGACACGGGGACGGCGACGCTCAACGCCTATTGCGACCTGCTGCTCGCCGATCCGACCGCCAATGGCGAGATCGATCATCTGATCAATGCGGTGACGACCAACAAGACCGACTTCTTCCGCGAACCCGGCCATTTCGACTTTCTGGCGGGCACGGTGCTGCCGACCATGCTCGCACAGGGCCGACGCCGAATCCGCACGTGGAGCGCGGCCTGTTCGACCGGGGCGGAGCCCTATACGATGGCGATGGTGCTGGATCGCTTCGCCGAAGCGAACCGCATGGAATATGGCATCCTCGCCACCGATATCGATACCGAGGTGCTGGAGACCGCGCGGCGCGGCATCTATCCCGCCGAGCAGGTCGATCCGGTGCCGTCGGTGATGCGTCAGCGCTACGTCGCCGCCTCGACCGACCGGCGGGCGGCCAAGGTGCGGATCGCGCCCGAGCTGCGATCCGCGATCGGCTTTGCGCGGCTGAACCTGATGGACACGCATTATCCCGTCGGCGAGCCGATGGACATCATCTTCTGTCGCAACGTGCTCATCTACTTCGACAAGCCGACGCAGGAGGCGGTGGTCCGACGATTGTGCGACTGCCTGCGCCCCGGCGGCTATCTGTTCCTGGGCCATTCGGAATCGATCGCGGGCATGGATCTGCCCGTGAAGACCGTGTCCTACACCGTGTTCGAGCGCTGCTGATATGAAACCCGTCCGCGTCCTCATCATCGACGACAGCGCCAGCGTCCGCCAGGCCATGACCGCGATCCTCGACGAGGATCCCGACATCCAGGTAATCGCCGCCGCCGCTGATCCCTTCGCCGCCGCCCGCTACATCCAGGAAGAGGTGCCCGACGTCATCACGCTGGACGTCGAAATGCCGCGGATGGATGGCGTCACCTTCCTGCGCAAGCTGATGAGCCAGCGCCCGATCCCGGTCGTCATGTGCTCCTCGCTCGTCGAGGAGGGGTCGGAAACGCTGCTGCAGGCTTTGGAAGCCGGGGCGGTCGACGTCATCCTCAAGCCGCGCATGGGCGTCGCCGAGCATCTCAACGAAGCCAAGCTGATGATCCGCGAGACGGTGAAGGGCGCGGCCAAGGCACGGCTCGGCGCGCGGCGCCAGGTGCGGGCGGCGTCGCCGGCGCAGAAGCTGACCGCCGATGCGGTACTGCCGCCTCCCACCGGTCGCGCGATGAGCCGGACGACGGAGATGGTCGTGTGCATCGGCGCGTCCACGGGGGGCACCGAGGCGCTGCGCGAGGTGCTGGAGGCGTTGCCGGCCAATTCGCCGGGCATCGTCATCGTCCAGCACATGCCCGAAAGCTTCACCCGCGCCTTCGCCAAGCGGCTCAACGGCCTGTGCCAGGTCGACGTCAAGGAGGCGGAGGACGGCGACACGGTGATGCGCGGCCACGTGCTGATCGCGCCGGGCGGGCTGCGTCATACGCTGCTCGAACGACAGGGCGCGCGCTATGTCGTCTCGGTCAAGGAAGGGCCCTTGGTGTCGCGTCACCGCCCGTCGGTCGACGTGCTGTTCCGCTCGGCCGCGCGCAATGCCGGGTCCAATGCGGTCGGCATCATCATGACCGGCATGGGCGACGACGGCGCGCGCGGTTTGCTGGAAATGAAGCAGGCGGGAGCGCGAACTTTCGCCCAGGACGAAGCAACCTCCGTCGTGTTTGGCATGCCCAAGGAAGCCATCGCCCGCAACGCCGCCGACAAGGTCATACCATTGGGCAATATCGCCCGCGAACTGCTCCAGGCGACGGCGCGATGAGCGCGCCTGTTCCGCATTTTCTTCTCGCCCGCAAAGGATAGGCCATGCTGCACACCTCCATCACGGCCGATCACGCCTTGGACCAGAGCGTCGGCGATCTGCAACGGACGCTGGCGCTGATGGCGGCGGGTATGGATGCGCATTTCGTACGCGCTGGGACCACGCTCGCAGGCGCCATAGAAACGATCGATCGGATCATCTCCGCGATCGATGGCGTCACGGGGGCGCTCGACGAAAGCGTCGCGGGGATCGCGGTAACCAACCTGAAAGAGGTCGCGGCCGATCTCGCCAATCTGCCCGTGGTGCAGCAGGAGCGCGACACCGACATGGTGCGGGTGAGCGGCGCGGCGCGGATGCTGCGCGATCACATCATGGAGATGCGCCAGGCGCTGCGCGTGCTCCATATTTACGGCCTGAATATCAAGATCGCGGCGTCGGGCGAGCCTGCCTTCGTCGGCTTCGTCGACAGCATGGGGCATCGGCTGGCGGCGGGTGAGGAGCATCTGGAAGGCTTCCTCGCCAAGCTGAAGGACCTGAAGGACAGCGTCGGCGCGGTGCAGCAGGCCGGGCGCCTCGTCACCAAGGAGGCGCGACAGGTCGTTCCCGCGGTGCCGGAAAATCTGGTGCGTCACGCCACGGCGTTGCACGCGCATCTGGGCACGACCGCCACGATGGCGCAGCAGGTGGCGTCGATCGCCCGCACGGTGCAGGGGCGCGTCGCGACGATGCTGGGCGCGTTGCAGGTCGGCGACAGCACGCGCCAGCGCCTGGAACATGTCGTGTCCGCGTTGCAGATGCTGGAGCTCGTAGGCCCCTCCATCGATCCCATGGTGCGCATGGAGGTCTGTGCGGTCATCCATCCGATGCTCGCGGCGCAGCTGGAGGCGAGCGCGGTCGATTTCGACCGCGACACGCGCCTGCTGGTCGATGCGCTGCGGGCGCTGAGCCCCGACACGACCGCGCTGCTGGGCCTGATCGATAACGACGCAGGCAGCAACGGCCGCCCCTTCCTCGCCGAGATCGACAAGGCGGTGGGCGAGGTCGCATCGATCACTGCGCAATTGCAGGATGCCGACCGGCGGTCGACCGCGATGCTGGGCATGATCGGCGAGACGGTGTCCGAACTGACCGGGCGGCTGGCGCTGTTGCAGCGCGTGCAGTTCGACGTGCAGGACATCGCCACCAATACACGACTGCTGTGCCGCCGGCACGGCGACCTCGGCAAGGCGGTATCGGTCGTCGCGGGCGAGGTGGACGTCCACGCCCAGTCGCTGGGCAAGGCGATGGGCGGGATCCGCCAGCCGCTCGACGAGCTGGCCGCGGTGAACGCGACGCTGGTCGAAAAGCGCGCGGCGGCGGACGATCGCGATCTGGGCAGCAAGCTGTCCGATGCGCTCGCGGTGATCCGCGAGGGGTGTCAGCGGACCGAGGGCGCGGTGCGCGTCGGCGGCGACGATGCGCGGCAGATCATCGAGATGCTGGCGTCGGTCGGCGATGAGATCGGCGCGGAAATGGCGCTGGGGGGCAAGATGCGCGACGCGGCGCTCGTGCTCGGCGTGATGCCCGCGATGAGCGACCCGTCGGATGCGGCGACGGCGATCCTCGCCGACGTGCTGCCGCGTATCGCTGCGCTCTACACGATGGCACAAGAGCGCGAAGTCCATGCCGCCTATCTGCCCGCGCACCTCGCGCCGGCGCCGGCGGTGGCGGCCGTCGCGGACGATGACGACGACGACGGGCTGTTCTGACGAAGAAAGCCCCGTGTCCGCGATGGGGGCACGGGGCGCCTGTTACGAGCCTGGATACGGGAAAGGGGCCGTCAGGTCCCTGTGTCGTGCCAGTCGATCCACGCCCCATAAGCGTGGCAGGTGGCGAGATGACGGGTTACCCCGTCGGGCCAGGTCGTCAGGCACAGATGGACTGCGTCGCGCGCCTCGGTCCATTCGAAGCCGATGCGGGCCAGCGGGCGATCGGCATCGGCCCGTGCGCCCGCCTCAACAAAGGCCCGCTCCACGGCGGCATGACCGCTGGCGTCGAGATATTGCAGCGCCATCGAATGAACGATCGTGCGGCAGACCCCTGCGGCCTGCGGTGCGGCGAGCATCGCCGGCAGCCACCGGGTGATGTCGCCCGTATCCACGACGGGCGGGTGCGCGCGCGCGATGCTCAGCGCCTGTGCCAGGCGTTCGGCGCGGTCAGTCTCGTCCGCCCAGATGAAGGCCATCAGCCGTTCGCAGGCGGCAGCATCGGTCACGTCGAGGGGGCTGAGATCGACGCCGCGCGCGGACGCCACGGCGATGGGGCGGATGAGAGGCGTGGCACCGTGCCATGCAGGCGCGACGCGGACGGACGACGCCGGATCCCCGGCGACATGGCCGCCCAGATCATAGGCATAGCGATCGAGATTGAGGTTCAGCCCGGCGCTCGCGCCGAGTTCGTGCAACTCGCACGGCATGTCGAACCGGCTGCGCAGCGTCATCAGCGCCGCCATGATCGCGGCGGTACGCCCGACTTCGTTGGTCTGCGGCGGCGTGCGCATCCATTCGGCGATATGCGCGTCGGCAGCGTGCATCGCCGCGCCGATCACGGCATCGAAATCGCCGTCCAGCCGCCGGTACAAATCGGTGAGGGCCGTGTCGTGGCCGGCCCGCGCCAGCGCATGCAGCGCGGCGTTGAACCGCATCGCCAGCGCGTCGGCGGCGACATCGCGCGGCCAGTCGGCGATCAATGCGGCGGTGCGTGGGGCGCGGTACAGCTGACGCTCTCCCGCTGCGAGCACCGCGGCGACGAACGGCGATCCCATCTCGCGGACGGCCATCGCCTGCCGGGCGAGCGGGCCCGGATCGATGCCACCGTTCGTGTCGGGCAGGGGCGCCCCGTGCATGGGCCCGGGGCGCACGGCCATTGCGATCAAAACGCGTCCCAGTCGCCATTCGCGACGCGACGCGGCGCGGGAATGGGGGCCGGACGCGCTGCCGCGGCCGCGGGCCGGGATCGTGCCGACCGGTAATCGGCAGGGGCAGAAGCGGGGGCAGGAGCATGACCGTCGATTTCGAAGGTCGCGACCGATGCGGCGAGCTGCTGCGCCTCCGCCACCAGCTGGCGCGCCGCGGCGGAGGTCTGTTCGACCATCGCGGCGTTCTCCTGCGTCATCTGGTCCATCTCGCCGATCGCGACGTTGATCTGGCCCAGGCTCTTGGCCTGATGATCGGACGATTGCGCGATCGAGTCGATCGAACCGCTGACCGCACCGACGCTGTCGATGATCCGCGACAATGCCTGTCCGGTCTGGTCGACCAGATCGACACCGGCGCGGATATGGGTGGAAGCGGACGTCACCTTCGTCTTCACCTCGGTCGCGGCATCCGCCGAGCGCTGGGCAAGCGCACGGACTTCGGACGCGACGACCGCGAAGCCCTTGCCGGCTTCACCCGCCCGCGCCGCCTCGACGCCGGCATTGAGCGCCAGCAGGTTGGTCTGGAACGCGATGCCGTCAATCAGGCTGATGATGGCCGCGATCTCGTTGCTGGCCTGTTCGATGCCCTGCATCGCGTCGATCGCCTGCCGCACGATCGTGCCACCGCGTTCGGCCTCCGTGCGGGCCTGCGCCATGGCGGAGCTGGCGCCGATCGCCGCACCCGCGCCCTCGCGGATCGACTTCGTCACCTCGTCGAGCGCCGCGGCCGACTCCTGCAAGGCGGCGGCTTCCTGTTCGGTCCGCTGCGCCAGATCGAGCGCGGCCTGGTTGATCTCGCCCGAATTGTGCTTGATCGACTGCACGCTGCCACGCACCTCGCCCAGCACGCGCGACAGGCTGGCGGTGGCGGTGTTGAAATCGTCCGACAGCAGGCGGAATGCCTGCGGCACGTCGGCGATGCGCACCGTGAGGTCCGCGTCCGACAGGCGATGCAGGCCGCCGCCGATCGCGGTCATCGCCGCCTCGCGGTCGGCATCGTCGGCCACCTTGGCCGCGGCGGTGTCGCGGAACACGGCGACCGCGCGCGCCATGTCGCCCAGTTCGTCGGTGCGGTCCGCCTCGACCACGATGTCATGCCGTCCGCTGGCGAGTTGCGCCATCGCATCGGTCAGCAGCGTGATCGGCCGCGCGATCTGGCGGCTGAGCAGGACGGACAAGGTGATTGCCACACCGATCAGCGCGATGCCGCCGATGGCCAGTGCGATCAATGCGGTCAGGATCGCCTTTTCCTGGCTCGCCGCGGCAGACTCGATGTCCTGCGTTTCCGCGGCGCGCAGATCGCGCAGGGGGAGGGCGATCTTGCTGACCAGCACCGCAGCGCCAGCGTCCCGCACCGCCTGCTGCGCTTCGTCGCGGTGTCCGGCCTTCACCCAGCCGATCAGCCGGTCGCCCCAGTTGCGGCGCCATTTCAGCGTTTCGCGACGGGCCGTGTCGAGCTGGCGCAGCTTGACCGGATCGGTCAGCAGCGTGTCCAGTTCTGCGGCGGTCCCGTCGAACTCCTTGCGCGCTTCTTCGTATGACTTGAGGTAGGTGACATCGCCCGTCACCAGAAAGCCACGGAACTGGCTGTTCTGGCGCAGGATCGCCGTCTCCAGCGTCAAGGCCTTGGCATAGATCGTCTGGGCAAAGTTGTTCCGATCCGTCGACTGCCTGATCAGCATGATCGTGCCGAAGAGCACCATCATCACGACCGCTGCGGTCGCGATGATGGTGAGGAACGACAGGCCCAGCTTGCGCGGTATCTTCATAATGTCCACGGGTCCCGGATCAGTGGAAGGGCGTTTAAAAGCGCGAGCGCAGCGTCACGCCATAGGTACGCGGTTCGGCGAGGTACGACGAGAAGATCGCATTGCCCGTCGCAAAGTCGGGCGAGCCGAAGGCGGCGACCTGCGACGCGCTGCCCGCACCCTGGAAGGGGGCGGCGAAGGCGACCTGCTGGTAATTGGTGTTGAGGACGTTCTGCCCCCAGAACTCCAGTGCCCAGCGCTGGTCGCGGCCGCGGATGCCGATGCGCGCGTTGACCAGGAAGAAGCCGTCCTGCCGCTTTTCCAGGAACAGGTCGGAGCCGGTGTTATAGTCGCTGGTCAGGCGGCTATCGACGTAGAACAGCGCGTGCATGCCATTGTCGCCGATCCGCGGCGTCCACGACGCCGAGCTGGTGACGGTGTGGCGCGGCGCGTTCGACATCTGCGCCCCCGGCAGCAGGAACAGCGCGGCGTTCAGTGCCTCGCCCGCATCGCTGCCGACCAGGTTGTTGCGATATTGCGTGTGCGCATAGGTGTAGCCGAGGTTGAAGGTCAGATCCTCGGTCGGATAGGCGCCTGCCTCCAGTTCGAAGCCCTGCGTGATGACGCCCGAGCGCACCTTGCCCGTGCAGGCGCCGGTGGTCGAGGAATTGTCACGATCGGCACCGTTCAGGCCGGTGCTGCACGACCCGATATTCTGGACGATATAGTTGGTGCCGTTGAAGGTGTTCAGCTGGAAGTTCTTGAACGCCGAACGGAAGCCGGCAAGGTTCGCGGTGAACTTCGGCGTCGCATATTTGATGCCGATTTCGAACGCCTGCACCGTCTCGGGATCGAAGCGCAGGTTCGATGCGGCCGCCGCGGTCGGCGTGGCGAAGACGGTGGCCGACAGATCCGACTTGTCCAGGTTGAAGCCGCCCGCCTTGTAGCCGCGGGCGTAGGACGCATACAGCAAGGTGCTGGGCGCGGGCTTCCACGATACGACGCCGGTGCCGGTGAACTGACCCTCTGCGATCTTGTCCTTGATCGGCACGCCGGTCAGCGCCGACGTCGAATTGCCGGTGCAGGTCAACGTGATGATGCCGCCGATCAGCGGCTTGAGCGCCGCGGGCACCGCCGCACTGGCCAGCAGCGGGCTGAGCGCGGCCTGCTGCGCCGGGCAGACGGTGTTGTTGTTGTTGAAGCTTGCATCCAGGCGCTTGTGCTCGTTGGTGTAGCGCAGGCCGCCGGTGATGCTGAGCGTGTCGGTGATCTTGAAGATGTTGTGCGTGAAGAAGGCGTAGTTGCTGCTCGTCTGGTGATACAGGTCGCGCACGCTGCCGACGTTGTTGACGGTGCTGAGGCGATCGATGCCGCTGATCACCGCCTGGCCGACCGCGGGGGTCAGCACGGCGCGGCCGGCGGCGCTGAGGCAGCCGCTCGCCGTCGGATCGCGCAACGCGGCGGCGGGGTTCACCGTCGCGACGGCACGGCATGCGGCGAAGGCGCCATATTGCGATCCGAAGCGCAGGTTATCGACGACGTCGAGGTCCTCGTGCGCGTAATAGCCGCCGACCAGCCAGTCGAGCCGGTTGTTGAACAGGCCGCCGCTGAGGCGGGTTTCCTGCGTGAAGGTCTTGAACTGGCGATAGGCGTTGCCGTCGTTGGGACGGTAGACGATGTCGACGTTGCCGTAGTCCATGTCGCCTGCGCCGCCGGCCTTATATTCGCGATAGGCGCTGATCGAGATGAGCTGCACGTTACCCAGCGTCCAGCCGATGCGTGCCGACACGCCGCCATCGGTGGTGACGTTCGAATAGGCCTGGCCCTTGGTCTGGGCGATCTGGCGATTGTAGGGATTGCCCATGCTGGGCAGCACGCCGCCGAGGCTCTGCAGGATCGAGACGATGCGGTTCTGCGAGGCGATCGAGAAATCGCCCGGTACGCCCGGCGTCGGGTCGAACTTTTCGCGCGTGTCGATATAGACGGCGCCGCAGCACTTTTCGTCGCGATGCGTGTAATCGCCGATCAGGCGGACCGAAAAGTCGGACGACGGCTTCCAGAACAGCTGGCCGCGGACGAAATAGCGGTTGCGGTTGTTGAAGTCGGTGTTGTTGACGACATCGTGCAGGAAGCCGTCGCGCTTGCCGTAGACACCGTCGATGCGGAAGGCGAGCGTGTCGGCAATGATGGGGCCGGTCAGCGCGCCGGCGAGGCGGACGGCGTCGTAATTGCCGTAGCTCGCTTCGCCATAGCCGCCGAACTTGAATTCGGGATATTTGGTGTAGATGCTGATCGCACCCGCCGACGAGTTGCGACCCGACAGCGTGCCCTGCGGCCCGCGCAGCACCTCGATGCGCTCGACTTCGCCCAGGTCGTTGAGGCCCGAGCCGGTGCGGCTGCGATAGACGCCGTCGATGAACACCGCGACCGAGCTTTCCAGGCCCGGATTGTCGCCGACGGTGCCGATGCCGCGCAGGCGCGCGGTCGCATTGGCTTCCGATCCGGTGGACGAGACGATGAGCGACGGCGCCAGCTGCGCCATCTGGCGGATATCGGTCGCGCCTGAATTCTGGAGCGCTGCGGTGCTGTAGGCACTGACGGCGATCGGCACGTTCGACAGGCGCTGCGAGCGGCGCGTGGCGGTCACAACGATATCGGCAGTATTCTTCGATTCGGCTTCGGCACGGGCCTTTTCCGCTTCGGCCTGCTTCCCCGACGGTACAACGCCGCGCAGCCCCTGCGCGCCGGCTGGCGCGACGGCGCCCACGCACGACGCCGCCGCTGCCAGATATACCCACTTCCGCATCGATTATGCCCCTCTTTGATCCATTCCCTTGGCCCAGCCTTGGCGGGAAAGGGGATAAAGAGGCGTTAACCGTGCGGAATTTACCGCGTGATCTTCATAACATGCGTCGGATCAGCCGACGTCTTCGACCTGATCCAGATAGGCACCGTAGCCTTCTGCCTCCATGGCATCGCGGGGCACGAAGCGCAGCGAAGCGGAGTTGATGCAATAGCGCAGGCCGCCGCGATCGCGCGGACCGTCGGGGAAGACATGGCCCAGATGGCTGTCGCCATGCTTCGAACGCACCTCGGTACGCACCATGCCGTGGCTGCGATCGTGCAATTCCTCGACGTTGGCGGGCTCGATCGGCTTGGTGAAGCTCGGCCAGCCGCAATGCGATTCATATTTGTCGGTCGAGGCGAACAGCGGTTCGCCCGAGACGATATCGACGTAAATACCCGCGGCCTTATTGCCGAGATATTCGCCCGTACCGGGGCGTTCTGTGCCGCTTTCCTGCGTCACATAATATTGTTCGGGCGTCAGCTTCGCGATCGCTTCGTCGGTCTTGCGGTAATCGGCCATGGTCGGCTCCTCAGCTAAGCGGCGGCTGTCCGTTGGAGGCCGACAGGCCACCGTCGACGGGCAGGTTCACACCGGTAATATAGTGCGCATCCTCGCTCGCCAAAAAGGCGATGGCCCCGGCGATGTCGGCAGGGTCCGCGCCGCGCCCGATGGGGATGCGCTCCTCGAACTTGGCGATGAGCTCGGGCTGGTCCTTCATGCCTTCGGTCAGCGCGGTATAGGTGAGCGACGGGTTGACCGCATTGACGCGCACGCCGGCCTTCGCCTCGTCCATCGCCAATGCGCGGGTGAAGTTGGTGACCGCACCCTTGGCCGCGCAATAGAAGCTGTGGTTCCAGTCGCCGCCAAGACCCGACACCGAAGAGATGTTGACGATGCAGCCCTTGGCCGCGCGCAGATGCGCGATCGCGGCGCGACTCATCTGGACGACGCCGTACAAATCGGTTTCGATCACCTTGGAAAAGGCGCTGAAATCGCCTTCGTCGAGTTTGCCGAGATGATCGACACCGGCGTCGTTGACCAGCACGTCGATGCCGTCGAAGCGGCTGACGGCAAGGTCGACCAGCGCCTCGCAATCGGCCATGCGGCTGACGTCGATCTCCAGCGTCTCGACCGCATCGCCCAGCTCCGCGGCGAGGCGCTTGAGCCCCGCCGCGTCCTTGTCGCCGAGCACGAGGTGTGCGCCCTCCGCAGCAAAACGCCGCGCCGCGCCCTCACCGATGCCCGAGGCGGCACCGGTGATGACGACGACCTTGCCGGCGAACCGATCGCTGCTCACGCGCTCGCGGCCTGCTCGGGGTGGCGACCTTCGGCAACTTCCTCGATCAGCTTTGCGCAGAAGGCGGGGAGGTCATCGGGGTTGCGGCTGGTGACGAGGCCCTTGTCGACGACGACCTCCTGATCGACCCAATTGCCGCCCGCGTTGCGGATGTCGGTCTGCAGGCTGGGGAAGGACGTGAGCGTGCGGCCCTTCACCACGTCGGCCTCAACCAGCGTCCAGGGCGCGTGGCAGATGGCGGCGACCGGCTTGCCGGCTTCGAAGAAGGCGTGGACGAAGGCGACGACCTCCTTCGAGGCGCGCAGCTTGTCGGCGCCGACGCTGCCGCCGGGGATGACGAGGCCGTCGAACTGATCCGCGGACACGTCGCCGATCGCCTTGTCGACCGTGAAGGTCTTGCCGGGGTCGAGGTCGTTGTTCACCGTCTGCGCCTCACCCGTTTCCAGGCTGATGACGACGACCTTGCCACCGGCCTGTTCGACGGCATCCTTGGGCTGCGCGAATTCGGGTTCCTCGGTGCCGCGGGGGGCGATGAGGATGGCGATCGTCTTGCCGTCGAGGGTCATGGAATGTCTCCGAAGGTCAGGGAAGTCTTTGGAAAGGGGCTCCCTCGAACGATCGGTTTTCGCAGCGGTTGCGTGAGGGGGCGGATAATGTCGGACGCCCCCGAAACGACAGCGGAGCGCTGCCGCGATCGGCAACGCCCCGCTGTTCTAAGCCTATTGCGGATCAGGCGAGCGTCAGGCCGACGTCGACGTTGCCGCGGGTCGCGTTCGAATAGGGGCAAATCTGATGCGCGGCATCGACCAGCTGCTGCGCCTGATCGCGCTCCAGGCCAGGCAGGTCGACGAGCAGATCGGCGGTGATGCCGAACCCGCCGGCATCCCGCGGACCGATCCCCACGGTCGCGGTCACGGTGGTAGCGTCGGGCACCTTTACCTTCAGCTGTTGGCCGGCGGCTTTCAACGCGCCGATGAAGCAGGCGGAATAACCCGCGGCGAACAATTGTTCGGGGTTGGTGCCATCGCCACCCGCGCCGCCCAGTTCTTTGGGCGTCGACAATTTGGCTTCGAAGCGGCCATCCTCGCTGCGGGCATTCCCTTCGCGGCCGCCGGTGGCGGTGGCGCGGGTGGCGTATTTGACGTCGACGGACATGATGCATGCTCCTTGCTAAAAATTTTATAGCGACAATGTATATCGCGATACTGATTTGTCCAGTGGCGTTCCGCATTGGAGGAAAAGCGTGTACGACCTGTCGATGACCATGCCGCCGTCCCACCCGCTGTCGCTGGACGAGCAACTCTGCTTCTCGCTGTACGGCGCGTCGATCGCGATGACGCGCGTGTACAAGCCGATGCTCGACCGGATCGGCATCACCTATCCGCAATATCTGGTGCTGCACGCCTTGTGGGAAGAGGACGGGCGGACGATCGGGGCGATCGCCGAACGTCTGTCGCTGGAATCGAGCACGATCACGCCGCTGGTGAAGCGACTGGAGGCGAGCGGGCTGGTGCGGCGGGCGCGGGATACGAAGGACGAGCGGCAGGTGCGCGTGCTGCTGACCGAGGCGGGGCAGGGGCTGCGCAGCGAGGCGACATGCCTGGCGGAGGCGGTGTTCGCGAAGACCGGGCTCAGCATCGACGAACTGCGGACGCTGACGCAGAACGTCCGGCGGTTGCAGCGCGCGCTGGCGTCAGAACCAGCCGCGGATGCCGAGCGCGAGTGACACGCCGCCACTGCCCTCGCCATCGGCGCGGGCATAGCGCGCGGTGGCGCCGTAGCGGCGTTCCCAATTGATCCCGACATAGGGCGCGAATTCGCGGGCGATTTCGTAGCGGAGGCGAAGCCCCGCCTCGACGCTGGACAGGCCGGCACCGACGCGGGCGTCGCGTTCGTCCTGTGCGGCAAGGTTCACCTCCACGCGGGGTTGCAGGATCGCGCGCTGGGTCAGGCGCTGGTCATACCATGCCGACCCGCGGGCGCGGACGCCTTTGTCGGAGGCGAACAGCGTCGCTTCGACGTCGAACCAATAGGGCGCGAGACCCTCTATGCCGATCGCGGTATGCGTGCGGCCGCCGTTCGGCCCGAGATCCTGCCGGGCGCCGGCCAACAAATTGAAATAGGGGCCGATGGCATGGGCGTAGAGCGCCTGCACCTCGGCCTGGTCGATCGATCGGCCGAACGTACCTTCGCCTTCGCTCTTCACTACGACGCGGTCGACATCGCCGCCGAACCAGCCTTCGCCGTCCCAGCGATAGCCGTCGCCGCCGCGGCGGACCTGCACTTCGGCAAGGTTGAAGAGGATTTGCGAGAACCGCATGCCGCCATGCTTGGCGCGCATCGTGCGATCGGCGACAGCCATGGCGGCGGGGTCGTAGAACCGATCGGCGGCGCGGGTGGTCGGGGGCGGGGGCGGCGCCGCGTTACCGGCGGGCAAATCGGTGCCGCTTTTGATGGCCGCTGCCTCTGGCATGGCGTGCATGCCGGGCATCGCATGCACTGGCATGTCTTGGGGCATGTCTTGGGGCATATCGTGCGACATGGCCGGCGTCGCAGCCTTGGGAGCAGCGGATGCCGCAGGCGTGCAATGGCCCATCGCCGCATGTTCGGGCGGACAGCTCGGATCGGCTGCGACGGACGCCGCCGGCGTGGACATCATGTGGTCCGCGCCGGGGTGCGCGTGGTTCTGCGGCCGTACCGGGGAGCCGGCCGGGGGCTTGGGCTTGGGCTTGGGCTTGGGCTTGGCCTTCGGTTTGGTCTTGGCGGCGGCCTTCGGCGCGGCGGGCATGGTCATGCCGGGCATGCTCATGCCGTCCATATGGTGCATCTGCGCCATCGCCGGCGCGGGGAGCAGAGCAAGGATCGCCAGCGTCGCCCTCATGCGGCATCCTCCGCGCGCACCGTCACGACCTGCATCATGCCGGCGTGCATGTGGTAGAGCAGGTGGCAGTGGAACGCCCAGTCGCCGATTGCGTCGGCGGTCAGGTCGAAGGTGACGGTGCCGCCGGGGGCGACGTTGACGGTGTGCTTGCGTGGCGCGTGGTCGCCATGGCCCGTCACCAGTTCGAAGAAATGGCCGTGCAGATGGATCGGATGCGCCATCATCGTGTCGTTGACGAGGCGAACGCGCACCCGCTCGCCGGCGCGGAACGGGATGGGCGCGGTGACGGCGTTCAGCTTCAGCCCATCGAACGCCCACATATAGCGTTCCATGTTGCCGGTGAGGCGGATGGTGAGCTGGCGCGACGGCGCGCGAACGTCCGGGTTGCGATCCAATGCAACGAGATCGCGGTAGACGAGCACCCGGTGGCCAACGTCGGCGAGGCCCTGTGGTGGTTCGCCGGTGCGGTCCATTGGCATGGGAGCGACCGTCTGCACGGCAGGGGTCTTGGGCAGGCCGGGCGCGTTCGCGAAGTCACGCATGCTGTGGTGCATGGGCTCGGCAGGAGCCGCGGCTTTGCAATGGCCCATGGCGGCGTGTTCGGGCGGGCAGGCGGCGGGCGCGGCGGCGTGGTCCATGCCGCTCATACCGGCCATGCCGTCCATGTGACTCATGTCGCCCATGCCCATGTCGCCCATACCCATGTCGGTCATGGTGGCGAGCGGGCGCGGACGGAGCGCCGGCACCGGCGCGACCATGCCGACCTGCGGGGCGAGCGTGGCACGCGCCATGCCGGAACGGTCCCAGGCTTCGGCGACGAGCGTATAGGCCTGCGCCTCCGGCTCCACGATCACGTCATAGGTTTCGGCGACGGCGATCTGGAATTCGTCGACCGTCACCGGCCGCACGTTGAGGCCATCGGACTGTACGATCGTCAGTTTCAGGCCTGGAATCCGCACGTTGAAGTTCGTCATCGCCGAGGCGTTGACGATGCGCAGCCGCACCCGCTCGCCGACTGCAAACAGCGCAGTCCAATTGTCGGCGGGGCCATGGCCGTTGATCAGATAGGTGTAGGTGCTGCCCGTCACGTCGGACACGTCGGTCGGGTCCATCCGCATCGCGCCCCAGGCGAGGCGGTCCTTGAGCGGCCGGTCCTTGCCCGCGAGCAGGCCGGCAAGCGTCTGCTTCTGGTAATTGAAATAGCCGCCCTGCAGCTTCAGGCGGCGGAAGATGGCGTGCGGGTGGAGCGGGCTGTGATCGGACAGGACGATCACATGCTCGCGGTCGCTCGCGATCGGGTCAGGGCCGGCGGGATCGATGACGATCGGGCCATAATGCCCCATCTGCTCCTGCAGGCCCGAATGGCTGTGATACCAGTAGGTGCCCGCCTGGCGGATCGGAAAGCGGTAGGTGAAGCGGCTGCGCGCCGGAATGCCGGGGAAGCTGATGCCGGGCACGCCATCCATCTGGAACGGCAGCAGCAGGCCGTGCCAGTGGATCGAGGTCTCTTCGTCCAGATCGTTGACGACGGTGAGCGTCGCGTCCTGTCCCTCCCGGAAGCGCAGCAACGGTGCCGGCACCGAGCCGTTGATGCCGATCGCATGTTGCGGCTTGCCGTCGATCGTCATCATCTGATGCGCGACGTGGAGCGTGACGTCCGGGCCGGTGAGCGTCGGCAGCGGGGCGGCGATGCCGGCGGACACGGGCTGCGCCCAGGCGGGGAGCCATGGCACGGCGGCGAGCGGGGCGGCCTGCAACAGATGGCGGCGCGTCAGGGGCAAGCGGGCATCCTTTGGCGGAACGGTCGCCGATATAGGGTCAGGGCCGCCGGTCCGACAGGGTGGCCATGATCGCTCGGCGCCGGTCGGGCGTCATCTGGCCCCAGCCGACGATCTCGTCGATCGTGCGGGCGCAGCCGCGGCACAGGCCGTCCGGCTCCATCACGCAAACGCCGATGCACGGCGTGTCGATCGCGACCGGGGGCGTCCGCTCGATCACCATGAGGGCCGCCCCCGGATACGCTCAGGGCGCGATCGTGGCGTGGAGGAAGTCCGGGATCGGGCCGTTCCAGCCTTCGTCCGGACCATCGTCGCGATTGGGGTCGCGATCGGCGTAGCGATCGTCGCGGCGGGGACGGCGACGGTCGTCGTTGCGTTGCTGCGGTGCGGCGGTAGCGGGACGGCGATCGTCGCG
>OFQU01000090.1_pt1 | contig 18102 bp, 15 predicted proteins | sample 1542981 | NCBI WGS metagenome assembly OFQU01 (sample SAMN07774233, study PRJEB24372) | wastewater metagenome | isolation source: Exp Tend CN 90WW | collected 2016-02
CAGGGCCTGCAAACGCGGCCCGGCTTCGCGCCAGTTTTCGATGGCGTGCTGCAAGGTCGGCGCTACCGAACGGGCGTCCAGCGCCCGGGCCATGTCGCGCGAAACCACCACCAATTGGCCGTCACGGCTGCCGTTTTTCAGGGTTGCGAGCTTCATGCTTTTTCTCCCGGGCAGTCTTGCAATTCAGCGGCAAAGCGCCCGTCCAGCAGAATAAACACCATGCGCGCCATGGCCTCGGTACGGTTGCTCCACGCGTGATTGGTGCCACGCTGAACCACCACATCGCCGCGTTTGAGGTGGACTTCTGTATCGTCGAGCACCAGCCAGACTTCGCCTTCGGTGACGATGCCGTAATCGAGGGTTTCGGTGCGGTGCATCAGTTTGTGCCGCGAGTTCGCTTGGCCGGTGCCGGCATGCGCCTGGCCAATCTCGGCAAACGCGGCCGCAGCATCGGCAGCGCTGACCTGGTTCTGCACGCTGTCCGGCGGAATGTCGACGACGCGAATCACACTGCCCTGCGGGCCGGGGCTCAGCTGTAAGGGTTTGCTGGTTGGATCATCGGCATTGTCGAGCAGTGCCGGACTGCCGCCGCTATTCCATATTTCATGAAACACCGTGCCCGGCACCGCTTGCAGTGCGAAGACGTTTGCGGTTGCTCCGAGACTGGCGACGACGGCGCGGCCGTGGGCATCATGCCCGGTGACCACGCGTTTGAAAGGGGGAAGCGCTTGCATGGAAAATCCTCGTTCAATGGCCGTTGCCGATGGAGTCGTGCCCGCCGACATGGGTGCGGGTCAACAGTCCACCGAGCCTCGGCACGGACAGACAAAACAGCGCCACGACCAGTTGCAGCCAACCGATCGTGGCCAGTGCTTGAGGCAACGCCGTGGAAGCCCCGGAAGTGATGGCGAGTACCACCAGCGGGCTGATGAACTCGCCGGCAAAAATCGCTGCGGTGAAACACCCCGCCGCTCGCCCACGCTGAGCAAAACCGACTTGCGCCATGATCCAGGTGATCAACGTCGGCAACATCAGGCCGATGCCCAGACCGTTGACCAAGACCGCCACCACCACTTGCGCGTGACTGCCGGCGGCGGCCATCAACAAGCCGCCAATGCCGGCCAGGCCATAGGCAATCAGCAACAGGTGCTGGCTGCGCAGGCCGCTCAACAAACGGAAACTCAAGGCCCCGACGAGCACACCGAGTTGATTGGCGCCCATGGTCATGCCGATCTGCTGCGGCGCATCCACGTGCAACAAGTTGAGCAAGTAGCCGGCCTGCACCGGCACGATGAACAGGCTCAGGCCCGCGAGCAGCGACAACGCATACAGGGGCGTCAGTGCGCGCCATGGAAACAGGCGCGGGACTGGCGTCGGCACCGTTGCTGCCGGTTGCACGCGGGGTTGCGGTTCCCAGAGTTTCCACGCCATCAGCGGCAGGAAAATCAGCCCGACCGCGTACAGCGCAAACGGCGTGCGCCAGTCGTCCTGGCCGAGAAAGCCACCCAGCGCGATAAACACCGCAGCAGAGAGCGACGTCGCGACCATTTGCAACGCAAACAGGCGTTCACGGCGTGCGCCGCTGTAGTAGTCGCCCATCAGCGTCGTGCAGCAGGTCATGATCCCCGCCTCTGCCAGACCGATCCCGGCGCGGCTGGCGACAATGGCCGGCAGCGAATCCAGCCAAAGTGGAAGCACACCGCAGAGCGTGTACAGGGTCATGCTCGCTAACAACAGCGGTTTGCGTCCGAGCCGATCGGCGATGACCCCGGCAAACGGTGCCAATAGTGCAATCATCAATGCCGGCAGGGTCAGCACGATCGGCACCAGCACGGTGCTGCCTGCGACCTCGGCAAAATGTGCCTGCATGCGCGGCAATACCGGTGCGAGCAATACCGCGCCGAGCACTGGCAGACAGCTGCCGAGCAGCAACAGCAACGACTGCGTCAAACCGGCGCGACGGCCGCTGTTTTCAAACGAAGACTCAACGGCCATGACAGGTCTCCCGATGACGCGCTTGATGAATATCTACCGCCACGGCTCGCGACGGCAGGCTCAGATTGATCGCCTCCGCCGGCGTTTCTGCGTCGGTGTTCGTGCGCCGTGCAGGCAGCAGAAAGTACGCCAGCGCTGGCAACAGCAGCAGCGCGCCGACCATGTTCCAGACGAACATGAACGCCAGCAGCACACCCATGTCAGCCTGGAATTTGATCGGCGAGAAGATCCACGTGGCCACGCCAATGGCGAGCGTGATGCCAGTGAGCATCACCACTTTGCCGGTGGACACCAGTGCGCGGTAATAGGCTTCTGAAAGGCTTGCGCCCTGGCGCAGATGGCCGAGCAAGATGCTCATCACGTACAACGCATAGTCGACACCAATGCCGACACCCAACGCGATGACCGGCAACGTCGCGACCTTCACGCCGATGTTCAGCCAGACCATCAACGCTTCGCAGAGGATCGAGGTGACCATCAGTGGAATCACCGCGCACAACGTGGCGCGCCACGAACGGAAGGTGATCAGGCACAGCACGATCACCGCCCCGTAGACCCAGAACAGCATCTCGCGATTGGCTTGCTTGACCACGATATTGGTCGCTGCTTCGATGCCGGCATTGCCCGCTGCCAGCAGGAACTGCACATCATCGTTGTTATTGGCAGCGGCGAATTGCTCGACATGATCGACCAGCCGCGTCAGCGTTTCGGCCTTGTGGTCGGTGAGGTAGGCGTACAGCGTCAGCAGGCTGCAATCCTCGTTGTACAAACCGCGTGGCGCACTGGCGGTGATCATGTTGAGCATCGCCTGATTGTTCTGCAGCTCGTACCACTTGGCGCTGCCTTCGCTAAGGCCAACCAGCATGCGCCGGTTGAGCAAGGCCAGCGAGTTGGTCGAGTCCACCCCCGGCAGCGCACGCAGTTGCCAGTCCAGCGCATCGACTTTGGCAAGGATGTCGTAACGCGCACATTGCCCGGCCGGGGTCTTGACCATCACCGCGAACAAATCACTGCTGGCGCCGTAGTGCCGGGTCAGAAAAGCATCGTCCTGGTTGTAGCGTGAGTCGGCTCGCAGCTCCGGTGCGCCGGCATCCAGATCACCGATCTTCAATTGCAGGCTGACCACAAAGCCCAATGCCGCCAACGCCAGGCTGATGGCAATGCACAGGCTGGCCCAGCGACGTTGGGTAAACAGATCGAGAAAACGCCAGAAGCCATGACGCCGCGCGCCGGCCTGATCGTTCTGCTCGCTCTTCAGGCTCAATTGCGCCGCACGTGGCGTTACGCCGACGTAGGACAGCAACACCGGCAGCAGAATCAGGTTGGTGAAAATCAGCACCGCCACACCGATACTGGCGATCACGGCCAGATCCTGAATCACCTGGATCTTGATCAGCATCAGCACGGCAAAACCCACTGCGTCGCAGAGCAATGCCGTCAGCCCGGCCAGAAACAGCCGTCGAAAAGTGAACCGAGCGGCAACGACCCGGTGCATGCCGCGACCGATGTCCTGCATGATGCCGTTCATTTTCTGCGCGCCGTGGCTCATGCCGATGGCGAACACCAGAAACGGCACCAGCACCGAATACGGATCCAGCTGATAGTCGAGCAACGGCAACAGACCCAGTTGCCAGACCACCGCCACCAGCGAGCAGAACACCACCAGCACCGTGCTGCGCAGGCAGCGCGTGTACCAGAACAGCACGGCGGTGGTGATCAGAATCGCTACGGCGAAGAACAACAGGATCTGCTTGAGCCCGGCAATCAGGTCGCCGACCTTTTTCGCGAAACCGGTGATGTGAATGTCGATCCTGTCGTTCTGGTACTCGCTGCGCAACACTTCCAGTTGCTCCGACAGCACCGAGTAATTCAGCGCTTGGCCGTCAGCGGTCGTCGCCAGTAACGGCACGTAAATGATGCTCGAGGTTTGATCGAACGCTACCAGTTGGCCGAGCTCGTTGGAGCGCTGCACGTTGCGGCGCAAGGCCTCGAGACTGGCCGGTGTGCCGGCGTAATCGTCCGGGATCACCGGGCCGCCATCCAGGCCGTCTTCCGTCACTGCGACCCAACGCGTTGCCGGCGTCCACAGCGACTTCATGTAGGCACGGTCGACGCCGGGCAGCAGGTAAAGCTTGTCGCTCAAGGCCTGCAAGGTTTTCAGATAGTCAGCGTCGTAGATATCGCCCTGGCGATTGGCGACGACGATGCGCAAGGAGTTGCCCAGACCGCTGAGCTGCTTTTGATGTTGCAGATAATTGGCGATGTAGGGTTGTTGCGTGGGAATCATCTTTTCGAAACTGGCGTTCAGCTCGACGCGCGTGGCCTGATAGCCCAAGAAAAGCGTGGTCACCAGGCACACCAGCAACACCCACAACCGGTGATTGAACAAAGTGCGTTCCACGACCGAGCCGGAGCGCGGGTCGAAACTCGCCAGGCTGGCCGTGGCGTTGTCGAATGGTTTCATAACCTCACTCCGAAGCTGTAGCAGTGGGCGACGCCAAGCGCGTCACCCCGGTGAAACCGGCCAGCACCAGGCTGCCATCGGCGGCCTCCACGACGCTGGCAATCGGTTTGCCCAGCGGTTTGCCGAAAGGCTGCAGGGTTGGTGCGTCGCCCGTGGTGCGAAACATTGCGCCCGCCTGATTGACCAACAACAGCTGGCCGTCAGCGCTGCGGATCGCATCACTGAAGGACACCGGCATCGGTACGGGCGCGGGCACGAAGCTGTTGCCGTCGTCGGTGGAAATGAACGCGTTGCCTTTCAACCCAGCCGCCAGCAGCGCGCCGTCATCGCGTACTTGCAGGGCGAAAAAGCTGCCGCTGTACGGGCTGTCGAGCGCGACGAAGGATTGTCCACCGTCCTCGGAACGCGCCACATAGCCTTGCTCGCCGGCGATGAACCAACGCTCGCCTTGTTGCGCGATGGCATACAGGTGCGCGCCCATCGGATTGTCGATCTGGCCCATCAGCGACTGCCAGCTCACGCCGCCGTCCTCGGTGGTAAACGCGAGGCCGTAGGCGCCGACGATCAGGCCGTGACGCGCATCGGTGAACTTGAGGCTCAGAAACGGTTTGTCCGCACCTTCGCTGACCATCCGTTCGGCGGTTTGCACGCGCGCCGCCGCTGCGTCCGGGTCAGTGGCTGTCGGCAGTTGTTCGCGTGCGGCGTCCAACTCCAGTTGCGCAGCGCGGTTGCCGTCCAGCTGCAACGCCCAGTTTTCCCCACCGTCGTGGGAGACCAGCACCGCACCGGCATGGCCGACCGCCCAACCCGTGCTGGCATCGACAAATTGCACCGCCGTAAGGCTGACGGAGACCGGCACCTGCGCCTGCCGCCAATTGATACCGTTGTCATCGGAGAGCAAGACGATGCCGCGTTCGCCGACCGCCACCAACCGCGCACCTGCCCGCGCCAGATCAAGCAAGACCGCTTGCCGGGCCTGTGGCGCGCGCATCGCCGGGGTGTGCAATACATCGCCGACGGCAGCGGCCTGAGCCTGACTCACGGGTACTACGCAAGGCAGCGCCAGCAGCGCTAACAACCGCCCGAGCACCTGACAGATTCTGTTCATACCGACCTCGAAACCACCTGTGAAACCGGATCGCCACAGCGTGTGGCGATCCGGCCCGATTCAACGAACCCCGGCACCCGCCATCGCCGCCGGCGAGAATTCCGATGCCTTGTAGCGATCGACCACGCCGTATTGCTCAGGCAGACCGGTGTAGACGTTCTGGATAAACCAGGCGCCGGAGGTCAGGTCGTAGAAACCCGAAGACAGCTGCGCCTGCGCTGGCAGATCCGGCAGCACGGCGGGCAGCGACCACAAGGTTTTGGCGAGTTGGCCGTTGGCGTCCCAGCGATCGCCGAGCATGGCTTGCCAAGTATCTTCGTCGAGGTAGTAGCGGCCCTTCGGCAACTGGTGACGCTTGCCCGGCGCGAGTTCGGCGTCTACCACCCACACGCGATGCAACTCCCAGCGCACGTAATCGGGATTCATGTGATGGGCCAGGAACAAATCTTCCGGCTTGCCGGCGGTCAGGACTTTGTTGGTGTTGTAGGGGATGTACATTTCCTGCTTGCCGACCAGCTTCCAGTCGAAGCGATCGATGCGTCCCTGGAACACGCTCAACTCATCGAACGACATCACCCCGGCGGTGGCCGGCGTCGGTGTGTCGCAGCAGGCATTCGGCAACTTGCGCACGCGGCGCTGGCCGGTCAGATAAACGTGAGCCTGGGACTTGTCGCCGTTGATATTGGTGCGCCCCATGATTTGCTCACCGGCACGCAACGGCGGGCCGACGTTAAGCAGGCGGAACAGCCAGTAATCACCGGCGAAGCTTTCCGGCGTGCCGTCCTGGTAGTAATACGGCATGTCCTGGATCGCCTGGCCGTCGGTGGTCATCACCTGTTTGCCGTCTGCGGTCATCAGGTAATGGCGAAAGTGCATGGCCAGTGACGTGCCGCGCCAGTTGAGGATGTGGTTCCACATGGCTTCGGCGCCGTTATGCGGAATCGGGAATGGAATCCCACCAAACGCGCCTTCGGGCACAGGTCCAGCGCTGCTCTCGACCAGCTTGGCGCGGGTCGCATTTTTCAGGGTGTTGTCATACACCCATTGCGGTGCGGCGGCCGTGCGCCGGGTCGGATAGACATCGATGCGATAGGTCTCGGGAAAACGCTTGAACATCTCCTTGGTGCCATCGCTGAGCTTGGTGGCGTATTGCGCCAGGTTTTTCGAGGTGATGCTGAACAGCGGCTTGTCGGCCGCAAACGGATCGCTGCGTTTGCCGCCCGGTTTGTACGCCGGGTCAACCTTGGTGTAACCGCCCTGCCAGGCCGGAATGCTGCCGTCGGCATTGCCTGCGCGCTCGGCACCCATTGGCGTGAGACTGCTCGACAGTTTGGCCGCCTCTTCTGCGGTGGCCGCCGTCGCAACCTGGCTCAGGACGGTCAGCGTTCCGAGCAAGGCAAAACACAGGGCCGTAAGGCGCGGGAGACGATTGTGGTGGTGAGAAGTCATGCGCAAGTCCTCTTAAAACGTGGTCTTGACGGAGAAGGCGAGGTAATCCCGATCCTTCAGCGATTGCTTGTAATTGAACTGGCTGAGGCCGTTGAGGTTGGTGTCCTCGGCGCCGTAGTAATGCGTGTAGGTCAAGCCGGCCGTGACACGATCGAGGTAAGTGGCGGTGATGCCGATGTTGATGTCGCCACCGTTGTCCGGGCCGAACGAACTGACCACCGCTGATTTGCCCAGCGGGAAATAACTGACACCAACCGGAATGCTGATATCGATGCCGGAGAAGAACTGGCGGTAGGTCGGCGTGTAGACGACTTTGAAACCGAGGCCATCATCGGTGGCGTTCGGGTCCAGCGCGGCGCGATTTTTGGTGACGCTGAGCAAACGGTTCCACGCCACTTCGCCGACCAGTCCGGACTCGCGGGCGAGGAAGTTCGGGCCAAACGACGCCAACACGTTCAGGTTGACGTGAGCGGTGCGACCCACGGCGTAGAGCGCGTCATCATCGTTGTCGGCAATGACGCCGGGCAGCACGGTCTGACCGTTCGAGACCAGCGGCATGTTCCAGCGCATCGACGCTTCACCGGCGAAGCTGTACTCGTCCACGGTGGTGGAAAAACTCGCGCCCAGCGCGCGAATGTCTTCGGGGTAAACCCAGTAGTACTCGCCGATCTGGCCGGTGCTGAAGTTCGGCGCCGCCGTCGACGGTTTCAGATACAGCTTCGGCGTCTTGTCGTGGTATTGGATGGCGTAGAGGCCGTACTCGACGGTCTCAGCGCTGTATTTCAGTTGCAGACCGCCCTGCCCCGAACTGCGCGCTTCCTTGTCATTACCGTGGAAAAACGCGGCGGGGCTGGCCGGGTTGCCGCCTAGGAATGCCGGGAACGGCGCTCCGACGATCAAGCGCTCATTGCCTTCGCCAATGGTGTCGCTGGTGGAGAAATAACTGCCAGCGGCGGGCAAACGTGTTTCTTCCCACTCGAGTTGGTAGTAGGCGCCGAGCGAGACGTCGTCAGTCAGCTGGAAGGTGCCTGACAGTTGATTGACCGGACGGGTGATTTCCTTGAACTGCGTATTAGGCACCGACTGCGCCTTGACCACGTCAACCGGGGCCATGCCACCGGCAATGCCGTTGGCGCCGAAGAACAGGCTTTCACCCCAGATCAGGCCATGACGGCCGGCGCGCACCGACGTTGCGCGGTCGGCCACTTCACCGTTCCAGTAGACGAAGGCGTCGAGGATTTCGCCGTCACCACCGTGCAAATGACGGGTGTCATCGGTGAACTCGTCGTAGCCGACCGACCGTGCATTGGCACGGGACGGATCGTTATTGTCGTTGTTGCCCTGGTACTCGCTGTCGTACCACGCTGCGCCGCTCAAACGTGCGCCGAAGTCCTTAAATGACAGATCCAGCTCCGAGAGGATGTCGGTGCGATTGGAGATCAGGCCCTTTTTAAAAGCACGATCGCCATCGTCCTGATTGAGCGCCACCTGACCCTCGGTCAATTTGCTGCTCGGATTCTGCGTGCGCCAGGCAGCGCTGTACTTGATCGTGTTGTCCCAGCGCAGCTTGAAATCCGGGTTGCCGGTATCGATGTCGAAAGCCTGAGCGGCCTGGCTGCACAGCACCAGCAGCGCAGCAACGCTCAAACCAAAGGGTGCAGACGAGCAGACCGGGCGACGCGCGAGCGCCGCAGTCGTAGAACTAACCATCGCGTTAACCTCTTGTTTTTATAGTGGTAACTGCTGTGGATGAGTCGCAGGTGGGGCTTAGATTGGCTCGGCAGTGCGCGCGAGCATTTGCTTGACCAGGCCAATGCGATCGAAGGCGCGGTCGTGTTGCATTTCCTTGTCGCCGGCCAGCACCGAGCTTTCGCTGATGTATTTGCAACGTTCGAAGCGCCGCGCCATGAAGCGCTGCAACTGCTGCTCGACGCTGCTGGCGGCGGACTGCTCGCGAGTCAGTTCTTCGCTGAGCACAATCGCGTCTTCGATGGCCATGCCGGCGCCTTGACCGAGGTGCGGCGTGGTGGCGTGGGCCGCATCGCCGATCAGCAGGACGCGTCCGCGATGCCACGGCTCATCGACGAACACCACTTCCATCGGCTTGTAGACGACCTGGCTGTTGTCGGTGATTTGCTCGCGCAGTTCGCCGATCAGCCCGGTAAAGCCTTGCAGGCGCTGGCGCATCTGCGCGGCCAGATCGGCAGGATCCATCCACGGATTGGACGGTTCGTGAGACGTCAGAAACAGGTACATCAAGTCGCCGGCCAGCGGCACCAGCCCGGCGTTGCCGTCAGCGCTTTGATAGTTGGCCAGATGGTCGATTTGTGGCGCACGGGGAAAGTTGTAGCGCCACACCGACTGACCAGTGAAACGCGGGGTGTAGGCATCGCCGAAGACCAGGCTGCGCACTTTCGAGAACAGTCCGTCGGCACCGACCACCAGGTCGTAGTGGCCGCGATTGCCGTCGGTAAACAACACGTCGACCTCTGCGCCGTTGTCGTCCAGCGCTTCCACACTCAGGCCCAAACGCACGTTGGCACCGAGTTGCAGCGCGGTTTCGCTGAGGACTTTGTGCAAAGCCAAACGGGAAATCCCGACGTTGGCGGGGTACTGCGGGCCGGCCAGTCGCTGACCCGGAATGCGCGCCAGTTGTTGGCCGCCCGGGCCGTAGATGGCGACGTCTTCGAAGGCATAAGCGGCATCGAGATAGCCGTCGAGAACGCCCAGCTTGGCCATTTCACGGACGACGTTGCTCTGCTGAATAATCCCGACGCCATAGACTGTCCATTCGGACTTGAGCTCGATCAGGTCGACCTCGATACCTTTACGCCGCAAGGCGATGGCCGCACACAAGCCGCCGATACCACCGCCCACGATCAGAACGTTGTTCACTGCACTCATGGTGTTCTCTCTTTTTATTCTTGTGATCGATGCTGCGTCGGGCACGGCATCGTTGGATGAAGCTTCCCGGCAAAGCAGGGATTTGACTAATCGCGAGTAAGGATGCGATGTATCGCCGTACGCGATACCTCGACTTATCCCGGCAGCGGCAACCCTTCAGGCATTTGCACCAGCAGCCAGCCATCCTTCTCGCAGAACGGCAGCGCCTCCAGCGTCTGGCCCAGGCACGGCCCGTAGATGCACTCGCCGGTCGCCGGCAGAAATTGCGCACCGTGGGCGTAGCAGACGATCAACTGGCCGTTGGCGGACAGGAACTTGTCCTTGCGATACTCCAGGCGCACGTCCAGATGCGGACAACGGTTGCGATAGACCCGCACCTGATTGTCGTGACGCAGGGCAAACACGCTGTCGCGCCCCTGCGCCAACGGGTCGAACCCGCGCGCCCGGCCCTCCTCCAGTTCGTCCAGCCGACACAGTGGTTGCGCAGTTGCGCTCATGATCAGCGCCGGCCTCAACCGAGTTTTGGCGGCGGACCACCCGGCGCCCATTTTTCTTTGGCGCTGAACAGGAACAGCTGCGAGTTATCCGCCGACAGCGGTGCGCGACGGGCCTCCCAGGCGTCATCGTGCTTGTCCATGTCAGCGTCATATTCGATGTGGCAGCCCAGCGGACTGTTGAAGTACCAGAACCAGTTGGAGCCAAACAGGTGACGGCCCGGGCCCCAGAAACTGGTCCAGCCTTTTTGCTCGAAACGCGTCCCGGCCAGCAGCACTTCGGTGCCACTGCCCATGTGGAAGGTGAAGTGTTCGCAGCCTTTCATGTGCGGCGGGGTCTGGATCATGAACAGGCAATGGTGATCGTCAGAGCCTGCCGGGCGCATGAACGGCCCGGCGCCAATGAAGGTGTCGGTGGTGCGAAAACCCAGGCGCTCGGCGTAGAAAGCTTCTGCTTTCGCTGCGTCGGGCACGAAATACACCACGTGCGACAAAGTGCGCGGGACAGCGCCCATATCGAGGGTAATGCCCGGCTGGTTAAGCGGCCGCTGTGGCGCATGGCCGGCGGCATTGGTCAGGTCATCCGGTGCGCTGTAAGGCTTGCGTACAGTGACCTGAAAAGCGATGGCGAAACCCATGTCGTCAACGCTGTGCAGCACGCCGTTTTGATCGCGACTGACGGGGCGATCTCGGGCCAGCTCATCTTCGATGGCATCCAGATCGCTGATCGCGCCGACCCCGTAGACCGTCTCGCGAATCGACGGCGCCGGGCCGATTGCCGCCGGCAAATCAGGATCGTCGGCACGACGGATAATCACCGCGGTGCCGTCCAGCGCTTCGAAACGCCCGCCGTTGCTGTCAACGCCGACCGGCGCAAGGCCGTAGTCGCGCAGGCAATCGGTGCAGGCTTGAATGTCATCGACGCCAAAAATCAGGGCATCAAGGCCAATGATGTTCATGGCTTACCACTCCATTGAAATTATGATCCGGTGACTGTCGCCATGGACGCCTTGCAGCGCGCCGGGCCTGACTGGAAACCGGTGGTGGTGTCGGCAGCAGGGCCGACTGCGGCGAAGATTGGCGTACGGGCTGAGCGCTGACTAATCGCGAGTCGGGATGCGACCTATCGGCAAACGCGATACCTGCGACGAAGGTTGACGCGCCAATGGATTCGTTCGAATGTATTGCGAAAATAAATACAAAAACGGACCTGCCCATGCGTTTCAACCATCTGGATCTGAACCTGCTGGTCGCGCTCGATGTGTTGCTCGAAGAGCAGAACATCACCCGCGCTGCCGAACGCCTGCACATGACCCAATCCGCCACCAGCGGTGTGCTCGCGCGTTTGCGCACCTACTTTGAGGATGAGCTGCTGGTCCAGGTGGGACGCAAGATGCAGCCCACGCCTTACGCCACGGAACTGGCCAAACCGGTGCGTGAAGTGCTGCTGACGATCCAGTCCTCGATTACCGCCAAACCGGTGTTCGACCCGGCCACCAGCAAGCGTCATTTTCGCTTGGTGACCTCGGACTATCTGATCAGCGTGCTGTTCGCCCAGGTGATCCAGAACATTCACCAGCAAGCGCCCAACATCACTTTCGAAATGCTTGGCCCCAGCGACAATTCCGGCGAGTTGCTGGTACGTGGCGAGGTCGATCTGATGATTGTTCCCGAGCGCTACATCATCGAAGGCCACCCTTCACGCCTGCTGTTCGAAGAAGAACACGTGTGCGTGGTGTGGCAAGGCAATACGCAAGTCGGCGACACCCTGACCCTTGAGCAGTACATGGAGATGGGCCATGTCTCGGTGGGCTTCGGCCGTACCCGGCACATGAGCATCGAAGAATGGTTCATGAATCAATACGGCTTCAATCGGCGCATTGAAGTGATCACCAGCGACTTCAATACCTTGCCGCAACTGATTGTCGGCACGCAGCGCATCGCCACGATGCACCAGCGCCTGGCGAACCTCTACGCGCACTATCTGCCGCTGCGCATCCTGCCGCCACCGGTGAAGATCCCGGTCATGCGCGAGTACATGTTGTGGCACCGCAGCGTTGACGGCGACCCGATGCACCGCTGGCTGCGCGAACGCATCAGCGAATCCATCCAGCATCTGCAACACGTGCCCATCGTATCTCGCGATACCTCGTATCCGCCGTCACGATTGGCCAATTAGTCGGGTGATCCTTAACGTGCCTTGGGAATGCCAAGGCAACCATAAGGACAACAATAATCATGTTTCGCTATTTCCCGACCAACTACGTTTGGAATCTCTCTGTCGACCTGGCCATTGAAATGGGCGCCCGCATGGGCGAAATCGAAGAGATGTGCGCCCCGCTGCAAGAGGCGGCCAAGCAGCCGGACGCAGCCGGCACCCGCGCCTTTCGCGAAACCTGGGCGAAAATGGCCGACAAGCTTTGCGGTCTGGCCGAGGAAGACGAAGGCAATGGCCGGATGCTCTCGGCTGGCGAAAAATACAACCGCGCCGCCACCTATTATCTGACCTGCGAGCGCCTGCAGGCCCACGGCGCGCCGGGCCGTACCGAGCTCTATCAACGCTTCCTGCAAACCTTCAAGCGCGGCGTCGAACTGTCGCGTGAAAACTGTGAACGGGTGGAAATCCCTTACGAGGGCAAACATCTTTCCGGCTTGCTGGTACGCGCCGAAGGCGTCGAGGGGCCGGCGCCGATACTGGTGCAGGTCAACGGTCTGGACTCGACCAAGGAAATGAAATACCGCGTGGGCCTGCCAGCCTGGCTGGCGAAACGCGGCATCTCTTCGCTGATCATCGACCAGCCCGGCACCGGCGAAGCGCTGCGCCTGCATGGCCTGACCGCACGATTCGACAGTGAACACTGGGCCAGTCGCGTGGTGGACTGGCTGGAAACCCGAAGCGATGTTGACGCTGCACGCATTGGACTCGAAGGCGTCTCGTTGGGCGGTTATTACTGCCCGCGTGCAGTTGCATTCGAACCGCGCTTCGCTTGCGGCGTCGTGTGGGGCGCCAACCATGACTGGCGTGATGTGCAAAAGCGTCGACTGGAAAAGGAAGGCAGCTTCCCGGTGCCGCACTATTGGGCGCACGTGTGCTGGGTGTGGGGCGCCAAGGACGTCGAAGAGTTCATGACCATCGCCGAAAACGTCCACCTCGATGGCGTGCTCGACCGGATCAAGGTGCCCTTCCTCGTGACCCATGGTGAGCAGGATTCACAGATTCCGTTGAAGTGGGCGCATCGCACCTACGAACAACTGGTCAACAGTCCAAAATGCGAACTGAAAATCTTCACGGAACGTGAAGGTGGCGTGCAGCATTCCAGCTTCGACAACAGCATCAATGCAGGGCAATACATTGCTGACTGGGTTGCTGAAACCCTCGGCGGTCGCACCGCTTGATCTACTGAAAAAACACGCCATGAAAAACGCCGGACAATCTTTCGATTGTCCGGCGTTTTGCATTACCGGATTCAAGCGCTGGCGCAGGTATTGATGCCGTCAATACGCAGCCATCGATGCAATCTGCTGGTCGTCCCCTCGCCTGCTCTCTAGCCTCTCTTTGCATAACAATCACATAGCGAAGACGCCATGACTGCCCTGCACCTGAAATGCCAGACCCTGTTTGACGGCACCGGACTGCAAACCCGCCAACAACAGACATTGATCGTCGAAAACGGTCTGCTCAGTTACGTCGGGCCCACCGCGTTGGCACCTGCTCCCAAACCAGGCGATACCCAGCTGGACGCCGGTGATGATTTCGTCATGCCGGGGCTGGTGGACGTGCACACGCATCTGGCCTTCGGTAACGCGCAGAGCGAAGAAGACATTGATCTGTGGACCAGCGACGAATTTCGCGCGTTGCGCGGGATGTTCTTCGCGCAACACGTGCTGGCCGCCGGCGTCACCAGCATGGTCTGCCCCGGCGACAGCGGCCAGCTCAGCATCGCCGTGCGCAATGCGGTGACCGCTGGTTTATTTGACGGTCCGAGGATCGCGGCCAGCAGCCGCGTCATCACCAATCGACAGAGTCTCAATGACTGGTTCCCGAGTCGGGTCGGCGCCCCGGAATACTTCACCGCGCAGTTGGTCACCAGCCGTAGCGACGCCGTCGCGGAGATCCGCAAGCAGGCCAAGGACGGCGTCGACCTGATCAAGATCGCCATGGACGGCACGCACCGCCGCCCCAACGGCGAAATCATTGCGGCTTTCACCGCCGACGAAACCTTCGAAATGGTTGAGGAAGCGCATCGTCTGGGCTGCAAGGTCGCCACCCATGCCTATGGGCGCGAAGCTGTGATGTACGCGGCGCGTGCAGGCGTTGACCTGGTTTTCCATGCCTTTTACATGGACGACGCGTGCATCGAAGCGTTGCTCGAGGCCGGTAGCATCCTTGCCCCGACCATGACGTTCCCGCAGAACACCGTGGACTTCTGCCAGCCCCATGATCCGGCGATCAGCACGGGTTATGCCGGTTATTGTGCTCGCACATTGGAGGTCGGTTCGGCGGTCCTCAAACGCGCCAAAGCGGCAGGCGTACCGTTTGCCTGCGGCAGTGATAGCGGGTTCGCGGTGACGCCCTATGGCGAATGGCATGCACGCGAATTGGAGCTGTTGGTCACGCGCCTGGGATTCACCCCGGCCGAAGCGTTGTACGCCGCGACGGCTGTCGGTGCGCGCTGTATGCCGCGCGGTGAAACCCTCGGCTCGCTGCAAGTGGGCAAGCAGGCAGACTTCCTCGTGCTTGATGGCTCACCACTGGATGACATCCGCATCCTCCAGGATCGTTCGCGCCTGAAGGCCGTTTACAAGGCCGGACAACCGGTGCGCATGGATCGCAGCCCCTACAACCCCAAGCAAGTGTCCGATTTCAACTCGCTGAAATGGACGGACCTTTACACCCGCGACCGCGTGGCCCAACTGGGCAAGTGGGCCGTATGAGGACTGAGATCATGCAACGACTCGACTTGCTGACCGCCACGAACATGGCCAGCGATGCCATCCGCATTGCTCGGGAAACCGGGATCAAACCGCTGGGCGTCGCCGTACTGGATGCCGCCGGTCATCCATTGGCCGTTCTGCGTGACGAAGACGCTACGTTCCTGCGCCCGCAAATCGCCATCGGCAAAGCACGCGGTTGCCTGGGCATGGGTTTTGGCGGACGTGAACTGGCGCGGCGCGCGCAGGCAATTCCAGCGTTTTTTGACGCTATCAACAGTTTGACCGGCGGTGAGGTGATTCCGGTGGCGGGCGGCGTGCTGATTCGAAATGCCGAGGGCGTGGTGCTCGGGGCCATCGGCATCAGTGGCGACACCTCGGACAACGACGAGCGCTGCGCATTGCTGGCCATCGCCAAGGCCGGATTGGTCGCCGACAGCGGCGATCAGACAGAGGGTTGATCGAGCAACGCGGCCTGTTCCAGAAGCAGGCCGCGAAACCACTGCATGACCGGGTCATGTTCTTGATAGGGATGCCATTGCAAGACTTGAACGGCTTCGGGGAACGCCTGCGGTGCCGGATGAATGCGCAACGGATAACGCTGGGCGAAGCGTTGTGCCTGTCGTTGAAACACCGTGGCAATGCGTGCGGTACCGACAATGAATTGCGGCATCAGCACAAAGCTTTCAACGGTCACCGCCACTCGCCGCTCAATCCCGAGTTCATGCAGGTGCATGGCGTCCATCGCCAGGTTGTGCCCGTCGGCAAACTCGCGCACCACATGCGCTGCGGCGCGATAGTCGGCCATGCTCAGTTGCTCGCTAAACTCTGGCTGCTGGGCGCAGACGATACAACAGAGCTGGTCCGTCATGAGCGGCACATGGGGATAGGCCGGGTTCAACCGTCGCTGCGGCACGATCACACTATCACTGCGCCGATAATCCAGCGCTTCGCTGACGACATCACCGTCGCGTGGAACAGGCATGTCGCGCAGGCTCAAGCGAATACCCGGAGCGATACGCGCCAATACACGGCTGACCGCTGGGAGCAGCACATCGGCGACGTAATCGGAGGCTACAAGGGTGATGTGTCGATTGCAGTGTGCCGGGTCAAAATTCAGCGGCGCGTCGACGATCTCCCGGGTCAGTGCCAACGCTGCACGCACTTTTGGCAGCAACTCCAGGCCCAGCGCCGTGGGTTCCAGGCGGCGCCCGACTTGTACCAGTAATGGGTCGTTGAAGTGTTCACGCAAGCGGCCCAATGCCGAACTGGCAGCTGACTGCCCCAGGCACAGACGCTCGGCCGCCCGGCTGACACTGCATTCGCTCAACAAGGCGTCCAGCGCAACCAACAGATTAAGGTCGAGGCGTCGATATCGCATGTGGGTTCCGCTGAAGGTGATGGTGACCTTTTTTGCCACTGTTTACGGGCAGGATCAAAAACGAATCATGACCTTAGCGAGCTGTGTACCCATGCGCCAATCGCATGCGTCGTTGGGAGGTATCGCTAACGAAGATACCAAGCGCCAATGCGCGCTATAGCAGGTAAGCACCACTTTTGATCGAGAGCAACTTATAGGTTGCTCGAAAATCGATGCTCGTGGATGACGGCAATCGGCCAAGAGCGGACGTTTTTGGACAACCCTCGTTCCGGTAGAGACACTCTGCCTATGCAGATGGTGCCTAGTGCTGAGTAATGGTAAATACGCAGCCATACACTGCGAAAACTGCATGAGATGCTTGGACCTCAGCAGACCTATTTCTGCTGTGCGGCATAACCCACTTGCAATAGACACGCTCCGTAAGGATCGAGTAGTGTCACGAGAGAATTTGCTCCCGCACTTGGTCGAGCAAACGAGGCTGTCCATCCATGGTGTATAACTTCCTTATACGCTTATCGGAACGCTGGAAGCCTTAGCAGAAACAAGGATAGCGAGAGGAACAAGGAATGTTATACACCGCACCCATCCGGGGAGTTATGCACCATTTGGTGTCTATTCATAGTTAAGCGTGGCGAATGATAAGGAATGAAATGAAAATACCCTCAACACGAGACCCGGCTTCGCGATCCCAAATCAATCCGAACAAGAGATCCCACATCGACCCTAGAAGGCGCTCTCATATTGACCCCAATAGGAGAAGTCATATCGACCCTCATCGGAGATCTCATATAAACCCCAATCAAAGATCCCATATTGATCCTCGTAGAAGATCACACGTTGATCCATTCCGAAGATCACATATCAACCCAGAACTGAGGTCGGCTATAGACCCTAGAAGGACGTCAAGCATAGATCCGAATAGATCCTCAAATATTACAGGGCTATATATTTTCTCAGAAAGTTGCCAACCTATAGGCTTCACCGTAAAGGCAGACGAAGAAGTAACTCTGATCTTTGACACTGCATCAGAATGGGTTGGTTTTCTGGTTGCAACCGGGGACGGAGCATTTAATCAGTTTGATCTATCAAAAAATTGGATTGGATTCTGGTGTGATACAGGAGAGAAAAGCTTCAATATATTCAATATGAATCGGGAGTGGATTGGATTCACAACTTAACAAAGAAAAGGGGGCAGATTTATTTTCTGAGAAATAAATCAGTCCCCTTTTTGCCCAGCTCGAAATACTTCAAGAGGATGGTCATGTACGCTTTTGCGATTAGAAAAGGCTATGACAGCAACAAACTGCTAATTGAGTTCTATCCACAGCCATCGGATATTGGGTTCCAGGAGGCGCTCCGCCTGGTACTGGCGCCA
>OFQU01000091.1_pt1 | contig 18088 bp, 6 predicted proteins | sample 1542981 | NCBI WGS metagenome assembly OFQU01 (sample SAMN07774233, study PRJEB24372) | wastewater metagenome | isolation source: Exp Tend CN 90WW | collected 2016-02
GCTTCAGTGACGATGCGCAGGACTTTACCGGCCTGCGCGCCGCCCATCACCGCCGTGCGGCTGTTCGGCCAGGCGAAAATGAAGCGTGGATCGAGACCGCGCCCGCACATCGCATAGTTGCCCGCGCCGTAGGAGCCGCCGACGACAATCGTCAGTTTAGGCACCCGCGCATTGGCCACTGCCTGAATCAGTTTCGAACCGTGCTTGATCACGCCTTGCTGTTCGGATTCGGTGCCGACCATGAACCCGGTGGTGTTGTGGAAAAACAGCAGCGGCGTCTGGCTCTGGTCGCACAACTGAATGAACTGCGCGGCCTTGCTCGCGCCATTGGGCGTGATCGGGCCGTTGTTGCCGATGAAGCCGCAGGCGCGGCCCTGGATCTTCAACTGGCCGCAAAGGGTTTGCTGGTCGTACTCGCCCTTGAATTCGAGGAAGTCCGATTCGTCGGCGATCCGCGCAATGATTTCGCGCACGTCATACGGCTTTTTCGCATCGTCCGGAATCAGTCCGAGCAACTCCTCGATGGGGTACAGCGGTTCCTTGTATTGCGGCTCCGGCAGCCACGGCAGTTGCTCGTTCCACGGCAACATACGGAGGATTTCACGCACCTGACGCACGCCGTCGGCGTCGTTCTCGGCCAAGTATTCGGCAGTGCCGGCAATTTGTGCGTGCATCTCCGCGCCGCCCAGTTCCTCATCGGTGGCCACTTCTCCGGTCGCGGCTTTGAGCAGCGGTGGCCCGGCGAGAAACAGCTTGGCCTTGCCGCGCACCACCACGACGTAATCCGACAGCCCCGGCTGATAGGCGCCACCCGCCGTGGCCGAACCGTGCACCACGGTAATCTGCGGCAAACCCATTGCCGACATGCGCGCCTGATTGGCGAAGCTGCGTGCGCCTTCGACGAAAATTTCTGCGGCGTAATTAAGGTTGGCGCCGCCGCTTTCGGCAAGGGTGATCAAAGGCAGTTTGTTTTCCTGGGCGATCTGCTGCAGGCGCAGGGACTTTTTCAGGCCGCTCGGCGAAATGGTGCCGCCCTTGATCGCACTGTTGTTCGCCACCACCATCGCGCGCACGCCGCAGACGTAGCCGATACCGGCAATCAAGCCGCCACCGGCGGCGCTGCCGTCCTTGTCGTCGTGCAGTTTGTAGCCGGCCAGGCTCGCCAGTTCGAGGAACGGTGCGCCGGGGTCGAGCAACAGGTTCAGGCGTTCGCGGGGTAGCAATTGCCCGCGCTTGTCGAATTTCGCCTTGGCTTCGGCGGCTTTGTTCAACAGGTTCTGTTCGAGTTGCTGGACGTGCTCGATGGCCGCGAGCATCGCCGCGCGGTTGCGGGCGAAGTCTTCGCTGTGCGGATCGAGTCGGGACTGGATCTGCGCCATGGTTTATTCCTTATCCTTGAGCACGTCGGGCAAGTACGCCCGGTGGAACCCGTTGAATGATTCGCTGTGGGTCGCCTTGTGCAACGGCCACGCACGGCTGCCAAGGCTGGCGGCACCGTCGATTTTCAAGGTGCTGCCACTGATGAACGCCGCGGCCGGGCTGAGCAGGAACACAATCGCCGCACTGACTTCCGATTCGGTGCCGATGCGCTTGAGCGGCACGTGTTCGCGCAAGGTCGGGATCACCGCTTTGAAGGCGCCTTCGTAGGTGTCCATGCCGCTGGAGGCGATCCAGCCCGGTGCCACCGCGTTGACCCTGACCCCGGCGTAACCCCACTCGACGGCGGCAGTCTTGGTGAAGTTGTCCATGCCCGAACGCGCCGCGCCGGAGTGGCCCATGCCGGGCATGCCACCCCACATGTCGGCGAGCATGTTGACGATGTTGCCACCGTGCTTGCTCATCGACTGGTTGAACACTTCCCGGGCCATCAGGAAGCCGCCGACCAGATTGGTGCGCAGTACGGTTTCAAAACCTTTCTGATTGATCGAGGCCAGGGGGGAGGGGTACTGGCCGCCGGCATTGTTGACCAGTCCATGAATCGGCCCGTGTTCGGCGATCAGTTCGCGGACCCGTTGTTTCACCGCTTCTTCGTCACGGATGTCGCAGGCTTTCCAGTGCACCCGGCCGCCGTCTTCGGCGATTTCGGCGGCGACTTTTTCGAGCTTTTCCGGTTTGCGCCCGACCAGCAGCACATTGGCGCCGAGCGCCGCCAGTTCATGCGCGGTACAACGCCCGATGCCGCTGCCACCACCGGTGACGATGAGGGTCTGGCCGCTGAACAGATCGTTTCTGAAAACCGACGCGTAAGCCATGCACACCATCCTCTAGTCGAACTGTTCGGCGATGCTCTGCGGCACCGGTATCTGGATTTCCAGCAGTTGCTGGGCGAAGGCTTTGCCTTGCGGGTCGATGCGCAGGCTGGCCACACCGCCGCCGCCGAGGGCGTTTTCCAGCAGGAAATTCAGGCTGTGGGTGCCGGGCAGGTACCAGCGCTCGACGCGGCCATGGATCGGATCGAGCACGTGGCTCATCCAGTCGACGATGACGGCCGGGGTCAGCGCCTCGGCGATCCAGGGCAGGTAGTCGGGTTTACGCGGCATGACGCCGATGTTGCTGTGGTTGCCCTTGTCACCGGAGCGCGCCACGGCCAGTTTCACCAGCGGCACACTGACGTCGGCCCGGCCTTGAGGCCTGGGTGGCTGGTCGGGCGCTGGCAGCGCCTGGCTGTCGAGTGGCATGGGCGCCGGCAGGGCGCAGGGATGGCGTTCGCCGGCGATATCGACTTCGAGGTTGCAGACACTTTTATCGATCAGGAACGAGAACAGGCGGATCACCGGGTACACCGTCGGCCGGCCGCCGACAATACCGGTCAGTCCCGGCGCCATGCCGGTGGCCGCCTGGGCGATTTCCCGGGAGAACAGGACCAAGGCCTGTTTGTCCGCATGGCGCACGGCGATCTTGATCACCACTTCGCGGCTGTCGCGGCGCCGCCCGTGGGGGCCATAGGTGGCTTCGCTGCCGAGCAGTTCGATATCGGTTTCGCTGTAGGGGGCCCAGCCGCGCTGGCTGAACATCCCGGATGTCTTGTCGATGATCGCCTGACTGACGCGCCGGGCCTTCTCCACCGCGTCGATACCGGCGATCAGGCAGCTGGCGGTGCAGCGAAAACCGTCCGGGTAGGTGGCGCTGACCTTGTACTTGTCGCTCGGTGGCAGACCTTTGGCACCGTGCACATGCACGGCGTTTTTGCCTTGTTGCTGGAGTTTGACCTGTGTGAAGTCACAGACCACATCGGGCAACAGATACGCCTGCGGGTCGCCGATTTCATAAAGCATCTGCTCGCCAACGGTGAGCGGCGTGACCAGTCCACCGGAACCTTCGGGTTTGCTGACGATGAACTGGCCGTCGCTACTCACCTCGACGATCGGGAAACCGATGTGTTCGTAATCCGGCACGTCGCGCCAGTCGGTGAAGTTACCGCCGGTGCATTGTGCGCCGCATTCGATGATGTGCCCGGCCAGGGCGGCCTGGGCAAGTTTGTCGTAGTCATGCCACGACCAGCCGAACTCATGCACGAGGGCCGCGCTGACCACCGCACTGTCGACCACTCGCCCGGTGATGACGATGTCGGCACCCAGTCGCAGCGCTTCGACAATCCCCGGTGCGCCGAGGTAGGCGTTGGTCGATACGCACATCGGCGGCAACGGCGCACCACTGAACATTTCACTGACGCCGCCGAGCTGTTTGAACTGCGGTTGCAGGTCATCGCCAAGTAATACGGCGATTTTCAGCGCGACCCCGGCCTTGTCGCAGGCGGCTTGCAGAGCGGCGGCGCAGGCTTGCGGGTTGATGCCGCCGGCATTGCTGATCACGCGGATTTTCTGCTTCGCCAGTTGTGACAGCAGTGGTGTGAGGACTTCGATGAAGTCACCGGCAAAACCCGCTTGCGGATCCTTCATGCGAGCACCCGCCATGATCGACATCGTGATCTCGGCGAGGTAATCAAACACCAGATAGTCCAGGCGCCCACCGCCTACAAGCTGCGCGGCGGCGGTGGAGGTGTCTCCCCAGAATGCGCTGGCGCATCCGATGCGGACGGTGGTGGGCATTTTTATCTCCGACTCAGAAACCTGCGACAGAAGTGTCTGGAGGCTACCAAGCAAGCGCTTGGTTTGTAAACAGCTGAAATATCTTCTGCCCAAGCGCTTGCTTGGTCGTCGTCGGCGGCTTAAATTGCGCGCAACCCTGTGGTTTCAGGGGGCAACAGACTGATCGACTGTAGGAGAGAACGGGTGGACGAGCAAAAAGCCCTGAGGGTCATGCGCGAATTGGTCGATCAAGGCCAGTTGACCGACCCGGACAGCGCCCGCGGCAAATTGCTGCAAGTGGCGGCTCACCTGTTTCGCAACAAAGGCTATGAGCGCACCACAGTGCGCGATCTGGCCGGCGCGGTCGGTATCCAGTCGGGCAGCATTTTTCATCACTTCAAGAGCAAGGACGAAATCCTCCGTGCGGTGATGGAAGAAACCATTCGCTACAACACGGCGTTGATGCGAGCGGCGCTGGCCGAAGCGAGCAATGTGCGTGAACGCGTGTTGGCGCTGATTCGCTGCGAATTGCAATCGATCATGGGTGGCAGCGGTGAAGCCATGGCGGTGCTGGTGTACGAATGGCGTTCGTTGTCCGAGGACGGCCAGGCCAAAGTCCTCGCGTTGCGCGATATTTACGAAGCGATCTGGTTAGAGGTGCTGGGTGAGGCCAAGGAGCTCGGGTTTATTCGCGGCGATGTATTTATTACCCGACGTTTCCTCACTGGCGCGTTGTCCTGGACCACCACTTGGTTCCGTGCCGGCGGCAGTTTGAGCCTCGATCAACTGGCTGACGAGGCATTGATTCTGGTGCTCGAAGAGCGTTGAGCCACTTTCTATCGGGCCGGGAAACTGGCTAACTGGGCGAAACCGCCTAGCTTGAATGCATTGATCGGTATTTTTTCGGGGAGTGGGGTGTTTTGAAGTCTTCGCCAGTTCGGACGGCCGCTGGGCTGATGCTCGCAGCGCTGGCTGCATTATGGGTTTTGCCCGCGCAGGCAGCGCAATTGGTTCGGGTGGGTGCAGCGCATTTTCCGCCTTACACCATTCGCCCGGAAAACGGGGCCGACACCGGCCTGTTGCCGCAATTGGTCGAGGCGTTGAATCGGTTGCAGAGCGACTATCAGTTTGTCCTCGTGCCGACCTCGATTCCCCGACGGTTCGGTGATTTCAAGCAAGGCCGGATCGACATGGCGATCTTCGAGAACCCGGAGTGGGGCTGGAAGGACATTCCCCACTCGGACGTCGACATGGGCCTTGAGGACGCGGAGATTTTCGTCGCGCAACGGGAGGACGGTCGCCAGCAAAACTATTTCGCCGATCTGTCGGGCAAGCGTCTGGCGCTGTTCAGCGGTTATCACTATGAATTCGCCAACTTCAATGCCGACCCGAAGTATCTCGCCCAGAACTACAACGCCACACTGACCTATTCCCACGACAGCAACCTGTTGATGGTTCTGCGCGGCCGCGCCGATATCGCATTGGTGACCCGTTCCTATCTGTTCGATTACCTGCTGCGCAATGAAAAGGTGCGCGAGGCGTTGCTGGTCTCGCAGCGTATCGATCAGGTTTACCACCACTACGCCATTCTTCGCCCGACCGCACCGATCACCGGTGAAGCGTTCGGCAAGTTGCTCAAAGGCCTGCGCGACAATGGCGAAATGCTGAAAATTTTCGAGCCGTACAAGATCGCGGTAGTGCCGGTACCCCATCACTGATTGTCCTGCTGGCCTAAATTTCCACTCTCGGCTCACGTCCCATCGTTGAACTGTCGACGAATATCGTGAGCCCGACCCATGCCCAATCTGAATGACCTGACTGCCCTGGCGTTGCCTTCGGGCCGTCACCTCGCAGCCGATGCCACTGAAAGCCGTCTGAGCCTGAGCCTGGACGGACAGCCGCTGATTCGTCTGCGCCTCGAACGTGATGGCAAGGGACCGATCCAGCTCGATGAGCGTTATGCGCTGCCTGTGGGGCAAGCGCTGTGGGCAGCCTGTTACTGGTTGTTCGCCCGCGATCCCGCGTGTCAGCAATTGACCTGGCAACTGGATCAACCGCCGACCGAGGCCTTGCGCAGCGGTTTGCTGGTGAGCACCGAGGTAGCTGGCGAGTACCGCTGCCAGCGCACGCTGTTCTGGCAACTGCCGCAACCGTGGCTCGGCACTTCACTGGCTGGCAGCTATCCGCAGCACATGGTCATCACCCAGGGCAGGCGCCATCCGCTGCGTCCGGTGAAGCCGCGCGGTGAAGTCTATCGGCGTTTCGATGCGCGTCTTGGCGCGTGGATTTCCCTGCGTTCGCTGGAAATCGAAGAGGATTTGCCACGCTTCCATCGCTGGCAGAACAGCCCGCGGGTCGCCCGTTTCTGGCAGGAAGAGGGCAGCATCGAGCAGCACCGCGAGTACCTGAGCAAACTCGAAACCGATCCACACACCCTGACGCTGATCGGTTGTTTCGACGATCAGCCGTTTGCCTATTTCGAGGCGTATTGGGCGAAAGAGGATCGCATCGCGCCGTTCTACGACGCCGATAATTACGACCGCGGCATTCATATGCTGGTGGGGGAGGAGGAGCATCGCGGGCCGCACAAGGTGGCGAGCTGGCTATCGGCGCTGGTGCATTACCTGTTTCTCGATGATCCGCGCACGCAACGCGTGGTGGCCGAGCCGCGTGCCGACAACGCGAAGATGATCGGGCATATGCAGAACCAGTGCTTCCACTGCGAGAAGGAATTCGACTTTCCGCACAAACGCGCGGCGCTGATGCTGCTGGGGCGCGAGCGGTTTTTTGATCGGTGCACGTTGGCGTAAAAGCAAAAGATCGCAGCCTTCGGCAGTTCCTGCATGAAACGTATTCCTCTGCAGGAGCTGTCGAAGGTTGCGATCTTTCTTGGCCGCGAGCCGGGCTTAGCGACGACCCAACGATGCCGCATCCCCACGACTGCCCGACACCTTGCGGCAGTGCACCAGGGCATCACGAATCATGAAGTTGACCAGGGTCGGCGAGACGCCGAGTTCCTTGGCGATGTCCTTTTGCGGCACGCCGTGCAGGCGGTACATCTCGAACGCATAACGGGTGCGGCTGGGCAGCTCGGTCAGCGCGTCGGCAATGTGTTCCAGGGTCGAGAAGTTGATGTGTGAGGTTTCTGGCGAAGCGCCCTGAATGACCACATTCAACCCTTCCTCTTCGGGGCCCGAATACTTCTGCTCCAGCGCTTGTTTGCGGTAGTGATCAATGGCGAGGTTGCGCACGATCTGGAACAGATAACTCAGTTGAGCCTTGATTGAGGACGTGATCGGTGGCGCCGATTGCAGTCGGAAAAACGCATCCTGCACCACGTCTTCGGCACGCGACCGGCAGCCGGTAATGCGGGCTGCAATCTTGACCAGAATCAGTCGATTGTCGACGAATGCCTGAAGTAGCGGTGAATCGCACCTGCTTGTGGATACTTGTTCCGTCATGGAAATCACCTTGCTGCCAATAGGTTAGTGGGACGCCTGGGGGACGGGGCCGTCCTACACATCGAGCGACAAATTATGTTGAATGATAATGATTGTCAATTGAGAAAGAGAAGTAATGCGCCACAAAGGTGCGTTCTGAGAACTGCGACACGCCGCCACACCCCAGCCCTGTTGGCGCTCCCGCCCGCTGACTAATTATTTCCAGACGTCATCCGTTCTCATTGGTGAATGGCTCCGGCTGCACAGCCCCGGCCAGCCAGCATTCCCAAGCCTTGCGTGGTCGGCACAGACCGCGCCCTGCATGCCCTTGAAGGGGCGTGACGCAGCAACCCGATTCCACTAGCAAGCCGACTTCAGGCAGGAAACCTCATGACCGACGCGTTCGAACTCCCCAGCACCCTGGTCCAAGCCCTCCAGCGCCGCGCGGCCCTGACGCCGGATCAACTGGCCTTGCGTTTTCTCGCTGAAAACCCAGAGCAGGCTGTGGTACTCAGCTATCGCGAACTCGATCAGCGCGCCCGCAGCATCGCGGCCGCGCTACAGGCTGAAGCCGAATTCGGCGATCGTGCGGTGCTGCTGTTTCCCAGCGGCCCGGACTACGTTGCGGCGTTCTTTGGTTGCCTGTACGCCGGAGTGATTGCGGTCCCGGCCTATCCGCCGGAGTCGACGCGTCGCCACCATCAAGAGCGTCTGCTGTCGATCATTGCCGACGCCGAGCCGCGTTTGCTGCTGACCAGCGCCGACCTGCGCGATGCCTTGCAGCAGATCGACGGCGCGCCGCCGCTGTTGTGCGTCGACACCCTCGACAGCGCACTGGCCGAGCGTTGGGTTGAACCGACGCTGCCGCCAGAGCACATCGCTTTCCTGCAATACACCTCCGGTTCCACCGCGTTGCCCAAAGGCGTGCAGGTCAGCCACGGCAATCTGGTTGCCAACGAATTGCTGATTCGCCGCGGCTTCGGCATCGACGTGAACCCCGACGACGTGATCGTCAGCTGGTTGCCGCTGTACCACGACATGGGCCTGATCGGCGGTCTGCTCCAGCCGATTTTCAGCGGTGTGCCGTGCATTCTGATGTCGCCGGCGTACTTCCTCGGCCGACCATTGCGCTGGCTCGAAGCGATCAGCCAATACGGCGGCACCATCAGCGGCGGACCGGATTTCGCTTACCGCTTGTGCAGCGAACGGGTCAGCGAATCGGCACTGGAACGGCTCGACCTGAGCCGCTGGCGCGTAGCCTATTCCGGCTCGGAACCGATCCGTCTCGACACCCTTGAACGCTTCGCCGAGAAGTTCACCGCGTGCGGCTTCAGCGAAGACAGTTTCATGGCTTCTTACGGTTTGGCCGAAGCGACGCTGTTCGTTGCCGGTACTCCGCGTGGCACCGGCATTCCGGCGCTGCGCGTGGACGATCAGGCATTGGCGCAAAACCGCGCCGAGCCGGGCGACGGCAGCCCGATCATGAGTTGCGGCATCAGTCAGCCAGAGCACGCGGTGCTGATCGCCGACCCGGTCACGCTACAGGAGCTGGCTGACAACACTGTCGGCGAAGTCTGGGCTGCGGGCCCGAGCATCGCCCGCGGTTACTGGCGCAACCCCGAAGCCAGCGCCAGGACTTTCGTCCAGCACGCCGGCCAGACCTGGCTGCGCACCGGCGATCTGGGCTTCGTTCGCGATGGTCAACTGTTCATCACCGGGCGTCTGAAAGACATGCTCATCGTGCGCGGTCACAACCTGTATCCGCAGGACATCGAGCAAACCGTCGAGCGCGAAGTCGAGGTGGTGCGCAAGGGCCGGGTCGCGGCATTTGCGGTTTCTCAGGACGGCGAGGAAGGCATTGGCATCGCTGCGGAAATCAGCCGCAGCGTGCAGAAAATTCTCCCGCCCGAAGCGCTGATCAAAGCCATTCGCCAAGCGGTGGCCGAGGCGTATCAGCAAGCGCCGAGCGTGGTGGTGCTGCTCAATCCGGGCGCCTTGCCGAAGACCTCCAGCGGCAAGCTGCAACGTTCCGCCTGCCGCAATCGTCTGGCCGATGGCAGCCTCGACAGCTATGCGCTGTTCCCGTCCGCGCAGGCCTCCAGCATCGAATCGGCCGTGCAAACCAACGAACTCGAAGCCCTGATCGGCAGGATCTGGGCCGAGCAGCTCAACGTGCAACAGGTCAACGCCGACGACCACTTTTTCCTGCTTGGCGGTAATTCCATCGCCGCCACGCAAGTGATTGCCCGGGTGCGTGAAGCGCTGTCGCTGGAGCTGAATCTGCGCCTGCTGTTCGAGGCGCCGACCCTGTGCGCATTTGCCGCCGCCGTGGCGCAACAGCAACAGGACGGTGGGAGCGCTCAAGGGCAAATCAACTCGCTCTCGCGCAGCGAGCCAATCGTGCAATCCCTGGCACAAAACCGTCTGTGGATCACCTGGCAGCTCGACCCGCACAGCAGCGCCTACAACATTCCCGGTGCCCTGCGTCTGCGCGGCGAACTGGACCAGGACGCCGTGCGCGCCAGCTTCCAGCAACTGATCGAACGCCACGAATCGCTGCGCACGCGCTTTTTCGAACGCGACGGCGTGGCCCTGCAACAGGTCGAGGCGGCGACTGAATTCAATCTGCAACTGATCGACATCAGCGACCTGCCAGCCCACGAGCGTGAAGCCCGCGCGCAACAGATCCGTGAAGACGCAGCGCGCACCCGGTTCGACCTGGAAAAAGGCCCGCTGCTGTGGGTGACGCTGGTGCGGCTCGGCGACGAAGATCATCAACTGCTGGTGACGCTGCACCACATCATCGCCGACGGCTGGTCGCTGAACCTGCTGATCGACGAGTTCTCGCGCCTGTACGCCGCTGCCACCCAAGGCCAGCGCGCCGACCTTGCGCCGCTGCCGACCCAATACGCCGACTACGGCAGCTGGCAGCGCCAATGGCTGGCGCAAGGCGAGGGCGAGCGACAACTGGCGTACTGGAAAGCACAACTGGGCGACGAACAACCGGTGCTGGAACTGGCCACCGATCATCCTCGCTCGGCCAGACAGTTGCACAGCGCCGCCCGCCACAGCGTGCGCCTCGGCGTCAGCCTCAGCGATGCGATCAAACAGACCGCCCAGGCCCACCAAGCGACGCCGTTCATGCTGTTGCTCGCGGCCTTGCAGAGCCTGCTGCACCGCTACAGCGGTCAGCGCGACATTCGCATCGGCGTGCCCAATGCCAACCGTCCGCGCCTGGAAACCCAAGGCCTGATCGGCTTCTTCATCAACACCCAGGTGCTGCGTGCCGAGGTCGATTCGCACCTGTCGTTTGTCGAGTTGCTGACGCAGACCCGCGAGGCCACGCTCGGCGCTCAAGCCCATCAGGACTTGCCGTTCGAACAACTGCTCGAAGCCTTCCCGCAGGCTCGCGAACACGGCTTGTTTCAGGTGATGTTCAACCACCAGCAACGCGATCTCGGCGCGCTGAAACGCTTGCCGGGGCTGCTCGCCGAAGAACTGCCGTGGCACAGCCGCGAGGCCAAGTTCGACCTGCAACTGCACAGCGAAGAGGATCGCAACGGGCGCCTGACCCTGTCCTTCGACTACGCCGACGAGTTGTTCGAAGCGGCGACCATCGAGCGTCTGGCCGAACACTTCAGCAACCTGCTGCGCGCCGTCTGCGAACAGCCGCAACAGGCGATCGGCGACCTGCAATTGCTGACGCCGTGCGAGCATGAACAGCAACAGGCATGGAGCGTCGCGCCATGCACCCCGGCGCCACAATGGCTGCCGGAACGGCTCAACGATCAGGCGCGGCAGACCCCGGAACGCACTGCGCTGGTGTGGGACGGCGGCAGTCTCGATTTCGCCGAATTGCACGCCCAGGCCAACCGCCTCGCGCATTACCTGCGCGACAAAGGGGTCGGCCCGGACGTATGTGTGGCGATTGCTGCCGAGCGTTCACCGCAACTGCTGATCGGCCTGCTGGCGATTCTCAAGGCCGGCGGTGCCTATGTGCCGCTGGACCCGGATTACCCGGCCGAGCGTCTGGCCTACATGCTCAGCGACAGCGGTGTCGAACTGCTGCTGACCCAGACCGCGTTGCTTGACCGTCTGCCGGCCCGCGACGGCGTCAGTGTGATCGCGATGGACGCGCTGCACCTGGAAAACTGGCCGAGTCAGGCGCCGGGTCTGCACCTGCACGGCGACAACCTCGCCTACGTGATTTACACCTCGGGTTCCACCGGCCAACCGAAGGGCGTCGGCAACACTCACGCCGCCTTGGCCGAACGTCTGCAATGGATGCAAAACACCTACGGCCTCGATGAAACCGACGTGCTGATGCAAAAGGCCCCGATCAGTTTCGACGTGTCGGTGTGGGAGTGCTTCTGGCCGCTGATCACCGGCGCGCGGCTGTTGATTGCCGCGCCGGGCGAGCACCGCGATCCGCATCGCATCGCCCAACTGGTTCAGCAATATGGCGTGACGACGTTGCACTTCGTGCCGCCGCTGCTTTCGCTGTTCATCGACGAACCGCTCAGCGCCGAATGCACCAGCCTGCGTCGGCTGTTCTCCGGTGGTGAAGCGCTGCCGCCAGAACTGCGCAACCGCGTGTTGGCGCAACTGCCGGCGGTGCAATTGCACAACCGTTATGGCCCGACCGAAACCGCGATCAATGTCACCCACTGGCACTGCACAGCGGCTGATGGCGAGCGTTCGCCGATCGGCCGGCCGTTGGGCAACGTGATCTGCCGCGTACTCGACGCCGATCTCAATCCGGTGCCGGCCGGGGTGCCGGGTGAACTGTGCATCAGCGGCATCGGTCTCGCTCGCGGTTACCTTGGTCGCCCGGCGCTGACTGCCGAGCGTTTCGTGGTCGATCCGCTGGGTGAGCAGGGCGCGCGTTTGTACCGCACCGGTGACCGCGCACGGTGGACCTCGGACGGTGTGATCGAATACCTCGGTCGTCTCGATCAGCAGGTCAAACTGCGTGGCTTCCGTGTCGAGCCGGAAGAAATCGAAGCGCGCCTGCTGGCTCAGGAAGGTGTCGCCCAAGCCGTGGTGCTGGTGCGTGAAACCGCTGCCGGCGCGCAACTGATCGGCTATTTCACTGCTGCCGATGGCAGCGAAGATCAGGACGTACTGATTGCCCGTCTGAACACCGCGTTGGCCGCCGAGCTGCCGGAATACATGGTTCCGGCGCAACTGATGCGTCTCGAACAAATGCCCCTGAGCCCCAGCGGTAAACTCGACCGTCGCGCCTTGCCCGAACCGCAGTGGCAAGTCCGCGAGCATGTCGAGCCGGTCACTGAGCTGGAACAACAGATCGCCGCGATCTGGCGCGAAGTACTGGGTCTGGCGCAAGTCGGTCTGCGCGACGACTTTTTCGCCCTCGGCGGGCACTCGCTGCTGGCCACGCAAATCATCTCGCGCAGCCGTCAGGCCTGTGACGTCGAGTTGCCGCTGCGCGCCTTGTTCGAACACAGCGAACTTGGCGATTTTGCCGAGCAGATCCGCCTGATCCAGGCCAGCGGCAAGACCAACCAGCAGCCACCGATTGCAAAAGTCGACCGCAGCCAGCCGGTGCCGCTGTCCTATTCGCAACAGCGCATGTGGTTCCTCTGGCAGATGGAACCGGACAGCCCGGCGTACAACGTCGGCGGCATGGCGCGCCTGCGTGGCGTGTTGCATGTCGAGCGTTTCGAGGCGGCCTTGCAGGCATTGATCCTGCGCCACGAAACCCTGCGCACCACCTTCCCGAGCATCGACGGCGTGGCCCGGCAGCAGGTGCATGCCGAGACGGGTGTACGCATGGGCTGGAAGGATTTTTCGAAACTGCCGGCTGACCAGCGTGAGCAGAAGGTGCAGCAACTGGCCGATGCCGAAGCGCACCTGCCGTTCGATCTGGAAACCGGGCCGCTGTTGCGCGCCTGTCTGGTGAAGACCGCCGGACATGAGCACTACTTTGTCCTGACCCTGCACCACATCGTCACCGAAGGCTGGGCGATGGACATCTTCGCCCGCGAACTCAGCGCGTTGTATGAAGCGTTCGTCGATGACCGCGACTCGCCGCTGGAGCCGTTGCCGGTGCAGTACCTTGATTACAGCGTCTGGCAGCGCAACTGGCTGGAGTCCGGTGAACGTCAGCGCCAACTCGACTACTGGACCGCGCAACTCGGACGCGAACATCCGCTGCTGGAGCTGCCCGGCGACCGTCCGCGTCCGCCGGTGCAAAGCCACCAGGGCGAACTGTTCCGTTTCGACCTCAGTGATGATCTCGCCGCCCGTGTCCGTGCCTTCAATGCGCAAAACGGTCTGACCCTGTTCATGACCATGACCGCCGCGCTCGCCACCTTGCTCTACCGCTACAGTGGCCAGACCGACCTGCGCATCGGTGCGCCGGTGGCCAACCGTATCCGCCCGGAAAGCGAAGGGCTGATCGGCGCGTTCCTCAACACCCAGGTGCTGCGTTGCCAGCTCGACGGCCAGATGTCGGTGGGCGAGTTGTTCGAGCAGGTGCGCCATACCGTGATCGAGGGCCAGTCGCATCAGGACCTGCCGTTCGATCATCTGGTCGAAGCCCTGCAGCCACCGCGCAGCGCCGCGTACAACCCGCTGTTCCAGGTCATGTGCAATGTGCAGCGCTGGGAGTTCCAGCAGAGCCGCCTGCTCGCCGGGATGACCGTCGAGTACCTGGCCAACGATGCGCGGGCGACCAAGTTCGACCTCAACCTGGAAGTCACCGACCTCGACCATCGCCTCGGTTGCTGCCTGACCTACAGCACTGATCTGTTCGATGAACCGACCATTGCACGCATGGCCTGCCATTGGCGCAATCTGCTCGAAGCGCTGATCAGCGATCCGCACCAACGCCTCAGCGAGTTGCCGCTGCTGGCGGCGCCGGAACAACAGCAACTGATCGACAGCCTCGGTGCGGAGCCGGGCGAACATCGCCTCGATCAGTGCATCCATCACCTGTTCGCCGAGCAGGCGCTGGCCCGTAAAGACGCGCCGGCCCTGACGTTCGCCGGGCAGACCCTGAGCTACGCCGAACTCGACGCCCGCGCCAATCGCCTGGCCTGGGCCCTGCGTGAACGCGGTGTCGGTCCGCAAGTGCGGGTCGGTCTGGCGCTGGAGCGCTCGCTGGAAATGGTTGTCGGCCTGCTGGCGATTCTCAAGGCCGGCGGCGCTTACGTGCCGCTGGACCCGGAATATCCGCTCGACCGTTTGCACTACATGATCGAAGACAGCCGCATTGGTCTGCTGCTCAGCGATCAGGCAATGTTCAATGCTCTTGGTGATCTGCCGCCGAGCGTGGCGCGCTGGAGCCTGGAAGAAGACAGTCCGGCACTGGCCGGCTACCCGGCCACCGAGCTGCCGTTGATCAGCTTGCCGCAGCATCAGGCGTACCTGATTTACACCTCCGGTTCGACCGGTAAACCGAAGGGTGTGGTGGTTTCTCACGGCGAAATCGCCATGCACTGCCAGGCCGTGATCACGCGTTTCGGCATGCGCCCGGACGACTGCGAACTGCACTTCTATTCGATCAACTTCGACGCCGCCACCGAGCGGCTGCTGGTGCCGCTGCTCAGCGGCGCGCAGGTGGTGCTGCGGGCGCAAGGGCAGTGGGATGCCGAAGAAATCTGCGGTTTGATCCGCCGCCACAAGATCAACGTCCTCGGTTTCACCCCGAGCTACGGCAGCCAGTTGGCGCAGTTCCTCGCCACGCAAAATCAAACGCTGCCGGTGCGGATGATCATCACCGGCGGCGAAGCGCTGACCGGCGAACACCTGCAGCGGATTCGTGCCGCGTTCAAACCGAGCCTGTTTTTCAACGCCTACGGCCCGACCGAAACCGTGGTCATGCCACTCGCCAGTCTGGCCCCGGAAGTGCTGGAAGAAGGCGCCGGCAGCGTGCCGATCGGCAGCGTGATCGGCGACCGCCTGGCGTACATTCTCGACGCCGATCTGGCGCTGGTGCCGCAAGGCGCGACCGGTGAGTTGTTCGTCGGCGGCGCCGGTCTGGCGCAGGGTTATCACGACCGCCCGGGCATCACGGCCGAGCGTTTTGTCGCCGACCCGTTTGCCGCGAATGGCGGGCGCATGTACCGCACCGGCGACCTGGTGCGCCAGCGTGCCGATGGCTTGGTGGAGTATCTGGGGCGGATCGACCATCAGGTGAAAATTCGTGGTTTCCGCATCGAACTGGGCGAGATCGAAACCCGCCTGCTTGATCACGCTTCGATCCGTGAAGCGGTGGTGCTGGCGCTGGATGCGCCGAGCGGCAAGCAATTGGTCGGCTATCTGGTCAGCGAAGTCGCCGAGCAAGGTGAAGTACAACAGGCCGAACTGCGCGACGCATTGAAGGCGCACCTCAAAGCGCAACTGCCGGACTACATGGTGCCGACGCACCTGATCCTGCTGGCGCGCATGCCACTCACCGCCAACGGCAAACTCGACCGTCGTGCTTTGCCCGCGCCGGATCCCGAGCTGAATCGTCAGGACTACGTCGCCCCGAGCAACGAACTGGAACAGGCCCTGGCGCAGATCTGGTGCGAAGTGCTCAACGTCAAGCAGGTCGGCCTCAACGACAACTTCTTCGAACTCGGTGGCGACTCGATTCTGTCGATTCAAGTGGTCAGCCGGGCGCGGCAGCAAGGCATCCATTTCAGCCCGCGGGACCTGTTCCAGCATCAGACTGTGCAGACCCTCGCCGGGGTCGCCAGCCGCAGCGAGCAAGTGACTGCCGAACAGGGGCTGGTCAGCGGTGACTCGGCGCTGACGCCGATCCAGCACTGGTTCTTCGACACTGAAATCCCGGAGCGTCAGCACTGGAACCAGGCCTTGCTGCTGGAGCCGAGCGTGGCGCTGGAACCGCAGCGTCTGGAGCAGGCGCTACTGGCGGTGATCGAGCAGCACGACGCGCTGCGTTTGCGCTTCATGCAGACCAATGATCAGTGGCAGGCAACGCATCAAGCGGTGTCCGATGCCGAGGTACTGTGGCAAGTACGGGTGGCAGCGATGGACAAGTGCCAAGCGCTGTTCGCCGATGCCCAGCGCAGCCTCGAACTGCAAAACGGCCCGTTATTGCGCGCGTTGCTGGTCGATGGGCCAGAAGGACAGCAGCGGTTGTTCATTGCCATCCATCACCTGGTGGTCGACGGTGTCTCGTGGCGCGTGCTGCTCGACGATCTGCAAACCGTGTATCGCCAACTCGACGCCGAACAAGCGGTGAAGCTGCCGGCGAAAACCAGTGCCTTCAAGGACTGGACGGCACGCTTGCAGGCCTACGCCGGCAGCGAATCCCTGCGCGAAGAACTGAGTTGGTGGCAGACGCAACTGGCCGGGCCGAGCGCCGACCTGCCATGCGAAAACCCGCAGGGTGGACGGCAGAACCGGCATGCGCAAACCGTCAGCGTGCACCTCGATGCCGAGCGCACTCAGCAACTGCTGCAACAGGCGCCGCGTGCCTATCGCACGCAGGTCAACGACCTGTTGCTGACTGCGCTGGCCCGCGTCTTGTGCCGCTGGAGCGGGCAGCCGTCGGCGCTGATTCAGCTCGAAGGCCACGGCCGCGAAACCCTGTTCGACGAGATCGACCTGACCCGCACCGTCGGCTGGTTCACCAGCGCCTATCCATTACGCCTGACCCCGTACAACATTGAAGAAGCGGCCGGGCAGGGCGCTTCGATCAAGGCGATCAAGGAGCAACTGCGCGCGGTGCCGCACAAAGGCCTGGGCTATGGCGTCCTGCGTTATCTGGCCGATGACCTCAGTCAGCGCAGCATGGCGGCGTTGCCCAACGCACCGGTCACCTTCAACTACCTCGGCCAGTTCGACCAGAGTTTTGGCAGCGATGCGCTGTTCCGTCCTCTCGATGAACCGGTCGGCGCCGCTCACGATCCGCAGGCGCCGCTGCCCAACGAGTTGAGCATCGACAGTCAGGTGTATGGCGGTGAACTGCTGCTGCGCTGGACTTTCAGCGCCGAGCGTTATGACGCGCAGACCATCGTTGATCTGGCCGACGCCTACCTTGGCGAACTGCAAAGCCTGATCGCCCATTGCCTGCAAGACACGGCCGGCGGGTTGACGCCGTCGGACTTCCCGCTGGCGAAACTGACTCAGGCGCAACTCGATGCGTTGCCGGTGCCGGCGGCGCACATCGAAGACGTCTATCCGCTGACGCCGATGCAGGAAGGCATGCTCCTGCACACCTTGCTCGAACCGGGCACGGGCCTGTACTACATGCAGGATCGCTACCGCATCAACAGCGAACTCGATCCCGAGCGTTTTGCCCAGGCCTGGCAAGCGGTGGTCGCCCGTCACGAAGCGCTGCGTGCGTCGTTCTGCTGGAACGTCGGCGAAGACATGCTGCAAGTGATTCACTCCCCGGGGCGCACGCCGATCGAGTACCTGGACTGGAGCAACGTTGCCGAGGCCGAGCAAGAACCGAAGTTGCAGGCGTTGCTCAAAAGCGAGCGCGAGGCCGGTTTCGATCTGCTCAATCAGGCACCGTTCCACCTGCGCCTGATCAAGGTCGGCGCGGCGCGTTACTGGTTCATGATGAGCAACCACCACATCCTGATTGATGCCTGGTGCCGCTCGTTGCTGATGAACGATTTCTTCGAAATCTACCCC
>OFQU01000092.1_pt1 | contig 18080 bp, 17 predicted proteins | sample 1542981 | NCBI WGS metagenome assembly OFQU01 (sample SAMN07774233, study PRJEB24372) | wastewater metagenome | isolation source: Exp Tend CN 90WW | collected 2016-02
TCCAAAGGCATACGATATTCAATGATTCCTGGCTTTTCAGCAACCCAGTTATAAAGTTTTTGGGCGGTATGATTGGTTTCCTGTGTATGCCAATATAAGCGGTCACATTTTTGGGCAATCGCCTGTTTTTGTACATATTCAATCAGGCGTTTACCAATATGCTGACCACGAGTTTCAGGTGACACATATAAGTCTTCCAGATAACAATAATTTTGTTCTGCCCAGGTTGAGCGGTGAATCACATAATGCACAAAGCCTAAAACTTTATCACCCTGTTTGGCAACAGCACAGTACACAGGCTCAGCTTTGTCAAAGAAGCGTTGCCACGTGGTTTCAGTCACCTTAGTGGATAAACAGACCTTATAAAAATCCTGATAGGCTAACCAGTAAGGTATCCATTGTTGATAATCTTGTTGCTGTACTGGAATCACCTGAATTTCTTGGCTTTGCATGATAATACTCCCATGATTTTGTGAGTTAAAAATAGATGAGCAAAGCATAATATTGATATGGTACTGTTTTAAGATACAGTTTTAATATTTTCCACAGTACCAGTTTTGATATGAAAATCTAGGATATTTTTCTATTCATCATCTCCTGAATAAAGATAATAATCACAGTCAATAGAATAAAAGCAACGGCTAACCATAAAATCTCTATGGCTAACTTTTTATCCAGTAAAAAACCACAGATTAGGGGGCCAACCACGCCACCCAGATTAAATCCTGTGGAAACAATACCAAAAGTACGTCCTTCTGCTCCGACAGGCGATGCCTTACGCACCAACATATCTCGGGATGGGGCAATAACGCCCATTAAAAATCCAGCACAGGCAAACGAAGCCACCAATGCCAAAGCAGACATCGGCATACAAATAATCATGATAAGCACTAAGGCAGCACTACCAAACGCTGCCGCAGCAAAGGCTGAATGATGCTGAACTCTATCTGCAATAACTCCACCTGCCAGTACCCCAAATGCACCCGAAAACATAAATGCAGTTAAAGCATAATTCGCTGTGTTGAGGTCAATATGTAATCCATCGATCAGTGAACTGACAGAAAACTTTTCAATCGCCCCTGTGCTTAAGCTGAGCAAGGTAAAAAACAGGGTCAAGATGGCAATGGTTGAAAAATGGATAGCATGAGGGCGAACTTCTGCATGGGAATGTTGTTGTTTTTTATCATATTGACGAGACTGAATATGAATCTGTGAGAGATTCAACATCAGTAATAGACCAACAAGGCTAATGATTGCCGCCAAAGCGAAAGCCCAGTTTATGCCAAAGCTCATGCCTATACTAATCATCATCAATGGCGTAATTGCAGCACCAAAGAAACCTGAAAAAGTATGAATGGAAAAAGCCCGACCCATCTGTTTTGCAGGAATGCCTGTAGAAAGTAAAGCATAGTTTGCAGGGTGATATACACCATTTGCCACACCTGCCAATGCCATTGCAACGATAAGTAAAATATAGGAGGTGCTGATAAAAACTAAAGTGAAGCTGATGGTACCCAGTAATAGGGCATAAATCAGCATCTTTCTTGCCCCAAGACGGTCTACTAAAAAGCCAAATGGAGCTTGTACCAGCAGAGAAACCACATTAAATACACCGATTGCAATGCCCAGTTCCATAAAGGAAACATTGATCGCCTTTGGTAAAATGGGCAATAAAGCAGGTAAAGTCATAATATGAATATGACTAATGGCATGAACAATAGAGATGTAAGTTAAGAGAACTTTAGCACTTCTTTCCAATGGATTGCCTCAAAGTGTTTAAATTGCAAAAAGGGTATGCGTGATACCCTGAATATCAATGGCTGACTCATGAACTGAACTTAAATTTACCATTCAGTACAAGATAAGAAATTAATCCTAGAACTAATCCCCAGAATGCACCACCAATCCCAAATAAGCTAATATTGGCAGCAGTAGCAACAAAGGTAATTAAAGCGGCTTCACGGCTATTAACGTCACTCATGGCATTGGCAAGGCTTCCTGCAATTGTGCCTAACAAGGCAAGCCCAGCCAGTGTGCTAATAAATGCGGTAGGAAATGCTGCAAATACTGCTGCCAATGTCACGCCAAAAATCCCGACCAAAATATAAAATATCCCTGCGGCAATCCCTGCAACCCAGCGTTTTGATGGGTCTTCATGTGATTCTTTACCTGTACAGATTGCTGCGGTAATAGCAGCCAGATTAAACGCATGTGAACCAAAAAATGCCATGATGAATGAGCCTAAACCTGTCACAGCCAGAATCGGTTTGGCACTGGTTTTAAAACCATCATTTTTAAGCACGAATAAACCTGGCATATATTGCCCTGTTAAGGTAATAAGGAATAAAGGCAAGGCAATACTGAGTATCGAGTTAATCGAAAACTCAGGGGCAGTAAAAATTGGGGATGCCAATTTCAACTCAAATCCAGCAAAGTCAATTCGTGATTGCAACATCAGGAAAATAAAACCAAAAACTAAAACGCTGACAATCGCATAGCGTGCTGAAAAACGCTTGGTGATGAGGTAAACAAAAAATAAGGAAATCGCCAGAAATGGGTCAATGGTCATATTGGTAAAGGCAGCGATCCCAAACTGTAATAAAATTCCTGCCAATAAACCTGAGGCAATGCCAATCGGAATCAGGCGAATGAGTTTCTCAAAATAGCCTGTAATCCCTAAAATGACAAAGGCTAAGGCAGAAAGTAGGTATGCCCCAATCGCTTCGGCATAAGGTACGGTCACAAGAGCAGTAATCAGAAAAGCTGCCGCAGGGGTTGACCATGCTGTAATAATCGGTTCTCGTGTGTACCAGCTTAATATTATCCCTGTGATACCGACCCCAATCGAAATCGACCATACCCATGAAGCTGTAAGCTCAGGGCTAAGTCCTGCCATCTGTGCAGCCTGAAAGATTAAAATAAATGTACCGCCATAATTGACAATGACTGAGATTAAACCTGCCATAATTGGGGGCAGCAAATCATTGGAATGACGCTGAAAAGATGAGTATTGACCAGACATAACCCAACCCCTAAAAATTTAAAAATTAAGTAGCAGAGTGTATTTTTAATGATGGTATTGTCATAAGATACAGTTTGGATATTTTTTAAAGTACCAGTTTAATCATGGCAACGTCACCTTCTGCTTATTTTCCACACTTAATTTTGCCCAAAGGGCAGCAAATTAAAGACGGTTTATATTGTATTTTGCGTGATGCGATTTTAGAGGGCCGCCTATCTGCGGGTACAAAATTGCCCTCAAGCCGTACTTTGGCAGAAATGATGTTGATTTCCCGTAATTCGGTCTTGGCAGCGTTGGAACGTCTGCTTGATGAGGGTTATTTAGTCACTAGACCGAGTTCAGGCACGTATGTTGCCGATATTATCCCTGACCAACTGATTCAAATTCAAAATGATAGACAACAAGCGGTATATCAGCCTACGCAAACACTCAACATTAATCCTCATATTGCCAATTTATTGCCACATTGGCATCAGCAGCGTTTTTCTAACCAAGAAAAGAAAATGTTTCATATAGGTGTGGGTTGTGTGGACTTATTCCCCCATCAACTTTGGGGGAAATTATTAGGTCGAGCATGGCGACAGTCCTATTATCAACTTGGACAATTCCATGACCCACGAGGATATTTGCCATTGCGTCAGGCAATTTGCCAATATGTCCAATCAACACGAGGATTAAACTGTAACGAAGAACAAATTTTGATTGTGAATGGTACACAACAGGCAATTCATCTGGCAGCTTATGCCCTGTTACAGCCACATGACCAAGTATGCTTAGATGAACCAGGTTATGATTCGGCTCTTCATATATTTCGTAGCTTTGGGGTGACGGTACAGCCGATTGAAAGTGATGATGAGGGGATGAAAATCCCAGAGATTATTCAGCACCATGCAGCCAGTAAATTAGTCTATACCGCTCCCTCGCATCAGTTTCCACTGGGTGGCACATTAAGCCTTGCCCGACGTTTTGCCTTACTGGATTGGGCGGCTCAACAGCAAAAATGGATTTTTGAAGATGACTATAACAGCGAGTTTCGTTATGGCACACACCCTATTCAGGCATTGCAGGGTTTAGACCAACAGCAACGGGTGATTTATGCAGGCACATTTTCCAAAATGATGTTTCCTGAATTTCGATTGGGGTTTATGGTCGTCCCTGAAGCCTTAATTGATACAGTTAGTCTGGCAAAATATTATACCGATACTCGTAGTTCTTATCTGGAACAAGTGGCACTGACTGAATTTATAAAAGATGGTCATTATGCTCGGCATGTGCGTAAAATCCGTAAAGCCTGTTACGAACGGCAACAGGTTTTAATTGCAGCAATTCAACATCATCTCTCGGATGTATTGGACGTACAATCTACCGATTCAGGGATTCATTTGGTGTGTTGGCTAAAAGCAAATTGGACAGAGCAGGATTTTATAGCCCAATGTATACAAGTAGGTTTATCAGTACAACCATTATCCCGATATTGTCAGACTTCATCGCAAAAAGCAGCCGTATTGTTTGGTTATGCGGCACATACCCCTGATGAAATCAAAGAGCATATAGAGAAACTGGCAAGACAAATTCAAAAAGAGACGATTTAAGGAATTAGAAAGTTTAAAAAAGAAGTGGCTTCGTAGGTAAGTCGTTCCTCACTTAGACCCGATAATCTTAATACACGCCATCGATGGTTATTTTGATGCTCAAGCGTCATTTTAATCAGTGTTCTACTGATACGACGGATCTGATAGAAACTTATGCTTTCACTATATTTTCTTAGAAATAGCTGTGTTAATGGTAATAGAGAAAGGTTTTTTTCAATAGTTGAGCTATGCAAGGTTTGTTTCATCCACCATTTTGCTGAACGTCTAGGACTATCTAAATCCCAAAGTAAATCATTGTTAAGTTTAATCAACTGTTTTACGAAACCTAGATCACGGCTATGCCAATCCACTTTAGTACCTTGAGGAATATGTTTCTGGTGAACCCCCCGATTGGTATCTAATAACCAATTCTTGTCATTACGGTATAACCAAGCATATAAAGCAGCATTTAAACGTCGGGCAGGCTTTACGCCATTTTGTCTGATCAAGTTCAGCCAATTTTCTCTGTTTTTTATGGTGAGATCAGTAGTATGGTTGTTATGAGCATCTATATGATTATTTTGATTTATTTTACGGAAAGAGCGGACTTGTTGGAGAATTTCAGCAAAAGACCATTCTCTATTGATTAAAGCCTCAATCGTAAGGATATGCTCCAGATAACTAAAGCTTTTTCGATGTTTTCTGAAAATGTTGCGTAACCAAGATGTTTCGGAAGTTAAATCGGCTAAACAATACTGCTCTAAAAATTTCTTTGACCAATGTGCTGTCATCTTTTCCCAAATAGATTCATGAAGAACCTGCCGTTGTCCTCGAATACAATCATTCTGCCGAGCCAATTCATAATAAAACATGGTCCATTGTTCATAACTGGGTGAATCAGAGGGAGGCAAAGTCAATAACTCTAACAATTTGGACGTAATAAAAATGTGATCAGAATTGGCAATGGTTTGTTCTGTTTTAGGACATGATTGATGAGACGGAACCAAAAAATCATGCCGATGTAATGATCTTAAATCCATTTCTGAGTCAATGAGTTGACCATGTTGGAGACAGCAAGCTCCCTGTATTTGCCATAAGCGAAACCAATAATATTCACCATATTCCTCTAATTGTTCTGCTAAACATTGTGGGCAATAACGTAATTTATGAATAGGTGGGATACGTGAGGCATTAATGCCTAATGCTAGTCTAGAGCCTAAATAATTATTCTACAGTGACCGATTTAGCGAGGTTTCGAGGTTGGTCGACATCTGTACCGCGAAGAACTGCAACATGATAAGACAGCAGTTGTACAGGCACGCTATAAACAATAGGCGCCAGTATTGGGCTAATGCTTGGTACATAAACCACATGCTGACGGTCTTTGGCTTTAATGCCGCTATTTTCATCGGCAAAGACAAAGAGTTCACCGCCACGGGCTTGAACCTCTTCCATATTCGATTTGAGTTTATCGAGCATGTCATCTTTCGGTGCGAGAATGACCACAGGCATGTCATTGTCGACTAAAGCGAGCGGACCATGTTTAAGTTCACCTGCGGCATAGCCTTCAGCATGGATATACGAAATCTCTTTGAGTTTCAATGCCCCTTCAAGTGCGATCGGGAAATTCGTGCCACGACCTAAGAATAAGCAGTGCTGCTTCTCTACGAAAAGTTCAGATAAACGTAAAATTTCAGGGTCATTACGTAAGGTATCTAAAATTACTTTAGGGGTATGCCAAAGTTCAGACGTAATCTCAGCCACATGCTGTACAGAAATGCTCTTCTTAACTGTACCGATTTTTAGGACCAATAACATCAGTGCTGCAAGCTGTGTGGTAAATGCCTTGGTTGATGCTACACCAATCTCAGGACCCGCTAGTGTAAGCAAGCTATGATTGGTCTCACGCACCATAGACGATGTTGCGACATTACAAATGGTCATGGTGGTGATGTCAGTACCTTTTGCTGCAGCACGCTTTTGGGTATCACGCAGTGCGGCTAAAGTATCAGCGGTTTCACCAGACTGTGAAATGCAAACATAAAGCGTATGATTGACAATGACAGGACTGCGATAGCGGAATTCGCTCGCAATTTCTACTTGGCACGGTAGATCAATCAGTTGTTCAAACCAATATTTGGCAATCATCCCTGCATGGTAGCTGGTCCCGCAGGCAATAATTTGGATTTGCTGAATTTTTTGGAAATCAGCAACTGCATTGGCAAGAAAGTCTTCACGCAGTGCATTGCCATCTAGGGCTTGAGAAATGGTTTGTTGAATTGCTTCAGGTTGCTCATAAATTTCTTTGAGCATGTAGTGCTTATATTCACCTTTAGATGCATTGCTGACGGCGGCATCTAATTCTTTGATTGGGCGCTCGACCCGTTGACCAGCAACAAAAACTTCAATGCTATTGCGGGTTAAACGAGCAATATCACCTTCTTCAAGGTAAATAAAACGATTGGTAATAGGCAATAAAGCCAATTGATCTGAACTGATAAAGTTTTCACCAATGCCGACCCCAATCACCAAAGGTGAACCTTCACGCACGGTAATCAGTTCATCGGGATGGTCGGTATGTACGATACCTAGTGCATAAGCCCCTTTAAGCTGAGGCACGACTTGTTGCACAGCTTCCAGCAAGCTTGGAGTTGACTTTAAGGCATCTTTAACCAAGTGAGCGACCACTTCGGTATCGGTCTGTGAGGTAAATATATAGCCTAAAGCTTCAAGATCATCTTTAAGTTCTTGATAGTTTTCAATAATACCGTTATGGACTACAGCAACATCGCCTGAAATGTGCGGATGTGCATTATCTTCAGTTGGTTTACCATGGGTTGCCCAACGTGTATGCGCAATACCCAGAGAACCTAGAATACCCGATTGATTAACGGCTTCTTCTAGATTGGAAACTTTACCGACACGTCTTTCGCGTAAAACTTGGCCTTGATTGACTAGCGCTAAACCGGCAGAGTCATAGCCGCGATATTCAAGGCGCTTTAAACCTTCAATTAAAATATTGGTAATACTACGTTCTGCAACGCCACCGACAATACCGCACATAGTCTAATCCTCTTATTTCTTCATCTTTTGTGGACGTTGATAGTTTTCTTTTGCAACTTGCTTAGAGCGCTCTACCGCTAAACTATTCTCTGCAACATCACGGGTAATGGTTGAACCTGCACCGACGGTTGCGCCGTTGCCAATGGTGACAGGTGCAACCAATGAGCTGTTGGAACCAATAAATGCAGCATCACCAATGATGGTTTTAAATTTATTTGCACCATCATAATTACAGGTAATAGTCCCAGCACCAATGTTCGAGCCTGTACCAATTTCAGCATCACCTAAATAGGTAAAGTGGTTGGCTTTTGAACCGAAGCCAATACTGGTGTTTTTGACTTCAACGAAGTTACCAATATGCACTTCAGCCGCCAGTTTGGCACCTGGGCGTAAACGGGCAAAAGGACCAATCTGCGCATCTTCACCGACCATAGCATTATCAAAGATGCTATACTGCTGAACTTTTGTACCTGCCGCGATCTTGGTATTTTTGATGATACAACCTGCACCAATTTCTACATGGTCGCCGAATTCACATTCGCCTTCAATAATCACATTGATGTCGATGCGTACGTCTTGCCCAACGGTTAAATGTCCACGAAGGTCAAAGCGACTAGGATCAATTAAATGCACACCTTGCTGCATCAACTTTTTGGCTTGATCGGTTTGGAATTGACGCTCTAATGCGGCGAGCTGAATACGATCATTCACTCCTTCAACTTCGAAGGCTTGTTCAGGCTCAACCGATGCGACTTGCATCCCATCAGCTAAGGCCATTGCTACAATATCAGTCAGGTAGTATTCACCTTGTGCATTATTATTGCTTAAGCGTGGTAACCACGCATGTAATTTGGCATTGCTGACACAATAAATACCCGTATTAATTTCTTTAATCTGATGCTGCTCTGTGGTTGCATCTTTATGTTCAACAATCGCTTGAATTTTCCCATTCTCACGCACAATACGGCCATAACCTGTTGCATCGGCTAAAGTTAAAGTCACTAGACCAATGCCTGTCTCGGCAGTTGCATTGAGTAATTTTTGTAGCGTGTTTTGAGAGATGCAAGGCACATCGCCTGATAAAATCAGTGAGCTGCCTTCCTGTGGAAGCACAGGGAGTGTCATTTGCACCGCATGACCTGTTCCGAGTTGCTCTGCTTGTTCCACCCATTCAATCTTTTCATGAGAAAACGTTTCTTGAACTCGTGTACCGCCGTGCCCATAAATTGTAATAATATTGGCTGCATTTAATTTTTTTGCAGTGTCGATGACATGTCCAAGTAAAGGACGTCCTGCAAGTGGTTGTAGTACTTTGGGTAAAGAAGAACGCATACGTGTTCCTTTACCTGCAGCAAGAATAATAACAGTCGTTGACATGTTCTAATCCTAAAAATGGCCTAAGCCACAGTGAAATAAAAATAAATCCAAATACAAAGTGCAGCCCATAGTCCTGCAATTAGGTCGTCGAGCATAATGCCAAAACCACCCTCGACTTTTTGGTCAATGACGCGAATTGGCCAAGGTTTCCACACATCAAAAATACGAAATAAAACAAAACCCAGCAGTAGCCAGAGCCAATTCATTTGCCCTAAATATAGAACAGGTAAAAAGGTGATGGACTGGCCAGCAAACTCATCCCAGACAATACGCCCATCATCATGTACGCCCATCACTTTGGCAGTATGCCCACAGATATAAATACCCATGAGAGACATGAGGATGATGGCAATAATGGTGTTGGATAAACCAATTGCAAGCCAAATCGGGACAAACAGCAGTGCGAAGGCAGAACCAAAGGTACCCGGTGCTTTGGGTGCTAACCCTGAGCCAAACCCTACACCGCAAAACACGATGAAACGGTCATACCAAGACATCTGACGAAAGAGGATAGGAGGCTTATGCAAAGTGTTGATATCCATTAAATTGCAAGGAATGGTCTAAGCCATTTTGTTGAAAACGCAGACCACTTTCGGCATCAATTTTTCCAATGACACTGATGCTGCTATGGTTTTGTTGTTGCAAAAGTTTTTCATAATTCTGCGGACTTATTGTAAAGCATAATTCATAGTCATCGCCACCCGCCAAAGCATATTGCCATTGTTGTTCTCGTGTTACATCTTGTAGAGCGGTATTGATGGGCAATTGATCAAGCTGTAGGGTCGCGCCCACATGGGATGCTTTTAAAATATGACTTAAGTCTTGTGCTAAGCCATCTGACACATCAATCATACTGTGCGCTAAGCCTTTGAGTGCTTGCCCCAGTTCACAGCGTGGGGTAGGGTAGTCCAAACGGTGTTGGAGAGGGTGGCCTAAGTGTTGCAGGGCAAAAGCAGCATCGCCGACAGTACCACTGACACAAATCAAATCACCCACTTGAGCGGCAGAGCGAGTGATGGCTTGACCGATATCGACCCAGCCCAGTGCAGTCACGGAAATAGTGAGATGTGGGCTTTGGGTGGTGTCTCCACCAATTAAACTCACGCCAAATTGATCACAGCAATCATATAAACCCTGACTAAAGCCTTTAAGCCAGTCATGATCAATTTGGGGTAAGCTCAAGGCCAGTAAAATACTCTGAGGTTTCGCGCCCATTGCGGCGATATCAGATAAATTGACCGCGACAGATTTCCAGCCAATCGCATGGGGGCTGGTATCAAGCGGGAAGTGACGTCCAGCAACCAAGGTATCGGCACAAATGACCAATTGTTGCTGCGGTGGTGGGGTGAGCAAGGCTGAGTCGTCACCGACGCCTAAATCGACAGAATGAGGGCTCTTACGGTTAAAATAGGTATCAATGATCGAAAACTCAGCCATACAACAAATCTACTACTGTGAGTTCGCTTGTTGCTTTTCTGCTGCACGTAAAGTCGTCGCTAAACGGTCTAATACACCATTGATGTATTTATGGCTGTCTGCACCGCCAAAATGTTTAGCAAGCTCGATCGCTTCGTCTAAAACCACACGATATGGGACTTCAAGGTGTTCCTTGAGTTCATATGCGCCTAAACGAAGGGTGGCCAGTTCAACGCCGTCAAGCGCAGAAACTTCGCGATCAAGCACAGGGATTAAGAGCGCATCCAATGCTTCATGATTGGCAACCACTTGGGTTAACAATTCATGATAATAGCTCAGATCCACTTTGTGCATGGCATTTTCCACACGCGTACGTGCTTCAATCTCATGGACTGGATTGTGGCTCATTTGCCATTCGTAAATTCCTTGTACAGCAAAGCGACGTGCTTTACGTTTTGCTGCATAAGTTGCTTGCAATGTTTGCGACATAGCGTTAAATAGCCTTTAACAAGTTAACCATTTCAATTGCAGTAAGAGCAGCTTCGCCGCCTTTATTACCTGCTTTTGTACCCGAGCGTTCAATCGCTTGTTCGATACTATCCGTAGTCAATACACCATTAATCACTGGAAGACCAGATTCTAGGCCAACCACGCCTAAACCTTTGGCACATTCACCTGCAACAAAGTCGAAGTGAGGTGTGCTACCACGAATCACAGCACCCAGTGCAATGATGGCATCAAAGCGTTCAGACGCCACTAATTTTTTAGCCACGACTGGAAGTTCCCACGCGCCTGGTGCATGAACAACAGTGATATTATCCTCTGATACACCATGACGTTTCAATGTATCAATTGCACCTTCTAATAGATGTTCGACAACAAAACTATTAAAACGACCCACTAAAATCGCATAACGGCCTTCGCTAGCGAGATGTAACATACCTTCAATACGGCGAATTGCCATAGCAACCTCGATGATTTTTTAAGTTGTTTGATGTGCGGTGATATATTCCACCACTTCTAAATTAAACCCAGAGAGTGCATTAAAGCGTAAAGGTGAGCTCAAAAGCTTCATCTTTTCTACGCCTAAATCACGTAAAATTTGGGCGCCAACCCCAATGGTTTGGTACTGCTGAGATAAAGCAGCATTGGATTTGGTCGGTTTTGGTGTTGTAAGGCTGTCTAGCGCTGGACCTAGGTCTTGTAAGTGACGTTGACCAATCCAAACCAAAACACCACGATCGCTACTTGCGATTTCTTGCAGCGCTTTGTCGAGATTCCATGCTGGCTCGCCGTCCTTTTTATTGAACTTAAGCAAGTCACGAACAGGGTTGAAACCATGAACACGAACGGTGGTTACCCCTTCTTTTGGTTCACCTTTCACCAAAGCCAAGTGAATATCTGGGTTGCCCAATTCGCGGTAACGATATAAGTCAAAAGTCCCATATTCGGTATCAATGCTTTGCTGATCAATTCGTTCAACCGTTTGCTCATTGGTCATACGGTAGTGAATCAGATCCGCGATGGTGCCAATTTTTAAACCATGCTTTTCAGCAAAAATTTCAAGATCGGCACGACGCGCCATTGTGCCATCTTCATTGATGATTTCACAGATGACTGATGCAGGCTCTAAACCCGCTAGACGAGATAAATCACAACCTGCTTCGGTATGACCTGCGCGGTGTAGAACGCCACCAGGCTGCGCCATCAATGGGAAAATATGACCTGGTTGAACGATGTCTGATGGTTTGGCATGTGCTGCTACTGCCGTTTGAATGGTATGCGCACGTTCCGCAGGTGAAATCCCTGTAGAAATCCCTTCTGCCGCTTCAATTGAAAGCGTGAAGTTGGTGCCATGTTGTGCGCCATTGGCATCGACCATCAATGGAAGATTCAATTGTTTACAGCGATCACGGCTGAGCGTTAAGCACACCAAACCACGGGCATGGGTGATCATAAAGTTGATGTCTTCTGCGCGAACATGGGTTGCTGCGATAACTAAATCACCTTCATTTTCACGATCTTCGTCATCCATCAGGATAACCATTTTACCTGCACGGATATCTGCAACTAGCTCTTCAACGGTATTGAGCGGCATCAACCTTCACCTTCATCGTTGTCGCCATAGACGACATATCATTTGTTTTCATTGGCACATAGTTTAAGCTTTTTTCAGGCTTTTGCCTATGTGCGAATTATTTCCTTAAGTCGTTCATTGTTATACACAGTCAGTCCCAGCTTGAAAAGATGCCTTTATTTTAAAAAGCTGAAATGTGCTCAGGCTTTAAACAATTGAAAAGCATAAAAAAACAATCTTATCGAAAATAAGTCAATCGGCGTAGTAAATAAGGGGTCTAGACAAATGTTGTGCTGTGGGCGGCGTGTGGTTGAGCGTTGGAGTGCGTTCTTTTTTGAATTTGACCATCAGGTTCATTTTGAGCAGGGCGCTGTAACTGATCAATCAGATCGGGGTGGATATTTGTGCTTACTCATCAGGTAGAGGGTGAGGCAAAAAATATTGAAAATGCCGTAGCGAATAATCAGAGGATTCGTCATCTATTTTTTGATTTGTACTATAATTCTTCTTTTTTAATCCTCTGGATTATTTCTCTTGTGATGTCCTTACTTGCTCAATATTTTGCACGGCAACAATTTTGCGTATTGGTTGAATACTTAAGCGCACACCAAGCCCAGTGGTCTGTCAAAACTGAATTTGCAGGCTTTCCTGCGGCTATGACGCTGGCCGATCGGGTGCATGCAGATGACGATGAAGCGCCTTTGCAAGTCGCCAAACAGTATCCACAAGAGGTTGAGAAAGTCATTCACTTTTCGGGGAAGGCTCGCGATATACAAGACTTTGAGCAGTTTTTGCAAGATGCAAAAACACAGGGTCAAAAGAACTTGTTGCTCTTAACGGGTGATAAATTAAAACAGCACTGCTATAGCCACGACCTAGAACCCCGAACACGTTATTTGGAGTCTGTGAATGCTGTCATGGAAGCCAAACGCCAAGGTGGTTTTCATATTGGTGTCGCGTTTAATCCGTTTAAATATGCGGAAGCGGAAAAAGAGGCGCAATATCTGAAACTGCATAAAAAATGAAAGCAGGGGCCGATTATGTGATTACCCAATTGGGCTATGACATGGCTGCTTTACAGGATGCGCATGCATTTTTAGCGCGGCATCAGTATGCGCAGAAAATTTTAGCTTGCGTCATGCCACTGACCTTGGCACGGGCCAAGTTTATGCTGAAACATAAAGTGGCTGGCATTGTGATCACCCCGCATATGTTGCAGGTGTTGCAACAGGAAAAAGAACAGGGTTTAAGTGATCGCGTTTATGTGCGCTGCGCATTACAGATTCTAATGTGTCGACATTTGGGTTTTGCGGGGGTGCATTTATCGGCTTGCCATCAGCCTGAAGAACAAATCTTACTGGAAAGCTATATAGAAGAATATCGGCACTTGAGTTTTGCTGAGTGTGAACAATTTTGGAATACGCTTTGGCAGGTGCAAACTGGTACAGAGTTTCATCCGAAGCTGGCTTATTATTCACGGCCTGCGACCTCAAGTCAGATCATTAAATACCAACATCTGCATCTAATGCATGATGCTTTATTTGAATCTAAACTGGCCAAAGGAGTGGGGCGGTTTATTTTTAACTTCAATGTTTGGGATCGCTCGCGCGTCAAACAAGCATTACTGAAAACAGAACATTTGAGTAAGCATGTGGTGGTGGGCTGTGAAAGTTGTGGTCAATGCCGTTTAGGCGAGACCCTGTATATTTGCCCTGAAACTTGTCCTAAAGGCTTGGCCAATGGGCCCTGTGGTGGAACCAGCTTAGACCGCTGTGAATTTGGTGACCGGGAATGCATTCATTCAGTCAAAGCACGCTTAGCCAAAGCCGTTGGACAAACAAAGATCTTAAAAGAAAAGCTGATTCCGACCGTGTCGATTGCGGTGCGAGGAACCAGCTCTTGGAAAAATTGGTATGTGGAGGCTGCTGGCTGAAATCAGCTGTCCTGATCAATGGCATTGGAATAGAACTTTTGTCCGAGTTTGATGCGTCCACGGCCTTGGCTCATGCGCCAGCGGTTGCTATCCCGCAGTGAATACACGCAGCCACAGTACTTTTGTTGATAAAATTCTTCACGTTTGCTGATGTCCAGCATGCGTACCCGCACCGCCATGCTTGCGCCAGTTATAGTCCCAGTAGTGAATGCCTGCATAATGTGAAGCAGAACGGTGGCCGCACTCATTGATCTGCTGCATATTCTTCCAACGGGAAATACCGAGAGAGCTGCTGATTAGACTAAAGCCATGTTCTGCCGCATATAACGCTGTCCGTTCAAACCGCATATCAAAACACATGGTGCAACGGATCCCTTTCTCTGGCTCATTTTCCATACCTTTAGCGCGTGCAAACCAGTTGTCTGTGTCGTAATCACAGTCAATAAATGGAATGTGATGCTTTTCTGCAAAGCGAATATTTTCTTCTTTGCGAATCAAGTACTCCTTTACAGGATGAATGTTGGGGTTATAGAAAAAGATAGAAAAATCGATACCTGATTCAATCAGGGTTTCCATGACTTCACCTGAGCAAGGTGCACAGCAGGAATGCAAGAGCAGTTTGTCATGACCTGTGGGGAGGGTAAGTTTCTGACGTTCGAGCTTCGACATATTGAATGGTTTTTATATATTTAAACCAGACAGTTTAAAACGTCTAACGAGCGGATCAACGGCGATTGGATGAAGAATTCTCAGGATGAGCTGATGAATTTTCATGATTAAAATCTGCTTTGAGCGCTGTAGATGAGTAGAGAGAGAACATTTGAGAGGCCCAAACTTGCATAATGGAGCGAGATTCGTCATCATTTACACAAAGGGTGTTTAACAGTTGTGTTAGATAGGTATTCGTTGAAGGCGGGCCACTTCAACAGCAAGAAAGAGAGTATCTAGCTGTGCTTCATTTTTTTACTACGCCTTCCAATAAGGAATTGGAGTGTCGTCATAACTTTCAGTATGAGACCGATATGCGTTTGATCCAACGCTGTAAATTCCTTGAAGATCAAGATGAGAAAAAAGCCATTCAACATCTTTTAAAAGAACGGGGTTATACCAAAGCTGAGATTTTAAAGCTCACGATTGATGGTTAAATCTAAGATCTAAAAAAGCTTCCTAGTCGGAAGCTTTTTTGTTTTTGTATGCTCTGTTTTGCATTTCATCAGTTTGAGAGACAAGCGACTTTGATTCGATATTTACATAATGCTTCACGTGGAACATAAAAAAGCCCGAAGACTAGGGCTATACGAAGTTTTACTCGCAGTGCTTTATATTTTTTCAGCGCTTAGTACCTCAATTTCGATGAAAGATCAAAATCATCAGTTCTCAATATTTGAACTGAATTTAACTCAGCTATTAGAGCATACTGCTTGCGGTCGAATGATTTCGTTGTATCAAAGTAGAGATATCACAAGAGTTCGATGCATAGCCACGAGTTAAATAGGACAGTTGGTGGGCTGGATTCGGTTGTTGTACCTTTCAAAATCTGAAGGAATCACGCTTCAACCTAGGAATGACCAAGAGATAGTCATAAAAGTCATCCATAGTTATAAAACAAAGCCTTACTTCCATTGGTGCTCATGCACGGATCATGAAGATTATGAATTTAAATGCTTAAATTTTTCATTCTCTGTAGATGGGGCGAATATTTTCGTTGTAGATCATAAATATTAAAGTGAAATAAATTAATTAATTTTAAATTAAGGTGAGAAAAAATAATCAAAGGTGGCTTTTATAGGTTAAGCTATACCGTATTCATCAAGATTAAAAAATTGGGCCGCGCCAGATGTTAGAACTTCGCCATTTAAAAACCTTAACCGCTTTAAGAGAGCATGGCTCATTGGTGGCTGCCGCAGGGGATTTGTGTTTAACCCCTTCAGCACTATCGCACCAGTTGCGTGAGCTTGATCAATGGTTTGGCGTGGAGGTGGTGAATCGTCGCAGTCGTCCTGTCAGTTTTTCGAATGTTGGACAGCGTCTATTAAAGCTAGCGGATGAGGTGTTACCACAGGTACAAATTGCACAAAGCGACATTACCCGTATCGTACATGGGCAAACAGGACGCATTACCTTTTCTTCTGAGTGTCATAGTTGTTTTGATTGGTTAATGCCGTTGTTAAATCAATATCGTCAGCAATATCCTGATGTTGATTTGGACTTTGCTTCAGGCTTTGAGGCGAACCCGCATGAATTATTACAGACGGGCGAATTTGACCTATTGATTACAGCCGATCCGATTGCATTAAAAGGGGTAGAATATTTCCCAATTTTTGAGTACGAGTCACGTTTGGTCTTATCCAATACCCATCCTTTGGTTCGCGCTAAAGAGATTACTGTACAAGAGCTTGCCGAAGAGACTCTTATTACCTATCCAGTGGATAAGCACCGTTTGGATATTATGTCGCGTCTTTTTATTCCAGCCAATATTCTGCCAAAACAAATCCGTACCACCGATTTGACTCAAATGCTGATCCAGTTGGTGGCCAGTGGTCGTGGTATTGGTGCGTTGCCAGATTGGGTAGTGAATGAATATGAACAAAAAGGCTGGGTGACTTCACGTCGTTTGGACTGTGTAGCACCTGAAGGTTTGCGTCGTACTCTCTACGCTGGATACCGTACTGAAGAAAAAGAAAAAGACTATTTTGAAGGCTTTTTAAAGCAGCTCGATAAATTTGCCAAAAAAAGAGCGCAATACTATATCTAGTTGAAAAATAAAAAGAGGAGGAACATATTTCCTTCTCTTTTTTTAACTATTCTTAACTATTTATAATTTATGAAAATTTTTCTTAATAAAATATTAAACCTTTATTCACGATAACAATCATTTAAATGATTGACTAAAATATACAGATTTTCGGGTAAATCCTGAGTAGAATTCGACTTTTATTTTTTCTCCAGTAAAAAAGGCATGGCTTCTCACTATGCTGCTTTGCAAGGACGTTTTATGCTCGCGCTAGATATACAACATGTTCGAATGAAACAACACGCCACTGATAAGGCACAAGCGTTGCAATGTCTAGTCGATATCTTGGTCGAAGACCAATTGGTTACCCCTGATTATATTCATGGGTTGACCGGGCGCGAACAACAAAGTGCAACGTATTTAGGACAAGGAATTGCCATTCCGCATGGGACGCCTCAGTCTCGCCAATCTATTTTAAAAACTGGGATTCGTCTGGCGCACTTTCCTGAAGGAGTTGTTTGGGACGGTGAAAATAAAATTTATTTAGCAGTGGTGATTGCTGCGAAATCAGATGAGCATTTGCAAGTCTTACAAATTTTGACGCGGGCTTTAATTAACGATGTCGCTGATCAAGTGAAACAGGCTCAATCTGCAGAGCAAATTATTGCATTATTACAAGCCCAACCCGCATCTTTGGCATTGCATGAAAATTTAATCGCCACCCAAGTTCCCGCACTTGATGTAGAAGATTTAATTTGGCAGGCAACACAGTTGCTGAAACAGCAAAAAATGGTGGAGTGTGGTTTTCTGTCGGGTTTAAACCTAAACAGCATGATTCATTTAGGGGAGGGGGTCTGGTCGATCACTTCTAACCAGCATGTTTTGAA
>OFQU01000094.1_pt1 | contig 17993 bp, 15 predicted proteins | sample 1542981 | NCBI WGS metagenome assembly OFQU01 (sample SAMN07774233, study PRJEB24372) | wastewater metagenome | isolation source: Exp Tend CN 90WW | collected 2016-02
AAAAAAGCCCAGCATTTGGCCGGGCTATTTTTTTGCCTGAGAAGGCTGCAGTTCACGTCAAGCTGCGAGATCCAGCAACGTTAGGGTTTAGGCGCTTTCTTGGTGTCCTGGGAATCACTCGAAGTCGCTGCATCTTTCTCTGTTTCATGGTTCTCCGCCCCTGAGTTGGAGCCAGATGACTCCTCTCCCTTCTTGTCCGCCTTGTCCGTATTGGATTCAGAGCCACCTTGGTTGATACCGGGAATACCGGAAGGCGGGGCGGCTGATCCAGCACTTTTGTCTGCGGAGAAGGCCAGTAGCGGGCAAGTAGAAAGCAGACCTGCCAAGCCGAGCGCTACGATTGTCTTGTTCATGATGATGCTCCCAGCACGAGGAATGTACTGGTTTGATGGGGGATCTCTGGTGAAGGTGCAGCGTGGCTGACGAGTGGCATTAAAGAGCGGTGTGGGGGGGCATGGTTCGAACACACAGTCTTCATGCTGCAACGCTGAGTGTGAAAAGCGGCGGCGCCGCACTTGCGTGCTGGACGGTTACTGATACCTTGTTCGCCATCTTATCGGGCTGACCTGCTTTTATCCTCGTGTGGTAACTGCGGTCGCTGTGTCTTCAGGTTGGAATTTGTAAGGGATTTTTTATTCATCATGACGATGGCCGACCACGAACGCGTGCTGGATTTTTGGCACAGCGTTGAGTTTTTCAATGCCTATGACTTGGACAAGGTCCTCGAAAAATCCAGGACTTCACGCAGCGTCGAACGGGTCAGTGAACGGTCCCTGGCAGACGGCGTGTGGGAGCAGTACCTTGATCGTCGCCGCGTTCTCTACCTGCTGCCGTTCGATGTATCCCACGCCACGCGGCTGATAGAGGAATACGTCGACGGCCCTCTGACCAGTGAAATAAATCGTGTACGGGACGGCGAAATGGCGCCGGTCGGTCTGACGTGTTACGCCAGGCTGACGCTTGATCCAAACGGTAAACCTGACTTCGAAGGCCTCAGTGTTTCTGCGCTGCCTTGGGCTCTTGGCCGGTTGTGCAAGCAGGATATCGGTGCCCTGTGTGCAATGAGTTTTGACGACAGCGTGCGAACGCTCAAACGTACGCTTGCCGATGACTGGTCGCGTCATAAAGGAGAGCTGCCGGGAGCGCAATGGGTGACGGAAGTTGTCCAGCGCGTGGTTGAATGGGCTGACTTCACCTCGCCAGAGGCGGAGCTGGCCTATCTGGATATCTGGCCGCTACCCAAGCCTGGCGATACGCCAACCGAAACCTCAACATCGGAGGCAGACGCTGACAGTACGCCGGAAGTGGCGTCAGTCGATGATTTGGCGATCCTCAACAGCTTCTATGTGCATGATCTTGCTCAGGCAAAACATTTGCTGAAAAGTGAGCAGCCGCCACGGGCCTTGCAGGCTTATCTGTCGATGGTCGACCAGCAGAAAACTGATCTGGATACCGCGATTGGCCAGCAGACGATTCAAGCGACACTGCACCCGAAAAAAGGCATCACCGGCCGCTGGCCAGCGCAAAGCAGGCACATTCAATCGTTGATGCAGCAGTTTGCGCTGAACAGCATGCGCGAAATGGCCACGGGCGCAGTACTGGCAGTCAATGGACCACCGGGCACCGGCAAGACGACATTGCTACGGGACCTGATCGCACATCTGGTGGTCGAGCGGGCGGATGCCTTGGCTCGATTGGAGAAGGCTGAAGATGGTGTCAGTAAAACGTGCGTGACTGCGGTGTTCGGCAATAAGAGTTTCTCGATTCCGCTCTTGTCTGAAGCGTTGACCGGTTTTGAAATGGTGGTCGCGTCCACGAACAATGGTGCGGTGGAGAACCTGTCCCTGGAGTTGCCGCAACTCAAAGGCGTCGATGGTGCCAAGCTTGCCGACTGGGGTTACTTCAAGGAAGTGGCGACCCGCTATGCGGGTACTCGAAACAGTAAACCGTGGGTCACGCCCGAACCTGTCTGGGGTTTGGTGTCGGCGGCACTGGGCAAGAAAAGCAATCGTCGACGATTCCGCGATATTTTTGTCAACCGTGCCGCCACGCCAGCGGACAAGCCCGGCGAGCAGTTTCTGAATAAGGACAAGGTTGACTTTGCCAGTTGGGATGACGTCGGTGCGATGACCTATTGGCGCTATCGTTCCGGTAAAGGCCGAGCGGATTTCAAAAGTGCCAAGGCAAGCTACCTCAAGGCGCGCGAGGTACACGATAAGCAGCGTGATCGTTTGCTGGTGCTTGCCGAATTGTATGAGCGGTTGCAAAAGGCGTTTCCTGCCATCAAGGCGACGTGGCCGTCGGCACCGGACCTGTGCCCGCAGAATCTGACTGTACTGATTGAAGGGGTTGCGCGTCAGATCGAACGCCTGAAAAGTCAGCAGCAGGCGATCGAGCGAAAGCTGGGGCCGTCGTTCTTTCGCTGGCTGGCACAGTGGTTTCGCAAAGGGCTCTATAAACAATGGTTGGACGCCTGCACGAAACTTGATTCAGTACGGGAGTTCGAGCGTGAGTTGCTGGACCTGCCCCGATTGATCGCGGAGTGTGACGTTCATCTGTGGGACGGCACACCGCTGGACAGCAAGGCCAACCAGACTCATGCGTTCTGGCAGGGCAGCCGGTTCAACGAAGCCCGCAGCGATTTGTTTGTTGCGGCGATGACGTTGCACGAAGCATTTTTTCTGGAAGTGGCGAGCCCTAGCCTGATTTTCGCGCTGACCGCCATGCTCGAGCGCCAGCCTTTGACGCCTGCTCGCCGTGCCCTGTGGCAATGGTTCTTCATGCTGACACCCGTGGTGTCGAGCACGTTCGCCTCGATTCGCGCACAGTTTGCCGGACTGGGTGCGGAAGACCTCGGGTGGTTGATCATTGATGAAGCCGGTCAGGCTCCGCCACAAGCCGCCGTGGGAGCAATCATGCGGGCCAGGCACGTGGTGGTGGTCGGCGACCCGTTGCAGATTGAACCGGTTGTGACGCAGTCCACCCGGCTGCTGGAGCAATTGGGGACATTCTGGCTCGGCGATTCGCGCTCACGCTACGCCATTGACAGTCATTCGGTACAAACCTTTGCTGATCGAGGCTACGGGCAGGGCGTCACGCACCCGCTGGATCCCGAGAAGTACATTGGCATTCCACTGGTCATGCATCGCCGGTGTGACAATCCCATGTTCGAGATCTCCAACCGCATTGCCTACGCCAAGCGTATGCAACATGCCAAGGACTCGACCATTACCGCCCACCCGATACTGGGGGTCAGTGCCTGGTGGAATGTAAGCGGCGAATCGCAGGACGGCACCAAGTACATCCAGGCTCAGGGGCAACGGTTGCTGGCTGAGTTGATCAGACTCTACTTGTCCGTTACCAGTGAAGGCGCAACCGAACTGCCGCCGGTGTTCATTATCACCCCGTTCCGCGAGGTCAAGGCCGGCCTGGTCAGTCTGCTGCAGGATAAGCAGGTATGGAGGGCGGCATTGCCGGCGGATGTGCAGGTCCCGACCAATCTCGTTTCGTGGGTCAGTACCTGTATTGGCACGGTGCACACGTTCCAGGGCAAGGAAGCCGATATCGTGTTCTTTGTGCTGGGCTGCGATTCCCGTCGTTTGGGGGCGATTGACTGGGCTGCTTCAAGTCCGAACTTGCTGAACGTCGCTGTGACGCGGGCCAAAAAACACCTGTACATCGTGGGGGATCAGGCACTTTGGGGCGAACGCCCCTATTTTGACGTCGCCCGTCAGCTGCTGGCCAGTGCTAAGGCCAGCGTACAGACGCGGGAAGCGCAGCTGTCCTGAGGCTTTTGCAGACGCGCCGTTTCGAGGATCTCTTCCAGGGATCCTTGGGCTGCGGAGCGACAGTCGTCAGCGAGGCGGCAATTTGCTGGCCCCCGAATTGCTCGGCTCTCGTCAAACTCGCCTTTTTTCAAAAGGTTAGGTTGGCTATATGCGGACGATTGTCATAACCGTTGCAACGCTTTCCCTGGCTGTCCTCGCCTCGGGAGTCCAGGCGAAGGAATTAAGCAAGAGTCACCGTTTCGCCTGCACCTGGGGTTCTGAAATTGCCGCAGGAGCGCAGCAGTCCAAGTTGTCAGGTATTTCGTTGTATGGCGCGCGCAAGCAACTGCAGGTGCGCAAATTCCAGCAACCGTGGATGCGCATGACCGCGATGGGGATTACCGAGCAGACGTACAACAGCACTTCGAAGCTCAAGCCTGCGGCGGTCAAACAGACCTATTACGAACAATGCGTGCGGCATGAATTGGCGCAGCGCTAAACCCGAAAGCCCAACCTGAACCGGTTGGGCTTTTTTATGCCTGACGGACCGTGGGCGTTATTTTTCGCTTTCGCAATTGACCATCCACGGCACACCAAAGCGATCGACCAACATGCCAAAGCGCACAGCCCAGAAGGTGGCTTCCAGCGGCATGTCGACGCGACCATCGCTGGCCAGTGCGTTGAACACGCGTTCGGCCTCGGCAATGCTGTCGACGTTCAGCGAGATCGAGCAACCACTCATGCCCTGGGTCGGGCGATCGGGTGTGGTGTCGGAGGCCATGATCATCTGGTCGCCAACCTTCAGGCACGTATGGATGATCAGGTGGTGGTGTTCTTTGGGGACATGCTCGGCGGCAGGGGTTTCGCCGAAGGTCATCATTGCCTCGAGTTTTCCTTGCAAGGCTTGTTCGTAGAACGTGAAGGCGGCGCGGCAGTCGCCGTTGAAGATCAGGTACGGGTTGATTCTCATGATGGGCTCCCGAATAGGCAGTAGGGCGAAGCGCGGCCGGGTGTGCCGAAGCTTGCGCCATGGAGTGACTCCATCCAGCAAAGCCCTGGAGCGCTGAATTGCCAGCCGATGCTGCAATTTTTTTGATTCAAGCGACTGATGGCAGGTCAGGAGTCGCGGGAGCCTTTCACCAGCGCCGGGCCTGCCACACGCGGTAAAGGCCGGGACTGCATCAGCGCATTGATGGCCTTGCGATAATTTTGCCCACCCAACGCCATGCTGTTGTTATGCGTGGCTCCCGGTACCAGCAACAGCCGTTTCGGTTGTTGCGCGGCGTTGAAGAGTTGCTCACTGAAGCGCGACGGCACGAACGCATCGGCCAGGCCATGCACCACCAGCAGCGGCATATGAATGTCGGCGATCTTGTCGATGGAGTCGAACTTCTGCGACAGCAGCCAGCGCACGGGCAACGAGGTGTTGGCCACGGCGGCTGCGACATCTGCCAGCGAGGTGAAGGTGGATTCGATCACCAGTCCGCGCACTGGCAGGGGCGTTTGATGACGCGCGGCGTCCTGGCCAAGTTCGGCCGCCAGGTCGATGGCCACGGCGCCACCCAGGGAGTGGCCGTAGATCAGGCGTTTCTCCGGATCCGGTTGCAACAGTTTGAAGCGTTCCCACGCCACGCGTGCATCTTCGTAAACGCTGGTTTCCGATGGGAGGTCACCCTTGCTCTGGCCGAAGCCACGGTAGTCGATGGCCAGCACCGAATAGCCTGCTGCGCGCAATTGCTCGATGCGAAACAGCTGGCCCGTCAGGTTCCAGCGTACGCCGTGCAAATAGAGAATGGCCGGCGCATTGGCTTTTTCCGCCGGCCACCACCAGGCATGGATGTTCTGCCCTGCCTTGAAGCGCTTGGGTTGCAGGTCCAGCTCCTGCACGCTATCGGGTAACCCGTGATACCAGCCAGCGGTGCCCGGTTCTATGCGAAACAGCAGTTTGCGCTCGGTATGTTCCAGTACGGCACAACTCGTCGGCACGCCGATAACCAACGCGGCCATGCAGGCGAACGCCAAACGGCGGCGACGCAGACGAGTCATGAACGAGAGCCACATTAAACGTTTCACCCGGGTGCAGACAAAGAACGCTTTTTACCAGATGCCTCGGCCCGTGCGGGATATTTTTCGACCACTGTCCACGGGCAACGATTACAAAATGCTGCGACGGCTCAGGTCACCCGCAGGACGATTTTGCCGATATGGTCGCCGGCTTCCATGTGTGCATGAGCCTGAGCCGCTTCGCTTAGCCAATAGACCTTGTCGATGATTGGCAGGCAGCGCCCGGCAGACAACGCCGGCCATACGTGTTCGCGCAGTTGCGCGGCAATCGCGGCTTTTTCCGCCGTGGTCCGCGGGCGCAACAGCGAGCCGGTCACCACCGCGCGTTTGCCGAGGATCGCCAGTAGATCGACGTCATTGGCCCGGGCGCCGCCGAGGAAACCGAGCATCACCAAATGGCCGTCCATCGCCAGCGCGCTGACATTATCGTTGAGGTACGAGCCGCCCATGATATCCAGAATGACATTCACCCCCTGACCTGCGGTTTTCTCGGCAATGACCGTGGCGAAATACTCTTCGCGGTAGTTGATCGGCTGGCCGCCGAGCTCGCGGATCGCTGCGCATTTGTCAGGGCTGCCGGCGGTGGCGAAGGCTTCGATGCCGAATTCGCGGCACAGCATCAATGCGGTGGTGCCGATGCCGCTGGTGCCCCCGTGAATCAGCGCGCGTTGCCCACGGCTGGCGCCGCCGAGGCCAAACAGGTTGGCCCACACAGTAAAGAAGGTTTCCGGGATCGCGGCGGCCTGGATCCAGTCGAGTCCGTCGGGGATGGGCAGCGTCTGGCCGGCCGCAACCGTGCAGTATTCGGCGTAACCGCCACCATTGGTCAGCGCACAGACTCGATCGCCCACGGCGAACGCGGTCACGCCGGCTCCGAGTGCGACCACTTCACCGGCCACTTCCAGGCCGGGGATCGGGTTCATGCCCGGTCGCATCGGATATTTGCCGGCACGCTGCAGGGCGTCCGGACGATTGATGCCGGCGGCATGCACGCGGATCAGCACCTCGCCCTCGGCGGCCACCGGCAACGGTACACATTTGGGTTGCAGCACGTCGGGACCACCGGGTTCGGTGATTTCGATGCGCGTCATTTCATTGGGTGAAGACATGGTGAGACCTCTTCGCAAAGGGTGTGTAGATGGGAGGCGCCAGGGCCGCAAAGATTCCCGTCAGTCGCAGCAGGCGTGTGCCAGCGGGTGTGTGCGGCGCCCGATATGGGTCGCGAACTCCAGCAATATCGCGACGATAATCGCGCCGCCAGCGATCAGGAACAGCAATGCGTGATGACCACCGGTGGCATTGAACAGCGCCGAATAGGCAAAACCGGCCAGCGCCTGAAAGGTGGCAAACGAGACCGTGGCGCGACTCCAGGCGACCTGCTGGCGGTGATGTTCCGGCACCAGTTCATGCACCCGCGCCAGCGCCAGTGGCACGATGCCTGGCGGGAATGAGCCGATGATCACCGCCAACAACGCCAACCCCAGGAAGGACTGGGTAACCGCCAGCAATCCAAGGGCAATCGCTTGCACCACCAGCACCGCTCGAATACTCGCGCGCGCGCCAAACCGGTCGGCGAGAAAGCCGTAACTCACCGGCCCGACAATCGCGCCCAGGCCATACATCACCCACACCAGCGCACCGACATGCGCTCCGGCGCCGAGCCCACGCGCCACGTAATCAACCAGAAAGACCATCGCCGGAACCAGGCCTGCGGCCATGAATGCATATTGCGCGAACAAGACGTAAACGGCGGGAGGTGTCGACTCAGGCTCGACAACGGCGTGTGAAGCAGCCGCGTGCACAGGATCGTCAGGCCAGCCGAACCAGCTCAGCGCCGTCAGCATCAGCGCCAACGCACCCAGCCCCAGCCAGGTGTCCTGCAAACCCAGGCTCAACAACGGCGGTACAAGGGTGCCGGAGCCAGCAATGCCCAGCCCGATACCGAGAAAGATCGCACCGCTGGCCAGTCCCTTGCGTGACGCCGGCACATGCGGCAACACCGTGGCGGCGACCAACACCATGATCGCGCCCCCGGCAATGCCCGACAGCAGCCGCCAGCCAAAGAACCAGCTCACGGACAGCGGAAACGCACAGGCAAAAAACGCCGCAGTCACGGCCAGCATCATAAACCGCAGCGCGGATGTGTTGCCCACATGCCGCGCCAGCGGCCGGCCGAGCAGGGCGCCCACCAGGTAGCCGACCAGATTGGCTGCGCCGAGATACACCACGTCGTTGGCGGAAAACCAGCGGGCCTGAATCAGCTCGGGTATCAGCGGTGTGTAAGCAAAGCGTGCCAGGCCAATGCCGACGAGGCTGGCACAGAGTCCGGCGAAGATCGGCAGCCAGAAACCGGTGGTTGATGATGTACGCATGATAGCGATTCCGAGGAAGGTGTATGGCGCTCAGCATATCGGCTATCGTTGCTGCGTTAACGCAGCGATTTGGCGGCGCAACGATGCAAATATGCATCGCAAGGAGACAGCTATGAATTGGGATGACGCACGGGTGTTTCTGGCTGTTTGCCGCGAATCGACGTTGCGCGGCGCCGCACGCGTCCTGGGCGTGGATCAGGCAACAGTGGGGCGGCGCATCACCGCCCTGGAGAAGTCCCTGAGTGCGACATTGTTCCTGCGCACCCCGGACGGTTATGCCTTGACGGCAGTCGGTGAGGCGGCACTCAAAAGTGTGGAAAAAATGGAGCATTCGGCGCTTGAACTGGAGCGCCGGATCCAGGGCCTGGACGATCGTCTGACCGGCAACGTGCGCGTCAGCACCACGGATTCGCTGGCCATCGACTTCCTCATTCCGGCCATTGCCCGATTGCACGAACGGCATCCGGATGTGCGCGTGCAACTGGATGCCTCGACGCAGATTCTCAGCCTGGCCAAGCGCGAAGCCGATATTGCAGTGCGCAACACGCGGCCTGACAACCCCGACCTGATTGCCCGACGAATCGCTCGATGGCCGGTGGGCCTGTTCGCTTCACAGGCGTATATCGACGCCAACGGGGTTCCTCGGCAGGGCTCGGCGTTCGAGGGACATGATCTGGTGGTTTACCACCCGTATCTGCAAGGCAACAAGGACATGACGCTGGTCTCCGAGCCGCTGCATCGCGGGCGCATCGTTGCCAGCCTGAGTTCCAGCCTGCTGGTGCGCCGATCAATTGCCGCCGGCCTGGGGGTAGGCGAAATGCCCGTCTACATGGGCGAGCGCGACGGTCTTGTCAGATTATGGCCGGAGCGTACGCGACCACTGCCGTATGAAGTCTGGCTGGTGACCCATGCGGACTTGCGCCACACCGCGCGGGTGCGGGCGGTGATCGAGCAGATTGTCGATGTGTTTGCGTTGGAGAATGAGTAGCTGCAGTGGCGGTATTGCCCCGGCTACATCACCTGACGAAACGGCCTACGCTCGAGTCAGAATGTGCCGGCTTGTAGGCTGTGGGAAGGAGTTCTATTGTTTCCGCAGTTCGGTGAGAGACGTCGGGCTCGCACTGAGGCAATGGGCCAGGGAAGGTCTCGGTAACCCCAAAAAGGTGTCGAATTGAAAGCCAGGGAATTCAGTCAATATCCAGTCAGTGATCCATCCAGCAAAGGTCAGAACGCTCAAGCCATGAATGCCGTAAGCCGTGACGAGTTCAACGCCAGGATCGAGACCATCGAAACAAGGATGGATGCTCGGGTCGAGGGGATACGGGCAGACTTTCGAGAGTTTCTGGCGGTTCAGGCCGAACGGGACAAGAGGCGTGATCAGGTACAAGCCGAGCGAGACAACACGCGTGATCAGGTACAGGCTGAGCGAGACCACACGCAAACCGAGCGAGAAAAAACACAAACCGAGCGAGACAAGCGTTACGACATGATTTCGCAGGAGATGCGAGAAATTGCCAAGAGGGTTGAGGACGCTGCCAGGCAGGGATCGACCGTCAAGGCCAATGTCTGGGCGGCCACCGCGGTCCAGTTACTCGGGATCGTCGCCATCGTCGTCGGCGGCTATTACGCGAATCAGGCCAATATGTATGTCGCGATGCAAACAACGCTGGCCGCCGTTCAAGCGGGCAGGGACATCAGCGTACCGACACCCTCGGCATTTCCCTCACTGACGCCGCCATAAAAACGGCCTCCATCGGGAGGCCGTTTTTATGGGCATCAAAGCACCGCCTCATGGCATTTGCGGCAGCTCCTGCGGCCGTAAGTCAAACACCAGCACTTCGGCATCCACGCCGTTGCTCAAGGTCAACGCCTGCTCTTCGCGAATCCGCACGCCGTCACCTTCCTGCAACTGCAGGCCGTTGAGCTCAACGCTGCCGCGCGCCACATGTACGTAAGCGTAGCGATTGGCCGGCAATTGCAGAGTGGCGCTTTCCTTGCCATCGAACAGCCCGGCGAAGACTCGTGCATCCTGACGCACTTTCAACGAGCCATCACTGCCGTCCGGCGAAATGATCAATTGCAGGCGACCGCGTTTTTTCTGTGCAGCGAAGTGCTCCTGCTGATAGCGCGGTTTGGCGCCAGCCACGTCCGGCACGATCCAGATCTGCAGGAAGTGCACAGGCTTGGTGGCTGAATGGTTGTACTCGCTGTGGGCAACGCCGTTACCCGCGCTCATCAATTGCACATCGCCGGGGCGGATCACGGAACCGGTGCCCAAGGTATCTTTGTGTTCCAGCGCACCCTCAAGCACGTAGGAAAAAATTTCCATGTCGCGATGCGGGTGCTGGCCAAAACCTTTGCCGGCAGCGACGCGGTCATCATTGATCACCAGCAGGTCAGAGAATCCCTGTTCACGCGGGTTGCGGTAGCTGGCGAAGGAAAAGGTGTGGAACGACTTCAACCAGCCATGATTGGCGAGGCCACGATCGGAGGCTTTGCGAAGGGTCAGCATGATGAAATCTCCTGTCAGGACGTGAATTCGTCCGAGTGAGAAGAAGGTTAATGGTTATTCTTTTGATCAATAAGTAGCTGAAAATTGTAAGACTGTCCTTTTCAAGTTGACAGTTTTTGTGACGTAGGCGCCATATTCTTTTCCAACGGTTGTCATGTATTTGGCCATAATGCACAGCCTGACCCAGGCATTTATTTCTCTTCGATTCTTGTGATGTCATCCCCATGAAAACCGTGGCAATGGTGCTGTTCCCCGACTTTCTTCTGCTCGACATGGCCGGGCCGCTGGAAGTGTTTTCAGTGGCCAACCGTTATCTGCAACCACAATCCCACTACCAGTTGACCACCCTTGGGACCGAGCACGGGCCGTTACGCGCGTCCAATGGCGTGCTGGTGCACGCTGACCGAACTATCGCGGATGCCGCCCAACACTATGACTTGCTGCTGGTACCGGGCGGGCCGGGCGCTTACAACCAGAGGTTTCCGGCTTTGTTTGCCTGGCTACCGGGAGCCGTGCAGCGCGCCGAACGCTACGGTTCCATCTGTACCGGCGCCTTTGTGCTGGGACATGCCGGATTGCTTGACGGCTATCGCGTGACCACTCACTGGAACTACGTCGAGCGTCTGGTCAAAGGTTTCCCCAAGGCTGACGTGACGACCGATCAGATCTACGTCGAAGACCGCAATCTGATTACCTCGGGCGGCGTTACGGCGGGGATTGACCTGGCCCTGGCCGTGGTCGCCCGGGATCATGGCAAGAAGCTCGCCCAGGACGTGGCCAAGGTCTTGCTGGTGGTGATGAAACGTCAGGGCGGCCAGGCCCAGTTCAGTCCATTGATGGCGGCGGTCGCTCCGCATGAAACGCCGATCACCCGCGTGCAGAATTACGTACTTGAACACATTGATGAAGCCTTCACGGTCGAGCGCATGGCCGGGCTGGCCAACATGAGCGCGAGGCATTTCGCCCGGTTGTTTGCCCGCGACGTCAACATGACACCGATGGAGTTTCTGCAAAGTGCGCGCATTGATTGCGCGCGCAACTTGCTGGAAACCAGTGAACTGCCACTGAAAACCGTGGCTTACAAAAGCGGTTTTGGCAGTGTGCGGCACATGCGGTTTCTGTTCGCCGAAAGGCTCGGGCTGACCCCGGCGCAGTACCGCGAACAGTTCAGCTAGAGCCGTTCTGTCCGTCTGGGGCACCCCGATGTCCGTGTTGCGCCCCGTATCGTGCTTGTGCCGTCACGTGACGCTGCCAAGATAACTGGCATGGACAATCACAACGATTCGAACTCGGCGTCGGTGCTGCGTTTCGGCCCGTATGCGTTTCATTTGCGGCAACGTCTGATCCTTGAAGGTGATCGGCAGTTGCGCATGGGCGGGCGCGCCATGGACATTTTGCAGGTGCTGCTCGAGCGCGCCGGGCGCGTGGTCAAAAAAGAACAGTTGATTGCCATGGTCTGGCCGACTTCGGTCGTCGAAGAGATCAATCTGCGCGTGCACATCGCTGCCCTGAGACGGGCGCTGGGTGATGGTGAGAACGGCCAGCGCTACATCGTCAACGTGCCGCAATGCGGTTACAGCTTTATTGCCCCGGTGCTTTACGACAGTGTCACGCAAGTGGTCTTCGAAACCCTGCAAGCGCCCCAGCACAATCTTCCCGCACGGCTGACCCCGGTCACCGGGCGTGATTCGCTGGTCGGCGGTCTGGTACGACAGCTGCCCCTGTGTCGGCTGCTGACGGTGACCGGCGCACCGGGGATCGGCAAATCCACCGTAGCGCTGCGTGTCGCGGAACTGCTGCTGCAACATTATCGCGATGGCGTGTGGCAGGTTGACCTGGCCTTGGTCGACACTGATACGGCGCTGCTTGCCTATCTGTTGCAGACCCTCGATTGCGACTTTTCCACGCTCTGTCGTCGCCATGCGCTGCTGGTGCTGGATAACTGCGACCACGTGCGCGAAGCCTGTGCCGGGCTGGTGGAAAACCTGCAGAACGCCGCGCCGCAACTGTCGATTCTCGTGACCAGTCGCGAACCCTTGCAAGTCGTTCTGGAAACCGTCCAGCACATCCCGCCGCTGGCCATTCCCAAGCGTGCGGCAGGCGAAACGGCGGACCAGTTCATGGGGTACTCGGCGGTGCAATTACTCGTCAGTCGGGCGCGGGTTCGCCAGCATGATTTCCGGTTGCGTGAGCAGGATTTGAAAACCGTGCGCGAGATCTGTCTCCAGCTCGACGGCTTGCCGTTGGCCATCGAGTTGGCCGCGGCGCAGATCGACGCGCTGGCCCTGGTGGGCTTGCAGGCGCAAGTCGATAACGGGCTGCAACTGCTCAGCCTCGGCAGACGCACGGCGGTGGCGCGCCACCAGTCGATGGCGGCCGCGCTCGACTGGAGCTACCAACGCTTGAGCGAGCAGGAGCAACGGGCGCTGCAGCAGTTATCGGTGTTCAAGATCGCATTCACCCTGGAGGCCGCGCTGGCGGTAATCATGCGCCCGGCGTTGAGCAGCTCCATGCTGATCACCGTTATCGAAGGGTTGGTCCGCAAGTCGCTGCTGATGGTGGAGCGGAGCAACGGTGCGCTGCGTTATCGAATGCTCAACACCACGCGGCGATACGCCCGTGAGCAGCTTGAAGGCAGTGGTGAAAGGCTCGACGTCGAGCGGCGACACACGCGGTACATCAGGCGTATGCGCAAAGAATCAAGCGCACAACTGGCCGCGCAACTCGTTGAGTAGCAGGCGGACCTTGCGCAAGTCCGGCGTCGCATAGCCTTCCGTGAAGCGTTGGTAGACCGGATTCAGCAGATCCAGCGCGTCGTGGCAGCGGTTCTGGCGCTGCCATAACTGCGCCAGCGAGGTGGCGCTACGTAATTCCCAGGCCAGGGCGCCTTGGGCCCGGGCGACGGACAGGGCCTGGTGCAGGATTTTTTCTGCTTCGGCGGTATTGTCGGTGTTTGCCTGTACGCCTGCGCGAGCAGGCTCGCCAGGGTGATCGACCGGACAGCACTGCTCGTCAAGTAACCGCTGCGCCCGTACCCGCAAGATCTCCGCCGTGCTCCATCCGGCATCACCGCTGCGGGCCCGTTCCAGCAGCGCGTCGTCGACGAACCGGCCGTCCAGCGTCACCATGATTTCCTTGATCAAGCCGCTGTCATCCGCCGGCAGTGGCGTCGCGCTGTCCGGTTCGATCACCTGCGCGTAGTGCCGTGCCCAGGTATGAAACAACAGCACCGAATGTTTCTGTGACTGTTCAAGCAACATCTGCAACAGCGCCTGCGCGTTCTGCCGGTCGCCGTTGTAATGGGCGATCAGGCAACTGGCCAGCGCCAGGGTGTAGCAAATCGAAGTGCCGTGATCGATTTGTACGGCGATGTTCAGGGCCTGCCGCGCCGTGTGCCAGGCCTGCACGGGGAAGCCCTGCATCCACAGGACCCGCGCGAGCACTGTCAGCGAGGCGACGCTTTGATCGTATTGCACACCAAAACCGTGGGTAAATCGATTGAGGTGACCGCTTTGCGTCATGCTCTGGATCACCTGTTCGGCATGGATGCGTGCTTGCGGCTGATCGCCGGCGTAATGCAACGCCAGCACACGCAATCGGTGCGCACTCAGCGACAACAGAGGGTCACCGTGCGGGCCCAGACGGTCAAACTGTTCGCTTTGCGCCAGAGCCGCCCGGTACTGCCCGCAACTGAGGTTGACTGCCATGTGCCCGGATACGGCGCGCAGTTGTCCGGCGACATCGCCGTGTTGCTGCGCCAGTGCGTGGGCGCTGGCAAAGGCCTCGATGGTTTCCGGGGTGCCGCCCCAGGTGTGATAGCAGGCGCTGCCGAGTGCCAGTTTCAGGGCGATCTGCAGGCGCGGGCAGGGCTTGTCGGCCTGTTCCAGCAACGCCAGGGCCTGACGCACGTAGCCGCCGTACTCCTTGAGCAACGACAATTCCTGCCATATCGGTGCGGAGATCGCCGCCAGTTCAATTGCCAGAAGCGCCGGGCCGGCTCCGTTCAGGCTCCAGTCCAGCGCCGCGCGCAAATCTTCCAGACCCCGGGCATAGCGTTCGATCCACACCAGCGTCGGGGTGTGTTCCCACGCGCTCTGCGCCTGCTGCATCAACACCAGACACCGCTCGGCGTGACGCTGGCGGGTTTCGTCGAGTTCGGCGACGTGATCGAGTTTTTCCAGGGCATAGCGCCGGGTCGTATCGAGCAAGCGGTAGAACACCTCTTCATCGCCGACTTCGACATTGAGCAGTGATTTGGCCACCAGTTGCGTAATCGAGCCAAATACCTCACCGGGCAAAATGTGTTGACCGCCAATCACCGCCGCAGCGGATTCCAGGGTGAAGCCGCCGCGAAATACGCTCAACCGGCGCAGGCAGGTCTGCTCGCACTGGCTGAGCAGATTGAAACTCCAGTCCAGGGTGGCACGGAGCGTTACATGGCGTTCCGGATGACCCGGCAGCAGAGGCGGTAACCGCCCCTGTAGCTGACTCAGCAAACCCCTCAGGTCCGTGCCGTCGATTTGCGCGGCGGCCAGCTCCAGCGCCAGTGGAATGCCATCAAGCCGCTGGCAGATTTCGATGGCCTGCGCCAGGTTGGCATCATTGAGTTCAAAGTGTTCATGGGCAGCCATGGCGCGCTCGGCGAACAATTGCAGCGCGGCAAAAGCCAGCGCTTGCGCATGATCCGTCACGGCCGACAGCGGCGGACAATCGAGGGTCTCCAGGCGCTGCACATATTCGCCCTCGGCCCGCAGGCTCTCGCGGCTGGTGGCCAGGATGTGCACCTGCGGTGCGCCGCGCAAAAGGCTTTCGCTGAGCTGGGCCACGGCGTCGATCAAGTGTTCGCAGTTATCGATCACCAGCAACATCTGCCGTTCGCGCAAGCCGTTGATCAGGCTGGTCAGCGGTTCGCTGTCGTGCAGCAGGATGTCGAGCAGGGCGGCGAGGTGCGAATAGATCATGCGCGGGTCGCTCAACGGCGCCAGATCGAGCAAGCGGATACCGTCGCGATAGCGCCCGATCAACTGCTCGGCCACCCGCAGGGCCACAGTGGTCTTGCCGATCCCGCCGGGGCCGACAAGGGTGATGCAACGCTGGCGCGGCAATTGCTTCATCAGGCTGTCGACCAGCGTCTGGCGGCCGATCATGCGTGTGCGCCGTAGCGGCAAGTTGTGGCGGCCGACGGCGTCGCCGGCAGGGCGTTGCCGAATGGGTTCGAGCAGGATCGGCGCGACAAAACTGTAGCCGCGGTGCGCCACGGTGACGATATAGCGCTGCCCGTTCTGGCCGTCACCGAGTGCCTTGCGCAAGGCCGCCATGTGCACGCGCAGATTGATCTCTTCGACGACGTTGTCCGGCCAGACGCCGGCCATCAATTGTTGCTTGCTGACCACCTCGCCGGCCTGGGCCAGCAGGATCAGCAGAATATCCATCGCCCGCCGCCCCAGCCGCAATGGCTGGTCGCCCTCGAGCACCAGCCGTTGTTCTGGATAAATCCGATAGGGGCCGAAACCGAAGGCCTGATTCGGGGAACGATTCAACAGCTGACTCCTGCGGGGTTGCGGCGGACGGTCGGGACAGCAGCGCACAGGCTTCTATTCCGGGGTGTCCGGGCATAATCCTCAGGTTTGAGCGATCGCGCAACGGTGGGTGTTGCAACGCTCAAAATCGACCGGGTTTTGTTCGGCTGTTTTGCACGTCCCGCATCACCTGACAGCGCCAGGCAAACGGATTGATCCCTTCGCTGCGGGTGAACATGTGACAGAAGTGTGCCTGGTCACAGAAGCCGCATTCCAGGCTGATTTGCGTCAGGCTCAGGTCGGTGTGCTGGATCAGCAACTTGGCCCGGGCCAGGCGCTGGCTACGGATCCAGTCTTGTGGCGAAAACCCCGTGCTGCATTTGAAGGCGCGGGAGAAGTGGCTGCGCGACAGCGCACAGGCACGGGCCAGTTCGGCGACTTCCAGGCTTTCGCCCAGACGCTCGAGAATCAGTTGTTTGACGTGTCGTTCACGTTGCGGGCTGAGTCCGCCAATCCCGCTTTTGCGCGATTGACTGGCAGGGGCGAGGGCGACGGTAGGTTGCGAGTGAGCCATGGCCAGTGTCCGTGTCGGTGGGGAAGGCACGACGGCGTTCCCTCAAGTCAAAAAACAACGCTGCGCAGAGGCATTCATTGTTGGGCCGAGCCTTGGGACTGACGAGTTAATCGTTGTTAATTTGCTGAACAACTTCGGGCTCAAACCACCGTTGATCGCGTAAAGTGCGCTGCACTTGCGTCTGATTGGCCATAGAAGGAAAGCGCCCATGAACCGTAATGATCTGCGCCGCGTCGACATGAACCTGTTGGTGATTTTCGAAGCGTTGATGTTCGAAAAGAACCTGACCCGCGTCGCCGAAAAACTGTTCATGGGCCAGCCCGCCGTGAGCGCGGCGCTGGGCCGCTTGCGCGATCTGTTCGATGATCCGTTGCTGTTGCGCAACGGCCGCGCGATGGAACCGACCGCCCGCGCACTGGCGATTCTCAAGGAGTTGCAACCGGCGATGGACGTGATCTCCGGCGCGGTCAGCCGGGCCAAGGAGTTCGACCCGGCGAGCAGTTGCGACGTGTTTCGCATCGGCCTGTCGGACGACGCCGAGTTCGGTCTGTTTCCGCCCTTGCTGCGCCAGTTGCAGGAAGATGCACCGGGTATCGTCGTGGTGGTGCGCCGTGCCAATTACCTGTTGATGCCGGCGTTATTGGCCTCCGGGGAAATTTCCGTTGGCGTCAGTTACACCACCGATCTGCCGGCCAACGCCAAACGCAAAAAGCTGCGCGACATTCCCTGCAAGGTGCTGCGTGGCGATAACCGGCCCGGGCCACTGACGCTGGACGAATACTGCGAGCGGCCGCATGCGATGGTGTCGTTTTCCGGCGACCTGAGCGGCAATATCGATCTGGATCTGGCCAAGCTCGGCCGCACCCGCCGGGTGGTCCTTGGCGTGCCGCAATTCAGCGGCTTGCGGGCGTTGCTCGCCGGCACCGAAATGATCGCCACCGTGCCGGATTACGCGGCGTGCGCGTTGGTTGAGGGCTGTGCCTTGCGCGCTGAAGACCCACCGTTCCCGATTGATGCCGCGCAATTGTCGATGGCCTGGAGCGGGGTGCATGACAACGATCCGGCAGAGCGTTGGTTGCGCTCGCGGATCAGCCAGTTCATGGCCGCGCCGTTGAATATTCCAGCGATTTAAATCCCCGCGCAGATCTCACTGCCACACAGCCCTCTGTGGGAGTGAGCCTGCCC
>OFQU01000097.1_pt1 | contig 17896 bp, 4 predicted proteins | sample 1542981 | NCBI WGS metagenome assembly OFQU01 (sample SAMN07774233, study PRJEB24372) | wastewater metagenome | isolation source: Exp Tend CN 90WW | collected 2016-02
GCCGCCGCCGTCAATGCCCTCGCCACGGAGATCGAATGATGCAGGCCAAAGGACGTTTGATTGGCCTGGGCGTCGGCCCCGGTGATCCGGAGCTGATTACCGTCAAGGCCCTGCGCCTGCTGCGCGAATCGCCGGTGGTGGCGTACTTCGTGGCCAAAGGCAAAAAAGGCAACGCATTCGGCATCATCGAAGCGCACCTGCAAGCGGCGCAGAATCTGCTGCCGTTGGTGTACCCGGTGACCACCGAAGCGCTGCCGGCGCCATTGTCCTACGAACAAGTGATCAGCGATTTTTACGATGAAGCTGCCGAAACCGTCGCGGCGCATCTGGATGCCGGCCGTGATGTGGCGGTGATCTGTGAGGGCGATCCGTTCTTCTACGGCTCCTACATGTACCTGCATGACCGGCTGGCCACGCGTTACGAAGCGCAGGTGGTGCCGGGTGTGTGCTCGATGCTTGGCGGCGCCTCGGTGCTGGGTGCGCCGCTGGTGTATCGCAATCAAAGCCTGTCGGTGCTTTCCGGTGTGTTGCCTCACGAAGAATTGAAGCGACGTCTGGCCGATGCCGACGCGGCAGTGATCATGAAGCTGGGGCGCAACTTCCCCAAAGTACGTCAGGTGCTCGAAGAGCTGGGCCTGGCCGAGCGCGCGCTGTACGTCGAACGCGCGACCATGGCCAACCAGAAGATCGTGCCGATGGATCAGGTCGAGCCGATGTCCTCGCCGTACTTCTCGCTGATCATTGTGCCGGGCGAACGGTGGCAAGGCTGATGACTCAATCCACCCCCGCTATTGTCATTCTCGGTCAGGCCAGCCTGGCCACCGCCCGGCGCATCCAGCAGGTGTATCCGGCAGCGCAGATCCATGGCCTGGCTGGCCGTGTCGAGGGCGCCGACCTGATGTATCAGGCGTTCGGCGAGACCCTGCGCGAGTTGTATCAACAGGACACGCCGATCATTGCCTTGTGCGCCGCCGGGATTGTCATCCGCACACTGGCGCCGCTGCTGCTGGAAAAGGGCGCCGAACCTGCCGTGCTTGCGGTGGCCGAAGACGGCAGCGCCGTCGTGCCGCTGCTTGGCGGATTGGGCGGGGTGAATGTCATGGCGCGTGACATTGCTGCCGGATTACAGGTGACGGCGGCCATTACCACCAGTGGCGAATTGCGGTTTGGTACCTGCCTGCTCAATCCACCCAGTGGCTACGCGTTGGCTGATCTGGAGGCGGGCAAGCGTTTCGTCTCCGATTTGCTCGCCGGGCACAGCGTACGCATCGAAGGTGCGGCGCCGTGGCTGGATCAGGCGCAGTTGCCGCAAGACCCGCAGGCGCAGCGTGCCATTCATGTTGGCAGCGGCGTACGCGCGGCGAGGGCGGATGAGTTATTGATCTATCCACGCAGTGTCGCGGTGGCGGTCAGCGCCGCCGTTGACGATGTGGCAAATGCTGTACGCGCCAGCTTGCAGCAGGCGAAAGTTGCGCTGCAATCGCTGGCCTGTCTGGTCGCAGCCGATAGCGAAATCGCCTCTGCGAACCTGCGTGAAGCGGCGCTCGAACTGGGTGTGCCGCTACGCTTTGTAGCGGCGCAACCGGACAGCGAAGCCCTTGTGCGCGCCGCCGTGCCCGGGACTGCCGTGGTTACCGCCAACGGCTTGGCCATCGCGGTTGCCGAGCAGCCGTTGCAGGTGTCGAGCATCGGTCGCCCGCGCGGGCGTCTGGCGGTGATCGGCCTCGGCCCCGGCGCTGCCGAACTGATGGTGCCGGCGGTCAAGGCTGAATTGGCCCGCGCCACCGACGTACTCGGTTATGAAACCTACGTGCGCATGGCCGGCCCGTTTCGCGACGATCAGGTGCAACACTGCACCGACAACCGCGAAGAGATGCAACGTGCCCGCCACGCCTTCCGCCTGGCCGCTGCCGGCCGTTCGGTGATCGTCGTGTCGTCCGGCGATCCGGGGGTGTTCGCCATGGCGGCGGCGGTGCTCGAAGCGCTGCATGAATCGAACGATCCGGCCTGGCACAGCGTCGATCTGGAAATCCTGCCGGGTGTTTCAGCGTCTCTCGCAACCGCCGCGCAGGCCGGCGCGCCGCTGGGTCATGACTTTTGCGTGATGTCGCTGTCGGACAACCTCAAACCGTGGTCGATCATCGAGAAGCGTCTGGATCTGGCCGCAGAAGCGGACCTGGCACTGGCCTTCTATAATCCGATCTCGCGTGCCCGCCCGTGGCAGCTGGGACGCGCACTGGAGATCGTCGCCCGCCATCGCGTGCCGCAAACCCCGGTGGTGCTGGGGCGCGATATCGGGCGTCCGGGGCAGACGTTGCGCACAACAACCCTGGGCGAATTGACGCCGGACCAAGTGGACATGCGCACCATGGTGCTGATCGGTTCTTCGACCACTTGCACGTTCGCGCGCGCCGATGGAAAGACATGGGTTTACACGCCTCGTTGGTATGGTGAAAAGCCTGTTGGTTGATAATAGTGGCGGTAAACGCCGAGCCAAGTTGTAAGTAACTTCCCTTGGCGTGACATGCAGTTAATCTTTTGAGTTGAATAATTAGTTTGAATGAAAAAGCCGCCAATCATATTGATTGGCGGCTTTTTGCGTGCGGCGGCAGGATAAAAGGAAAGTTAAATATATTGCCGGGTCATTCGCGCGGGCGGGATAAGTGTTATTCGTTGTTTCGCTGGATATTGTTTGAGCTTATTGAGGTTTGAATATGCCGTTTTTGCAGAATAGATTTCCTTCCGGTAATTCTATTTAGTCAAGGAAGGTAATAATGGAAACTAACGATAAGTTGCGCGAGTTCATTTCCGCTGAAGATTACTCGCAAATGCAACAAACACTTGGTGAGTTTACCGGTAGCGCTGAACACACGGCGTTGTCAGAGCATTACAACAGGGCTATGCAAACAACCGATCACAACGAAAGACTGCTGTCGGTGAAGCTCTTCAAGGAATTGCTGGAGTTACTGATCAAGCGTAAGACAACGCCCGTGTTAGGGGACGTCAAACAGATCAGATCGCAACTGAACAAGTCCATCGCGCGCATGGCGGACACGCTAACCCTGCTCAAGGATGAAGGCCGGCCCGTGCCGAAAATCATGCACTTTGTCTGGGTCGGTGGCAGTGAAGTCGGCGTCAACCAGCGTGATTACATGAACATCTGGCGCCAGATCCTCGAACCACAGGGTTACCGGTTCAACCTCTGGTACGACAGCGATGCGTTGCTGGCCTTTGAAATGAACCGGGTGATTCTCGACGCCGCCAGAGTGGATGCGATGGAGGCGGGAGGCGACACGCTGAGCAAACCCGCTGTGTTGTCACAAATGATCGAAGATCGCGCGCGGGTGCTGAAACAGCAGATGTTCGCGTTCCTGGAACAACCTCAGTGGCGCGGTAACGCCGACCAGGCGCGCATTGACTTGATGGTGCGCGCCTACGGCAAGGATCGGGCGACATTGGAAAACTTTCGCCAGCAATGCCTGGAAACGCATCGGGCAATGGTCGCAACGGACTTGCAGTTACGTGACGTTCGCCAAGAGTTTGCCGGGCACTTCTTACAAGATGTCTACCAGCGTGAAATTGCCATGCGTGGCAACTTCGCGGCAGCGAGCGATGTCGTGCGGTTACAGGCCGAGTACCTGGAGGGTGGTCGCTACAGCGACATGGACTACTTGCCGCCGCTGGCCGAGAAGTTGGGCGCTGTCGATATCAGTGACTTTAACGGCAACCAGCGACTCGGGATTCTGAAACTGCTACTGGATCACAACGAGGCTTTGATGCCGGGGCGCGATCCACTGCGTTACCTGGAGATAACCGGTGAAATTCCCACTGCGGCCGACGCGGCGCTGACGGCGTTCGCGCACAGTAAGCCGGGTGTCCATGAGATCTTCGTTGCACCGAAGGAGCACGCGGCACCGCAAGATGCCATGCGCTTGGGAACGGCTCATGGAAGTGCGGTCACCGGGGAAATGAATGCGCACTTCATCGCCCATCCAGGCAGTGCCATGGTCATGGCCTACATGCAGATGATCCGCCTGAATTATGACTGCCTGCAGGAAGTCGAGCGTCGATCAATCGTCGCCGGTATCGACTTCGCCGATGAGGGGCGTTTGCTGGACGTCATTCAAAACGTCGTGAATGAAATGCAGGCGCTGGGCAAGTTGCCTGATTCCAAGATTCATTTTTCAGCGTCCAAATTGATTGACGCCATCCGGACCTATTATCAGGACGGGATACGCGTCGATGCACGAGGCACCATCACCCTTACCGGACCGGGGGCGGCTGCCGCAGGGCTTACCCGGTATATCGAACAGCATCTGCAACCCGATCAGATCAATGAGATCCGTAGTCGCCTGAAACTGGTCGAGGGCTATAACGTTTCCACTGAAGAGGAACGGATCTCCGGCTGGACGGTGAATGGCGATGAACATGAATGGCTCAGGAACGAGCAGGAGAAATGGCGCACGGGCAAACTCAAGTCACGTTACGTGGGTCAGTTGGCCGGGTTGCTCAGGCAGCATACGCTGACCTTCAAACAAGGCTGGCCGGTCATTGAAGGCAAACCGGTGCTGTTGACCTCGGTACTGCAGCAACTGATTGATGACCTCGGTGAACCGTTCACTCGCGCAATGAGAGACAAGTTGAGTGGTGACATTAACTTCCCGATAGCGTTTTCCATCGACTTCGACAGTCGTGAGCAAATACGCACACAACCGGCAGGTGAGATTCCCGTTTCTCTGGGGGCTGAACCCACCAGCAACCTCAACGAACTGTTTTCGCACGTGGCCCACGGCTCTCTGTTGGCTGAGCAGTTGAGTCCTTTGCAGCGCGTCATGCTCGGTGGCCTGTTTGGCGCGACGAGCCTGGATGCCAGCGGGTTCGCCGGCGCCTGGCAGAACGTCATGAGCATTGCCCGGGATACCTCCGATGAAGGCTTGTTCGCCCGTTATAACGCGATTGAAAAGGTATTGGTCGAGCGCCAGTCGCCGGCCTTCGAGGCCGCACTGGCGCGGGGCGTGGCGAACGGCACGCACACGTCGCGCGTGCTCAAGGTGCTGGCGATGAATGACGCGCTGACACTGAAGCAATGGGGCGAGCGCATCGGACACATCCATCGTACCGCGCAGCGTGAATACACCACCCGGATCCTCAAGCGCAGCGCACGGGTGCGCGAAGGGTTTTTCCAGGCCGGAGCGCTTTCCAGCAGGCAGGTGCCCCAGGATCTGTTGATGCTCGGCACGGGTGACCCGGGGCGGCGCTGCTATCCGCTGGCGCTGTTGATGGGCGCAGCCATGGCGGCCGGTGAGCCGGCCGAACGTGCACTGGTCGCGCGTGTCGGTCATGCTGCGCAACATCCGCAGGACGTTGAGTCGCAGGCGTTGTTGAACGCATTGGGTGAGCTTCAGGACGTGTCCGGCAAGGCCTTTGGAGAGTCTCGAGGCTTACAGCGCCTCGACAGCGTGATGCAGACGCTGGCGGCGAAAACCGCGCCGACCGTCCTGCTGCTCGACACCGGTAATCATGCGCTGCTGGTCGCCAACGTGCAGGTGGGCGAGCAAACGTTCTATCGTTTTTATGACCCTAACTTTGCGCTCTATACCTTTGCCGGACACGCCGATTTAAAACTCGGCGTGGAGCATTACCTGAATGACAGCCAGCACGCATTGGCCACGCTTTACGGTTTGGGTGATGTCGACGCAGCGCACTTCAACGTCATCGAGCTGGACACCGCCGCGATCGCCGAACGGCAGCTTTCATCCAGCCTGCGTGTGGACAGTTTTTTACAGACCAAGGACCCGGCTTCTCAAACGTCGTCAGTCTGGGCCAAACAAGCGCTCGGCCGTGCCCGTTCCCTGAACGAAAATGCCCGAATGGGAGCCAGCCTGGCGCAAATGGACGCTCGTTACTGGGCGCAGGAACTCGATGAAGCCACCCGGCGTATCCGCGATGAACACAAACTGAGCGGTGACTATCTGCCATTGCTGGAGACGGTGCGGGCGACCCCGGAGGCTGGTTTTTCGGTGACGATGGTGGACGTCAAAAAACCGCAAAACAGCCGCACGGTCAGTACCAGCGATGCGCGTCTGAGCCGGGTCAGACAGCACCTGCAACGTCTGGTGAAGACCTTTGCAGGCAGCGCGAGCGCTCCGGCCGAAGCCGACGGTGGCAGCCGGTTGAGTTTCGCTTTTGTGATTCAGACGTTAATCAACGAAATGCGCCTGCGCGAATATCAGGCGGCAGGTGGCGAGATACCGGCGTTGTCGATTGCGCTGCAAGTGCAGGTTTATGTCAGCTATGCGCAGTTGGGTTTTGGCGTGCTGACCGATACCGCGCAGATCATCAATCTGGTGCGTCAGGTCGCGGCCAGTGAGCAGGCGCTGGCCGTGCGCCAGTCGTCGCTGTCCGGACGGTTGCTGGGCCGCACCGCCACGGCGGCCGGTGTCGGCTTTTCCATCGTCAATATCGGCTTCGATGTTTATGGGCTGACGGTGGCCGAGAATCATGAGCAGCGCTCGCGGTTGTCCGCGCAACTCACGTTCGATATCGCCGCGCTGGGGCTGGACGTGGTCGCGCTGACTGTGGGCGGAACGGCCGGCGCCGCGGCGGCGATTCTGTCTGTGCCGCTGCTCGGGGTCGGGATCGGTGTATCGGCCATTGCCAGCAACCTGGGACAGATCAGCGATAAGGCGACCGCCGTCGGTAACCATTTGCGCGCCATCTACAATGCTTACCAGCACGGCGCCTACACACTCGAACACGGGGTCTTGCAGTTCCCGCCCGAGGCGGTCATCACGCGCCTCGACCTGAAAGCCGATGAAGCGCGATTCGACAGCCAGAAGTTTTACCCCTGGAAGGGCGGTGCGCTCGAGTTGCCGCAGTACAACGATGACCCGAAACAGCTGCACCGGGCCGTCGACATTCGTCAGGCACTGGAGCTGCCTGAGGTGATCAGGCTGGGCAATGCCGGTGGTCGTCATACCGTGGTGTTGCCGTGCACACCGATCTGTTACTTCGGTTACGAGTATCAGTTGGGAGGTTCGGGCTATGACTATGTGCCATTGCCTGGAGAGCGGGTGACGCCACGTCTCGCGAGTGAGATACGCGGGCCGAACTGGTGGGCATTGACGTCGCTGCCGAAGGTGCTGGGAGCAGTGTGGGCCAACCGTTCGAACAACGGCATCCATACCCGATATCCGCAGTTGCGCAACGCAGTGGCAGACAAGCTTGAATATGACAGGCAAGGCAACCGTCAGGTGTATCTGCACAGCACGCCATCGTTCAAGCACATCCTCTACAAGCTGCACCCCGTCTTTAAAACAACGAAAATCAGCGTGCGACTCGACGATCAGGTTCGTCAGTTGGTGGTTCCAGAGCTGCCTAAAGAGTGGCACGCAAAAATCTCCTACGAAATCGTTGCTGTCGCCGGTCAATACCAGATGCAACTCACCCCCGGATTGGTCGCCGTGAGGTTTCAAGGCAGTGCCAAATGGGTGGTCCGTGCGCCATGGGTCAATATCGAACGCGTTGTGTTCAACGCTTCGCCACCGCAGGCGGGCGAGCGTTTATCGGCAGGCCACGATGCTCGCACACTGAGTGTCGACGGTATGCTGGTTATAGGTTTCGACGGCTTGATCGAACTGGCTGACGGCGAGCTGTTCCAGGTCGACTGGCAGGCGCGCCGTTTGCGCCTGGTTTCGGTCACGCTGCAGGACGGGCAAAACACCCTGCAAAAGGTTCTGGTTCATCTGCGCAAACGGGCTGGCGAGAGGCGTCTGGCGCAGGGCTATGTGACCCTGAACGGATTCGAAGTGCCCTACAATCCAGCCCGCTCGCCGGTGCTCACTACGGCTTATTACGACACGCGGCAGGAGCGCTTGCTGTTTGCCCGCAATCTGCCTGTCGAGGTCAATCGCGGCCTGGTGTTGGGCGCGGCGACCGCCACTCATGCGTGGTTCTATCACCCCGATCACGGGACGATATGGCAGGTCGATGCGCTGACCGGCACCGTCGTGCGTCGCTATCGTCTGCTCAGCCTTGACCTGGGCACCAGGATTACGAGTTTCACCCAACAGGCGGACGGCAGTCTGCATATCGCGCAGCAGTTGCGTGAGCAGGCATCCGCGAGCAAGGTCGAGACCACACTGACGTTCCAGATCAGCGGACTGAATGTGACGTTGCTGGATATCAAAATGTGGTCGCCCGGCCTTGAGGGCTCCAGCCTCAAGCCCGAAGACGGAAGCAGAATCTCTTTTCTGCGGCACCGTCTGAAAAAGGCTCGCCCTTTCGCGGACGGAACGCCAGGCATGGCACCGGCGATCAGCATTTGGTCATACACTCCCTTTGTTCACGCGCACGCTTACTCTTTTGACGTGTTGCTGGAACGCGCCTGGATTGCCACCGGCCATGAGCGATACTTTCGCGCGCAACACGGCAGTGCGCCTGACATGGTCATGCTCATGCCCAAGGTAACGGATCCGGAAGCCGCGCTGATTTTTTACAGTAAAGACACTCAGACGCTCAGTCATGGCATCGAACTCAGAACCGATTACTTCTTCAATCAGGTCATCGCGAAGGACATCGTCGAGGTCACCCGGGCAGGGGATCGTTATATTGCCACTCGCGCCGATGGCCGGCTTTTCGAGATCGACTTGAGCGCCAAAGCCAATAACTGGCAGTCCGAAATCGACGAGCACGTGTTGAGGTTCTTTGGTTTGGGGCAGCACTGGCTGCAACGCAATCCTGATTGGCTGAGCGCCCTACCGGCGTTGGCCAAGGCCTATAAATCGGAACCGTTTCCGATCCTCGGCCTGGCCGGTGCATCCGGCGATGCGTTGCTGGCGGTGTGGTGCATGGGGGAGAAGGTTGTGCTGGCCCGTGGCAGCGAGCGCAAGGAGTTCGCCTTGCTGGGGCGGACTCCGGATGAGCAGGCCGTTTGGCTGCTGGACGTTGCCGCAGGGCAAATCCTGCGCCAGCCGCTGATGCCGCTCGATGCACTGCGCAAGGTGTTTGGTGACGGTCAGCGGCTGCTGCATCCCGACTCATTGCCAAACGCGGAAAAAGTCTGGCCGCAATGGACATTCAGTCAGGTGTCGGCCGATGGCGAAGGTTTGGTGGGCCGCACTCGCGAAGGGGTGAATCTGCAACTGCGCGATCATCAGCCCGCGCGTATCGTCGGTGTCGAGAATGCCTGGTCGTACGTGTATAGCGAATCACCCGAGGCATTGCGGGCTCGCTTGAGAGCGCTGGTGCACGAGCAGCCCCACGCCGCGTTTTTGCCCTTGGGCAGTGTTCCGGATCGCTACAAGTATTACGTGCCGGCACTGGATCGCGTTTTCGAGATCGCGGGGCGAGCCGATGGGCAGTCCCCGCAGTTTCTGGGAACCCTCAACGAGACGGTGCCGATGCTTTTCGATCCGGTGGACGGGTTGATCTTCAGCCGCGGATCCGCGGAGGATCTCTGGCTGCCAGGCAGTTACGCCCATCGTGAAGGTGACGTGTTGTCGCTTGAAGTGAACGACGAAGTAACGGATTGGCTGCCAATGTTGCCTGATGGGGTCGACAAGTTGATTCTGACTTTCGGCGCGCAGGCCGCCCGTTATCGGCTATCGGAACCCGTCTGGCAGCGCCTCGATTGTATTGTGGTCAATCCACGGCGTAGCTCCGGGCTCGAGATGCCGCGAGCAGACTTATTGACTCTGGATTTACCTGAAGCCGGACATCTGCTGATGTCCCGGGTCGCCGGGCATCTGGTACTCAGTGACCCGGACAATGCCCACAGCTTGATAGTGCGGGGCGTCGATCCGCAGGATGGCGAGTCGCCAATGCCCATGGCCCTGGCCGTCACCATTGAAGGCAAACAGTGCACGTTGAGCATTGAACAGTGGCTGCAGGCTTACTCACGGGCACAGGGCGATGAAGCCATTGTTACGCTGGGCGCGGTGATCAAAGAAATAATCTGATTTATAAATCAAAATTTAAATGGCAGGGCCGCCAACAGATTATTGGCGGCTCTTTTGTTTATAAAATTATCGGTTGTCAGGCAATAGTTATTGTTTGTTGGGGTTGTCGGTTGTGCGTAACAGACGGTCTATAAATGTCCATGTGTCTGCTGACATGGGCGCTTGCAATTGGCGACGCACGATAATATTTGAATGTAATCCGGTTTGAGCCTGAAGTTGATGGTAGTTAGCGTGTTGGCTCAATTATCTCGTTGAGACCCGGTTTATGAAGAGTAATAAAACATCCGAGGATAAAGAGTTCGATTTTGCCAGTCTGTTTGATCTGGCCGACCTTAAAAAGGCTCTTGAACTGCAAGCCGACAACCAACTGAGTGATGCCGTACTGCGTTTTTACAGCGCTTGTGTCGACCCCCAAAACTCCGCACGAATACTTGAACCGCTGGCCCTGCTGCGTCAGACCCTGGCCCTGCTGCTGGCGCCGGGGCGAGTAAAGCGCGGTACGGAGCAGCCTGTCACGAATGACCGGCTAACGAATATCTACCATCAGGTCGAACACTTCGAGTCCCGTGTTCAGTCGAGTGCTGCGCTGCTCAAAACCGCGCCGACACCTGTTGCGCAAACGCTGCACTTTGTCTGGCTCGGTGGTGGTGTTGGTGACATTCAGCGCGATTACCTCTACGTCTGGCGCCAGGTGCTTGCCGGGCAAGGTTATGCACTCAATCTCTGGTATGACAGTGATGCACTGCTGGCCCACCAGACCAACAAGCTGATTGTCGAGGCGGCCAAGGCCGATGCGCTCGCACAGGTTGGTGAAAAAGTCATTGATGAAAGTGCGTTGGCCACTCTCTACGAAGAGCGCGCGATCGTCTTGAAGCAGCAAATGTACGCCCACATCAATGCTGCCGTTGAAGGCGGCGAGTCGGCTGATGAAGCACGCATCGCGTTGTTGGTCGAGGCCTACGGCCAGGACCGCGCAACGTTGCAACTGCTCAGGGAGCGCAATCGTGACAGCGTGCAGGCACTCGCGGGAGCGGACCTGCAGTTGCGCGATCTTGATGTCGGCGAAGAACCGCTGCAATTGCAAGACATCTACGAACGCGAGACCCGTTTGCGCGGCAATCTGGCGGCGGCGTCCGATGTGGTGCGTGCCGAGGTCCTGTACCGCGAAGGTGGCAGTTACGCCGATGTGGATAACCTGCCACCGCTGCGAAAGCATCTCGCCGGTGTTGACATGGGCAGCCTTCAACCGCCGGCCCGCGCCGGCGTCTTGCAACTGATGCTCGATCACAATCCGCACTGGATGCCCGGACGTCAGGCGCTGCGTCAGCGCTATACGCATTATCTGGAACAGATCCCTCTCGAGCACCGTTCGACAATCGAAACCTTCGCCAAAAGCCATCCCGCCATGGGCGAGGTGTTTCAGCCTCCGGCAGATCGGCTGGTCCGACCTTTTGCGCTGAGGGCTGTTGCTGAAGGGGGGTCGATGAGCAATGCATTTTTGATGGCTCACCCCGGCGCAGCGATGTTGCAATCGCTGATCAAGCGATTGCGCTTGAGCTATGACTTGATTGATGCCACGGCCCGTTTAGCGGTGCAGCGAGGAGTTGCGTTGAGTGACAGGGAGCGTATGTCAGAGCTGGCAAATGAGGCGTTAGAGAAATTCTATGGCCCTCTGGGCGAACTGCCCGCAGAGCAGGAAATTTTTGCAGCGTTTCTGGCCCATGCAGCAGCCTGTCACTTCAGTGACGGCATTCGCCTGCAAAGCGAACTGACCATCTACCTGACCGGACCCGGCGCCATGCGCGACAGCATGGGCGATTACGAAAGAACTCACTTTACCCCTGTGGATGCGCAGGTGTTTCGCGCGGATACGCCGATCTCTGCCCTTGGGACAATCAATCGCGATACCGAAGAGGAGCAGGACCACTCCTGGAAAGACAACGAAACCGATCCTGAGCAATGGCTCAAGACAGAGCGCCAGCGCTGGAGTAGCGGTGAATATAAAACCCGTTATGCGGGTGATATTGGGCAGTTGCTCAAGGGCTCGACCCTGGTGTTTGAACAGGGATGGCCAAAAATCGAAGGCCGCACCGTATTGCTGACGGACGTCTTGCAGCACCTGGTCGATACCCTTGGCGAGCCGTTTATCAGGGCGATGCGCCTTGGTCATGATGGCCCTGTCATCTTTGAGCATCCATTGCCGTTGAGTTACGCCGAACGCCAGCTGATCAGGCAACAGCCAGCCAGTGCGCTGCCTCCGCCGTTTCTCAGTGTCGCCAATACGCAAGCGCTGGGGCTGGATGAAGTGCTGGTCGGGATGGGCCGTGGTGAGCTCAGTCTTGACGAGATTACCCCGTTGCAACGACTGGCCCTCGGCGCACTGATTGGAGCCGACTCGCTGCACGGTCAGGCGTTCCTGGCGCGCACGGGGGAGCTGGACAACCTCGCCAACCAGGTTCGTGATCTGGGGGGTTCCAATCGTTACGCGGTCATCGAGCGACATCTGTATCAGCGACAGGATCGGGCGTTCCTGAACGGTCTGGCGGCTGACCTGTTGCCAACCAGCGCCGTGGGGGCACTGGCGCTGAAGAAAAGCGCCTTGAAGGATGCGCACACCCAGCGCCAGTGGGGGCGGCAGGTCGGGCAGATCCAACACGTCGCCACACTTGAACATCGCATGCAGATCAACGAGCAAACCGATCGCCTGCTCGGTTCGTTCGACTTCGGCAGTTTCGCAGCGGTGCCTCAGGATTTCTTGCTCGGTGGTCGCGGCGAGGCCATTGGCGGGCGGTGTTACCCATTGGCGTTGCTGATGAGCGCGGCCCTTACCGAGGGCAGCCCAGCCCTCCAGCAATTACGCGAACGCTTTTTTCTGGCGGTGATCGAGCCAGGGAAGAACGATTCGATCGCTTTCAAGCACGCGGTGGAGGAACTGCGCGGTATCGCACTGAGTGACGTCGGTACGCCGCTGGGCCACGCCGACCTCACGCAAATCAGCGCCGCTCTGGAGAGTCGCAGCGGCCCCCGGATGTTGATGCTCAACTCGGACAACCATTCGATGCTCGCGGCTAAAACCGTGGCGGGAGGGGTGACCACTTATCACTTCTATGATCCCAACTTTGGCCTGTTCGGGTTCAGCGACGCCATCCAGTTCCAGCAAGCGCTCGAGCATTTTTTCGTGCGTCAGAAGATGGCCGGTTATTACGCAGCTTACGGTGACGAAACGCGGCCACAGTTCAATCTGGCAGAGCTGCACGCCGAGCGGATCTCATCCTGGCCATTGTCCGGCGCGATAACGGCGGGCACATTGTTGAGTAATGAACCGTTGCCGGAACAACCGGAAGGCAGCCTTCGCCAGCGTCTTAATAGCGCGCACGGCCGATCGCTGATCGAAAACGCCCACCTGGGCGCGAGCCTGCTCGGACTGGACAGCCATTGGTGGGGCCAGGAGATCGCCGCCGCCACAGCGGCCTTGCAAAAACTGCACGCCGGGGCGACGCCTTTGGTGCCGTTGTTCGAAACGCTGCAAGTGACGCCTGAAGGCTCATACCGACTGAGTCTCATCAATCCGTCAAATCCTGCGCAGGTGGTCGAGGTGCTCAGTGAGGATCACCGTCTGTTGCGCATCAAAACCTGGTTGTCCGGGCAGTTCTCAACCTTGGCGCGCAAACCGCAGCGGACCGCTCATGGGGTGGATCCCACCGAAGCCGGCAGTGTGCATACCCTCAACGCCGGCTTCACTCTTCAGGCCTTGATGAACACATTGCGCGGACGGGAAGGGGAGGCGCGCACACTGACCACGGCTGTGCGTCTGCATGGCTACGTCAACTATGCACAGTTGGTGCATGGCAACGTGGTGGATGTCGTGGGGCTGATTCGCCTGGTGCGCACGGCGCTGAATGAGCAAAAGGTCATTGCCCGCACCGTTGGGCCGGTGGTCAGTGAAGCGCTGGGTCACGCTGCCAATGAAGGTGTCGGCGCCGTGCTGGGGCTGGCCAACGTTGGTTTTGATGTCTACCAGTTGGCGACCGCCGAAGATGAGGTCGAGAAGGCACAGTTCGGCACCCAACTGGCCTTTGACTCAGCCAGCCTGGCCTTGACGGCGGGGGGGATCGGAGCGGCACTGGCCGGCGCCTCAACCGCTGCGGCGGTGCTCGGGGGCGCGGGGGTCATCCTCGGCGGTCTGGCGGTCGGGTTCGCTGCGCTCGCCCAGGGCTTTACCGGCATTGCACGTGATGCGGAGGCCGTCGGTAACTTCTTCGCGGACATGGAACATGCGTATCGCGGGATCGGCTTTCACTTCGACGCTCGCCTGGGCGCCTGGACTGTGCAGCCTGCGCTGCTGGTCAAAAGCATTGATCTGGCCAATGGCAAACTGCGCCTCGACAGTCCCAAACTCTACCCTTTGCGTGATCACATCGGCGTGACGGACTACGACCTCGACTACGACCGGGCGATTGATATCCGTCAGCAGTTAAAACTGCCGGGCGAGATCGTGTTTACCCCTCCAGCCAAACAGACCATCGTCTTGCCATGTACACCGCAGACTTGCTATGGCTATGAATACAAGGCCCTGCCATTTGGCAACCTGCGCGACGACCGCGGTTTCGATACGGCGCGACGTCTGGAAAAAAAGAACAAGAACGGCAATTGGCTGTTTCGTTTTTCGTTTTATTCCTTTCCTTGCGAATACATCCTGCATCGGTTGTATGCCGACTATCGCCAGACTGTTATCGAGGTGCAGCTGGATGCCGTCGAACGGGTCCTGGTGGCGCCGTCGCTGCCGAGTATCTGGGAGGGCAAGGTGTCCTACCGTATTTGCGGAGCCGGCGCTTCATGCACATTGGCGCTGAGCCGCGGTTATGACATCGAATTGCAAGCGCCGAGCGGCACCCGATGCAGCTGGGTGCTGGAGGCCGGATGGGCGCGTGTGACGGATATCCGCGTCGAACTCGGCGAGCTGTACATCGGCAATGTGCACCTGAAGCTGTCCGGCCGTGGTCGACATACGCTGCGCTTGCGTATAGCCGATCAGCAATTGTTCCAGGTTGATCAGGTCAGGCGTCAGCTGGCGATCATCGAACAGAGTGCGCCTGCCGGGCTGGATGAGCAGGCGTTGCTGACGCACTACAAGATGTTGGCCAACGAGCATCGTTTGCTGCTGCCCTACACGCCGATTCATCAGTGGCCAATCCCATTCGAGTCACCGCAACAACCCCGGTACGTCACAGGGTGGTATGACGCGCACGAAGAGCGCTTTCTCTATATTCGCAACGAAGGCGCCGGGGAAACCGATGAGGCGCAGCTGGCGCTGGTGGTCAACGGTTATGCGTACTTTTACGTGGCGGACAGCTACGACATCTGGCAGGTCGATACGCTCAGCGGACTGATCAAACATCGCTTCCGTGTATTGCTGGAGGGGGACAGTCTGCTCGACAAATTCCAGGTCGATGCCCACGGCGTGATTCATTTTGTGCAAACGGTCAGCGCTGCCCATGCCCCGCGTGAATTCGGTTACCTGATCCACGACGGACAGTTATTGCTCGGTTCGGTGACTTACGGTCAGCATCGCGAGTTGCAAGCCACCGTGTTTGCCAGCGATACGCTGGTCGATTGGCCCTCGGTGCTGGGCAATTACCTGATCGCCCGTTCCCATCCCGAAAAAGATGGTGTGACTACGGTGGAGTGGCAACCGGCGGCCTATGTTTCCGTGTGTTGGGCATTCGATCCGGGCAAGCGCGATATGGTCTGGATCCGCAGCGCCGATCGACTGCTGATTCATCCCCAGCCGCTGCCTCGTCATGCCCGCGGCTGGAAAGACTCGATCAAGCACCTCGGCGACTTGATGCTGATGCCGATGACGGACGCCGCCGATGTGTTCTTCATCTACAACCGCATCGACCAGACGCTTTGCCGGCAGGAGCGAACCGTGAGGCAGGGCCAGGCGCAATGGTCGAAACGCTGGATCGAGCCGGCAGGACTGACGCAGGTGGTGGCTGTTGACGGGGGGTATCTGCTACTCGATGACGAGGGGCGTTTCTTCAATCTGACCGCGCAAGGCGATGTGCTGCTGGCTGGCCTCGATGAGCGATGGCTGCAGGATCGAGCGCAATGGTGGCTGGCGCTGGAATCAATCGCCAAACGTTATGCGGCGAACGGTTTTGCGATTGTCGGTTTACGCAACGTCGCCGGTGACGGCAACCTGTCGGCCTGGTTTGTGAACAACCGCTTGCTGCTGTGCGATATGGGGCGCGACAAGGAAGTACGTTTGCTCGGCGTCACACCCGATAACCAGGCGTGCTGGGTGTTTGACCTCTCGAGCGGAGCGATCTGGAGCCAGCCACTCATGGATCCGCAGAATCTTGAGCGGGCTTTTGGCGCAGGTGCGCAGTTGTTGCACGCCGACGCTCTGCCTGCACCTGTGCCGGAATGGGCTGACTGGCGATTTGCCGAGGTGCGCGTCGACGGCTCGGGGTTAGCGGGCACTACGGTGGAAGGCGTATTGCTGAACCTTCGCTATCAGGAGTCTGAAGTCATCAGTGGGGTCAATCGACATTGGGTCACTGCGCAGGGCGGTCCGCTGCTCGAACGCCTGCAAACCTTGTTGAACGACGTCGATCACGAAGATTTCGTTTTCGTCGAGTCTGGTCCGGACAGTCTGCAATGGTATGACGTGCAGGGTGCCAGGCTGGTGCGCGTTGTCGGCAAAGCGCTGCCTTTGGATGTTGTTCTGCTCGGTACACAGCATCAATCATCCCGCGAGGGGGCAACCACGGTATTGCTCCACGAGCCTGCCGCGGGCACGGTGCAGACCTATCCGGGCATGCACGGCCTTGGGCGATTCAACTACTTCCAGCGCAACGCTCAGGTGGTGACCATTGAGGCGCAGGACCGTGTGGATGATCTGTTGCCGCTGATTCCCGATGACGTCTCTTTGATGGTTCTGCGGCTGGGGCAGGGGCATGTGACCTGCAGGCTATCGCGGGCCGCCTGGCGCAGGCTTGATTCGCTGATCATTGATTGCCGGCACGCGTCGGGTGAAGTGCCAGCGGTGCCTGGCAAGTTGATCTGGGAGTTCGATGCGCCGGAAAAGCTGCTCTTCGAAATCGTCCGGGAACATCTGCTGATCATTGATCCGGACAGTGAGCATTGCCTGATCTTGCGTGATGTCTGTTCTGCTGACGAGGCGTTGCGCGGCGAGGTTTTCCTCGCGTTCAATCACCAGCAATCCCATGCGGTATCGACGTGGGTGCAACGTTTGCAGGCTGGTGAAGGGCGTTCGAAAAGCATGACGCTGCAGGATCTGACGGCGGTACCGGCGATCGCCGCGTAAGGTCGTCCGACAGCAAAACGCCGCGAACCCTGTCGTTCGCGGCGTTTTGTTGTGCACCCGTTATCCGCGATCCCGGCCGTCAGGGCACCAGATAACCCTTTATACCGGTGAAGATAATCTGTGCCGCCAAGGCACAGACAAACAAGCCCATCAGCCGACTGACAATCTGCAAACCCTGATCGCCGAGGATCCGCTCGATGCGGTTCGACAGGTAGAGCACCACGCCCACGGTGAAGCTGGCCAGTGCGATGCTCATGATCGCGGTGAGTTTGTCGTCCCAGTGTGGCTGGCTGACGCCCATGACCAGCAAAGCACCGATGGTGCCGGGACCGACCGTCAACGGAATGGTCAGCGGCACGATGGTCACGTCCTGCTGCACGTTATCGGCCTGCACCGCCGGTTTTCCCTGTGCCATGCCCAGTGCCGAAATGAACAGCACACTGCCGGCACCTATGCGAAAAGCATCCACGGTGATGCCGAACACATCGAAAATCACCCGCCCGAACAGATACAGCAACACGCTGGAGACCAGCGTCGCCAACGCCACCTTCCAGGCCAGGCGCCGTTGTTCCTTGCGCGAATAACCACGGGTCAGGCTGATGAA
>OFQU01000098.1_pt1 | contig 17895 bp, 19 predicted proteins | sample 1542981 | NCBI WGS metagenome assembly OFQU01 (sample SAMN07774233, study PRJEB24372) | wastewater metagenome | isolation source: Exp Tend CN 90WW | collected 2016-02
ATGGTCTGGTTATCATCGTCGAAGTTTAGTTGAAACCAAGATGCATTGCATCAAACTATTAGGTGATAAATTAACAGCAAGGAGTTTTTCTAGTCAGGTGAATGAGATTCATGCACGCATAGCCGTATTGAACAAATTTACAGAATTAGGTCGTCCTCATACCCAAGTTGTCACTTGAATTCTGTTCAAATGAGCAGAGTGTTATCTTTTAAATCTTTGTGCAACAAAGCCCCTGAGAACTGTACTCAAAATTAATGATTATTTTATCTTTGGAAATAAGCATAAACAGTAAAAAACCTGCATATGCAGGTTTTTTTTAAACAGTAGAAAAGTCTTAAATTTGACTCTGTATATAATTTTCTACACCGACGGTTTCAACCAAATCGAGTTGTGTAGTTGTCCAATCTAACCACTCTTCTTCTTTTTCTAAAATCTCTTGAACAAGATCTCGAGTAACGTAGTCCAGTTGTTCTTCGGCAAGCTTAACAGCGGCTTGAATGGATTCAATGTTCTCTTTAACTTTACGGACATCACAGTTTAGAACTTCAACAGTATGTTGGCCGATATAGAGTTTACCCAAGTGTTGTAAGTTTGGTAGACCTTCTAAAAAAAGAATGCGCTCAATAATTTTGTCAGCATGCTTCATTTGACGGATTGACTCTTTATATTCAGCTGAACCGAGTTGCTCAATTCCCCAATCATTAAACATACGAGAGTGCAGGAAATTTTGGTTAATGGCAGTTAAATGATGATAAAGCACCTGATTTAACTGATTAATTACATCACGATTGCCTTTCATGAGAAAGCTCCATTCAAACTGCGGCTTAAAAATAATATCAATAACTTATGAGAAATATCTTAAACAACAAAGTGGATTTTGGCGAGTAATTTATAGAACAGCAAATGAAAATCGCAATCAAAAGCATACGAGGTGGAAATTGGATTTTTAGGCATTTAAAAAGAAAACCCGCTTAGAGTCATAAGCGGGGGAGGAGCTACTCATAAAGAGTACGTTTATAATTATGGTTATTCTAAAAACGAATAAAATATCTAGGCAGCAATAGCTAAGCGTGAGGCAATCGCAGAGACTTCTGCGCTGATGATTGAGCGTGCTTCTGGTGCACAGCGACCACAGCATGTCCCGAGATCCAGCATCTCGCGAACTTCGCGATAACTGCCCGCACCATTTTCAACAGCGTCTTTAATATCTTGATCTGTAATACCACGGCATAAGCACACGTACATTTCAGCAAGCCACATGAATGAAATAAGATAAGTGATATTATTGATAATTGTTATCGTTTGTCAATAAAAATCATTTGAAATCTCATTTGTCTTTATTGGAATTTTGGATAAAAAAAAGCCACTCAATCGGTGGCTTTTTCTTAAAAAAATATAACTTATTGATTAATAATCACAATGCCATCCATCTCAACCAATGCATTTTTAGGTAGGCTAGCCACACCGAGTGCAGCGCGTGCAGGGTAAGGTTGTGCGAAATACTCGCCCATAATTTGATTGACCAACTGGAAGTTTGAAAGATCGGTTAAGAAAATATTCAACTTCGCGATATCAGCCAGTGTTCCACCAGCAGCTTCACAGACAGCTTTTAAATTATCAAACACACGACGAATTTGTGCTTCAATGCCTTCAACCAACTCCATACTGTATGGGTCTAAACCGATCTGACCAGAAAGGTAAAGTGTATTGCCGACTAAGATTGCTTGCGAATAAGTGCCGATCGCAGCAGGGGCATTTTCAGTATGAATTACTTGGCGGGACATCGTGTTCTCCTATTATATTCACCATCAATCATAGCCTAGATTGGCATTAAAATGTGTGGATTTAAACAATTAACTCGCAATCGATGTTTCCGCAATACTAACAGGTTGAGCCAATCGACTGATACGTGGGAAGCCAAAATGCATACGTAGATCACGAATGATTTTTGCAATTTGCTTACGGTTGTGCACCACAACATTGACATAAGTCTTATCATCTTGATTACACACCATTTCGACCCCGATTTTTTCTTTACGGCATTGATAAATTAGGTCAGAAATTTGTTCGTCATCCATGGCCATGTTAATCAATAAATATGCAGTAAAACTAATTTCTTCTTCATTCTCGTTAGTCCACTGCAACGGCATGATATTTTCAGGGTGCAGATGTTGTTCATGTAGGAGGTTATGACAACGTGCACGATGCACAATAAGACCGCGGCGTGATAAATGTCCTTGAATTGGGTCACCCAACACAGGGTTACAGCAATGTGCGTATTTAACATCGACACCCTCAGTACCTTGAATGAGTCTGTCAGATTCCTGTGCACTTTGGTCATGCGCAAACAAATGATTCGCAACCAATTGCGGCAGTAAATCGCCCACGGCAATTTGTTCAAAGAGTTGGTCTTTACTTTCAATATGTCGCCATTGTAAAAGTTCTAACCAATCTGATTCGGTTAAATCTTTAATGGATACATTGAATAGCTTTAAAGCGCGATTTAAAGCTTGTTGTCCAACAAGGCGTTGTTCTTCGATGTCTTGCTCACGCAGTATATTTTGTAAGGCACGACGGGCTTTTTGCGTGTTGACAAAGCTGAGCCAATCTGGGTTTGGGGTGGCCAAGACATCAGTAATAATTTCAATCACCTGACCACTGTGCAATGGCGTAGAAAGTGGTTTAGTTTCCCCATTGATTTTCGCACCTACCGCATGGTTACCTAAAAATAAGCTAGCAGAGTAGGCAAAATCGACTACCGTTGCACCTTGTGGTAACTCGTGTAGATGACCTTGTGGGGTATACACCCAAATTTTCTCTTGGTGTAAATAATCGAGCAGTTCGCTAAAAGTGGTTTTAGCACAGGCTCCATCGATCAAGACATTCAAGTTCTGCATCGAGGCTTGAATCGCAGAGCGGCAAGCTTGCGGAGCACTATCGCCTAGGACTACACCAAAACGCGCAGCTTTGCGCATCAGTTCGGTTTGAATGGTGACTGATAAGGTTGTGTTTTCACCTTTTAAACGTAGTAGTAGCGATTGGTTACCACCTGGGAGTGGTTTACGAATATGGTCTGCAAAGTGTAAAACTTGAAAACTCTCTCGCAACACATCGGCTAAGCGGTCACAGTCAGCAATGCTATTTAGAATAATTTCAAAGGCGTGACTATGCGTGAGTTCATGTAGATCAATGTCATTTTTGACAAAGTGACGTAACAGTTCGATATTGTTATTTTTCTTTTTAATTCGACCTGAGATTTGATGGGTTTTTAACAGCTCAGTGAGATTATTTTCCCATTTGCTTTGATATTCACAGCGTTTGGGTTTGGTTTGTAATAAAGCCTCTTGGACATTGTTATACATGTCGAGATCGAGGTTTTGATAACACAAATGTTCGAGGTTATCGCCCATCTCATTCATACCAACAATACGTGCCATCGGGACAAAAATATCAAAGGTTTCTTGGGCAATACGCGCACGTTTGTCGGGACGTAGTGCATCCAAGGTGGTCATGTTGTGATAGCGGTCAGCCAGTTTAATAATAATGACACGTGGGTCTTGTAGTGTGGCTTGCAGAATTTTTCGGAAAGAAGCGGCTTTATTATATTCTTTATCGCTAGATTGGCTAAGTTTGGTGACGCCATCGACCAGTTCGGAAACGGTTTTGCCGAATTTTTCTGCAATGTCTTCTTTGCTAAAGTCTGTGTCTTCAATCACATCATGTAAAAGTGCCGCCATCAAAGTTTCGGCATCTAAACGCATATGCGCTAAAATACAGCTGACCGCAATGGGGTGTAAAATATAGGGTTCGCCACTTTTACGGGTAATACCATCATGGGCAATGTCCGCATAATCACAGGCCGCAAGCACACGCTCGACGTCGCTTTCAGTTAAGTAAGCATCGATAATAGTTTTGAGCTGTTGTTTAGCTTGGCTGACCATTGGGCCTGGCATAAAACACCTTTAAGACGTAGCAATGACAAGAAAATTTTACTGATCCTCTAATGAAAAACATATTGCATGAGTTGTCAATTTATTCATTGAGAGAAAAGCAAAAAAGATACACCTAAACCACGATGAATCCTATCTTCTAGTTATAACGTGTATTGCACAAATATAAAAGTTATCCAATAAAAAAGCCTAGTTAAAAACTAGGCTTTTAAGCGATAAATTTTTCTTATTGGAAAGAAAAACCATCTAAATTCAAATTGTTTGCAGAAAGTGCAAGATCAAGACTCGAAGTTTGGTAGTCTTGTTCACGTTGTTTCAAAATATCTTTAGAAACATGACCGATTGCGATTTCACGTAATGCAACTACAGTCGGTTTGTCATTGTCCCACTCAACAGTAGGTTCAATGCCTTGACGTGCCAATTGACGCGCGCGTTTGCTTGCCACTAGTACAAGCTCAAAGCGGTTGTCTACATGGTCTAAACAATCTTCAACGGTTACGCGTGCCATAAGAGTTCTCGTTACAAAGGCTAAAATTAAATAGACTGTGCAGTATAAGGTGCTTTGTCTGTAGACTCAAGTTTTAATCACTTTTCAACTGGGGTGATCAGCTCAGAAATCATTTTCTGATGACGGCTCGCTTGCTGTGTAATGACTAAACGATTGGCAATAATCACAGACTCAAGATCGTGCAAAGCTTTGTTAAAATCATCATTAATAATCACATAGTCGAAGTTAACATATTGTTGCATGTCTTCAACTGCACAGCCTAAACGACGCTCAATCACATCAACCGAGTCTGTGCCACGGTTAGACAGACGTTGACGCAGATCAAACTGGCTTGGTGGTAAAATGAAAATTTGTTTAGAGTCAGGAAAAAGCTTACGAACTTGCTGCGCGCCTTGCCAGTCAATTTCTAATAGAACATCATGACCTTTCGCCAATTGTTCTTTTACTGTAGCTTGAGCTGTACCGTAGTAATTACCAAAGACTTCGGCGTATTCAATAAAACCACCTTGTTCAACCAAGGCCAAAAATGAGTCTTTTTCGGTAAAATGGTAATGTACACCATCAAGTTCGCCGGGACGTTGCCCACGTGTAGTATGAGAAACAGAAACGTGAAGATTCGTTACACGGTCAAGGAGGGCTTTTACGAGGGATGTTTTGCCTGTTCCTGAAGCTGCAGAAACGACAAACAAGAGACCCGACATGATATTTTTCCTGATATGATAAAATATCTTCTCTATTTTAGAGCAGACAAGGTTTAAACGAAATAGCAAGGCGTCACTTTGTTTGCATTTATTTTATTAGTTTCCGCTGATTGAAAAGTGGTATCGAGGAACATATGGAAATTGTATTGGCCAATCCACGTGGTTTTTGTGCAGGTGTTGACCGTGCGATTGCCATCGTAAATCGTGCGCTTGAGTGTTTTAATCCGCCCATTTATGTACGACATGAAGTGGTGCACAATAAATTTGTCGTGGACGATTTACGTCAACGAGGTGCAATTTTTGTCGATGAATTGGATGAAGTACCCGATGACAATATTGTAATTTTTAGTGCACATGGGGTCTCTAAAGCGGTACAGATCGAAGCCGAACGTCGTGGTTTAAAAGTTTTTGATGCAACCTGTCCATTGGTGACCAAGGTTCATATTGAAGTTACTAAATATGCTCGTGAGGGGGTTGAGGCGATCTTAATTGGTCACGAAGGCCACCCTGAAGTTGAAGGTACCATGGGGCAATATGACCTGAAAAATGGTGGTGCGATTTATTTGGTTGAAGATGAGCAAGACGTGGCCGAGCTTCAAGTCCATCATCCTGAGCGTGTGGCTTTTGTTACTCAAACAACTTTGTCGATCGACGATACTGCAAAAGTGATTGATGCGTTACGGGCAAAATTTCCTGAGATTCAAGGGCCGCGTAAAGATGACATTTGTTATGCGACTCAAAACCGTCAAGATGCGGTGCGTGATTTAGCAACCCAATGTGATGTAGTGTTGGTGGTCGGTTCACCAAACTCATCAAATTCGAATCGTTTACGAGAATTGGCCGAACGAATGGGTAAAGCCGCTTATTTGGTTGATAATGCAGATGAACTTCAACAAGTGTGGTTTGAAAATATCGCCAAGGTTGGCGTCACAGCGGGTGCATCTGCACCTGAAATTTTAATTAAGCAAGTAATTCAACGATTACAAGAGTGGGGTGCAACACCACCACAAGAACTTGCCGGAACGGAAGAAAATATTACCTTTAGTTTGCCAAAAGAGTTACGTATTGCGGTAACTCAAGCCTAAAAGGTGGATTGGTTAACATTCTAATTTTATTGAAAATTGACAGATGATTGTAAATTGGCAATCATCTGTTTTTTTATGCCTTTTATCCTGTATTGTGCTGATTGTGTAAAGAATTAGAATATGATTTTAAATAGGGTAAAGTTTTGTTGCCTTGGGGAGGGAGTATGCAAAATAAACATAAAGGGTTCACCTTAATTGAACTGATGGTGACGATTGCTGTTATGGCCATTATCGCGATGATGGCTGCTCCTTCTTTTGGGACATTGATTTCAGGTTTCGAACTAAAAAGAGAAATCAAAGAAACTGAATTTGCAATAAAAGAAAGCCGAGCGATTTCTAAGGCAGAGAATAAAAAAATTGCCCTAACTTTTTCTGGAAATTCGGTCAAGGCTGGTTTTGATAAAATAAAAAGAGAAAGTTCAAAGATTAAAGTTATGTCTAAAGCTAATATTTTATATTTTGAACCGAATGGTTTAGTTTCATCGAATTTAGACGTATATCCAATTTGCATTGAATTTCAGCATCAAAAAAGTTTAGAAATCAAATCTATAACTATTAATGCATTGGGTGTTTTAAATACAGCCAGCCATCAATGTTCTTGAATTTTAAGGATAGCTTATGAAATATCAAAATGGTGTCGGCTTAATGGAAGTTATTATAGCGATGCTTTTATTGGCAATTGCTGTTTTAGGTTTTGCATTATTGCAGTACCGTTCGCTTGAATTAGGTGGTGAAGCTTTAAAAAAGGTTGAAGCTATGACATTGGCCCGTAATTTGGGTGAAAGGATGTATGTAAATAAAACTGCATATGTTTCTGTGTACGGAAAAGGAGTAGCTGAAAAAGGTAGTGTTTCAAGTTGTAGGTATAATGGCGCACAAATGACTTATTGTTCCACTACTGCGTTTGCAAAAAAGGACTTGGCTGACATTGTAACGTTAGCTGAAGAAAAGAGTATGACAGTGAATATACTTCCATGTCCAAATACTAAAAATAATCGTAATTGCATTTATGTTGCATGGGATGAAACTAGGGCAACACAAGATGATGGAAATGATGCAGTTGCTTGTACAAACAAATCAACATTTAGTTATAAGCCAGATGCGCATTGCATTGTAATGGAAGCTTATTGATATGAAAAATAAGTCTTTAGGTTTTACATTGGTTGAATTGATGATTTCATTGGTTCTTGGATTAATTATTATTGCTGCTGCTGTGCAATTATTAATTAGTGGACAAAGAAGTCTATTATTTCAATCAGCTGTTGCTGATGTACAAGATAATGCCAATATTGGTATAAATTATATTGTTGCAGATTTGCATCATACCAATTTAAATCTACCGAATCGAAAAATGTTGAATAATAATGTATCTGGTTTGGTTGTCAAGCCTAAAAATTATATTGAAGATGCATCAAAAGTAATGACTGGTGCGGTATATACAGAAGATTCAACAGGTCCGAGTTTTGTTAAGAAAGATGGTAAGGTTGCGGGCAGTGATGTTTTAGTTATTCAATATCGTCCAGTTGTGGCCAAGGGGTATGATTGTGAAGGAAATAGGATTAATTCGATAAATGAAGTTGTTGTTCAGCGTTATTTTTTAAGAAAAGATCTAAATGGCCGGAATGATGACTTGGCATTAGCTTGTGATGCAGGAAAGTATCAAACTGGAACTGGAACTAAAATAACGGGCTTAAATGGTTCAGGGCAGATTATTATGCCTCGAGTTGATCAATTTAAAATTTTAATAGGTGTATTAAATGGTACATCTATGGCTTATATGACGCCAAAGCAGTTTGCAGAAAATACAGTTGGTGCTCGAGCCGTATCTATTCAAATAGGTGCACTTGTTCGCTCTGTTGATAATTCAGGTTCAAATACGCAAGAAAAAATTGATTTTAATTTATTTAATGAGTCATATAGTTTAGATCGTCCGAAAAGTATGACTGGTAAATTCATGAGAGTGCCTGTTGAACAAACGATTGCTTTTCGGAATGCATTAGGAGATGACTCGTGAGGAATTATAGTCGCCAAAGAGGATCTGCATTAATTACTATTTTAATTATTGTTATGGTAATGGTTATTATAGGCGCGATTTCAGTTAAATCAGGTTTGTTGAGTTTGAAAATAGCAACGAATAGCCAAGCAGTACACATCATGAATCAAAATACAGATGCTGCATATTTAAAAATTGAAGATGCTTCAAAAATCACAGACTATTTACTTGGTACAGGATTGTTTGGATATCCAAAAATGGATTCAAATCGTGGTAAAGAATTAGTTATTTGTTATAGAGGTTCAGATGTTAATTTTTATAATTTAAGTAAGGCAAGCTTGGTTTATTTGGAAGATGGATCAATAAAAACTAGAGATATTGGCGGTTCACAGTCATCAGGTTTTTGTCAGGTTGATGGTAGCATAAAAAATTTTTCAAGTGGGCGTACAGCGGCAATGACGCAAATATCAATTCGAGTTGGCGGTCTAAGTGCAACTGAAAATCCATTTGATTTTTTACAAGAAGGCACAGACTCAGAATCAGGAAAGTTGAAAGATCCTGTGCGTTTGGTTGCAACTGTAACAACCGTTATGCCTGTTTTAAGTTCAGCAAAAGATAGTGAAATTAATGCGTGCATGAAAAAAATGAGTTATCTAGATAATACGGAACTTTCAAATGATCTTACTATCTCTGGGTGTTTAGAAAGTATTTCTGTTCCTTATAAAACACAAGTCTCTGAATATAGCCAAGGGCAATTTTTAAGTAAAAACCCTGCCGCCGCTGCAACACCATAATGTCGAGGTCTAATATGAAAAATAGCAAAAAGATGAATAAAACTTGGATGCAATTTAAAGTATCGACTTTAGCGGCATCTATTACAGCGCTAATTCTTAGCGGTATTCCTTACCAAGTGTCTGCTAGCGATATTGATATCTATCAGCCAGGTGGGACAGGAGCAACTCGTATTTATTTGATGTTGGATACTTCAGGTAGTATGGATGATTCAGATTCTTTTAATGTTGATTACGGTTATCCATATCAAGTAATAGAAAAGCAGTGTGGTTTTTTGGGGTGTTGGAATGTAACTGTTGACAAAAATTTGTGTGAAAGGAGTACGTTGTCATCAAACTTAAGTATTGCAACTGTAGATAAAGATGGTAAATCTAAGTCATATGTTTATACAAAATTAACCGATAATTACTGTGTTATTGATCTAGGATCTACTGTAATAAAAAATACTAGTACCGATCAATCTTATAAGGCAAAAATACCTAGTGTATGTGATCGTATTGCTACGACAAATAAATATAATTGCTACAGCCGGATGGTGAATCTTCGAAAAGGGCTTATTTCTGTTGTTGCTGATGCAACAATTGATGAAAATATTTATTTTGCTTTAGGCCAGTATCCAGTAAATCTAGGAACGGGCAATTCTCCTAAATATTCTGGGCAGACTATCTTTGATTTTAAAGAAATGAATGCTTCAAATAAAGAGACATTAATAGAAAAAATCCAAAGCCTTACTGCTAATAATGGTACACCTATTGCTCCAGCCTATAGTGCTGCTGCTGATAAACTTTTTACAAGTGCAGCCAATCCGACGGGTGCTACTTCGTTGGAGTGTACAGGGAATGGTGTTTATTTTTTAACGGATGGAGAACCAACTTTTACAGGATTTAATACTAACTCAAAAGGATACGGAAATAGTTCAATTGATTATTCAACTATTTTGTCTAACCGAAACATTACAAGTATTACTACAAACACATTAGCAGCAGATGATTATTGGAAACATATTGGTAATTTTGCTCAAAGCATTCGAAGTAGCAAATATAAAGTTAAAACAGCGACTGTCGGTTTTGGCGGTGGTTATTATTTGAATGCAACAAAAAAAGCAGAAGCAAATATTAGCATTGGTGATAAAAAATATTTTGATTGTAGTAAATTAGATACAACCGGAACAGATGCTGCAGATCATTTAAGTTTGTGTAAATGGGGTGCAAAAACAATTCCAAATAGAACTGATATGGGCGGATTTGGAGAGGGGGGGTTTTATACCGCTCAATCTTCTGTAGATTTAGTAAGTAGTATTAAATCATTTATTACCGATACTACAGTTCCAATTGAAGGCACAACCATGGGAAGTAGTACCATTCCTGTAGATGCTTTAAATACTTCAGAACTACAACCTTACGCTTATTTCCCAATGTTTAAGCCCTTAATTGGTACGGAAGATCAGTTGTGGGCGGGGAACTTAAAGAAATTTAATGTATCAAATGGCTCTTTATTTGATGTGAAAAATATTCCTGTTTTTAAAAATGCATCCGATTTTAATGCTAAATTGCAGGATTACTGGTATACAGCCGAAGGGAAAAACTCTGATGAGTTTCTAACATTTGGCGGTAATTTGAGTCAGTTGCAAGCTAAAATGAAGGTGTTGAGTGAAAGTAATGCTGCAAAAATAAAACGTAATTTATTGATAAATGATAATGGAGTTTTGAAGCCTGCTGTGACTGTTTTAGCAGGGAATAGCTTAGCGGATAGAGAGTATCTTTATGGGTTATTGGGTTATTCAACCTTAACTACGCAAAATTTAACTGATTTGAAAAGTAAATCTTATTCAGAGCAATTGAAGTACTTGAGTGCCTTAGGTGCACCTAAGGCAGATTATCAGCTTGGGGCAATTATTCATTCTTCTCCGCTTTTATTAACTCAAAAAGGGGTAGTTGAGTATGGCGCCGATGGGTTTACGTCGAAAGACCGGGAAGATTATATTCTTTTTGGCACAACACAAGGTGTATTGCATGTCCTGAAGGCTGGTCAGCAAAATAAACAGTCTCTTAACAATGGCGTTAGTATAGATGCAACAGGTGGTGAAGAGGTTTTCTCATTTGTACCAAAAGAAATGCTCGCCAAGCAAAAAACAGGATTTATTGAATCTTTAGCGCAAAAACGGTCTCAAACCGTAGCAGATGGCGGTGGATTTTTTTACGGAGTAGATGGACCTTGGGTTGCACATACGGAATATGAAGCATCTATCTACCAAACTCCAAAATTGGATGCCAATGGAAATAAGATTCTTGATGACCAGAATATGGAAATTCAGGTACAGAGGGAAGGTCTTGCTGTAAAACCAGATTCAGAGTTTAGTCATCAATATGTTTATGGTGGTTTGCGCATGGGTGGGCGAAGTTATTATGCTCTGAATTTATCAAATATCAGTAATCCTCAAATGTTATTCCATATTAATCCAGCAGACTTTACTTCTGGTCCATTATCTTATATGGGACAAAGCTGGTCTAAACCAACTGTGACGTATATTAACTGGAATGGTAAGAAAAAATTAGCCATGATTGTTGGTGGTGGTTATGATGAAAAATATGAAATATCTACTTATAAAAAATCTGACACAGATAGTGTAAAAGGCAATGGTGTTTATATTTTTGACGCCAAAAATGGTGATTTACTTTGGTGGGGAAGTAGCTTAGCTACAGAGGCTAATGCTGAAATTGATACAAGTACTTCACGAGTTAAAACACCAGCTTCTAGTAATATTGCAACAATGACAAATAGTATTCCATCGCGAATTAAAGTAGTGGATCGCAATGGTGATGGGGTCACTGATCATTTGTATGTGGGTGATTTAGGGGGCCAAGTGTTCCGTATTGATCTGAGTTCAGAGCATCATATTGATACTGATACTAAGAAGGCGAAGAAATTTACCATCAACGCTTTTAAGTTTGCGGATTTGAACACTGTTGGTAAAAATCCGCTACGGTTTTATGAAGCTCCAACTTTTACGATTCATAGAAATGCAGGCAAGAATTATGCAGTCATTACACTGGCTTCGGGTGACAGAAGTAGTCCTTTGGTGACAAATGATGCAAATGGCCAAGATTTAATTGTGGGATTGTTTGATGAAAGTGTGACACAGTCTGTACCAAGTGTGGGAACATTAGCCTTAACGAATTTACAGCAAATTTATTCATCTAGTGCAACAGCAGTGAAAGATGCAAAAGGCTGGTTATATAAATTACCGATTGCTGTAAGTACAACCACTAAATATCAAAGTCGAGGATTGGCTGAAGGTATAGCTTTAGATAATGACCTTTATTATTCAATCTTTGATCCTCGAAAAAGTACTACCAGTACAAGTTCTTCTACAAGTTGCACTGGTGGTATTATTGGCGAAAGTACAGCATATAAATTATGTTTGCCAAATGGAGTGTGTAATGGGGCGACGGATATTATAAAAGTTGGAGGCTTAGGCTCAGGAATTATTGCGCTTAATATTGGTCCTGGATCTGATCCAAATAGTCGAACATTAGTTTTAAACAATAAATCTCTTTCAGTTGTTCCTGATGAGTATACAACCAAGAATAAATTATTACCGCGTCGTTGGTTTGAATATTCACCTTATAAGGTTGATAGTGAAAAATAATGAAAAATAAAGGATTTACACTTATTGAGCTAATGGTTGTTGTTATTATTATGGCGATAATAACAGCCATTTTAGTACCAAATTATCAAAATTATAAGCGGAAAAATGATGAAAATATTGCGATTCAGGCTTTAGCTAAAATAGCTCTAGATTTGGAGAGAGAAAAAGCACGTAATTTTAGCTATAATGGATTTTCTTTGAATACAGCCGATAGGACTTTGCCACAAGGCAAAGTCGGTGATGCTATTAAATATGAAGTTTCATTAAACAGGACTCTTCAGACATGGACATTGATGGCTTGTGTAAATGATAAATTGTTAGATGCTTCGAAATATACTAACTTTGCGCAGACTCATGATGGGAGGAAATGCGAATGGAAAGGTACTTGTGTATTGCCAGATGCATGTAAATAAAAGGAAATTTTATGAGAGGCCGCGGTTTTACATTAATGGAGTTGATGATTGCATTGGCGATTATTAGTGCTTTAGTGGCAATTATTTATCCAAGCTATAGTCAATATACCTTAAAAGCAAAAAGGGTGGAAGCACAATCAACTATGCAAGAGCTTTCACAAAAATTAGCAACCTATAAAATTTCTAATGGGAATTTTAGAAATGTAGATTTAGCAACATTATATGGCGATGTAATACCTAAAAGCGTAAAGGATAACTATACATTTACACTTACAGATATGATGGATGTTGCTTTATATAAGCCTAGCGCTAAAATAAGTACATGGAAGTTAACAGCAGTACCTGTTAATAGTGGTGCAGGGACATTGACCTTAGATTCCCAGGGAAATAAATGTTGGTATAAAGAAACCGGTGTATGCATTTCTTGGGATGGCAAATAAAATCCAAATTCAAAACTGTGGATAAACAAATTTTAATCTTTCTTTCGCAGCAAAGATAACGTAAAATATTGCCCTCTATGAAAGGGGTTTGAAATGTTCCGGTGGTCGGGGCAGGGATAATCCGTAAAAACTATAAGGTTGTATCATGGTAGTTATTCGTCTTGCACGCGGTGGTGCTAAAAAACGTCCGTTCTATCAAGTTATTGTAACTGATAGCCGTAATGCACGTGACGGTCGTTTCATCGAACGTATTGGTTTCTTCAACCCAACAGCTCAAGGTAAAGCAGAAAAACTTCGTTTAGATGCTGACCGTTTTGCACACTGGGTTGCTCAAGGTGCTCAACCATCTGAACGTGTTGCTTCTTTAGCTGCTCAAGCTAAGAAAGCTGCAGCTACTGCATAATTTTTGCTAATTAAGTAGTAGGTAGCCCATGACACCAACACAGAATGTTCCCGAAGATCGTATTCAGATTGGACAGTTACGTTCAGCATATGGATTAAATGGGTGGCTCTGGATCTATTCCAATACAGAACCAATGAGCAACATCTTTGACTATCTCCCTTGGTACATTGAAACCAAAGCAGGTTGGCAAACAATAGATGTAAAACGTTGGAAACCGCATGGCAAAGGCTTAGTTGTTTCGCTCAAAGGCGTCATTGATCGCACTGCAGCAGATAACCTAGTTGGCGCAAATGTCTGGATTTCAAAAGCGCAACTTCCTAAAGCAGGAATGGATGAGTTTTACTGGTCAGATTTGAAAGGCTTAACAGTGTTAGGTTTGGATGATGAAGAACAAGAAGTAAATCTCGGAAAAATCCATGAAATGTTTGAGACAGGTGCCAATGATGTGATGGTGGTTCACGCAACACCAGACAGCGTTGATGCTGAAGAGCGTATGATTCCATGGCATAAAGATGTGGTACAACGCGTTGATCTCGAAGCTGGTCGTATCTACGTTAATTGGGGCGTAGATTACTAATTATTTTTGGAAATACGGGGGTCTGCGATGTTTTTTGCAGTCATTACGCTTTTTCCTGAAATGTTTGAAGCGATTACAGCCTACGGTATTAGCGGGCGTGCAGCAAAAAGTGATTTAGTACAAGTGACTTGTATTAATCCTCGTGATTATGCTGAGGGCAACTACAAACGAGTGGATGAACGTCCATTTGGTGGTGGTCCAGGTATGGTGATGATGGCTGAGCCTTTGGCAAAAGCAATTCAACATGCCAAAGAGCTTGCCATGCAAGCAGGTGCAGTTCATGTTCCTGTGGTGTATATGTCACCGCAAGGAAAAACCTTAAATGAGCCTGCAGTACAACAGTTTGTCGACTATGATGGATTGATTGTATTGTGTGGTCGTTATGAAGGGGTCGATGAACGTTTGATCCAAAAATATGTTGATCAGGAATGGTCCATAGGGGATTATGTTTTATCGGGTGGCGAGCTTCCTGCGATGGTTTTATTAGACAGTATTATTCGGAGACTCCCGGGTGCAATGTCTGATGAACAGTCTCATGTGCAAGACTCATTTGTGGATGGTCTTTTGGACTGCCCACAATATACCAAGCCAGACCATTTTGAAGGTTTGGATGTGCCTGAAGTCTTAAAGTCGGGACATCATGCCAATATTGAGAAATGGCGGTTTTTGCAGCGTTATCAACGAACACAACAACGCCGACCTGAGTTGGTGGAAAATGTGGAGTTGACGAAGCAGCAAAAGAAATGGCTAACAGATTTGAATACTTAATTCAGAGTATTCTTTTAATAGGCTCTTTGTGCATTGAAGTGGTCAAGCATAAAGAGAAAGATAATCGGGTCTATGCGATTTAGCCTCTATACCCAGCGGATATCAGACCTCTTCTGACCCGCACATATTGGAGATACCCATGAGCGGTAAGCATCCTTTAGTACAAGCTGTTGAAAATGCACAGCTTAAACAAGACATCCCAGCTTTTGCACCAGGCGATACAGTTATCGTTCAGGTTAAAGTAAAAGAGGGTGACCGTGAGCGTCTTCAGGCATTTGAAGGTGTTGTAATCGCGAAGAAAAACCGTGGCTTGAACTCTGCGTTCACAGTACGTAAAATTTCTAGCGGTGTTGGTGTTGAGCGTGTTTTCCAAACTCACTCTCCAATCGTTGCTAAAATCGAAGTGAAACGTCGTGGTGACGTTCGTCGTGCTAAACTTTACTACCTACGTGAATTGTCTGGTAAAGCTGCACGTATTCGTGAAAAGTTACCAGCTCGTAAAGTTAAAGCTTAATTTTAAGTTTTATACGAGTAAAAAAATGCGCCCAATGGCGCATTTTTTATGCCTAAATTTTAGAGTCCTTGAAGCTTCAAACGGTTGGCGTGTTGACGATAAACATCCACAGGGTCTGGAGCAAAAATAGAACGTAGACCAAAGAACTGGTTAATCACATCTAAATGGTTCCAATTATAGTTATCGCGCACGGTCTTACCATACTTGGCACTACAACGTGAGACTAAGCCATCGTTATCATTGGGCGCTTGCATGAGTAAGCCTGTCGCACCCAATAATGAGTCTGGATCAAGAATATTGGTTAATGTTGAGTTGCCAGAGAAAGAGTAAAAATAAACCCCATTCTCTTTCGGTAAACCTTCACCACAGCTTGTTTTTGGCATACCCAATGGATATTTCTGTGCAAAAGCTTTAGACCCAGCTTGACTTAAACTTTTACCAGCACCGAGTGCATCATGTGGAAGTGAGTTCGGATTTTGCTGTTGTGCCCAAACAATAGCCTTGGACCCAAAGTTGATTAAGCCTACCAGCGGTTGTTCTAGCGGCGTACCTTGCGCGGAAATAATCAAATCCGCCACAGGAGAGCCTTTTAAAGGACTAGAAATGGCTGTTGCAGACGCGATTTTATTGGGCATAACATTTGAGACATAGGCAATACTATGTCCGCCGTGACTATGACCAAGCAAATTGACTTTGGGTGCTCCTGTAATCGCTAAGATTTCATCAACTTGTTGCAGCAGTTGTTCACCACGAACTTCAGATGTGTTGAATGGAGAAACGCGTGTTGCCCATGCGTTTGCACCGTTACGGGCTAAATCTGGCAAGATTTGATACCAGTAATCCACACCAAGTTCATCGGTTCCTGCTCGAATCCAGCCACCCATACCATGTGCAAAAACCAAAGGGTATTTGGTCTTTGCATAATTAGAGGCAACGTGGTTTGATTTAATTTGTGAAGCGGCTGCTTGCGTTTGTGTAGCAGCAAGTGCGCAGGTCGACAGCAGTCCAGCTATCAATAATCCATATTTCATTGATCATCCTCGTTTTATTTTTTATGACGACAATTTAAGTTGTCAAAAATGAGTATAAAGGTGAGGGAGGAGGAGCGTAGAGAAATCCGATTAAATTAAATACAGTTTGTAACTGGATAATTCTAGGAGGCATCCCTCCGAAACGTTAAAGATTCGAAGGGAAAAATAGAACTAGAGTCCTTGAAGTTTTAAGCGATTGGCATGTTGGCGATAGACATCAACAGGGTCTGCGCTAAATAGTCCACGTAGCCCCATAACTTGGTTGACCTCATCTAAATGGTTCCAGTCATAGTTATCACGGATGACTTTACCGAAGTGTGTACTACAGCGTGCCACTAAACCATCATTGTCTAAATGTCCATAGGCCAAAGGCCCCAACAGTGAGATCGCACTATCTGCAACATCGAGAATGTTCGTGACTTGAGACGTGCCAGTCCACGAATAGTAATACACGCCATTGCTGGATGTTGCACCGCTCTTGTTACAGTCTGAAGCCAGTGCTGTTGTTGGATATTTCTGATTAAAAACACGGGAACCTTGCTCACTAATTGAAGTGAGTGATGCCGTTAAATTACTTTTTAATGCAGGGTTACTTTGCCCATAAGCAAGCATAGGACCAATAATATAATCTGCCGCTAGGCTGAGCAGTTGTGTTCCACCTTGATTGGCAATAAGCTTGTCTGCCACTTTTGAACCTCTAAATGTTGCTCCCACACCTGTCAGTGAGGCCACATATTGCGGTTTAACTGCTTCTACATAGCGAATGGTTGGTCCGCCATGGCTATGTCCAATCAAATTAACCTTGGGCTTGCCAGTCAGGGCAATCACCTCTTCAACTTGTTGTAGTAACTGCTCACCCCGTACTTCAGTAGACTCAAGCGGGGAAATTTGTGCTGCAAAGGTGGTTGCGCCATTTCGAGCCAAGTCGGGTAAAATTTGATACCAGTAATCCAGTCCAAGTTCGGCAACGCCCACTCGGCTGAACCCAAACATGCCATGGGTAAATAGCAATGGATATTTAGTTTGAGCATAATTACTTTTTACGCTTGCAGTCACCGTCTGTAATCCAGC
>OFQU01000100.1_pt1 | contig 17761 bp, 10 predicted proteins | sample 1542981 | NCBI WGS metagenome assembly OFQU01 (sample SAMN07774233, study PRJEB24372) | wastewater metagenome | isolation source: Exp Tend CN 90WW | collected 2016-02
GGCTGCTGCGCAAGGTTTTACCGCTCATTGTGTTCACCTAACCGCTGGATAGTGATCGGGTCACCGGCTGCCAGCAGGATTTTCTTGAGGATGTATTCCAGGGTCTTCAACTCGTCCGGAGTGACGGCGCCGGCCAGTTCATTCATCGCATCGGCGCCGATATGCGGCAGGCGATCGGCCAGTTGCTGGCCTTGTTCGGTCAGCTTGAGTTGCACCTGACGGCGATCGCCTTCGCTGCGCTGGCGAGCCAGAAAGCCTTTCTGCTCCAGACGATCGAGCATGCGCGTCATCGAACCGCTGTCGAGCGACAGGTGCCGGCACAGCTCGGCCGGGGTATCGACGCCGAACTGGGCCATGATGATCAACACCTTGAACTGCGCGGCGGTGATGCCGTGGGGTTCCATGTGGGTGTCGATGATCCGGTCCTTGAGCAGCGCAGCACGGCCAAGCAACAGGCCGAGATGGCAGTGTTTGAATTCGTCCGGGGTGAAATGCTTCATTTGCTCACCTAATAACTGCCTAGGCAGTGAATGTATGTCGAGATGTTACTGCCTAGGCAGCGAATGTCAACGCAATAGTTAGGTTGCTTTGTAATTAGTTGACCAATGGCCTGGGTTTTTGTGGCGCATAGAAGAACGCCATCACGCCTGCGGGGGGAACGCATTCCACATGTAGGCGTGAGCCTGCTCGCGATGGCCGCGACACGGTGCAAAGGAAGAGATGCTTTCTAAGAATCGCCTGATGTCTACAACCAGACGGCGTGTTTAACGTACGCAGTTCATTGACCGATTACGTAAACCCTCTCCATGAAGCGTTTCAAACTCCAGCGCCCGCTCCCGCTCTGTATCGCAACCACCTTGTTTGCCTGCGCCTCCAACGTGCTGGCCGGCAGCTGTGTTGCGGTCAATTCGAAGACTGAAACCCTCAACTTTGGCGCCAGTCTCGCCAGTTCCACTCTGACCATTCCTGCCGACACACCCAATGGCACCGTGGTCTATCAGGACACCGTGCAGTCAACCGGCCATATCTGGAGCTGCTCGAAGACTTCCATGTTTGGCATTCAGATGAATCCGAAACTGGGCACCGCCACCGGTAAGGACAGTATTTTTCCGCTGGGCAAGAGCGGACTGTCCTACCGCGTCTGGTTCGAAGCCCTGAGCCGTTACGAAACAGCCTTGCAAGCCATCGCCGCCAACACCAGCTATGGGTTCGGCGCGAACTCCGTGCGTCTGGAAATTATCAAGACCGGCGAGCTGACGTCGAAAGTCAACATCGACGCGGGGTATCTGGGCAGCCTGCAGGACGATGATCTGATCCTGAAGAAACTTAACCTGATGAACCCCATCGTGCTGAACGCCGCCTCCTGCCAGACCCCGTCTGTACCGGTGGCGATGGGCGACGATTACCAGCTCCACGACTTTCGCGAAGCCGGCGCCACGTCACGCAAGGTGCGCTTCGACATTGCCTTGAACCAATGCCAGACCGGGATCAAGAAAGTCACTTATTCACTCAAAGCCAACACCCCGATCCTTGATGCCACCAAAGGTGTCGTTGCGCTCAACTCCAGTTCCACCGCCAAAGGCATCGGCTTGCAAGTGATGAATGAACTCGGCCAGCCCATCGCTTTCGACACCACCTACCCGTTCAACGGCTTCACCACCACCGGGCTCAGTTTCAAAATCCCCTTTTCGGCCGCGTATTACCGTCTGGGCACAGAGAATGTCGAGGCCGGCAGTGCAAATACCGAAGTGACCTTCATCGTCAATTACCTGTGACGCTTTTAAGGATCGTCTGATTCTCCCGGCGTCCGCTCGCCCCTACTGTGCCGGGATGCGATTGAAGAACTACCTCCACCAGATCAGCCCGGTCTTGTCCACGCCCCACGCTGCGCGACGCCTGTTGCGCATTTTCGCGCTGGTGCTGCTGCTGGGCATTCTCGGCGGCGTGTACAGCTTTCTGCTGTTCACCTTCAACACTGAAATCTCTCAGCGGCGCAGCTATATGAGCAGCGCGATTGCTGAAGCGCATACCTTTTTCACCACCCGTGAAGCACTGCTCGAAAGCCTGAGCCTGTCGGCCACGCGCATGGCCAACATGGATTTGCCGGTCTCCGAAGAAGAGATCCGCCTGTTGCTCGGGCAAGCGCCGGGGCAGCAATGGAGCATCTGGCTGACCCGACGCATGCGCGATTACCTCAAGGCCCGGCAGCTCAACCTGGTCTACGTCAGCAGCGGCCCCCGGACCCAAGTGTTGCGCCTGTACAACGCGACTGCGGTGATCGGTCGTTTCCCCGAGACCATGCTCGAACAACTGCAGACCCTCAAGCACCACGACAGCGGCAACATCAAAGAACTCTGGCTGACCCATGCCGCCGACGGCCACTCGCAGCTATACATCTTCATTCGTCTAGACGCGCGCGACATCAACTCCGGCTGGCTCGGCCTGGAAATGGACGATCGCGAAGTCTCCAGCGCCCTGAGCGACCACAGTGCCGGCGAGTTCACCATGTTCAACTCGCAAGGCATGCCGCTGTTCAGCAACAGCCACAAGCCGCCGCCCGGGCAGAACCTGCCGCTGCTGCGGCAACAGGACTTCTTCGGGTTTGTCGGAGACGGGTGGCTGCCCGAGCAACTAGTGCTGCGCAAGCAACTGAAATCCTCAGACTGGCAACTCACCTACTCCATCGACTTACTCGCGGTGCTGTGGGCGCTGTGGCCGCAAATGCTCGGTGCGTTGCTGTTCTGCTTGCTGAGTATCAGCCTGGTATGCCTGCTGACCCGGCGCCTGGAGCACCGCGTGATCAACCCGGCGATTCACCGGATCCAGGCGCTGGTGGAAAGCGAGCTGTTCAGCCGCGATGTGATCCAGACCGCCCCGGTGGCGCTCTGCGTGCTGCGGCGCAGCGATGGCCAGGTAGTGCTGGAAAACACCCTCGCCCGACAATGGCTGGGCGCCTGTGGCGAGCAACTGGGCGCCGACTGGATTCGCGATGCCTTCGATGCTGCCGAGCCGTTCTTGACGGATTACTTCGAGACCGCCGACGGCCGCCACCTTTACCTGAGCTGCGCACCGACTCGTTACAAGGGTGAAGACGTGTTGCTGTGTGCGTTCAGCGACATCAGTGCGCGCCGACAAATCGAAGCCGCGCTGGAACAGGCGCGCCAATCGGCCGATGCGGCCAACGAGGCCAAGACCTTGTTCCTCGCCACCATGAGCCACGAAATCCGCACCCCGCTCTACGGCGTGCTCGGCACTCTGGAATTGCTCGCGCGTACACAACTCGATAGCCAACAGAAAAGTTACCTGCAAGCCATCGAAGGTTCGTCCGCCACGTTGCTGCAATTGATCTGCGACGTGCTCGATGTATCGAAGATCGAGGCCGGGCAACTGGCGCTGGAACTGAGTGAGTTTTGCCCCGCGACGCTGGTGCAGGAAGTGGTCCAGGGTTACGCGGCGGCGGCGCAGAGCAAAGGCCTGCAACTGTATGCCTGCCTCCACCCAAAACTGCCGGACCGGCTGATCGGCGATGCCAGCCGCGTACGGCAGATCCTCAACAACCTGCTGAGCAACGCGGTCAAGTTCACCGACTCCGGGCGCGTGGTGCTACGAGTCAGACTGCTCAGTCGCGAAGGCGAACGGGTGTGCCTGCAATGGCAAGTCTCGGACACTGGCAAAGGCATCGCCCATGAGGATCAGGCGTTCATTTTCGAACCGTTCTACCAGACCGAAGGCAACACCAACGTGGTGGCCGGCACGGGCCTGGGCCTGCCGATTTGCCAGCGTCTGACGCACTTGATGAATGGCACTCTGCGCATGGTCAGCGAGCCGGGACTGGGCAGCAGTTTTTCCCTGAGCGTGCCGCTGGAACAGCCCTCCTCCGGCGCATCCCCTGTCGCTTTGCCGACATTGGCCGCAAACAGCGTCTACGTGGTGTCGCCCATCCGCGAACTGGCCGACAGCCTCAGCGGCTGGTTGCGTCGCTGGGGAGCCCGCGCGCAAATCGGCGCACCTGACACCACGCAACCCGACGCGACGGCTGTACTACTGGAGCTGCATCCTGCGCCCTTCGGACAACCGTCAAACCCGGCATGGCACGGGCCACGCGTGCTGGCCAGCAGCGACGGTGCCCACGAACCGCAGTTCAGCCGTGACGGCTGGAAGGTCAATCTGAACGATCTCGCGGCGATCCAGCGCGCGGTTCGCCAAGCTCAGGGCGGTCCGATCGCCCCGCATCCGCAGCACCAGGAACGCCATACGTTACGGCCATTGCACCTGCACATCCTGGTGGCAGAAGACAACGTCATCAACCAGTTGATCCTGCGCGATCAACTCGAAGAACTTGGCTGCTCGGTGGCGCTGGCCAACGATGGCGAAGAAGCCTTGTCGCTCTGGCGCAACGGCGCGTTCGACATCGTCCTCACCGACGTCAACATGCCCCGGCTCAACGGCTACGAACTGGCCGAGGCGCTGCGCCGTCAGGGCTGCACCACCCCGATCATCGGCGCCACCGCCAACGCGATGCGCGGTGAAGACGCCCTGTGCCTGGCCGCCGGGATGAATCACTGCCTGGTCAAACCTTTTACGCTGCGAGCCTTGTTCGCTGTCCTGGCTCCCTACGAACGAGTAGCTCATGAAGCCCTGTAGCCTTTTAATTGTCGAAGACCATCCCTTCCAGCACCTGTATTTGCAGAGCCTGCTCAATGAGCTGGGCGTGTTCGACGTGGTCGGCGCCAGGGACGGCGAAGCGGCACTGGCCTGCCTGAAACAACGCGATTTCGACCTGGTACTCACCGACCTGCTGATGCCGGGCATGGACGGTGTGCAGTTCATTCAGGGCCTCGCCGCGCATCGTTCGCGCCCCGCGCTGGCGATCATGAGCGCCGCTTCCCGGCGTATGTTGATGGGCGCCAGCCTGGTGGCGAGCAACCTGCAAGTGAAAGTCATCGGGCTGATTTCCAAACCAGTGAGTTCGGCCGCCCTGCGCTGCCTGATCGATCAATTGCAGGCGCTGCGCCAGGCGCCACCGGCCGGGACCCGCGAAGGCATCGACCGCCAGAGTCTGTTGCAAGCGCTGGACAATGGCGAACTGCACGCCTGGTTCCAGCCCAAGAAAGCCCTGAGCAATGGCCGGATCGTCGCCGCCGAGGCTCTGGTGCGCTGGATGCATCCCGAGCATGGCACGCTGTTACCCGGGGCATTCCTGCCGGCGCTGGTCGCCTGCGGCCTTGAGGAACGCCTGCTGTGGTGTGTGTTGGAGCAGGCGATTGCCGCGCAGATCGTCTGGCGCCAGCAAGGCTATGACATTCCGGTCTCGATCAACCTGCCCACTCACTTGCTCAACAGCCATGACCTGCCCGACCGCATCCACGCGTTCGTGCTGGCTCATCAAGGCTTGCCGGCACGCATCTGTTTCGAACTGATGGAGTGCTCGGTGCCCGACGACATCAGCAATTTCTACGCCGGTGCCTGCCGCTTGCGGATCAAAGGGTTCGAGCTGTCCCAGGATGATTTCGGCAAGGGCTACAGCTCGTACATGAACCTGGTCTCGGCGCCCTTCACTGAATTGAAGATCGACCGCACGCTGGTGCAAGGCTGCAACGCCAATGAGGAATTGGCCCAGGCACTGACCAGCATTGTCAGCCTCGGTCGCCAGCTGGGGCTGACGGTGGTGGCTGAAGGTGTCGAGACCGCGCAAGAACTTGCTCTGTTGCGTAAAATCGACTGCACTCAGGTTCAGGGTTTCCTGATCTCCCACGCCGTGTCTGCGGATCAGTTCCAGCAATTGCTGACCCATGACGGGCCGGCGAACGCGTATTGACCCGCAAGCGGGTGTTGACGAATGTCATTTGCTTTCGAGGTCACTGTGTCCAAAGGCTCTCCCACCACTGCTGCCCAGGCTCGCTAATGCCACATCCCAATGCCTTGCTGGAAAAACTCGCCAGCAGTTCATTGCGCCTGAACAAGAGTTTGCTGGTGCTCGCCGCCCTGGTGCTGTTGTTGCTGGGCATCAGCTACGTGGGGGTAACGCGGATGATCGAAGAGCGGCGCGAAACCTTGCAGTTTCACTTTGCCCGGCTGATGGAGAATGTCCGCGAACAGGAAGTGTTCCTGCAGGATATCGCCCGGGAAAGCGCCAAGGGTGAGCGGCTGCCCTCTGCCCTATTGCCGCCCTACACACAAAAGCCTCTGCCCGATGAAGGGCCGGGCATTTTTGAGGGCCGCGGCCTGCCGTTTTCGCTGCCCTACAGCCTGAAGATCAATCCGGACAGGATCGCCCCCAGCCAATACCCGAAAATCTTTGCCCTCGGTACCCATCTGGCCGCTTACTACAGCGCGTTCTGGTCAGCCTCGCACTATCAGTCGCCAGAGGTCGTGCTGATCAATGGTCCCGACAATTTTGATGTGGCCGTACCCTCTGCCGGGCGCTTGCGCGGCAACGGACAGACGCAGATCGGCCATCTGGTCGAGGTGATGACCCAGGTGAACAAGCGCCTGCGCGGGCAGCGCTCGCCGCCGCCCGATCTTCAGGTGCACTGGGAACCCTATGTCTCTGCCGAGGATGACAAGAACACGCCAACCCTGCTGGCCTACGTGAGTATCAATCTGGCCAGCACCGCGTTAACCGTCGAGGGCGCCGATACCTGGGTGGTATTGGGCTCTCTTATGAACCTGTCGCAGGTCAATAACATCGAGCGGCTGATGCAGTGGTCGATCTACGACGACTTCACCTTGATCACTCCACGTGGCGTAGTCTTGACCGGCGCCCTGAAACCCGACGAGGTGCTGAATGAAGGGGTGAACTTCAAGCCTGACGGCCTGGTGTTCAAACTGAGCAGCCCCGGCGAGCAACACTGGACGGCAATCTACTTCATCAGTGTGCGCAGTTTTCTCGATTACGCGCTGTGGCCGTTGCTGTGCCTGTTGGCGCTGGTGATCGCCGTGCTCGGTTGCAGTCGGGCGGTCAATCGCTGGTACCAGACCCGGGTCATTCTGCCGGCGCAAAGTGCGCACGCGAGCATCGCCGAGAGCGAAGCGTTCAGCCGCGCGGTGATCGACACGGCACCAACCGGCCTGTGCGTGATCCGTCGCAGCGATCACCATGTGCTTCTGCAAAATCAGCGTGCCCAGCAGTGGCGTGACGACGGCCAGTTGATGAGCCTGCTCACCTCGCGCACCGCCCCCGGCCACGCCGACCTTGAACTCGACGGGCGCCACCTGCACGTTGCTTTCGTGCCCACCCGTTATCAGGGGCAGGACGCCTGGTTGTGTGCGCTGCATGACGTGACCCGGCATGTCGAAGACGCGGCGGCGCTGGAAGATGCACGCCAGGCCGCCGACTCGGCGAACCAGGCCAAGAGCCGCTTCCTCGCGACCATGAGCCATGAGATTCGCACCCCGCTGTATGGCGTGCTGGGCACCCTGGAACTGCTCGGCCTGACCCCGCTCACCCCGCGTCAGCAGGATTACCTGGACACCATCCAGCGTTCCTCCGCCAGCCTGTTCAAGCTGATCAGCGATGTGCTGGACGTGTCGAAAATCGAAGCCGGACAGATGACCCTCGAACTGCAGGATTTCTGCCCGCTGGAATTGACCGAAGACACCGTGCGCACCTACAGCGCCTTCGCCCTTTCCAAGGGTCTGCAACTGTATGCCTGCATCGACGCGACGCTGCCGGACCGGCTACGCGGCGACCCGATACGGATTCGCCAGATCCTCAACAACCTGCTGAGCAACGCGATCAAGTTCACCGATAACGGTCGTGTGGTGCTGCGGGTACGGGTGCTGGAAAGTGTCGACGGTCGTGCCAATGTGCAATGGCAGGTCAGCGATTCGGGGGTGGGGATTTCCCAGGCGCAACAACAGCAATTGTTCGACCCGTTCTATCAGGTCAACGACGCCACCGAACAGGCCGGTGCCGGCCTCGGCCTGGCCATCTGCAAGTGGCTTTGCGAGTTGATGGCAGGCCAGTTGAACGTGGTCAGCGAACCGGGACTGGGCAGCAGCTTTACCCTGCAACTGGCACTGGAACACGCGCCCGGCGCATTGGCCGATTGCCCTGCGTTCAATCCCGGTATCCCCGCCGTTTATGTGCGCGCCCAGGTCACTGAGCTAGCACAGCACCTGATCGCCTGGCTCAACCGTTTCGGCCTCGATTGCCGTGCGCTGCCGGCGGATGCGCCCGGGTCATCGGCGCTGCTGGTGGAGCTGTCGCCACTGGCCAATACCACGCCGTGGCCCGGGTCACGCATCATCGCCACTGCAGGCGGCCCCAACCCGTCGCAGTTGCGCGGTGCCGACCGGGAAGTCGATGCCGGCGATGTCCGGGCGATTGCCTGGGCGATTCATCAAACCCTGCATGGCGCCGGCAGCGCCAGTCAGCCGTTGCCGACGGAGAAGATCCGGCGCTTGAATCTGCACGTACTGGTGGCGGAAGACAACGTGATCAACTCGGCAATCATCAAAGAGCAACTGGAGGTGCTGGGCTGCACGGTAGCCGTCACCGCCAATGGCGAACAGGCGCTGGCGCAGTGGTCGCCGGGGCGCTTCGATCTGGTGCTGACCGACGTCAGCATGCCGATCATCAACGGCTACCAATTGGCCGAAGCATTGCGCCAACGGGACCAGACCGTGCCGATTATCGGCGTCACCGCCAACGCCCTGCGCGAAGAAGGCGAACGCTGCGCTGCGGTGGGCATGAACGCGTGGATGGTCAAACCGCTGAACCTTGCCACCCTGCGCGCGCACCTGGAAAAACACTGCAAGGTCGCCCTGCCGGAGGCCACCGCCGCGCCGATCCAGCTGTCGCCGAAAATGCGCGAACTGTTTGTCACCACTCTGCGCCAGGACATACACACGACCCTGACGGCACTGGACAGCGCCGATGCCAATCGCGTGGCGCAGCAGTTGCACAGCATGGCCGGCGCGCTGGGTGCGGTGCAGGTCGAAGCCATGGCCACAGCGTTTGTCGAACTGGAGTGCCGTTTGCACGGTATGGCCGTGACCCGCGCCCTGGACCTGGAAGTCCGCCAGCATCTGGCTCGATTGAAAGATCTGTTGGATAACCTTGAATAATTTCACTCTGGATAAAGCAGCCATGGAAACCCTGAACGTAGTCATTGCCGATGACCATCCCATCGTTCTGCTGGGGGTACGCGAGCTGGTTGAGCGTGACCAACGCTTTCGCGTGGTGGGCGAAGCCGTTTGCTCCAGCGAACTGATCAACCTGCTCGAAACCCGCCGGGTGGATCTGGTCATCACCGATTTCAACATGCCCGGCGACTCGACCTACGGCGATGGTCTGAAACTGGTGGACTACCTGACGCGGCACTACCCCGGCGTCCGCGTGCTGGTGCTGACGATGATTTCCAACCCATTGATCCTGACGCGCCTGCAAGAACTCGGGGTGCTGGCGATCATTCAGAAAAACCAGCTGCACAACGAAATCGAAACGGCGCTCAAAGCCATTGCCCGGGGTAATCCGGTACGCAGCAACGGACCGCCGCCGACTTCCGTGATTGTCGACAACGCTGACCTCGACGAACGCTTTACCCGACTGTCGCCCAAAGAGCACGAAATATTGCGTTTGTTTGTCTCGGGGCTGGGCGTCAGCGACATTGCCCGTGGGTTGAACAGAAGCGCCAAGACGATCAGCACTCAAAAGATATCGGCCATGCGCAAACTTGAAGTCAGCAGTGATCAGGACTTATTGGCTTATTGCATAGAACGCAACTTGTTTAACTAACAGATAATGACTTTCCAGTTAAAGACGACTTCTAGGAATCGTCTGATGTTCCAGCAAAAGTGCGCGCTATATCGTGTTGTTGTTTTAACCCCAACCATTGGAAAACAACATGAAAAAGCTGACTCGCGCACTTCTCGCCCTTTCGATCATTGCCGCCACCGGCAATGCGCTGGCAGAAGATCCACCGGCCCCAACCCCGACCAAGGCTGGTAGCGGCACCATCAACTTCACCGGCACCATCAACAACGATGCCTGCTCGGTGGAAGGCGCCGGAAGCAACAAAACCATTTCGGTCAACATGGGCGAAGTGTCGATCAAGGACATGGGCACCGCCACTGCACCTAAAGGCAACGGCACCCTGAGCGCCGAAAACTTCGACATGAAGATCAACTGCAACGCCGGCACCAAAGTGGCGATGATTTTCGAACCGACCAAGGGCGCAGGCTCGGGCATCGTTGCCGGGACCAAAGTGCTGAAGCTGATCGACGGCCTGGGCGCTGCGAAGAACATCGGTATCGCCTTGCTCGACTCCAACGGCGCATTGATCGACCTGAGCTCGCCGTCCACCGCGAAGATCGAAAACACCCTGCAAGACAGCAACACCACGCTGAAATTCTCGGCCGCCTACGTCACCACCGCCGACGTGGCAACTGCCGTTGCCGGTCGTGGCGACGCCACCCTGCCGTTCACGCTGCAATACGAATAACCCGCGCGAACACTCACGCCTGGTGCGGGGCCGGTCGGCCCTGCACCCTCATTCAATTGCGCGGTACCCCCTATGTTTTATCGTCACTCATTGTCCTTTTGTGCGGGCCTTTTGGGTCTGCTCGTGGCCAATCAGGCCATGGCCGGCATTTCCTTGAGCAGCACCCGTCTGGTCTTCGACGGCCAACACAAGGAAGCCGGGATCACCGTGCGTAACAGCGGTGCAGATGTACTGATTCAGTCGTGGATCGACACCGATTCCAGTGAAACCGCCGCGGTACCCTTTGCCGTCACTCCGCCCCTGGTGCGCGTCAGCGGCGACGAACAGCAGATCTTGCGGGTGATCTACGAAGGCGCGGGCATGCCGACCGACCGCGAGTCGGTGGTCTGGCTCAACGTGCAGGAAATTCCCCAGTCGGCGAAATCGGCCAACACTTTGCAACTGGCCGTGCGCCAGCGCATCAAGGTGTTCTTCCGCCCCTCGGGACTGAAAAACAATGCCTACCTGGCACCGAGCGAACTGACCTGGCGCCTGGCCGAACGTGCCGGCAAACGAGTACTGCAGGTGAACAACCCGGGCCAGTATCACGTGTCGATTGCCGATATCACCCTGCAATCCGGCGCAGGCAGCGAACACCCTTTTGATTCGATGATGATCGCCCCCGGCGAACAGAAAGAGTTCAGCCTCAAACAACTTCACAACGCCAATACAGTGCGCTTGTTATTCAGCAGCATTAATGACTATGGCGCACAAGACCGTTACAGCGCGCAACTTTCGAACAATCTCGATGCCCGCGCCAGTTTGAATAAAGAAGCGCCATAACTTCCGTGCCGCTGCTACAGCCGCACTGTCACTGTATTTCTCTTCGCTCCGTTAGTTCGTTTCGGAGGTGATATAGGGTTCCTGCATGTTTTTACTCAAGCGCGACGGATTGGCGCCATTTTCGATTGCCCTGGTGTTCAGTTGCACCTGCCTGGCCGATGACGAAGAACAATTCAATACATCGTTTCTGCAAGGCGCGCCCTCCTCTGTTGACCTGCAATCGCTGCTCGCCAGCAGTCGCGTGTTACCCGGCATTTACCGGGTCGACCTCTACGGCAACGAGACCCTGGTCGGCCGTCGCGATATCGACTTCCGTCGCCACCCCGGCACGGGCAAGGTCGAGGCCTGCCTGACCCTGGAGATGGTGCAGCAATTGGGGGTCGATATCGGCCAACTGCAAGCCAGCGGCAAACTGGCCGCTGATGACTCCGACGCCTGCATCGACTTGCCCGCCCTGATCGATCATGCCAGCGTGCGTTACGACGTGCCGCGCCTGCGCCTGATGGTCAGCGTGCCGCAAAGCGCCATGGAGCGTGGCCGCCGTGGTTACGTCGACCCGGCGCTGTGGGACGAAGGCGTGCCCGCCGCATTCATCAACTACCAGTTGAGCAGCAGCCGCAACAGCACCCAGGCTGACAACACCCTGTCCAACAACCTCGGCTTGCGCAACGGGATCAACCTCGGTGGCTGGCGCTTGCGCAACGAGTCGAACTTCAACAGCAGCACCGGCCAGCCCAGCACATTCAAGAGCAACCGCAGCTATCTGCAACATGACGTGACCGCGCTCAAAGGCCAGTTCAGCGCCGGGGATATTTTCTCCGATGCCGACCTGTTCGACAGCGTGCGCTATCGCGGCTTGAAACTGGCGTCCGACGACGGCATGCGTGCCGACAGCGAGCGCGGTTATGCGCCGGTGATTCGCGGCATTGCGCAGTCCAGCGCGACCGTGGAGATTCGCCAGAACGACTACATCCTCTACACCGCCAACGTGCCGCCGGGGCCGTTCGAGATCAGCGATATCTACCCCAGCGGTTCCAATGGCGACCTGGAAGTGACGATTATCGAAGCCGATGGTCGACGCCGGGTGACGGTGCAAGCATTTTCCAGCCTGCCGATCATGGTCCGTCAGGGCCAGTTGAAGTACAGCGTCTCGGCCGGCCAGTACAACAGCAACAGCGAGGATCAGCAGACCCCGCAGTTTGTCAGCAGCACACTGGCGTATGGCATCAGCAGCAACTTGTCCGGGATCGTCGGTGTGCAGGCCACGGACAATTTCAAGGCGTTGTCCGTCGGGGCCGGTCGCAATACTGCCATCGGTGCGATCTCACTGGACTTGACCCACTCCATGAGCAACACCTTCGGCGAAACGGTCACCGGTAACAGCTTGCGCGCGCTGTATGCGAAGACGTTCACCGGCACCGACACCAACTTCACCCTCGCCGCCTACCGTTACTCGACCGAGGGCTATCGCACTCTCACCGAGCACGTCGAGGAGTTGAGCCGCGATGGCCAGCAACGCAGCGGCAACTCGAAAACCCGCACCGACCTGACCGTCAACCAGAGCCTGGGGCGCAACCAGGAATTTGGCAGCGTCTACGTGAATGCCAGCGACCAGCGTTATTGGGGACGCGGCGGTTCGCAAAGCCTGTCGGCCGGTTACAGCAACTATTGGGGGGATGTGAGTTACAACATCGGCGCCACCTACTCCAAAGATGTCGGCAGTTACGGCCCGGCGAACAACGACACGCTGGTCAACCTGTCCGTGTCGTTCCCGCTGGGTTCCAAGCCCCGTGCACCACGAGCCTTTGTCTCGGCCAGCACGCAGAAATCCAGCGACACCACGCAAATGGGCATCAATGGCTATCTGTCGGAAGACAGCGACACCTATTACTCGGTACAAGCCGGCAACAGCAGCACCGGCGGCAGCTCTGGGTCGGTCAACCTCAGCACTCGCACCTCGGTGATGGATATCAGTGCCGGCTACAGTCAGGGACGCGGCTACAACTCGCAGAACCTTAACCTGGCAGGTTCGATCGTCGGCCACGGCGGCGGGGTCAACCTGGGACAAACCGTGGGCGAGACATTCGCGCTGGCGCAGGTCGAAGGCGTGGAAGGGGTGAAAATCGGCAGTTTCAGCGGGGCCAAGACCGGCAGTAACGGCTTCGCCGTGGTGCCCAATGCGCAGCCTTATCGGGTGAACTGGATCAACCTCGACACCCGCGATCTGGGCGGCGATATCGAGATCGACAATGCGACCCGGCAAGTGGTGCCACGCCGTGGTGCGGTGGTGCTGGCGCGTTACACCAGCAAGACCGGACGCCGCGTGCAGTTCGCCTTGTTCGACGCGCAACACCAGCCGATCCCGTTTGGCGCCTCGCTGGAGGACAGCGCCGGCAAGCAACTGGCGATCTCCGACCCGGGCGGCAAGGCACTGGCGCTGGTGGAAGCCGACGCCGGTACCCTGACCATCAACTGGCAGAACCAGCGCTGCGAAGCGCCTTATGCCTTGCCGGAACGCAACAAGGCGCTGAACTACGAGCGGGTGGCGCTGGTGTGTCGCCCGACAACCTCTGAGAAATCAGCGGATCTCCAGTAACCCATCGTCTGCGCCCACCAGCGATTGCCTCAGAGGACGCCATCGCTGGCAAGCCAGCTCCCACAGGGTCCTTGCCGGGCACAACATTCAGGTGCGCCGGACAGACGTGTGGGAGCTGGCTTGCCAGCGATGACAGCGACCCGATTCAAGAAGCAAGCGCGATCTAGAAATCGCGCTTGTAGAAGATATCCAGCGAACTGGCGACACCGCTGGCCGCTTCCAGATAGACCTTCTTGCTCAGCTTGTAACGCAGCGCAATGGTACTGGCCGGTTCGAACACGCCGACGCCATAACGCAAACTGAGCTTCTCGGAAATGTTGCCACTGGCGACCACGCTGGTGGTGTTGCCACTGCCTTGGGTGTCGAGCTGGAAATCCTGAATGCCCAGGTCCTTGGCCAGCCCGCTGGTCACCCCGGAACTGCCCATCAGGCCTAGCCCCAACGCCGCTTGCGCGAGCATGTTGTTGTCTTCGCCGTTGGTGCTCAGCGGCCGCCCGAGGACCAGATACGACAACGCCTGCTCCTGGCTCATGGCCGGCTCGGAGAAGATCTGCGTGGTCGGCTGCTCGGCGCTGCCGCTCAGGCGAATACCGGCGATCACGTCATCGGTCTGGCGAATCGCTTCGATGTCCAGATACGGCTGATCGATGGGGCCGGCGAACAACAGACGCGCACGGCGCACGTTCAGGCGCTGGCCGTAGGCGCGGTATCGGCCGTCGTTGAGCCACAGTTCGCCGCGGGTGTCCATGTTGTCGCCGATGTGCACGTGACCTTGCAGGTTGGCGGTCAGGCCGAAGCCGGCAAAACTCAGTTTGTCTTCGCCGACCACCACGTCGATGTCCATTTTCATCGCCATCGGCGGCTTGCCCTCTTCGGTCTGCGCACCGACGATGATCGTGTCGTCGGAGACTTTCACCGTCGAGGGCGGCAGTTCGCGCACAGTGATTTCGCCTCTCGGCACCTGCACCTTGCCGGCAATTTTCAACTCGTCGCCGGCCATGGAAATCTTCAGGTCCGGTGCTACTTCCAGCTTGGCGTAGGGCTCGACGGTGACCGGCAACTGCGTGCCTTTCAACGCCAGATCGACCATCAGCGCCTGGCCCCAGGCGACGTTGCCGTTGAGGCTGCCCTGGCCGGTCTTGCCGCTCTTCCAGCCACCGTCGAGTCGCACCGCTTCACCGGCGATCACCGCTTGCAGTTGCAGATCCTTCAGTTCCAGCGGCAACTCGGCGCCGGAGACTTCGCCGTCGCTGAGTTTCACCGTGCCGTTGACCAGCGGCGCCAGCAGCCCGCCGGAAATCGTGCCACTGCCGTTCAAGTGCCCGGTGAGCTTTTCGACCATCGGTACAAACGGCCGCGCCACCGACAGATCCAGCCCGCTAAGACGGAACGAGCCGCTCAGCGGTTTGTTCTTTGGCAGTGGATTGAGCTGGGCCTGCACCATCAGTTCGCCAAGCTTGCCGCCGACGAAGTTGAGGTCAGTGTCGATGCGCTTCGGTGTGAGTTTGCTGGTGAGTTTCAGGGTCTGGTACGGAAAGTCCAGCCACTGATCCTTTTCCTTCATGCGCAAAGTGCCGCCGCTGGCGTCGATACTGACCACGCCGTTCGGGCCGCTGGCCGGCAGGTCCAGTTGCAGGTCGGCGTTGAGCTTGCCCTGCCAGGCGAAATCCTTCGGCAACCATTGCGCGAGGCTTTCGATCGGGAATTGCTTGAGGTGGTAGCGCAATTTCGGCTCGGGCAGCAGCCGCTGGTCTTCGCCGCACAGGCTGGCATTGCCGGACATCCAGCAATGCGCGCCGAAGTTGATCTTGCCGTCAGCCAGGCGTTCGAGCCTGGCCGGGTTTTGCAGTTTCCAGTCCTGCCCACCGGCCTGAATGTCACCACTGGCCAGACGTCCGCGCCAGTTGCCCTTGTCCAGATTGCCGTCCAGCCCCAAGGCCAGTTTCAGTTTCGGCCCGATCAGGTCGAGGTTGAGCTTCTGGCTTTTGATGTCGCCCTGGGCACTGGCGGTCAACACGCCGAGGTTAGTGTCGCCGGCCTGAATCCCGCTGCCCTTCAGATCGACCTTCGCCCGTTGCGCATTGTCGAGGCTGGCATCGAGGTTGAGGCTTTGCAGGCGATTGTCCTGGTATGCCAGTTGCGCACCTTGCAGGTCGAGCTTGCCTTGCGGTGCTTTCAGCGTACCGGCGACGTTGACCTGGCCAGTGACCTGCCCGCGCAGCTGCGGCCAGAGCTGGGCCAGCCGTGTCAGCTTGATGTCGATCTGCCCGGTGAGTTTCTGTTGCAGGCTGCCCTTGCCGTTGATGCTGTTGTCACCGAGGCGGATTTGCAGGGCGTTGAGGTTCCATTGCTCGCCGGCACCGTCAGCCTTGGCTTGCAGGATCGCCGGCTGACCGCGCAGTTTGCCTTTCAAGTCGAGGTCGGCGGTCAGGCTCAGGCGCTCGTTCTTCATCTCGCCTTTACTTTTCAGCGGTCCAGCTAACGTGCCCGGCAACTCGGCGACCCAGTACGCCGGGTTCAACGCTGACAGTTCCAGCGCAGTGTCCCAGGCGATGCCGTCGGCGAACTGCACGTTCACATGCCCCTCGGCCTTGCCCTGCCCCGCTTCCATTTTCAGTTGCGGCAAAGCGATCTGTTTCAGGCTGCCGCTGAACGGACTGCTCAGGCTGAACGCCCCCGCCGGGCCATCCAGTGCGGCGGCGAAGTTACCGATGTATTGACCGTCGGTGTATGAGACTTCGCCAGTGAAGGTACGCAAAGCGACTTGCGGCTCGTCAATCTCGGAATACAGCCGATGCCACGGAAAATCCTGCCAATTGATGTTGGCCTGAGCCGTGAGGCCTTTGCTCCAGTCGACGCTGCCGGTGAGTGCGAGGCTCTGCTTGTCGTTGGCCGTCAGGTCGAGGCCGGCGATCTGCGCACCGCTGGCGTCGACCTTGCCTTTGAGCAGCAGCGCCACCGGGCCTTTGTCGGCGGGCAACGTGGCATTGCCGTTTAGCAGATAGCCGTTTTTCAGGTCGCCTTCGCCGGTCAGTACCAATTGATTGAGTTGCAGGGTGTCCGGCAGATCGGCGCTCGGTTTGAACGCCTCCGCAGTGATGCGCACCTTGGCCGGCAGGTTTTCCGCCAGCGGTTGCAGCTCGCCGTTCAACTGGCCATCGAGGTAACCGCGGCTGTCGGCATGCAGGTTGAGGGTTTTCAGCAGGTCGCCGTCAACCTTGAGCGCCAGCGTCCAGGGGCTTGTGCCGACCGATGGCAGGCTCAGGTCGCCGGCGATGTTCAACGGCCAGTTGCCGGTCGGTTGCAGCAGGCCGGAGAGGTTCAGACTCAGATCGTCGCGTTGCAGTTTGACGCTGTCGATCTGCATCCCCTTGGCGGTCCAGTGCGCCGCCAGTTGCAGGCCCTTGAGCTGCTCGCTGCCGTTGAACAGCAGGCTGCCGACCTGCACGTCACCGAGTTCGATAGCCACCGGCAGTTGCAGGTCCGGCAGTTTGATCGGGCCACTGTCAGTCGTCTCCTCGCTCGGCGGGAATTGCAGAATGACCTGATCCGCCTTGAGCTGGTCGATGCACAGGGTCATGCGGGTCAGGCACAGCGGCGACCAGGCGAAGATCGGCTTGTCCAGCTCGACCCGGCTGCTGTCCTGCTGCCATGCCAGATGATCGGCGCTCCACTGCCCGCCGAGGCGGCCCTGGAAATTCTCCACGCTCAGACCGGGCACCCACCCCAGCGCCCAGCGACTGCCCGCTTGGGTGCCGAGTACGGCGCTGATGCTCAAGACAATCAACAGCAGCAGCGCCAACAGCACCACTGCGGATATTTTCAAACCACGCTTCACAGCTCAGGCCCCATGGAAAAGTGCAGCCGGATGCCGCCATCGTCGTCCAGCGCATGG
>OFQU01000101.1_pt1 | contig 17691 bp, 12 predicted proteins | sample 1542981 | NCBI WGS metagenome assembly OFQU01 (sample SAMN07774233, study PRJEB24372) | wastewater metagenome | isolation source: Exp Tend CN 90WW | collected 2016-02
AGTCCACCGCCGACAGCTATCGCGAAGCCCTGAGCCGCGCCTTCAAGGTGTTTGCCTTCCCGGAACTGCTCAATGCCATGCGTTGCCGGGCCATGGCCGCGCCGTTCAACTGGTGCAAGGCGGTTGAACCCTACGCCGAACTGTATGAGCAACTGGTCGCCAAGGCGCTGGGTAAAGCCCACCACAAATAAAAGGAAGCGTTGACAATGCCGTTACGGTCCCCTGAAACCTGGCCCCACGGCGCGATCATGCAGGATGCCGAACACACGCAATTTGCGCTGTGGGCCCCGGATGCGTTTTACGTCAGTGTCGAACTGGACAACGGACAATCCCTGCCGATGTTGCCACAGGCAGACGGCTGGTTCGTGATCAAGGCCCGTTGTCCGGCGGGCACCCGATACCGCTACAACATTGATGGCGAACTGGAGGTGCCCGACCCGGCCTCCAGGGCGCAGGATGGCGATATTCACCGCCACAGTGTGGTGGTCGACCCGCTCGCGTACGCATGGCGACACGGTGACTGGCAGGGTCGGCCGTGGAGTGAAGCGGTGATTTACGAGTTGCACGTCGGTGCGCTGGGTGGCTTTGCCGAAGTCGAGCAGCATCTGGCTCGCCTCGCCGCCCTGGGCATCACCGCCATCGAACTGATGCCGCTGGCGCAGTTTCCCGGTGATCGCAACTGGGGTTACGACGGCGTTCTGCCCTACGCGCCGCAAGCCTCCTACGGCACTCCGGAACAACTCAAGCATTTGATCGACAGCGCCCACGGCCACGGTCTGGCGGTGATTCTTGATGTGGTCTACAACCACTTCGGCCCCGATGGCAATTACCTGCACCGCTACGCCAAGGGCTTCTTCCGCGAGGACAAGCACACCCCGTGGGGGGCGGCGATCGACTTTCGACGCAACGAAGTGCGCGACTTCTTTATCGAAAACGCGCTGATGTGGCTCCTCGAATACCGTTTCGACGGCTTGCGCCTGGACGCGGTGCATGCCATCGAAGACCCGGACTTTCTCAGTGAGATGGCCCGGAGTATCCGCCAACAGATCGACCCGACGCGGCATGTCTGGCTGACCGTGGAAAACGAGCTCAACCAGTCCAGCCTGCTCGAATACGACTACGACGCACAATGGAACGACGACGGCCATAACGCCCTGCACGTGCTACTGACCGGCGAGACCGACGCGTATTACGCCGACTACGCGCTGCAACCCACCGAGCAACTGGCCCGCTGCCTGAGTCAGGGCTTTGTCTTTCAGGGCCACATCACCCGTCACGGCGAACCCCGAGGCGAGCCCAGCGAACACCTGCCCTCCACGGCATTCGTGTTGTTCCTGCAGAACCACGACCAGATCGGCAACCGCGCCTTTGGCGAGCGTCTGCATCAACTGGCCGATCCGCGTGCGGTACAAGCCGCTACCGTGCTGTTGCTGCTGTCACCGATGATTCCGCTGATGTTCATGGGCGACGAGTTTGCCGCCGAGCAACCGTTCCTGTTTTTCACCAGCCATCACGGTGAGCTGGCAGATCTGGTGCGCGAGGGCCGGCGCAATGAGTTCGCCGCCTTCAGCGCGTTTACCGATCCCCATCAGCGTGAACGGATCCCCGACCCCAACGCCGAACAGACCTTCCACGCGTCGCAGCCACGGCTGATCGGCAGTGGCACCGCACTGCAACAGCAAACCCTGGCGCTGTACCGCCAACTGCTGCAATTGCGCCATCAATACATCATCCCGAACCTGTCCGGCACCCAGGCGCTTGGCGCGCACATACTCGGTCACGCAGCGGTCAGTGCGCGCTGGCGCCTGGGCAATGGCAGCGAGCTACGAATTGACCTGAACCTCAGCGATACGCCAGTGGTCAACCCTGCACAGAGCGACACCGTGTGGCTGTTTCAGCAACCACCCGCCGTCGCCCTGTCGGATCCGGGCCTGTTGCCCGCGTATTGCGCGCTTGTCAGCCTCACGGCCGCAACCCCTTTGCAACCTCTGGATGGAGAGCGCCTATGAGCGATGCGCAACTGGAAATTCTGGCCAGCCGGGCCGGCCTCGCCGTCGACTGGATCGACGCCAACGGACGCCCGCAAAAAGTCGCCCCGGCGGTGCTGCGCAATGTCCTGATCGGCCTGGGCCACCCGGCCAGCACCGCGCAGGAAATCGACGCCAGCCTGCTGGAGCTGCAACAAGTGCAGCAAGACCGCCACCTGCCGCCGCTGCTGACCAGCGACGTCGGTGTCGGGCTTGATCTGGCGCGCTATTTCGCGCCGCACACCCCGTGTGAAATTCACCTCGAGGACGGTTCCCGGCTGACCCTCAAACTCGATGGCGAAGCGATTTTGCCCGGGCTGATTCCGGTCGGTTATCAGCAAGTGCACATCGACGATCAATTCTTCACCCTGGCGGTGGCGCCGGAGCGCTGCTACAGCGTCGGCGATGCGCTGGGAAACCCGATCCCCCGTGCCTGGGGCCTGAGCGTGCAGCTGTATTCGCTACGCCGACCCGGCGATGGCGGCTTCGGCGACACCCAGGCCCTGGAAGAGCTGGCGCGGGTGGCCGGCGAACGCGGTGCCGACGCCCTGGCGATCAGTCCGCTGCATGCGATGTTCAGCGCCGACACTGGCCGCTACAGTCCCTATTCGCCGTCCAGTCGCTTGTTCCTCAATTCGCTGTATGCCGCACCGGGGGCGATTCTCGGCGAACGGGCGCTGCGCGATGCGATTGACGCTGCAGATCTGGCGGAGCAGTTCGCGCACCTCGAAGACCTGAAACTGATCGACTGGCCGAGCGCCGCCGAGGCCAAGCATAAGCTGCTGCAAGCGTTGTATGACGGTTTTGTCGCCGGTGATCACCCGTTGCACCCGGACTTCGCCAGCTTCCGTCATGCCGGTGGCGAAGCGCTGGAAAACCACTGCCGCTTCGAAGCCATTCAGGAAATGCGCGCCGCCCGTGGTGAGAGCCTCGACTGGCGGCAATGGCCCGAGCACTGGCACGACCCGCGCGGCGCCGCGCTGGAAGCGTTTGCCGAAGAATACGCCGAGCGCATCGGCTACTTCGCGTTCTGCCAATGGCTGATCCACCGCTGCCTCGAACGCGCCCAAACCGCAGCGCGCAGTGCTGGCATGAGCATCGGCCTGATTGCCGATCTGGCGGTCGGTGCCGACGGCGCCGGCAGTCAGGCCTGGAGCTTTCAGGATGAACTGCTCGCCTCGCTCACCGTGGGTGCGCCGCCAGACATTCTCAACCGCTCCGGACAGGGCTGGGGGATTTCCGCGTTCTCGCCCGAAGGGCTGATCCGCAACGGTTTCCGTGCGTTCATCGACATGCTGCGGGCCAATTTCGCCCACGCCGGCGGCCTGCGCATCGACCATGTGATGGGCCTGCAACGCCTGTGGGTGATCCCCAACGGCGCAGCGCCTGCCGACGGCGCCTACCTGTATTACCCGGTGGACGATCTGCTGCGCCTGCTGAGCCTCGAATCCCATCGCCATCAGGCCATCGTCCTCGGCGAAGACCTCGGCACCGTGCCCGACGGTCTGCGCGAAAAGCTCAGCGCACGCTCGATGCTCGGCATGCGCGTGTTGCTGTTCGAACAGGACAACACCTACTTCAAACCGATTCTCGACTGGCCGGACAATGCGCTGGCCACCACCAGCACCCACGACCTGCCGACACTCAATGGCTGGTGGCATGGCCGCGACATCGACTGGAACGCACGGCTGGGTTTCGTCGATGCCAACGGCGAAATCGAATGGCGTCATCACCGCCAGCGCGAGCGTGAAGGTTTGCGCAATGCGTTGAGCCAGGACCCGCAGAACTTCCGCGAGGAATCCCACGAAGCCGATCAAGTGGTCGATGCCAGCGTGCGCTTCCTCGGCCACACCCGCGCGCCCCTGGTGTTGTTGCCCCTCGAAGATGCACTGGGCATCAATGAACAGGCCAACCTGCCGGGGACGATCGACACCCACCCGAACTGGGCGCGGCGTCTGCCCGCCACCAGCGAAGCGTTACTTGACGCTGCCGACGCCGCACGACGCCTGGAATTGCTGGCCTGCGCGCGTCTCCAGGCTGCCGAGCGTGACCAATGAGCCCGACGCAAATCCAGCCATTGCGCGCAACCCTGCGCCTGCAATTTCATAAAGGCTTTACCCTGGAGCAGGCGGTGCCGCTGGTGCCGTATTTCGCCCGCCTCGGCATCAGCCACATTTACGCCTCGCCCCTGCTCGCGGCCCGGGCCGGTTCAATGCACGGCTACGACGTGGTCGACCCGACCCAGGTCAATCCGGAACTGGGCGGCGAACCGGCGCTGCGGCGTCTGGTCAGCACCCTGCGCGAACACAACATGGGGCTGATCCTCGACATCGTCTCCAACCACATGGCCGTCGGCGGCAGCGACAATCCGTGGTGGCTGGACTTGCTCGAATGGGGACGCTTGAGCCCTTACGGCGAGTTCTTCGACATCCAGTGGCATTCGCCGGACCCGCTCATGGAAGGCCAGCTGCTGCTGCCGTTTCTTGGCAGCGACTACGGCGTCGCCCTGCAGGAAGGCACGCTGAAACTGTTGTTCAATCCGCAGCGCGGCAGCTTTTACGTCGAACACTATGATCATCACTTCCCGATCTGCCCGAGCGATTACGCCGAGCTGCTCAAGTCGCCGCAAGCCCTGAAGTCTCTGGCCGAGCGGTTCAGTACCCTCAGTTACCAAAGCGACGCCCATGCGCTGGCCATGCCGTTGAAAGACGAGCTGCGAGAACTGGCGACTGAGCCGTCGATCCTTGCAGCGATTCACGACACCCTCAAGGCTTACGACTCGACCACTGAAGCGGGCTTCCAAAGGCTGCATCAATTGCTCGAACGACAAAGCTATCGGCTCGCCAGTTGGCGCACCGCTGCCGATGACATCAACTGGCGACGCTTTTTCGACATCAATGAACTCGGCGGTCTGCGCGTCGAACGTCCGGCGGTGTTCGACGCCACCCACGGCAAGATTTTCCAGTTGATCGGCGAAGGCCTGATCGACGGTTTACGCATCGACCACATCGACGGCCTCGCCGATCCCCGGGGTTATTGCCGCAAGCTGCGCCGGCGCCTCGACCTGCTCGCGCCGGGCCGGCATCTGCCGATCTACGTCGAGAAGATCCTCGGTGCCGGCGAAACCCTGCACCGTGACTGGGCCGTGAACGGCACCACCGGTTACGAGTTCATGAACCAGTTGTCGCTGCTGCAACACGATCCGGACGGCGAACACGTCCTCGGTGAGTTGTGGCAACGGCGCACCGAACGCCCCGCCGCGTTTATCGAAGAAGCGCAACTGGCGCGCCAGCAGATCCTCAACGGCTCGCTGGCCAGTGACTTTGAAAGCGTTGCCCAGGCCCTGCTGCAGGTGGCCCGCGATGACCTGATGACGCGTGATCTGACCCTCGGCGCGATCCGCCGGGTGTTGCAGGCGTTGATCGTGCACTTTCCGGTGTACCGCACTTACATTGGCGCTATGGGCCGCTCCGCGCAGGATGAGGTGTTTTTCCAGCAGGCCATGGACGGTGCCCGGCAGACCCTCGGCGAAGGCGACTGGCCGGTGCTCGACTGTGTGGCCGCATGGCTCGGTGGCACGCCGTGGCGGCGCAAACCCCGCGGGCGCTCGCGCAAGATCCTCAAGCATGCGTGCGTACGCTTCCAGCAATTGACCTCGCCGGCGGCGGCCAAAGCCGTGGAAGACACCGCGCTGTACCGCTCCGCGGTGCTGCTGTCGCGCAATGACGTCGGCTACAACACCGAGCAGTTCAGTGCACCGCTCAGCGATTTCCACGCGGTCAATCAGCAACGCTTCGCCGAATTCCCCGACAACCTGCTGGCCACCGCCACCCACGATCACAAGCGCGGTGAGGACACCCGCGCACGGCTCGCCGTGCTCAGCGAACGCAGCCATTGGTACGCCGAGCAGATCGAGCTGTGGCGCGCCCTCGCCCGGCCGGTGCGCAGCGACGATCAACAGCCCTCGACCGGCGATGAACTGATCCTCTACCAAGCGTTGCTCGGCAGTTGGCCGCTGGAACTGCGCGAAGGCGATCAGACGGGTTTGGCCGACTACGCCAAACGCATCTGGCAATGGCAACAGAAAGCCTTGCGCGAGGCCAAGCTGCAAAGCAGCTGGAGCGCACCGAACGAAAGCTATGAGCACGCCGCCCGGTCCTTCACCGAAAAACTGCTGACGGGGGATGAAGGTGAGCTGTTGCGTGCGGCGCTGATCAAGACCGTCAACAACATCGCTGCGGCCGGCGCGCTCAACAGTCTGGCGCAAACCTTGCTGCGCATGACCGTGCCGGGGGTGCCGGATCTGTATCAGGGCAACGAGTTCTGGGACTTCAGCCTGGTCGATCCGGACAACCGTCGGCCGGTGGATTACGCCGCGCGGGCGCAGGCGTTGCAGGCACCTGCACCGGTTGAGCAAATGCTGTCGAATTGGCGTGACGGGCGCATCAAGCAGGCGTTGATCGCCGAGGTGCTCAATCTTCGTGCCGAGCATGCCGAGCTGTTTCGCCGGGGTCGTTATCAGGCGCTGGAAGTGCTCGGCAGTCAGGCGCACAACGTGCTGGCGTTCGCCCGTGAACACCAAGGGACGTACGCCATCGTGATCGTCCCGGTGCGCTGCGCGACGCTGCTGGAAAACGGTGCTATCCCTCAGGTCAATGCGCTGCGCTGGGGCGATACGCGGGTGGTTTTACCGTTCGCCGCCTCCGACACAAACCTGAAGGGACTTTTTCAAAGCGCCGCAGTCACAAAAAACAGGGAGCTGAATGTCAGCGAAGCGCTGGGGGATGTCCCGGTCAATCTCTTTATCCAACACTTAACGTAACGACGAGTTCAGTTCAGGAGCATTGCGATGAGTACCGACGATAAACGCATCCGCGAGTTCGCCTATCAGATCTGGGAATCAGAGGGTAAACCTGAAGGCCACGAAGCACGCCACTGGGAGATGGCACGCAAGCTGGCTGAAGCCGAGGCTTTGGCGCCGAAGAAATCGCCGAAAGCCGCCAGCAGCAAAACCGCCGGCAAAGGCGTTGACACCAAGGCCCCGGCGGCCAAGCCCAAGGCACCAGCGGCAGCTAAAGCCAAGCCGGCCAGCGCCGCCAAGGTCGTGCCGCCGGGTGAAAAAGCCGCCGAGAAAAAGCCCCGGGCCCCACGCAAGCCCCCGGCCAACTGACACACCCGGATTATTGAATTGAACGACCGTGTGGCGAGTTCGCTCGCCACCGAGGGCCAACTCGTCCTCAAGAAACCTCAAATACCCCTGTCAGGGAGAGAAATCTGTGGCGACGGGATTTGTCCCCGATGAGTCGCGCAGCGGTCCCAAAACAGCAACGGTGATGTGTCAGACATCCCGCGCGCACTGGTTTTGCGACTGCTTTGCAGCTGATCGGGGCGGTGCGACGTTTCGCTAAATCCCCTCGCCACCGATGCTGTTCCCACAGTTGATCAGTTATTCGAACCAACCCGATTTGCAGGAGCAATCATGTCCAGTCCAAAGAAAGCCGAGCCCGCCGCGCACACCGAGCCGTCCAGAATCCGTGAAGGTCTGCCCTTCCCGCTCGGTGCGACCTGGGATGGCCTGGGGGTGAACTTTGCGCTGTTTTCCGCCAACGCCACCAAGGTCGAACTGTGCATCTTCGACGATACCGGCGAAGTCGAAATCGAACGCATCGAGCTGCCGGAATACACCGACGAGATCTACCACGGCTATCTGCCCGATGCACATCCGGGGATGATCTACGGTTACCGCGTGTACGGCCCGTATGACCCGGCCAATGGTCATCGCTTCAACCACAACAAATTGCTCATCGACCCCTACGCCAAGCAATTGGTCGGCGAGTTGAAATGGTCCGAAGCGCTGTTCGGCTACACCATCGGCCACCCCGATGCCGACCTGAGTTTTGACGAACGCGACAGCGCGCCCTTCGTGCCCAAGTGCAAGGTCATCGACCCGGCGCACACCTGGGGCAACGATCACCGCGTGAGCGTGCCGTGGGACAAAACCATCATTTACGAAACCCACGTGCGCGGCATCAGCATGCGTCATCCGTCGGTGCCGGAAAACGTGCGGGGCACCTTTGCCGGTCTGATGGTCGATGACGTGCTCGAGCACATTCGCAAGCTCGGCGTGTCGTCGGTCGAACTGTTGCCGATCCACGCGTTCGTCAATGACCAGCACTTGCTGCACAAGGGCATGACCAACTACTGGGGCTACAACAGCATCGCGTTTTTCGCCCCGGACCCGCGCTACCTGGCCAGCGGCAAGATCGCCGAATTCAAGGAAATGGTCGCGCACCTGCACGAAGCCAACCTCGAAGTGATCCTCGACGTGGTCTACAACCACACCGCCGAGGGCAACGAGCAAGGCCCGACCCTGTCGATGCGCGGTATCGACAACGCCTCGTACTACCGGCTGATGCCCGACGACAAGCGCTTCTACATCAACGATTCCGGCACCGGTAACACGCTGGACCTGAGCCACCCGTGCGTGCTGCAAATGGTCACCGACTCGCTGCGCTACTGGGCCAGCGAGATGCACGTCGACGGTTTCCGCTTCGACCTGGCGACCATCCTCGGCCGTTATCACGACGGTTTCGACGAACGTCACAGCTTCCTCGTTGCCTGCCGCCAAGACCCGGTACTGCGTCAGGTGAAAATGATCGCCGAACCGTGGGACTGTGGCCCCGGCGGCTATCAGGTGGGTCATTTCCCGCCGGGCTGGGTCGAGTGGAACGACAAGTTCCGCGACACCGTGCGCGCGTTCTGGAAAGGTGACGACGGCCAGGTCGCCGACTTCGCCAGTCGCATGACCGCCTCCGGCGAGATGTTCAACCAGCGCGGACGGCGGCCGTATTCGTCGGTGAACTTCATCACCGCCCATGACGGTTTCACCCTCAACGATCTGGTGTCGTACAACGACAAGCACAACGAGGCCAACGACGAGAACAATCAGGACGGCAGCAACAACAACCTGTCGTGGAACCACGGCGTCGAAGGCCCGACCGACGATCCGCAGATCAACGCGCTGCGCCATCGACAGATGCGCAACTTCTTCGCCACCCTGTTGCTGGCGCAAGGCACGCCGATGATCGTCGCCGGTGACGAGTTCGCCCGTACGCAGGACGGCAACAACAATGCCTACTGCCAGGACAGCGAGATCGGCTGGGTCAACTGGGACCTGAGCGAAGACGGCAAGGCCCTGCTGAAATTCGTCAAACGCCTGATCAAGCTGCGCCTGGCGTATCCGATCCTGCGGCGCGGACGCTTCCTGGTCGGTGAATACAACGAGGACATCGGCGTCAAGGACGTCACCTGGCTCGCGCCGGATGCGACCGAAATGACCACCGAGCACTGGCATGACGCCCATAACCGTTGCCTGGGCATGTTGCTCGATGGCCGTGCCCAGGAAACCGGAATTCGCCGCAAGGGTGGCGACGCGACCCTGCTGCTGGTGGTCAACGCGCACCACGACATCGTCAACTTCACCCTGCCGGAAGTGCCTGACGGCGGTTTCTGGACCTGCATGATCGACACCAATCAGCCGTCGATCCGTGGTCAGGAACGCTTCGAATTCGGGCATGAATATTCGGTCACCGGCCGTTCGCTGCTGCTGTTCGAACTGCAACGTGATGAAGAAGACTGATATGGATCTGCAACGCTACCTCGCCCGCCGCCCGCCGGATTATCCCGACACCGTCGCCCTCGGCAGTTGCCTGCGGGCGATGGTCGAGGCCGGTCTGGACCGGCTGCCGTTACCGGGCAGCGGGCACACGCTGGAACGCTTTCAGCGCCTGGCCCAGGTCGGCGGACATGATCTGGGGCTGTGTAAACTCTATGAGGGCCACACCGACGCACAGGCGATCATCGAGCAACTGGGCGGCACGCCAACACCCGGCAGTACGTGGGGGATGTGGGCGGCCGAGCCGCCGCAGGCGCGCGTCAAGGTCACCCCCGCCGGGCACATGGGGTTGCTCAACGGACGCAAGGCCTGGTGCTCCGGTGCCTCGGTGCTCAGCCATGCCTTGCTCACGGCGTGGGACAGCAACGATCAGCAGCAACTGGTGGCCGTGGCCCTTGATCAACCCGGGGTGCGCATTACCGATCAGGGCTGGCACGCCGTGGGCATGGGTGCCACCGGCAGCGTCGAAGTCGTGTTCGAAGACGCCGAGGGTCAGGCCATCGGCCGTCCTGGCGACTACCTGCAACGGCCAGGCTTCTGGCAGGGCGGGATCGGCATTGCCGCGTGCTGGTACGGTGCCGCGCGGCAGCTTGCCGAGTCGCTGCGCCAGCACTGCGCACAACGCGAAGAACCTCACGCCCTCGCCCATCTGGGCGCGGTCGACAGTGCGTTGCAGGCCGCCGCCGATGTGTTGCGCTTCAGCGCGCTGCAAATCGACGCGCATCCCGAAGCCAACGCCGAACTGCTCGCCCGCCGTGCCCGCGCCGTGGTCGAGCAGTCGGCCGAGTCAGTGATCCGCGAAGTCGGCCGTGCGCTCGGGGCCGGGCCTTTTTGCAAGGATCGGCATTTCGCCGGCCTGGTCGCCGACCTGCCGGTGTTTCTGCGCCAAAGCCACGCCGAACGCGATCTGGCCGCCCTCGGTCAATTGGTCACCCGGCAAGCCGACGAGGTCTGGTCGCTATGAGAAGCAATCCGATCGTCGGCCAGGGCACGTCACTGCATCAGTGGCAGGGTTCACGCCGTTTGGCCGAAGTGCCAGACATTACGGTCGAAGAACTGGTGCCGCCCGGTGCACGCGCCGTAATCGTCGCCCCGCACCCGGACGACGAAGTGCTCGGTTGCGGTGGTTTGCTGCAATTGCTCGCCACAGCGGGCCGTTCGATGCAGTTGATTTCCGTCACCGACGGCAGCGCCAGCCACCCCGGTTCGCAACGCTGGCCGGTGGAACGCCTCAGCGTCGTGCGTCCGCAGGAATCGGCCGAAGCCCTGCGCCGCCTCGGCTTGCCGATGCACAGTCTGAAGTGGCTGCGTGGTGGCTTCACCGACACCTTGGTGGCCGCTCAGGAACAGGCGCTGAGCGCTTTCATTGAAAGTCATTTGCGCGCCGACGATGTGCTGTTCACCACATGGCGCGAAGATGGCCACAGCGACCACGAAGCGGTCGGCCGCGCCAGCGTCGATGCCGCCCGCCGTGTCGGTGCGACCTGTCATGAATTACCGGTGTGGACCTGGCACTGGGCCGCGCCGGAGGACGCCGGCGTGCCGTGGCACCGGGCGCGCAAGATCCTCCTGACACCGGCCGAGGTGGCGCGCAAACGCCATGCGGTGCACGCCTTCGCCAGTCAACTGGAGGGCGACCGCGACGCCGGCCTGGCTCCGGTGTTGGCGCCCTACGTGATTGATCGCCTGCTGCAACCCTTCGAAGTGGTGTTCCTGTGAGTGTCGACGATCGCTATTTCGACGGCCTGTTCGCCGGCAACGATGACCCGTGGGCGTTTCGCCAACGCTGGTACGAGCAACGCAAACGCGCGATCACCCTCGCCGCGCTGCCACGTCCGCACTATCGGGCGATCTTCGAGCCGGGTTGTGCCAATGGCGAGCTGAGCGCCGAGCTGGCCGGGCGTTGCGATCGTCTGTTGTGTTGCGACACTGCGAACGCGGCGGTGAATCTGGCGCGTACCCGATTGAGCCTGTTCGACCATGCCGAAGTCCGTCAGAACCGTCTGCCCGGCGACTGGCCGGAGGAAAAATTCGACCTGATTGTATTTAGCGAAATCGGCTACTACCTCGACCGTGCCGATCTGACAGAAGTGATCCGGCGGATCAGTGATTCCCTGACGGCCGACGGACAACTGCTGGCCTGCCACTGGCGCCCGCCCATCGAAGGCTGTCCGTTGAACGCCCGGCAGGTCCATGACCTGATCCACGAACACCTGCATCTGCCGCGCCTGGTGCTGCATCAGGAAGCGGATTTCATCCTCGAGCTGTGGAGCCTCGAACCGCGCTCGGTCGCAGCATTGGAGGGCTTGCGATGATCGGCATTCTGATTCCCGCACACAACGAAGAAGCGCTGCTCGACGAGAGCCTCAGCGCCGCCCTGCGCGCCAGCAAGCACGGACTGCTCGCTGGCGAACCGGTGGAAGTGCTGGTGGTGCTCGACAGTTGCACCGACCGCTCGGCGCACATCGTCAGCCAATACCCGGTGCTGAGCCTGCACATCGAGGCGCGCAATGTCGGTCAGGCCCGGGCTGCCGGGGCGCACATGTTGCTGGAGCGCGGCGCACGCTGGATCTCCTGCACCGACGCCGACAGTCGTGTGGCCGATGACTGGCTGGTGGCGCAGTTGGGCCTCGGGGCAGACGCCGTGTGTGGCACGGTGACGGTCGAGCGCTGGGACGAATCCTTCGACGAGGCCGCGCAAATTCGTTACCACCGTCATTACCGGGCCTGCGACGGCCATCGGCACATTCATGGTGCCAATCTGGGCATCAGCGCCGACGCCTATCGCTGGGCCGGAGGCTTTAAACCGCTGGCTTGCGACGAAGACGTGCAATTGGTACGCGAGCTGGAACTGTCCGGGGCGAACATCGCCTGGAGCCATCGCCCGCAGGTCCGCACCAGCGCCCGCCTCGACAGCCGGGCACGGGGAGGATTTGGTGACTATCTGCGACATCTGGCACACCTGGAATAAAAAAAACCGGATCAGATCAATCTGCGACGCGACGAATTTCACTTCATGGGCAATACTCTGCTGCGCGGCAATCCAGGGTTCGGAGCGTCGCATGGCAAACAATCCGCCTTCACGGGTCGGACGGCGGCCACGCCACCGACTGAGGGCCAGACACAACAAGGACGTCGCACCCATGAAACCGTTATCCCTCAGCGAAAACAGTCCCTCGGCGCAAATCTGGAACAGCGCCGCCCAACTCGACAACATTCCCGTCATCAATACCCATAGCCTGGTGCCCGCCGGCGCCCGTGCGGTGGTGATTGCCCCGCACCCCGGCGATGAAGTGGTCACCTGCGGTGGCCTGCTGCAATTGCTCGCCGGCCTTGGCCACCCGTTGCAATTGCTGTCGATCACCGACGGCAGTGCCAGCCATCCCGGCTCCCGACAATGGTCGGAAAAACGCCTGAGCGTGTTCCGCCCCCAGGAAAGTGTCGAAGCCTTGCGCCGCCTCGGCTTGCCGATGCACAGCCTGAAATGGGTGCGCGGCGGCTTCACCGACAACGCCCTGCGCGAAAAGGAAAACGAACTGGTGGCCTTCATCGGCCGTTACCTGCGCCCCGGCGATGCCGTGTTCAGCACCTGGCGCGGGGATGGCAACGACGATCACGAAGCGGTCGGCCACGCCGCCGCCAGAGCCGCAGAACTGGCCGGTGCGACCTTCCACGACGTACCGGTCTGGGCCTGGCACTGGCCGGAGCGCGACCATGCACTGATTCCCTGGGAACGCGCGCGCAAACTGCGCCTCGACACCTGGACCGTCGCGCGCAAAAGCCACGCCACCCACGCCTACGCCAGCCAGCTCAAGGGCGAACCGGCGATCGGCATTGCGCCGATGTTGCCGCCGGTGATCCTCGAAAGAATGCGCCTGCCCTACGAAATCGTCTTCGTCTGAGCCCTGCAAAAAACTCTCAGCCCGACCCAATATCCTGTAGGCGTTGCCGAAGGCGGCGCCTGCAGGTGTTTGCGCGAGCAATTGGAGGAACTGCCAGCCACCCGCATCAGTCGCATGTACAGGAAGACAGAATTCAGAGGAGCGAACGTGTCCAGCGATCCCAAGCGTCATGTGGTCGACGCGCCAGTCATTCATCGCCTGCGGGTGCTCACGGTCAATACCCACAAGGGCTTCACCGCGCTGAACCGGCGCTTCATTCTCCCGGAATTACGCGAGGCGGTGCGCAGTACCTCGGCCGATCTGGTGTTTTTGCAAGAAGTGGTCGGCGAACACGAGCGGCATTCGAACCGCTACAACGAATGGCCACAAACCTCGCAATACGAATTCCTCGCCGACAGCATGTGGAGCGATTTTGCCTACGGGCGCAACGCCGTCTACCCCGATGGTCATCACGGCAATGCATTACTGTCCAAATACCCGATCCGCGAATACCGCAACCTTGATGTGTCGATCACCGGTCCCGAACGCCGTGGCCTGCTGCACTGTGTGCTGGATGTGCCGGGGCATGCCGAAGTCCATGCGATCTGCGTGCATCTGAGCCTGCTGGAAAGCCACCGCCAATTGCAGTTGCAACTGCTTTGCCAGTTGCTCGAATCGTTACCCGACGATGCACCGGTCATCATCGCCGGAGACTTCAACGACTGGCAGTTGCAGGGCAACGCCGCCCTCGCCCGGCGTGACTACCTGCATGAAGCTTTCGAACGCCATCACGGGCGCCCGGCCAAGACCTACCCGGCACGATTTCCATTGCTGCGACTGGACCGGATCTACCTGCGCAATGCCAGCAGTCACGCCCCGAAGATCCTCGGTAACAAGCCGTGGACGCACCTGTCGGACCATTTGCCGCTGGCCGTAGAAGTGCATTTGTAATGGCGCTTGCGGCAATACCGCTCGTCAGTCTTGCTTGCTCCGAGGGGAAAACCATCTACACCTAAATCAGCTTAAGGAGTAGCGCTTTCAATTTGTTAGAGCATGGATCTCATGTAGTGCATCAGTTGCACGGGAAGTACCGATCCCCTGCTCGCTCAAGGATGAATTCCCGAAATCCTGCTTTAGGGAATTGCCATGACGCGCTACATCCAGCCATTGCGAACATTGCCGCACGCGCTCCTCCTGCCTGCCTCGCTTCTGGTGCTCACCAGCTCTCCCGCCTCGGCGGCGTGCACACTTGTTCCAGGGCCGGGCAATGACACTTTCATCTGCGACAGTGGCACCAGCGGTACGCTGACCGACCTGTCCGGCGACAACAGCCTGACCTTCCCCGCCAACGGCAGCGGCCGGATCAACGGCAGCGTGACGTTTGGCGTCGGCGCCGACCGGGTCGAAATCAATTCCGGGGTCATCACCGGCGCAGTCAATCAGGGCAACGGCATTGATGACTTTGTCATGACGGGCGGCTCGATCGGCTCGCTCGCCCAGGGTGACGGCCGCGACACCTTTCTGATGACGGGCGGCACCATTGTCGGTGCCTTCGAGGATGTCGCACGTCTCACCGGCGGCATGATCGGCCGGGTCGACATGAAGCTCGACAACAATATTTTCGATATGTCCGGCGGGCAGATTCTCGGCAATCTGGTCACCGGTTTCGGTACCGACACCATCCTTGTTTCCGGCGGGCGCATCGGCGGCAACGTCAGTGTCAGCGGCGGTAACGACAGCATCACGGTGAGTGGCGGAGAAATCGTCGGCGAGATTCGCGCCAGTGTCGGTGATGACCAATTGCTGTGGAGCGGCGGCATTATCCGCTCGGCGATCCTGATGGACGTCGGCAATGACAATGCCACCCTGCGCAACCTCGACGACAGCGTGCTGGCCCTGACGCCCGGCGTCGATGGCGGCGTCGGCAGCGATACGCTGACTTTCGACAACGTACAAACGGCGCTGCCCGCGCGGTTCGGCAATTGGGAAACGATCAACCTGAGCAACGGCTCGCAGTTGGATCTGGGATCGTCCACCTTGTCCCTGGGCGACGCGGGCACCGGCACTGGCGTGTTGAACCTGGATGCCAACAGCGCGTTGTTTTCGGCGCAGGGCGCGGTATCCCCGGCCGTCGTCGGCCAGGCCATCAGCGTCAACAACTCGGGGATCGTCGACCTGACGCGCAATAACACTCGCACCGACGACGCGCTGACGGTGCAAGGCAACTATGTCGGCAGCAGCGGCCGGTTACTGCTGCAGAGCGTAGTCGGTGCCGATGATTCGCCCAGCGACAAACTGGTGGTCAGCAACGGTAGCCTCAGCGGTGGCACAGTGATCACGGTCACCAACGTCGGCGGGCTGGGTGCGCTGACTCAACTCAACGGTATTCAACTGGTACAGGCGCAAGGCAGCACCGTCAGTACCGATAACGCCTTCACCCTCAGCGCACCGATATCCGCCGGTGCGTATGACTACTACCTGTTCAAGGGTGGCGTCACGGCCGGGACTGAAAACAGCTGGTATTTGCGTTCGGCGGTGGTCGCGCCACAAGTGGTGAGCGTGCCTAACCCCGACCCGACCCAGCCACCGATTCTGGTACCGGTGGTTGCCACGCCGGTACTGGCGGCCATCACACCTCTGGCAGCCTCATCGGGCGCACCGGGAACGCCAACACCCGCAGTGATCAGCGCCACCCTGCCTGCGCTGCCCGCCGCCATGGCGGGCGCCGCACCAATTCCCCTGTATCGCCCGGAAGTCCCGACGTGGTCGGTATTGCCACCCGCCGCCGCACAACTGAGCCTCAATGCGCTGGGCACTTTTCATGACCGTCAGGGCGATCAGCGCCTGCTCACGGAACTCGGGGCATTCGGCGCGGGTTGGGGCCGGGTCTATGGCAAGAATCTTGAGCAAACCTGGGCCGGCACCGTGACACCGCGACTGGACGGCTCGCTCAGCGGCTTTCAGGTCGGCAATGATCTGTACAGCTCCCAGACCACCGGCGGCCAGACTCAACGCGTTGGTTTCTTTGTTGGCCATAGCCGTTTGCAAGGTGATGTCGATGGCTTCAACGAGGGTTTCCACAACAACAGCGCCGGCAAAATCAAGCTGGAAGGCGATAGCTACGGCTTGTACTGGACGCTGACCGATCCGCACGGCGGCTACCTCGACACGGTCGTGATGGGCACCCGGTTCGACGGCGACAACCATTCCGTTCGCGGGGTCAAACTGGACAACCGTGGACATGCCCTGACGTTATCTGCCGAAGCCGGTTATCCCTTCCCGATCAATCACACCTGGGTGATCGAGCCGCAGGCGCAGGTCATCCACCAGAAAATATCCCTCGACAACCAGAACGACGGGATCTCGAAGGTCTCTTTCGACTCGGACGGTTCGTGGATCGGTCGTCTCGGCGTTCGGCTCAAAGGCCGTTTTCAAGTCAGCGGTCTGCCGGTGGAACCGTATGTGCGCGCCAATCTGTGGCACACCTTTTCCGGCACCGACTCGGTGACATTTGGCGACAATGACGTGATCACCACCGAGCAGAAGTCCTCGACGGCGGACTTGGGCCTGGGCGTGGTGTTAACGCTCGATCGCGCCGTCAGTGTTTACGCCAGCACCGATTACAGTAGCAATATTGACAGCAATGACCTGCGCGGCGTGGTCGGCAATGTGGGTATTCGCCTCAGCTGGTAGACCTTCCGTCGGCAATTGAACCTCTCTACCCCGGGACTTTCATCGCGTTTCTCCATGCAAACAAACACTTAGTTATGTGCAGAAAAACAAACGCTTGCGACTCTCGATTTACCACTACCGCTCATCGTTCAATTTCTTGACGTACGGGCGCGACTCTCCTTATCTCTACCTTACTACCCCCGGAAACACTATCCGGGGCGACCCTCGGACACTCGCGAAATCGAGCGGCCATGGCTTGCCCCGCTTCATTCGGTCGCCCCTCGTTCGGGGTAGGAGAGACGCCACATCGAGATATCGCATGCGCCCGCAAGGTAGACCTCCATGAAAACTTCAATCACCCCACACGAGATCAAAATCACTTTCTGCACAGTGTCGAGTTCAATCTTGCTGTGCTCATCCATGGAGGCGCAGGCCG
>OFQU01000104.1_pt1 | contig 17608 bp, 21 predicted proteins | sample 1542981 | NCBI WGS metagenome assembly OFQU01 (sample SAMN07774233, study PRJEB24372) | wastewater metagenome | isolation source: Exp Tend CN 90WW | collected 2016-02
GCAATTACAAGCTATCGTTTTGATTTTGTAGAAAAAGCCCTTCTGGAGGCGCCCATGAAATTCATTCACCAGCGCGAACACCTCAACGAAGACGACATCGTCGTCATCCAATGCTCGCAAATGTGCAACATCCGTCTGATGAACGACGCCAACTTCCGCAGCTTCAAGAATGGCGGCCGTCACACCTATCACGGCGGCGCCTTCGACACCTTCCCGGCCCGTATCACCGCGCCGAGCACCGGTTTCTGGAACATCACCATCGACACCGTCAACCGCCGGGCGATCAGCGTGACTCGCAAACCGACGCTGACCCATTCGATCAAAATCATTCGCCGCTCCAGCTCCAAACTCAGCTGAGACGCTCCGCCCATTCAGAAAGGTAGGCATGACCGTGGCTCAAACGACCAAATACGTCATCAAGTACAAACTCAACGGCGAACGCCGCTTCGAGTTCGCACAACTGCAGAACGGCACAGCGGAAGAGGCCAAGGCAGCCCTGGACGCTATCCACGGCCAGAGCGACGATGTGATCACTGACATCGCCGTGAGCAAAGCGCTGTAATACGGCGCCGGGAATTCGACCGCAAGCGGCGGAGTGCTCTGCCGCCCGCACCTGACCAGACTGACGGCTTCGACCTTGGGTCAAGGAGTCAGTATGTCGATGTCACCCACCCGTTTAGCCGAACTCGACTGGGCCGGTCTTGAACAGCAACTGGACCGCGACGGATGCGCCATCATCCGCTCACTGCTGTCGGCCGCAAGCTGTGAGCACCTGAGCGCGCTCTATCCGCAGACCGGGCCGTTCCGCTCCCAGGTCATCATGGCTCGCCATGGTTTCGGTCGCGGCGAATACAAGTACTTCCGTTATCCGCTGCCCGCGCCCATACAACGCCTGCGCACGGCGCTGTATCCGTGCCTGGTGCCGGTGGCGAATCGCTGGTACGCGCGCATGAACCTGCCGGAACGTTTTCCGCCAGGCCACGACGAATTTCTTCAGCACTGCCATGCCGCCGGCCAGTTGCGCCCTACTCCGCTCTTATTGCAGTACGGTGCGCAGGACTACAACTGTCTGCACCAGGATGTGTACGGTGAGTGGGTGTTTCCGTTGCAAGTGGCGATTCTGCTGTCAGAACCCGGCGAGGATTTTACCGGTGGCGAATTCGTCCTCACCGAACAACGCCCGCGCATGCAGTCGCGTCCGCTGGTGCTGGATCTGAAAAAAGGCGATGCCGTAATCTTTGCCGTCAATCAACGCCCGGTCAAAGGCGTGCGCGGCGATTACCGGGTGACCCTGCGCCATGGCGTGAGTCGCCTGCACAGTGGAAAAAGGCATACCCTAGGCATCATCTTTCACGACGCCACGTGACGACCATGTCATCCCGTACATTCGATCTGTTCGCAGACCACGAACCCGAACAACAGCCACGAGCCGAGCAGATCGGCGAACAATCATGGGTGTTGCGCGGTTTCGCCTTGCCGGTGGTCGACCACCTGCTGCCGGCGCTGGACGCCATTCTCGTCGCCGCTCCCTTGCGTCACATGGTCACGCCGGGCGGCTTCAGCATGTCAGTCGGCACCAGCAGTTGCGGTGCGTGGGGCTGGATCACCGATCGCAGCGGCTATCGTTACTCGCCCGTCGACCCGCTCAGCGGTTTACCCTGGCCGCCGATGCCGAAATCGTTCGCCATGCTGGCGCACTCGGCCGCCGAACGCGGCGGATTCTCTGGCTTCAACGCCGATTCCTGCCTGATCAACCGCTATATCCCCGGTGCCAAGATGTCGTTACATCAGGATAAAGACGAAAAGGACTACGCCGCACCGATCGTTTCCCTGTCCCTCGGGTTGCCGGCGATGTTTCTGTTCGGCGGTTTTTCCCGCAGCGACAAAACTCAGCGTATTCCACTGCTGCACGGTGACATGGTGGTCTGGGGTGGCGTCGACCGCTTGCGGTATCACGGCGTATTGCCGATCAGGCACGGTCAGCATCCGCGCCTTGGCGAACAGCGGATCAACCTGACGTTCCGGGTCGCCCGATAAGCAGAAAATTCGACCGCAAGGCCCGGAGTGTCGTGCGCGCCGAGGCTGGTTAACCTGAGTCAAACAGGTCAACGGATTACTCATCATGAAAACGCTTTCGAACCCGCTCAACATCCAGGACGATCCACGCTGGGCCGCTGTGGTCGCTCGCGATCCACGAGCGGACGGGCAGTTTGTCTATGCGGTAAAAACCACCGGCATCTACTGCCGTCCCAGCAGCCTGGCACGGTTGCCGAAACCGCAGAACGTCGAGTTCTTCGACAATGCGCAACAGGCTGAAGCGGCAGGCTACCGGCCGAGCAAACGGGCCAGCAAGGATCACAGCGATGTCGCGGCGCAACACGCGGTGACCGTGGCGAAAGCCTGTCGACAGATCGAAACGGCAGAAAACCCGCCGCGGCTCAATGAGCTCGCGCAGACGGCAGGCTTGAGCCCGTTTCATTTTCATCGGGTGTTCAAGGCTGCCACCGGCCTGACGCCCAAAGGTTACGCCGCCGCCCACCGTTCGCGCAGGGTCCGCGAACGGCTGGCAGACGGCGACTCCGTGACGGACGCGCTCTATGACGCCGGTTTCAACTCCAACAGCCGCTTCTACGAAGCCGCCGATCATCTGTTAGGCATGAAACCCGGCGACTACCGTGCAGCCGGCCAGAACAACGACATTCGTTTCGCGGTGGGCCAATGCTCGCTCGGCGCGATCCTGGTCGCGCAAAGCGAACGCGGGGTTTGTGCGATTCTGCTGGGCGACGACCCGCATCAACTGGTGTGCGATCTGCAGGATCAATTCAAGAAAGCCAACCTGATCGGCGCCGACCGTGGATTTGAACAACTGATCGCCAAGGTCGTGGGCTTTATCGAAGCGCCGGCCATTGGCCTGGACTTGCCGCTGGACGTGCGCGGGACGGCGTTTCAAGAGCGCGTCTGGCAAGCGTTGCGCGAGATTCCGCCCGGCAGCACGGCCAGCTACGCCGACATTGCCCAACGCATCGGCGCGCCGACATCCATGCGCGCCGTGGCCCAGGCCTGCGGGGCCAACCGTCTGGCGGTAGCGATCCCCTGCCACCGCGTGGTGCGCAGCGATGGCAATCTGTCAGGTTATCGCTGGGGCGTGGAGCGCAAGCGCCAGTTGCTGGAGCGTGAGACGCAGTCTTAGCGAACGCCGATATGGATCGACACGGATTCGGGGTCGGTATAGGCCTCGAAGTCCGTGGCGTAGCGACGCTGGATCTGCGGATTGTCATTAAAGAACGTCCACACTTTGCCCCAGGTAGAGATCACCGCGTCGGGCATTTGACCGTGCGCCTCGAAGACCAGATATTCGCCCGCTTCGATCTCGACCGATTCGTACCCGCCCGCAGGCTTGTCGACAGCCACGCCCGCGGTCACGTCGAACGCCCCGGAGGCGTCCGATTCGTAGGCCGAATATACGCCATACACGGGCGATCCGGCTGGTCGGGAATGCTTTCAGCCAGTGCGCTGGCGAAAAACTGCCGCCACATCGGGCCGATCTTCGCCGACTCGGTGCTGTGCTCTGCTGCATTGTCCGTGCGTACACGCAAGCCCGAAACCGTGAAGGCGTCGATCTGCTGCCGTTTCAAGTCCATCGAAAACCTCACTCCCTGATTGGTTGAAGCACGGTCCGCAAGCGCCGCGATGGCGTTAACTCTGTCAGCGATTGACGTCAACGACAACCCTGCCGCGCAACTGTCCGGCGAGCAATGTCGGCGCCGCATCGACCGCTTCGCTCAGGCTGATTTCATGACTGATCAGCGACAGCAACGCGAAGTCCAGATCCTTCGCCAGACGATCCCAGGCTTCCAGGCGGCGCGCCTTGGGCTGAGTCACGCTATTGATGCCGGCCAGCGTCACGCCGCGCAGGATGAAAGGCGCTACCGACGCCGGAAAATCCATACCTTGCGCCAAGCCGCAGGCAGCGACCGTTCCTTCGGCACGGGTGCTGGCGCAGGCGTTGGCCAGGGTGTGGCTGCCAACCGAATCAATGACGCCCGCCCAACGCTCCTTGGCCAGCGGTTTGCCGGGTTCGGACAAGGTTGCGCGCTCAATGATCTCGCTAGCGCCCAGCTGTTTCAGGTACTCATGCTCGGAGACCCGACCGGTGGATGCCACCACCCGGTAGCCGAGTTTGCTGAGCAGAGCGATGGCAAAACTGCCCACACCGCCATTGGCGCCCGTCACCAGAATCTCGCCCTGATCGGGCGTGACGCCATTGCGCTCCAGCGCGAGGATGCACAGCATCGCCGTGTAGCCAGCGGTGCCAATGGCCATCGCCTGTGCCGGGGTAAAAGCCTTGGGCAACGGAATCAGCCAGTCACCCTGCAACCGGGCTTTTTGCGCAAGACCGCCCCAATGACTTTCACCGACGCCCCAGCCGTTGAGCAACACTGCATCGCCGACCTTGTAATCGGCGTGAGCACTGGCCTCAACCGTACCGGCCAGATCGATCCCCGGCACCATCGGAAATTTGCGCACCACCGGACTGCTGCCGGTAATCGCCAGGCCATCCTTGAAGTTGAGTGTGCTGTAGGCGACACGTACGGTGACATCGCCTTCGGGTAACTGGTCCTCGTTGATCGCTTGCACGCTGGCGCGATAACCGCGGTCGTCTTTGTCGATCAGAATGGCGTTGAACATGGCGACCTCTCGCGAACAGGGTTAAGGATTGCGTGCCTTGAAATACCACATCGCAATACATTGCCACACTCGACTTTCTGCTTGTCCGCAAATCGACCGGGTATTTGCATCGCGGGCGACTATGCTTTTTCGACGGTTGTGCTTTCGCGATGATTCCTTTGGAAATCGCCCTGTCGATGGAGCTGACAATGCCTTATCCGCGCTCGTTTCTTGTGATGCTGATGCTGTGGCTGCTGACCTTCGGCAATGCTTTGGCAGCCCCCGCGACAACAACCGCTGACGCAGCGCCGGACGCGCCGACATGGCCGCAAGTCATCACCAGCGGCAAGGCGAAACTGACCGTGTACCAGCCGCAACTCGACAGCTGGGATGGCTATACCCTCAATGCCCGCGCGGCGGTCGAAGCCACAGGTGGCGACGGCAAGTCCACCTACGGCATCGTCCAGTTCAGCGCGCATACACTGGTCGACAAAGCGACCCGCTGGGTGGCGCTCGATCAGTACAAGCTGATCAAGGCCGACTTCCCGGCCGATGCCAGCCAGGCCGACATCTGGGTCGCGGCATTGCAAAAGGACGCCGAAAACCGCAAGAAGACCATTTCGCTGGATCAGCTCGAAGCCGCCGTAGGCGTGCTGTCGGCCGAGCAGAAAGCCGACAGCGCGCCACTGGAAAATACGCCGCCAGCCATCGTCACGTCCGACGTCCCCGCCCTGCTTGTCTATATTGATGGCGAGGCCGCCTATCGAGCGGTGGACGGCATTGCGCTGCAACGGGTGATCAACACTCGGCCGCTGCTGCTGAAAGATGCCCAGGGCAAACATTACCTGCATGTGTTCGATGGCTGGATGGTTGCCGACCAGTTGAGCGGCGAGTACACGCGCCTGGCCGCGCCACCTGCCGATCTGGAAAAAGCCCGACTGGCGGCGATCAAGAGCCGGCAGGTCGATCTGTTGACGGGACAAAGTGATCCCAAAGACAAGGTGCCGACTCTTGCCAAACCGCCGCAGCCGAAGATCTTCATCGCCACCACGCCCACCGAACTGCTGGTGACCGACGGCGCGCCACAATGGCTGCCCATCCAAGGCACAAGCCTGCTTTATGTGAGCAACACCACCGGGCATATCTTCAAGGAAATCGGTGACCAGAACAGTTACGTGCTGATCTCCGGGCGCTGGTTTCGCGCCAGCGACATGAAGGGGCCGTGGACATTTACCCCGGCCGACAAATTGCCCGCCGACTTCGCCAGCATCCCCGACGACAGCCCGAAAGAGAACGTCAAGGCCTCCGTCGCCGGCACGCCACAGGCCAAGGAAGCGGCGATTGCCGCGACCATTCCCCAGACCTCGGCGATCAAGAAAAACGCGGTGCACATGACAGCGCCGCAGTTCGATGGCGAGCCGCAACTCAAAGCCATCAACAGCACACCGCTACAGTATGTGGTCAACAGTGCGACACCGATCATTCGCGTCGACAACGACAGCTGGTTTGCGGTGGAGAACGGAATCTGGTTCACCTCGACGTCCTTGAACGGGCCGTGGACCGTGGCCAGTTCCGTACCGGCGGTGATCTATTCGATCCCGCCGAGTTCGCCCATGCACTACCTCACCTACGTCAAGGTCTATGAGTCCAGCGGCGATACCGTGGTGGTCGGTTACACGCCGGGGTATCAGGGATCGAATCTGGACCCGGCGACCGGCGTCGTGGTTTATGGCACCGGTTATCCGTACACGCCGTGGGTCGGCAGTGTCTGGTACGGGCCGCCGGTGACTTACGGTTTCGGCGTCGCCATTCGCTACACACCCTGGACCGGCTGGACGTTCGGCTTCGGTTTCGGCTGGAGCTGGGGCGGCAGCACCGTGGCAATGGGCTGGGGCTGGGGCGCCTATCCATGGTGGGGCAATTACGGCTGGGGTTACGCCTGGGGCCCGCACCTGTATCCAGCGCCGCTGGCCTGGGGTGGCGCCGCCTACGGTTATCGTGGCGGCGCGGTAGCCTGGGGGCCCGGCGGCTGGGCCGGAACTACGGGCAACATTTACCATCAGTGGGGCGATCGAGCGACCGTCAGCCGCTACGGTGCGGGCTACAACGCCTGGACCGGCAATCGCTGGGCGGGTCAGGTAGGTGCTTCGTATAACTCACGCACCGGCGTCGCAGCGGCGGGTCAACGGGGCGCGGTGCACAACGTCTATAACGGCAACTATGCAGCCGGACGCAGCGGCGTGGCGACCGGGCCGAACGGCGGCGCCATTGCCGGCGAACGGGTCACTGTCGGCAATGCGCGCAACGGCACGCAAGTCACCGCCAACCGTGGTGCGGTGTACAACCCCAATTCCGGCAACACCACCCAATATGGCGCGGTTCGCGGACGCGACAGTGGTGTGGCCCATGTCGGCGACAACGTTTATGCGGGGCATGACGGTAACGTCTACAAGAAAACCGAGAATGGCTGGCAGTCGATGGTGGGCGGCGGTACACGGCCGACGCCGGTAAACAACAATGCACAACTGCAGAACCTCAATCGCGAATCCGCTGCGCGCAATGTCGGCAACCAGCGCACCAACAACTTTCATAACTCCTCGCAAAACATGAATCGTTCGTTTGGCGGCGGCGGATTACACCGACGCTGAAAAACTGCACGGCATATTCAGTATTTCGAACTGGCTGTGTAGACGGCTTTGCTGTTAAAAAACGACCCTGCCGTCCCTGCCCGTTTTGTCGTTCGGAGAACCGCTGTCATGAGCCAATGGCCAGATAACCGCCTGCTTGACCTACTCGGTATTGAAGTACCAATCATTCAGGGCCCGATGGCCGGTGCCACGAATTCGTCCATGGTGATCGCCGTGTGTAACGCCGGAGGGCTGGGTTCGATGCCGGCGGCGATGCTCAGCATCGAGCAGTTGCGTGACGAGCTGAAAACCATTCGTGCAAACACTGACAAACCTTTCAACGTGAACTTCTTCTGCCATCAGCCACCGGCGCCAGATGAACAACGCGCCCGCGACTGGAAGAACCTGCTGGAACCTTACTACCGCGAACTGGGCGTGGATTTCGACGCACCGACGCCGGTGTCCAATCGCGCGCCCTTCGATGCCGCAGCCTGCGAAGTACTGGAGGAGTTTCGACCGTCGGTGGTGAGTTTTCACTTCGGCCTGCCGGAAAAATCCCTGCTGGATCGGGTCAAGGCCACCGGAGCGAAAATTCTCTCCTCGGCCACCACCGTCGAGGAAGCCGTGTGGCTGGAGCAGAACGGTTGCGATGCGATCATTGCCATGGGTTACGAAGCTGGCGGCCATCGCGGGATGTTTCTGAGTGAGGACTTGAGCAGTCAGGTTGGCACATTTGCCCTGGTACCGCAGGTGGTCGATGCAGTGAACATTCCAGTGATCGCCGCGGGTGCCATTGCCGACGCTCGTGGTGTCGCGGCAGCGCTCATGCTCGGCGCGTCGGCGGCGCAGGTGGGTACTGCGTACCTGTTCACCCCGGAAGCGAAAGTCAGCGCTGCTCATCACCAGGCGCTGCGCACGGCCAAGGAAAGCGAAACCGCGATCACCAATATTTTCACCGGCCGCCCGGCCCGGGGCATTCTGAACCGTGCCATGCGCGAGCTGGGCCCGATGTCGCCGATGGCTCCCGCATTTCCGCTGGCGGGGGGTGCGTTGATGCCGTTGCGAGCGAAACATGAGGCTGAGTTCGCCAACCTCTGGGCGGGTCAGGCCTTTACGTTGGGCAGAGACGTCAGCAGTGCCGAATTGACGCGACAGTTGGCCGACGGTGCTTTGGCAAAACTGCAACGGCGTTGAGTCCGGACCGCGTGAGGAATCGAAGCCCTCACACTGGTTTCAAGCAACACTTTCCGTTTGCCGGCGTTTCGCTATATATTTCGCTATATAGCGATCTCACCCCTCGCATCGGCGCAGTCCACCTCCAACAATAGCTGCCCTGTGCCCACGCCAACCACGGAGCTGTTACATGACCATTTGTGCCTCCCGTTTTGCCCCTTCCTGCCTGGTTTCCCTGCTCGCGGTGTTCGCCATTGGCACTGTCCAGGCTGATGAAGTGCAAGTGGCTGTAGCTGCCAACTTCACCGCGCCGATCCAGGCGCTTGCCGCCGATTTCGAAAAAGACACCGGGCACAAACTGGTCGCCGCTTACGGCGCCACTGGCCAGTTCTATACCCAGATCAAAAACGGCGCGCCGTTCGAAGTGTTCCTCTCGGCGGACGAGACCACTGCGGAAAAACTCGAAAAAGAAGGCGATAGCGTCAAGGGCTCGCGATTCACCTACGCCATCGGCACCCTGGCGCTGTGGTCGGCCAAAGAAGGCTACGTCGATGCCAAAGGCGATGTGCTGAAGAAAAACGAGTATCAGCATCTGTCCATCGCCAACCCGAAAGCCGCACCTTACGGGCTCGCCGCCACGCAGGTGCTGGAGAAGCTGAAACTGACCGAGGCCACCAAAGCCAAGATCGTTGAAGGCCAGAACATCACCCAGGCGTATCAATTCGTCTCCACCGGCAACGCCGAACTGGGCTTCGTTGCTCTCTCGCAGATCTACAAGGACGGTAAAGTCAGCAGCGGCTCGGCCTGGATCGTTCCGGCCAGCCTGCACGACCCGATCAAACAGGACGCGGTCATCCTCAATAAAGGCAAGGACAGCGCCGCCGCCAAAGCCTTGGTTGAATACCTCAAGGGCCCAAAAGCCGCTGCGGTGATCAAGTCTTACGGTTATCAACTCTAAATGGCACTGACGAGTGCCGATTTTGCGGCGATCTGGCTGACCCTGAAACTGGCGTCCCTGACCACCGTGATTCTGTTGCTGGTCGGCACACCAATCGCCCTGTGGCTGTCGCGTACCCGCTCGTGGTTGCGCGGCCCGATCGGGGCGATTGTCGCCCTGCCCCTCGTGCTGCCGCCGACCGTCATCGGTTTCTATCTGTTGCTGATGATGGGGCCGCACGGCTTTCTCGGCCAATTCACCCAATGGCTGGGGCTCGGCACGCTGACCTTCAGTTTTACCGGGCTGGTGATCGGCTCGGTGATCTACTCCATGCCGTTTGTGGTGCAACCGCTACAGAACGCCTTTTCGGCGATCGGCACCCGTCCTCTGGAAGTGGCCGCGACTTTGCGCGCCAATCCTTGGGACACTTTTTTCAGCGTGATGCTGCCCCTGGCGCGCCCGGGTTTTATCACGGCAGCGATCCTCGGATTCGCCCATACCGTCGGTGAATTCGGTGTGGTGCTGATGATTGGCGGCAACATTCCCGACAAGACCCGCGTGGTGTCCGTGCAGATTTACGACCACGTCGAAGCCATGGAATACGCCCAGGCTCACTGGTTGGCCGGGGCGATGCTGGTGTTTTCCTTTCTGGTGTTGCTGGCGCTGTACACCAGCCGCAAAACCCGTGCGGGCTGGAGCTGACCGATGATTGATGCACGTTTGAAAATCGGCTATTCCGGCTTCAGCCTGGACGTTGACCTGCACTTGCCGGGCCGTGGCGTCACCGCGTTGTACGGTCATTCCGGCTCCGGCAAAACCACCTGCCTGCGCTGCATTGCCGGGCTGGAACGTGCCGAACAGGCATTTATCCGCATCAACGGTGAAGTCTGGCAGGACAGCGACCATGGCACTTTCGTCCCGCCACACAAACGCGCAGTCGGCTACGTGTTTCAAGAGGCCAGCCTGTTCGCGCACCTGTCGGTGCTGGGCAATCTGCAATTCGGCCTCAAGCGCATCGCCAAGGCCCAGCGTCGGGTCGATCTCGCGCAGGCCACTGAACTCCTGGGTATCGGTCATCTGCTCGAGCGCCATCCGCAGCACCTCTCTGGTGGCGAACGTCAACGAGTGGGCATTGCCCGAGCCCTGCTGACCAGCCCGAAGTTGTTGTTGATGGACGAGCCCCTGGCCGCTCTCGACAGCCAGCGCAAACGCGAAATTCTGCCTTACCTGCAGCGTCTGCATGACGAGCTGGACATTCCACTGCTGTACGTCAGCCACGCGCAAGACGAAGTGGCGCGACTGGCCGATCACCTCGTGCTGCTCAGCGACGGCAAGGCCCTGGCCAGCGGCCCGATCGGCGAAACCCTCGCCCGTCTGGATTTGCCGATGGCAATGGGCGACGACGCCGGAGTGATCATCGAGGGTCAGGTCAGTGCCTACGACGCCGATTATCAGTTGCTGAGCCTGCAGTTGCCGGCCACCCATTTGCACATTCGCGTCACCCACGCGCCGATGGCATTGGGTCAGGCCTTACGGTGCAAGGTACACGCGCGCGACATCAGTCTCACCCTGCAGAACACCGAGTTCAGCAGCATCCTCAATCGTCTGCCGGTCACCGTGGTCAGTGAACTGGCAGCGGACAACGCTGCCCATGTCCTGATTCGTCTCGATGCCGGCGGCACGCCCTTGGTGGCGCGTATCACGCGCTTCTCGCGGGATCAACTCGGCGTGCATCCGGGCCAGCATCTCTGGGCACAGATCAAGGCGGTCGCAGTGCTGGCGTAAATCATTCGGCACGACGGCTACAGCGTGCGGTCAATCGTTTACAGACCACGACGCCCCCCAAGGAAGCCGCCATGCCCGACACCGTGCTGACCGACGCACTGCCCCCAGACCTGCACTATGTCGATGACACCCAGCCCGGTATCACGCGCAAGAAACTGCGCGGCAAGTTCAGCTACTTCGAACCCTCGGGCCAGCGCATCACTGACCCGGACGAAATCAAACGCATCAACGCCCTCGCGGTGCCGCCGGCCTATATCGACGTGTGGATCTGCGTCGACCCGCGTGGCCACCTGCAAGCCACTGGGCGCGATGCCCGTGGCCGCAAACAATACCGCTATCACGCGCGCTGGCGCGAAGTGCGCGATGCCGACAAGTATTCACGCCTGCGCGAATTTGGCCTGGCGCTGCCGAAATTGCGTAAACAGCTGGAAGTGCTGCTGGCCGCGCCCGGTTTCAGTCGCGACAAAGTCATGGCCACGGTGATCACCCTGCTCGATGCCACGCTGATTCGTGTCGGCAACACGCAGTATGCGCGGGATAACCGTTCCTACGGCCTGACGACCTTGCGCAGCCGACATGTCGAGGTCAACGGCAGTGCGATCCTGTTCCAGTTTCGCGGCAAGAGCGGGATCGAACATCAAATCACCGTCAAGGATCGCCGTCTGGCGCGAATCATCAAGCGCTGCCTGGAAATCCCCGGGCAGAACCTGTTTCAGTATCTGGATGAAAACGGTGACCGCCACACGGTCAGCTCTTCCGACGTCAATGCGTATCTGCAAACCCTGACCGGCGCCGACTTTACCGCCAAGGACTACCGCACCTGGGCCGGCAGCGCCCTGGCATTGGCGGTGTTGCGTGAGCTGACTCACGAATCGGAGACCGAAGCCAAACGCCACGTCGTCGAGATGGTCAAGGGCGTCGCCAAACAGCTGGGCAATACGCCAGCGGTGTGCCGCAAGTGCTATATCCATCCCGCGGTGGTGGAAAAATTCATGCTCGGCGCACTGGCGCAACTCCCCCGTCCGCGAGTGCGCAAAGGGCTGCGCGCCGAAGAAGTGGCGCTGGCAATGTTTCTCGAGCAGATGAGCGAAATGACCGACGCGCCTTGATCCCCGCCCGGCAGTGCCAGCCGACGAGTTGATCTGCCTATTTTTTGCACGATCGCCGCAGCCTTCTATAGTTGATCTGACACGAATCAGCTGCGGTGACGCCATGGAAGACATTTTCGTCGTGAAGCGCTGCAACAAGATCATCATTCACGGTCGACGCGCCGGAGAAAGCCAGCATGATCCCGCCGAAGCCATTGGCTGGTTTCGTATCTGCGACACGCGCACGGGTGGCTTCATCGGCGATGGCTACGACAGGGAGCAAGACGCCAGGTTCGAATGCGAGCGCCTTAACGCAGCGAGTTCTCCACTACCGGTCCGCCAGTCTTCCGGCTGATGCCGATCACCGGCGGGTCTATACTGAAACCAGCTGAAGGAGCAGCACCCCAACGGCAGAAGGCTCGCGACTTGCGGGCTTTTTGCTGCCGCTCAGCGGTTTCATTGAACGGAGGTGTTCCATGTCCGAAAAAGAGTCCATCACCACCCTCCTCACCCTGCTCGACGCCCGGCAGGCCCGCCTCGCGGCCGCTTGCAAGGAGATCGCCGACTGGGTCGATCATCAAGGCGGACACCCCACCGCCCTGCGTATCCGCGATCGGCTGAACGACATCGAAAAGGATGCGCCGCTGATTCGCAATACACTGTCGGCCCTGAAGCCCGTTGATCGGCCGCTGCCACGGTTCAGATAACGACAAATCAGGTCATCGCGAGGGATGGTCATTGTTGCCGGGCGGCCTTCTGCCCGGCGATTGCTTGTGTGAGCCGAAAAGTTTCTTTTCACGAAGCCATCACATCGACCCGCTTACAGTGAAATCACTCCTTTAGAGATCACCTTCAACGCCCGCCCGCATGCGGGTGTTTTTTTGTCTGCGATTTGTCTCGCCGAACGCGCATGGCTGCCAGTTGTCAAACCATTACACGTCACTCAGGAGACGGTTCATGGTCATTCATTTCAGCGTCGACGGTCATCTGGCCTGCGGTCACAAAGGTCAGCAACTCTCAGCGAGCAAAGAACTCAATCGCGTGAAGTGCCGTAGCTGCCGCAATACCGATGCGTTCAAGCAGGCAAGAAAAGACCAACGCAATGCAGCACGACGCACTGCCCGACAGGCAAAGAACACTCATGGCGCGGTTGATTGGCGCACACAATGGATTGAGCGGCTGACCGCAATGGCCGGACTTCAGCGCCTGCCGCGAGGTTTCAGTGGGCAGGCATTTGTTTAAAGCTACAAAAAAGCCCAGCTGAATAGCTGGGCTTTCGCTGCAAAAAACTGGCGGCTGTCAGGCCAGTGAACGTACGCAACGCCAATAGGCACAATGAAAATTGCGAATGATCAGAAGTATCCATTAGCGGTAATCCATGGGCATCCGATCAAAATACCGCCCCGGAAACAAACAAGGGTTTGCATCAGCTTTCGCCCGCAAACCCTTGATTAGAGATGGTGCCGAAGCCGGAATCGAACCGGCACGCCCTTACGAGCGGGGGATTTTAAATCCATAATTTTTTACTTATAAATCATAAGTTTAGTATCCGTATTTTTCCGCATCGCGCAAATTTTTTCTCCGATTTCAGATAGTAAAACCAGTGTCTCAAAATAAATTGCGGAAAGAAATCGGCTGCAGGATCTCACGTCTAAAACAAGACGAACGACCGTGCGTAGAAAGGTTGTACGCATCACTGGGCGCCAATTGACTGTATCGCCAATCAGTTTACCTACGGCAAGATGATTCTTTAACAGAACGAACATGGCTCAACCAAGATGGCGCGTAAGCGGCGGGTATCCTTTAAATAGAATTGAAGCTGTCACCGGTTACAACTCGACACTGAATCCTCTGATCACCACGCCTTCGGCAAAACGCACCACGGTGGTCAAACTGGCCCAGGTGCGCAGCGGCTCACGTCGCGAGCGCACCGGCACCCAGCGTGCGCCGCTGCCGCCCAGACGGATCGACAGGCCCCAGTCGGGGCCACCGTCGATCCTGGCCACCAGGCATTCGCGCACCGCGTGTTGTTCGACCTGGGCGCGCAACACCTCTTCGTGAATGCCGTCGCCGATCATGCCTGCAACACCTCTCGTTGCGCCTGAACGGCGTCCTTAAGCAACACATGCAAGCCTTCGATGGTGCCGTAATTCTCGGCCCGCACGGTTTCAATGCCGAGCACAAAACCGTCGGAGCGATCCGCCACACGCTGCAGTTCCACGAGGGTCAGGCAGGTCTCCATGCGCGCCAAAAAATTCGCGGTTTGCATGTAGACGGGTGCCGGCAGGTTCAGCGCGTTCAACGCCTCGAACTGGCTCATTCCCATTCCAACCACTGGCGTTCGCTGGCGGCGCAGGTGTCAGTTCGAACTGCCGGCCCCTGATCAGAAGCCAGCCGCCAGGCTCATTGCGGCCGTCGATCAATTGCCCTTGCAGCATGCGCCCGCCAGGCAGAATTACCCGCAGCAGGTTGGCGATCTTAGGGCCTTGCAGATACTGCTGCAGTTCAATGCGGGCGCGTCCCGCGCCGGCATCGCTCAAGCGCACCGGACATTCGAGCGTCGTCAGCTCGATCGGTGCCTGCGCCAGGTAGCGGGCGATCATCACAACGGTGGCCACGCCCTCATAAACGTACGACATGTGGAGCGTTCCTGTTCGTGTCAGTGGCGGTGTAGGCGCCGGCAAGAATGTCAGGAAATGGTAGACCAACCTGGGGGGGACTGGTTGCCGTGGCCGCAACAAAGGCCCCCACGCCTGGTCCAGGTGTGGGGGCCGAGTGAACATAAGCTGGAATTCAATGAACCGGTCATGGATGGCCGCTATCGGCCAGAAGAGGACGTTTAGAGCAAGGAGAATAAATCCGTCGCATTTCTTCCAGGCTTTGCAATTTGCGGACGCGCTTTTACACACTCTGGGCTGGTAAGTTTAGAGTCGGAAAATCAACTAGTCCCTTTTTCTAAAGTAGGTGCCAATGGTTACTTCTATCGTTCTTCAGGACGTTGACGTTGGATGGATCGCTACTGACGCCATCGGGCAGGTTGCGCTCTTCACTACGGCTGGTCCGGGGCCGATTCCTTGCTCCGCACTTCCCTCCGTCGAGAACTCCGAAGAGGCGGTCCTTTCATTGCCGGAGGTGTCCGATGTAGATCTGGTTACTTCGATGTCTGGCGCAAACGCTTTCGCTGCCTTTGCCAAGCGTGGGTTCTTTGCATATGACTGGTCGGACGTCCATCGCACTACGCGCCTAGCCTTGAATGGATATGAGCTGCAATACCGTCCACTGAATCCATTGACACTTTTCGACTTACCGGCCCCTTTACGGGCATTGGCTGAGGTTACCCGGCTATCTGGCGTAACGTTCGGAGTACCTATCGTAGTGATAGGTAATCAGATTTCTTAGCCGTCATTCAGCGGTTGGGGAGCGTTTTGGCCGTTTGCTCCCTTTCACTACCGGCAGCTAATGGCCCAGAGTGTGTAAAAACGCTTCGCCAAAATTGGAGTGTGCGCGTTTACGTCGAATCTGAAATTTATCGGCACGTCAGCAGGTGCGGATTTTACGTAGAAGCGCGATTCTCAGTCCGGGCTTGAGTACCTGTCGCGCTGAAAAACGTTTTTACACAGCCTGGGCCGTTTCCTGCCATTCCAGAACGACTGCTTGCCGTTAGCGGTCGGTTGCGAACGTCAGCTTCTGGCCAATAGCTGTCCCTGAGGAACCCCTGCAAATGACCGAAGCTGTATAAAATTTTTTTGAGCGCGACAGGTACTCAAAACCGAACTAAATTCTCGCTTCTACGCGAAATCCACATCTTCTGACGTACCGTTAAATATCAGATTTAACGTAGATGCCCATACTTCAGTTTTGGCAAAGCGTTTTTACACACTCTGGGTCGTAAGCAGCCTTGATTGAAGTATCGGCTAAATGCGGCCGATCAGAGACTTCGAAATCAGTGCGATTCAAAATGGATAGTTCACACCCACAAGACTCAGCCGACAACCGCCCCTATAGGACCACTAGCAATCAATGCGGCCCCACAAACGATTTTCATGCCGTGCAAGGCGATTGGCGTGCCATCGACTGTATAGGTGCTGCTGCCCTCGGCGATTGGAAAAATCCCTTTACACAGAGGGCAACTCACCTTGTGACCCACCCCAGCTATAGGTTTGCCGTTGAGGTCGGTTTGGGAGAATGCTTCAAGAACTTTGCCACCGTGAGTTGTGGAGTCGCCCAGTCGGATAACGTCTTTCATAGAGCAACTCTCCTAAACCGGTGTCTTAGTAATCAATTGCATTCAATGACCACGATAACTTTAGTATTTCTGCGAGCCATTAGGAACCAATGTACTTGTAATAAACCCCCAGCCCCCCATTAACTCCGGAAATCTCGAGGTGAAGGATCGCTTCACCGGGTGCACCATCAGCAAAAAGAACACATTCTAACCCGAGCGTTTTTTCATTAGTTTCATATACATCAATGTAAGGCCGGCCTTGCTTGCTTGAATCAAAAGCCTTTTCTTCAGGCGCGATGGATATCTTGGTGCCTTTAGCGAAATAATCATCAATACACTCATAAATCTCATCAGCAACCGCGCTGGATATTCCAAAATCTTGCTCAAGTGTAGACGTGTCACGTCGATCGATGGCCTCTACGAGCAATTGGGTCTTGGCATAAGCTTCGTGATTGGTGGGTGTACTCATTTATCGACTCCGTCTCTTGGAAGGTGTTGCGGTGCTGGTACCCGCGTTGGCTTTAATACCGGTGAAGTAGCCACGAGCCTGGAGTGTCGCGCACTTCGCTGCCTTCGGACTCAGTCCCGCAGCACGTAGCGACTTGAAGGCTACGACAGTCTCACTTCCTAGCAGGCCGGCAGTTGATGCCTTATCTTGGGCTCGATTAGCATTATAGTGCGGAGTTCCTCGTGTGGTTCCGTCTGGGTTTCTTCCTTGAAGGCTTATCGCTGGCGCATCATTGTATTTATAACCTGAAATTCCATTCATCGACGCATCCTGATAGATGTGGTGGGAGTCTTGGAGCCCCCCTATTTTTCGAAGGTCGCCATGGCGACCTGTCACTACACCTTCAGCTTCAAGTACTTTATTACATTCACATGGGCATGTTGCACTCAAACCAAGGCTATCGACCCAGCCTGTCGGATTTGGTGCATATGCATAAAGATTTAGCCCTCCCATGTAACCGATCGGGTCTTTGCTAATGAAACGGCCAACACTTGGGTCATAGTACCGGTGTCGATTGTAGTGCAGCCCTGTCTCATGATCGTGATACTGCCCCTGGAACCGTATCGGGTTCATCACGCCATGCTGCCGCGCCCATTC
>OFQU01000105.1_pt1 | contig 17576 bp, 14 predicted proteins | sample 1542981 | NCBI WGS metagenome assembly OFQU01 (sample SAMN07774233, study PRJEB24372) | wastewater metagenome | isolation source: Exp Tend CN 90WW | collected 2016-02
TGCTGGATCAACACGGGCCGGGGCACCTTGCCCTTGCGAAAGCCGGGAAGCTTGATGCTGCGACTCAGCTTGTCCACGGCAGCGTCATAGCTGGCCTGGCTGCGGCCGCCGGGGATGGCCACCTCGAGGGCCACGCGGCTGCCCGGACGGGGACTGGCCTTTATCGATAGCGGGCTGGCGGCGGGGGCGGCGGCTCGTCCGGCGGCGGGGGCGGCGGCTCCTCGACGTCGAACGTATTAAGCTTTTCTTGGGCCTTCTTCACGTATTGGTACGCGAGCCCGGTGACGAAGGCATAGCCCAGCGCCGCATGGATGAGCACGACGATGAAAATCGCGACCATCTTGCCACCGGACATCTTCTGGTCAGCATAGGCCATTCAGCAACGACACTCCCTAATCTCGTGGTCCTCGCGGCGCCTGGGGGAAGGACACGCGTAGGCCACTGCCCCGGCTGCGCCGGATATGGCAGTGCCGTCAGTCCTATCGCCCCGTTCCCCGCCGCGCAAACGCTTTGTCGGACGCAACAAACGTACAATCGCTTCGCGACAGAATTATTTCTGTATCGTTCAGGCGCGCTGGGCTAGCGCTACCGCCATGATCAGCGCCTTTCACCGTCGGCCGGCCGTCCTGCTTGCCTGCCTCGCCTCGGCCGTGTCCAGCCCCGTTATTGCCGCACAAATGCCGCAGAATTCCGCGGTTTCGGCCACAAGCGCCTCGCCGGGCAGCAGCGCGCAAGCCGCGCCGCCCTATGCCGACATCGCCGATCTGGTGATCGCGTCTCCGATCATCGCGGACGCCACGATCCGCTCGGCCCTGAAATTGAAGGGCGCCGATTCGGCTGGCGTCGCGCCGGGCATGACGCGCTATTATGTCGAGGCCGATCTGGTCGCGCTGGTGCGCGGCGCGGGCGGATTGCCGCCGCGAATCGGCTATCTGCTTGATGTGGCGCCCGATTCGGCAGGCCGCCAGCCAAAGCTCAAGAAACTGCGCGTCCTGCTGTTCGGGCGGAGCGTGCCGGGCACGCCGAATCAGATCCAGCTCGTGGCGCCCGATGCGCAGATTCCCTGGTCCCCGACCGAAGACCAGCGCGTCCGCGCGATCGCGCAGAGCCTCGTCGCCGCCGATGCCCCGCCCGTCGTCACCGGCATCGGCAATGCCTTCCATGTACCCGGCGCGCTGCCCGGAGAAGGCGAGACGCAGGTGTTCCTGACCACTGCGAACGGTGCGCCTGTCTCGCTGACCGTCCTGCGCCGGCCCGGCGAGCAGCCGCGCTGGGCGGTCGCGCTGTCGGAGATCGTCGACGAGGCCGCGGCACCGCCAGCACGCGATACGTTGCTCTGGTATCGCCTCGCCTGCGCCCTGCCCGCTGCGCTACCCGATCGCAGCACCGCGTCGCTCGATCCGGCGAATGCGGAGCTCGCGCGGCAGGATTATCGTTTCGTCTTGGAACAGCTCGGCCCCTGCGGCCGGACGCGCTCGCTGCGCTGATCCGGCTCGCGCCGCCGTTTACCGACGGTGACGGACCAGCGTGACCCCGATCGATTCGCCCGCCTCGGCGATGGCGAGTTTCACGATCTTCACCTCGACGCGCAGCACACGCTCGTCGGCGAGGAACAGCGTCTCGCAGATATGGTCCGCGACCGCCTCGATCAGCGTGAAGTGCAACCCTTCGGGCAAAGCGGTGGTCGCCGCATGTTTCAGATCGAGATAGTTTTTCGACGCCGACAGCGGCGTATCGGGCGCGAAATGATCCGGGCAGCGCAGGTCGACGGTCAGGTCGATGCGCAGCGGCTGCGGCAGGTGCGTTTCTTCCGAATAGATGCCGGTGAGCACCTGGACTTCGAGGTCGTGGACCTGCAGCTGAAGACGGTCTTGCATGGGCGGCGCCTCTAGCAAGCCTGCTTGCCGGACGCGAGTGGGGTGCAATCCTTGCGCATTCCGCTTGCCATCCGCCCCCGCGCGCGTCATGCGCGCCGCCGCCCGCTGTCGGGCGTGAAGGACCCCTGCCCGTGATCGCTTTCGTGCCGCTGGCTGATATCGATGGCGCCGCCGTCGAGGCGCTGCTCGACCGTGCGTTCGGCACGGACCGTCACGGACGTACCGCTTATAAGGTGCGTGGCGCCGCCGCCGCAGTGCCCGCGCTCAGCATTGCCGCGGTGGAAGACGGCACGCTGATCGGCTCGATCCAGTGCTGGCCCGTCCTTTTGACCGGTGACGACGGCGTCGGTCACCGCCTGACCATGATCGGTCCGGTCGCGGTCGAGCCGGGGCGGCAGCGCGATGGCATTGGCCGCCGCCTCATGACGCAGGCGCTCGACGCGGCGGCGGAGCATGGCCTCGATCGGGCGCTAATGCTGATCGGCGACCCGGAATATTATACGCGCTTCTTTGGCTTCGACGCATCGCGCACCGCCGGCTGGCGCCTGCCCGGCCCGGTCGAACGCCACCGCCTGCTCGCGCGCGGTGCCGATGTACCGGCCATCGATGGCATGCTGGGACCGATCACCTCGCCAGCGACGCACGCAAACGCCTGACCCGCTTTACGTCGCGCCTGCCAGCCCCTACCTCGCCCCCATGCCGATGGAGGAGCTTCCCGATCTCGCCGGTCTCAGCCTAGCCGAGATCGCCACCCTGGTCGAACAACGGCGCCTGCCGCCGGTCGAACAGTGGAACCCCGCGCATTGCGGCGACAGCGAGATGCGCATCGCGCGCGACGGCACCTGGTTTCATCAGGGGTCGCCGATCGGCCGCCAGACGATGGTGCGCCTGTTCTCCACCATCCTGCGCCGCGAAGAGGATGGCCGCTACGTGCTTGTCACGCCGGTCGAAAAACTCGACATCGCGGTCGAGGACGCCCCCTTCGTCGCGGTCGAGATGAAGGCGGAGGGCAGCGGCCCCGACAGTCGCCTCGCCTTCCGGCTCAACACCGGCGATCTCGTGAAGGCCGGCCCGGACCATCCGCTGCGCTTCGCCACGAGCGAGGACGGTCCGCGCCCCTATCTCCACGTCCGCGGCGGGCTGGAGGCGCTGGTCGCGCGGCCGGTCTATTACGACCTCGCCGAACGCGCGCTCGCCGACCCCGAACGCCCTGGCGTCTGGAGCGATGGCGCCTTCTTCCCGCTGGACATGACCGCGTGAGCCTCGCCGCGCGGCTGTCTGCCGCCCTCGATACGGGACGGGCCGCGCAACCCGCACTGCTGGCAGGCGATCATCGCGATCTCGAAACGCGCAACGACGCCGATCTGACGCCCGCCGCGGTCCTGATCGCGGTGACCGACCGCCCCCGCCCCGGCGTGATCCTAACCCAGCGCACCGACACGCTGCGCAATCACGCAGGCCAGGTCGCCTTCCCCGGCGGTCGCCTCGATCCGGGCGAAGACCCGGTGACCGCCGCGCTGCGCGAAGCGGAAGAGGAGGTCGCGCTGCCCCGCGCCCTCGTCAACGTGATCGGCAGCATCGCGCCCTATCGCACCGTCACCGGCTTTGCCGTCACGCCGGTGCTTGGCGTCGTCCCCGCCGACGTACCGCTGGTGCCGAGCGAGGCGGAGGTCGCCAGCGTCTTCGAAGTCCCGCTCGATCATCTGCTCGACCCGGCGCAGCAGGTGGAGGCAAGCGCTGAGTGGCGCGGACAGACGCGGCATTTCTACGAAATCCGCTGGCAGGATCGCCGGATCTGGGGCGCGACCGCAGCGATGCTGGTCAATTTGTCACGGCAGCTCGCATGGGCGTGACCCTGAACCTCGACCGGCTTGGGGCGCGCGAAGGCTTTGCGGCGCTGATCGAGGCGCTTGGCGGTCCCGACCAGACCCGGCTCGTCGGCGGCGTGGTGCGCGATACGCTGTTGGGGCTCGACCCTGCCGACGTCGACCTCGCGACGCGGCTGTTGCCCGACGATGTGCTTGCCCGCCTGAAGGCCGCCGGCATCCGCGCCGTCCCCACCGGCATCGCCCATGGCACCGTTACCGCCGTCCTCCCATCCGGCCCGATCGAGGTGACGACGCTGCGTCATGACGTCAGCACCGACGGACGCCACGCGGTCGTCGCGTTCACGGACGCATGGGACGAGGACGCCGCCCGCCGCGACTTCACGATGAACGCGCTCTACGCCGATCCCGTCACGGGCGCGGTGTACGACTCGGTCGGCGGCCTCGCCGATCTGGAGGCGCGCGTCGTGCGCTTCATCGGCGATCCCTATCGCCGGATCGCCGAGGATCATCTGCGCATCCTGCGCTTCTTCCGCTTCCACGCCCGCTTCGGCGACACGCCCGACGCGGAGGGCCTTGCGGCCTGCAGCGCCCGCGCCAACGACCTGATGGCGCTGTCGCGCGAACGGATCGCGTCCGAGCTGCTCAAGCTGCTCGTTGCCGCACAGGCGGTGCGCGTCGTCACGCTCATGATCGACCACGGCATCTTCCGCGCCGTCCTGCCCGAAATCGTCGATGCCGCGCCTTTTGCCGAACTCGCGGAGCGCGAGGCGGCGGCTGGCATCGCGCCCGATGCGATCCGCCGACTGGCAACGCTGATCCCGGCGGCCGCGGCGGAAAGCGTCGGCGCGCGCCTCAAGCTGTCGAACGCCGACCGCAAGCGCCTCTGCGCGGCGACCCAGGGTCCGGGCGACGAGGGGCCGCGCGCGCTCGCCTATCGCGTCGGCATGGCGAGCGCGATCGACCGCCTGCTGCTCTCCGGCGAAGACGTCTCGGCGTTGCACGAGTGGACGCCACCCGCTTTGCCGATCGGTGGTGGCGCGCTGGTGGCGCGGGGGCTGTCGAAAGGGCCGCAGGTCGCCGCAGTCTTGCGCGCCATCGAAACGCGCTGGATCGCCGAGGGCTTTCCCCCGGCGGATCGTGTCGATCAGATCGCCGATGCAGCGGTCAAGGACGCCCTCGCCGCCCGGATCGCCGACAGCGCATCGACGGCCTCGAGCGGACGCGCGTAAAGATAGCCCTGGCCATAGGTGCAACCCAGCGCCGCGAGCGTCTGCGCCAGATCGTTGCTCTCGATGCCCTCCGCGGTCGTCCGCATGCCGAGCGCCTGCGCCAGGCTGAGCACAGCGCGCACGATCGCGATCTTGTCGCGGTCGGTCAGCATGCCCGTCACGAAGCTGCGGTCGATCTTCAAAATGTCGATCGGCAGTTTCTGAAGGTAGGCGAGGTTCGAATAGCCCGTACCGAAATCGTCCATCGCCAGCGTGCACCCCAGCGATTTCAGCGCGTGCATGATCCCCGCGATACGGTCGGGATCGCTGACGATCGCGCTTTCGGTCAGTTCCAGTACGAGGCGGTCGCCCGTCAGATCGTGGCGGATCAGCGCCGCCTCGACGACCGGAGCGATATCGTCGCGCTGCATCTGGATCGCCGACAGGTTGACGGCGAGGCGCATGCCGCACGTCCCGCCGCATTCCTCGTCCCACCAGCGCAGCGTCCGCGCCGCTTCCTCGATCGCCCAACGGCCCAGCGGCACGATCAGCCCCGATTCCTCGGCGACGGGGATGAAGGCCCCCGGATCATGCTCGACGCCGTGCGGGTCGCGCCAGCGCGCCAGCGCCTCGAACGAGACGATCGTACCGCTCGACAGGTCGCATATCGGCTGGAAGGCGAGGCGCAGCTGGCGCTCCTCGATCGCGCGGCGCAGCGCGGTCTCCATCGCGAACTGCTCGCGCGCCTGCGTAAAGGCCTGGGTCTGATAGCTTTCGACCTGCAACCCCGACTTGGCGCGCTTCGCGGCGAATTGGGCGTTGCGGATCAGCTCCTCGGCATCCTCGACGCTGTCGTCGGCATGCGCGATCCCGACCGAACATTCGATGCCGATCTCGTAATCGCTCAGGCGGAACGGCGCCGTCAGCACGCGCTGGATGCGCTCGGCGAGCCAGGTCGCCTCCGCCTGATCGTCGTCGATCCCCATCAGGATCCCGAATTCGTCGCCACCGATTCGCGCCAGCACGTCACGCGCGCGCAGCGCCCCCTTGATCCGGCGCGCAACGGTAATGAGCAGCTCATCACCGGCAAGGCCGCCAAGGCACGCATTCAGCCGCCCGAATCGGTCCAGGTCGATGACCAGAACCGCACACCGCCCCTGATCCTTCTGCGCCGTCTCGATCGCGTCGCCGAAGCCTTCGCGATTGGGCAGACCGGTCAGGCTGTCGGTGGTCATCTCGCGGCGTAGCGAGCGTTCGGTGTGGACCTGCGCGGTCAGGTCGATGAAGGAAATCTGGCATCGATCGCGCAGCGCCGGCGTCGGCCGTGCGAAGGTCACGCGGTAATAGCGCGAATCGATCACCTGCCCGATCGACCAGTCGAAATCGGTGCGCATCTCGGTCGATCGAAGGAACGCGTCGATCCGACTCGCCAGCAGCGCGAGCATCGGCGACCGGTCCGCCACCACGCCCAGTCCCGCGAGTCGGTAGGCCCGATTCATCGAGAGGAAGCCAAAGGCATCGCCCTCGCGCGCCACCTGCACCGCGGGGATCGGAATCAGTTCGAGATCCCGCTCGAGCATCTCCTGCGCGGCGGAAAACGGGGGCACCAGATCGGACGAGGCGGTAGCCATAGTCCCGTCCATAACCGGCGTTCGTTAAAGCGATCTGAAAGTCGGCCAGACGTTTACGCGGCCCCCGCCCGATCGGGCGAGGGCCGCGCAAGCCGTTTACAGGTGGATCGCCGCGCCGAACAGGAACGAGCGTCCCGCCAGCGCGTCATAATAGACGTTGGCCGCCGAAGACCCGCCCGTCGTTGCCGCCGCCGCATAGGGAATATTGCGGTCGGTGACGTTGTTGACGTTGATGCGGAAATCGAAGCGCGGCGTGGCGCGGATCACGACGCCCGTGTTCCACATCACATAGCTGCCCACCCCCATGACGTCGCGCGTTCCGGGCTGCTCGGTCGGATCGAACACCGCCGGGCCGGTGTACAGGATTTGGTTGAACCAGGACACGTTGCCGCTGTCGAGCGTCGCGTTCAGGTTGGCCCGGTCGACGAAATTGCCGGCGCCGAGCTGCCCGCGTTCGTTCTGGATACCGCTGTCGGCGCTGATGACGGCATATTGCTTGATGACGTGCTGATAGCTCGCCTGCACCGTCAGCCGACCGATCGAACCCGGCAGCGTCATCGGATAGGCCAGGGTCGCCTCGATCGCCCGGAACACCAGCGCGCCCTGATTGACGTACGGCTCCTGCAGCGCCGTCACCTGCCCCAGATTATCCGGACCGGTGCCGCGGGTGATGAGCCCGCAGTAGAAGTTGTTCGGATAGCTGGTCGAGTCGTAGCACCCCTTCAGCACCGATGTCGCCGACGAGGCGGTGATGACGTTGCGCAGATCGATGCTGATATAATCCGCCGACAGCGTCAGCCCATGCAGGAAAGCGGGATCGAAGACGCCGCCGACCGTCCAGGACGACGACTTTTCGTTCTGCAGGTTGCGGTTGCCGATAATCGTGACCGGCACGGTCGCCGAATTGATCAGCGAGCTGAAGTTCGCCGGAACGCCCGCCGCCGCGCAATTCTTCGCCCGCACCGCCGGATTGGGTCCGGCGCTCACGTTGCTCTGATCGCACGGATCGTAGCCGCCGTCATAGGCAGGCTGGTTCGCCGCGAACAGCTCGGTGATCGACGGTGCCCGGATCGCACGGGTGTAATTGCCGCGGATCGCGAAGCCTGCCACCGGCGCCCAGCGTCCGCCCGCCGTCCAGGTGAAGGCACCACCATTGGCCGAATTGTGGACATAGCGGCCCGCCGCATTCACCTCCAACTCGTGGATCAGCGGGATATGCTGGTTCGGCCCGATCAGCGGCGCGCGCATTTCCCCGAACACCTCGTTGGTGACGTAGCTGCCTTCGACACCCAGGATTGGGATCGAACGACCCAGCGCCTGCGTGTAATAGGCGTCAGGCGAGAAGCGCGAATATTCGCGCCGGTTTTCATAGCCTACCGACACGCCCAGATCGCCCCCGGGCAGCGTCGCCAGCGCCCCCGTCAGCGTCGCCAGGAAGTCGCGCTGGCTAGTGATCGATTGCGTCCGTGCCATCGTCGTCACGTAATCGCGGGCGGCCTGCGTCGGCGCTCCGTTACCGAACAGATTGAGCGGTGCGCAGGTCTGCGAGATCGTGCCGTTATATTGCGGCGTGTTGGGCGGCGCCGTGGGATCGTTGGGATCGGGATTGAACGCCGCGCAGACGATATTGCCATTGGCATCGGTGCCCACGTTCAGCGCGCGGCGCAGGTTCGGTTCGACCAGGCTGGGGATCAGCGACGTGCCGCTCGTCCGCCCGTAATTGGCCGAGGCATCCCAGGTCCATTTGTGGCCCAGCGCCTGGAAGTCGCCGGTGAAGCCGCCGACGAAGCGGTACATGTCCTGCTCCAGCCGCGACACGCCGGTGACGAGGTCCGTATTTGCCCGGCCCAGATAGAAGACGTCGTTGTCGCTCGCCGGCAGGCCATTCGCCAGCAGGTTCTGGACGATGATCGCCTTGGCCTGCGGGTTCAGGAAGGGGTTGCCCACCTTCATGATGTAGTTGCCGTTGATGTCGAAGGCGCCCGGTGCCGCCTGGCGGAAGAAGGCGGTGTTATAGACCGGCTGGCCGGCGAGGTTGGTCGCGTTGCTGCGCGAATACCAGGCCTCACCATAGGCCTTCACGGAGTCGGTCAGCTGATAATTGAGCAGCGCCGTTGCGTTGAAGCGATTGTCGTTGACGCGCAGGTTGGTGATGTTCGCCATATCGAGCGCATCGCCGCCGAGGAACGTCGTCGGATCGGTCGTCACCTGCCCGGTGTTGAACGGCACCAGCGTGCCGTCGGGCGCGAAGCGCAGCAGGTTGCCGTTGGCGTCTGTGATGCTGCGCGTCTTCCCCAGCGTACCGCGATCGAGGAAATAGGGATTGCCACCCGGCTCACCCAGGAAGGTGCGCACGTTCTGCACGAGCACCTTCTGATAGGGCGCATTCGCCAGCGGCTGTGTCGGATTGCTCGGATCGAACGGCGTAATGAAGCCCGACTGCTGGGCGATCACGCTGCGCTGGCTGCCAAGCAGGCCGTCGTCGTGATTATATTCCGCATCGACGGTGATGTTGCCGCGACCACCCGCGAAGTTCTTGCCGACCAGCGCACGGACGCGCTGGTTGCCGAGGTCACCGCGCTGGCTGATCCCCGCCTGCCCGTCGAGGTCGATGCCCTCATAATCGTGCTTCAGGATGATGTTGACCGTGCCGGCGATCGCGTCCGAGCCGTAGATGGGGGCGCCGCCGATCGACACGGTGTCGACGCGCTCGATCAGTTTGGTCGGGATCGTGTTCAGGTCGACCTGCCCGCCGCCGCCCGCCGACGAAAAGACGGTCGAGGCATTGGCACCGACGAAGCGCCGGCCGTTGACCAGCGTCAGCGTGCGCTGCGAGCCCAGGCCGTACAGGTTGACGAAGCTCTGGCCGACGCCGAACCCGTTGCCTTGGTTGCCCAGCGACGAACTGTCCGGCACCGCAAAACCGGGCAGCTGATTGATCGCATCGGCGACATTGGCATAGCCGCGATCGTCGAGCAGCTTCGAATCGATGACGTTGGTCGGCTGGGCATTGTCGATCGAGGGGCGCCGAATGCGCGATCCGGTGACGACGATGTCGTCGCTTTTCGCGCCGGAGGACGTCGGCGTCGGCGCCGCCTGCGCAGGCGTGGAGGCGGTGGCATCGGTGGTCTGGGCTAGGGCCGGAGTGGCGATCATCGCAGCGGAGATCAGGCACGCCGACAGGCTCGTGGTCGAGAGCAGGGTTTTGGTGAACACGACAGGATCCCTTTCGTTTTCCTGACGCGAGCGCTGTCACAGCGCTGTAACATCACTCAAATTACAAATTTTTCACTAGATGACGAGCAGATTACGTCAGTGTTGCAGCCCCTTATTCCGCCTCAGAAATCCAGCAACTTTCAACATCTTACCTAATCCGAATGGGAGTGCTATTTTTAGCACAGTCCTTTTATTTGCCGGCAAGGACAGCAGCGCTTCCACTGTTCATCGATCATTCAGCGGGATGAGAGGGTTCGACCATCACCTCCGTCATTGCGGGCACGGCAAAGCCTTCAGAGCCGGACCGGGACGCCCAAGAGGGCGTCGCGCCGCTCGCAATGACGATACTGGGGAACGCCCCCTTCAGCCCCCGAAGCGATTGTCGCGGGGAAAGCCGGTCGGCGGCGTCCGCCCCGCGGCACCGCGCGCGGTGCGCCACAGCGACAGGTCGCTTTCCGTCCGGGTGCGTCCCGTGTCGCCGCCCATCGGCCAGCTCATGCCGTCGGCGAAGACGAAGGTCGTCGCGTCGGACAAACTGCCTTCGCGGAAGCGCTGAATCTGCACCCCCTGCCCGCGCGTCATCACCGGCAGCTCGGCGATCGGGAAGACCAGGAATTTGCGGTTGTCGCCGATCGCCGCGATGTAATCCGCGTTGGGCACCACCGGCCGCACGACCAGCAGTTTCTGCCCGACGCGCGGCGTCATCACCGTCTTGCCCTTGCGCGTCTCGGCGATCACGTCCGCCACCGGCACGCGGAAACCGCGCCCGTCGGTCGCCGCGATCAGCAATTGCTCCTGCGCGCGCGCATTGAGGAAAGCTGCCACGCCGACCGACCCGTCGAGGTCGATCATCGCGCGCACCGGCTCGCCGAAGCCGCGACCGCCCGGCAATTTGTCGGCCGCCAGCGTGTAGAACCGCCCATTCTCCGCCGCGAGCAGCAATTTATCCGTCGTCTGCGCGTGGAAGGCGAAGGCGGGGCCGTCGCCTTCCTTGAACTTCAGCGTATCCGACGCGGCAAGGTCGACATGCCCCTTCATCGCGCGAATCCAGCCGCGCTGCGACAGGATGACGGTGATCGGCTCGCGCTCGATCATCGCTTCCAGCGGGATATCGCGCGTCGGCGCCGCTTCCTCGATCCCTGTCCGTCGCGCGCCCAGCGCCGTATCCGGGCCGTAGCGATCGCGAATCTTCTTCAGGTCGCGCTTCATCCGCCGCTTCTGCTTGGCGGGATCGGCGAGTAGTCCTTCCAGCTCGGCCCGCTCCTTGTCGAGCTTGTCGCGCTCGCCGCGGATTTCGAACTCCTCCAGCCGCCGCAAGGACCGCAGCCGCATGTTGAGGATCGCTTCGGCCTGCCGGTCGGTCAGGCTGAACTCGGCGATCATCACCTGCTTGGGCTCGTCCTCGGTGCGGATGATCTCGATCACCCGATCGAGATTGAGATAGGCGATCAGATAGCCATCGAGCAATTCGATCCGGTCGGCGATCTTGCCGAGGCGATGCCGCGTGCGCCGGTCGAGCACGACGAACTGATGCTCTACCCACGCCTTCAGCGCCCCGCCCAGCGACATGACGCGCGGCGTCCGCTCCTTGTCGAGCACGTTGAGGTTGAGGCTGATGCGCGTTTCGAGGTCCGAAAAGCGGAACAGGCCGTCCATCAGCACCTGCGGGTCGACGGTGCGGCTGCGCGGCTCGAGCACCACGCGGATCTCGGCATCCGATTCGTCGCGCACGTCGGCCAGGATCGGGAATTTCTTGTCGTTGATCAGGCCGGCGATCTGTTCGATCAGCTTGCCCTTCTGCACCCCATAAGGGATCTGGCTGACGACGATCTGCCAGCCGCCGCCCTTTTCCCGCTCGATGTCCCAGCGCGCACGGACACGGAAACTGCCGCGCCCGGTCGCATAGCTTTCCGCGATCACCGCCGCCGGATCGACGACGATGCCGCCGGTCGGAAAGTCCGGCCCCTTCACATAGTCGAGCACCGCGGCGTCGGGGCAATCGGGCTTGTCGACCAGCATCATCGCCGCATCCAGCAACTCGGCGGCATTGTGCGGGGGAATGCTGGTCGCCATGCCGACCGCGATCCCGGCGGCGCCATTGGCGAGAAGATTGGGGAACAGGCCCGGGAACAGCTCGGGCTCCTGCTCCTCGCCATTATAGGTCGGGCGATAGGCGACGGCGTCTTCGTCCAGCCCGTCCATCAGGTCGATTGCGACCTGTGTCAGCCGGGCCTCGGTGTAGCGATACGCGGCGGCGTTATCCCCGTCGATGTTGCCGAAATTGCCCTGCCCGTCGACCAACGGATAGCGCAGCGCGAAATCCTGGGCGAGGCGGACCATCGCGTCATAGACCGACTGGTCGCCGTGCGGGTGATACTTACCGATCACGTCGCCGACGACACGCGCGCATTTCTTATAGCCTTGCGCGGGATCGAGCTTCAGCAGCCGCATCGCCCACAGCAACCGCCGATGCACCGGCTTCAACCCATCGCGCACGTCGGGCAGCGAGCGCGCCGTGATCGTCGACAGCGCATAGACGAGGTAGCGATCCGACAGCGCGGTATCGAAGGGCGCGTCGAGCACGCCCACCGGAGGGTCCTGAAAATCGGTGGCCATATCGGGAACGATAGCAGGGGACGGCCCGCGATCCAACCGGATCGGCAGGGCGGGTGGCGCGGAGGCAAGCGATGCGGTAGCGCCCGGTCGATGCCAGCTTCCTACGATGCCGCCCTCACCTGGCCCGACCTGACCAGCCGCCCGCGCCAGACGCCTGATGCGACAATCCCTTACGGCGCGGATTCGCTGCAGGTGATCGACCTGTGGCGCCCCGCCGGCAATGGTCCCCACCCGGTCGTGCTGATGGTCCATGGCGGCTGCTGGCAGACGGAGATCGCCGACCGCCGCCTGATGGACTGGGTCGCCGCCGACCTGCGCGAGGCAGGCGTCGCGGTGTGGAACATCGACTATCGCGGCGTCGACCGCGATGGCGGCGGTTATCCCGGCACGTTCCGCGACGTCGCCGCCGCCGCCGACCGGCTGCGCGAGGAGGCGCGGGCCCATGCGCTCGACCTCACCCGCATGATCGCGGTCGGCCATTCGGCGGGCGGGCACCTCGCGCTCTGGCTCGCCGCGCGGCACCGCCTGCCCGCGGACAACCCGCTCGCCAGCGCCGATCCGCTGCCGATCGCACAGGTCATCAGCCTTGGCGGCCTGCCCGACCTCGCCGCCGTCGCCGCCAGCCCGGATAACGGCTGCGGCACGGACGTGATCGCACAACTGGTCGGCGACCGCCCGCACCGGTTCGCGGATACCTCGATCCCCCCGCTGCTGCCGATCGGCGTGCGGCAGATCCTCGTCAACGGGCGCGAGGACGTGATCGTCCCCTATCGCCTGGCCACTGATTATGTCGCGCAGGCGCAAGCCGCCGGCGACTCCGTCGACCTCCACACCATCCCCGACACCGGGCATGTCGCGCTCATCGCCCCCGGCACCGCCGCCTGGGCCGCCACCCGCGCGCTCATCCTCGCCGCCCTCGCAAAGGAACCCGCATGACCCGCGACCAGGCCCGCGCCCTTGACGCCACCGATCCGCTCGCCCGCTACCGCGACGCCTTCGCGCTGCCGGAGGGCGTGATCTACCTCGACGGCAATTCGCTTGGCGTTCTGCCCCGCGCCGTCACCCCCGCGCTCGCCGACACGGTGCAGCGGCAATGGGGCGAAGGGCTGATCCGCAGCTGGAACGAAGGCTGGATCGACGCGCCGCAGCGCCTCGGCGGTTTGATCGCCCCGCTGATCGATGCGCAGCCGCACGAGGTGATCGTCGGCGACACCACCTCGACCCACCTGTTCAAGGCGATCGTCGCCGCCCTGCGCCACGATCCCAAGCGCCGCACCGTGGTGAGCGAAGCCGGTAACTTCCCTACGGACCTGCATATCGCCGAAGGGGCGGTCGGCTGCGTCCCCGGCGCGCAGCTAAAGGTGGTGGCGCGCGATCAGCTTGCCGACGCGCTCGACGACGATACCGCGCTGCTCCTCCTCACCCACGTCCATTACAAGACCGCCGACCGCTTCGACCTCGCCGACTGGACCGCGTGCGCCCATGCCGCTGGCGCGCTGATGCTCTGGGACTTCAGCCACAGCGTCGGCGCCGTCCCGCTCGACGTCACCGCCGCGCACGTCGACCTCGCGGTCGGTTGCACCTACAAATATCTCAATGGCGGCCCGGGCGCCCCCGCCTTCCTCTACGTCGCCGAACGCCTGCAGGCCGCGCTCGCCAACCCGGTCAGCGGCTGGATGGGTCATGCCGAGCCCTTCGCCTTCCAGGACGCCTATCGCCCGGCCGAGGGGATGCGCCGCTGGCTGGTCGGCACGCCCTCGATCCTCGCCATGGCCAGCCTGGAGGCGGCGCTCGGCATCTGGGCGGACATCGACCAGCAGGCAGTCGCCACGAAGAGCGCCGCGCTGTTCGACATCCTCCATGCGGCCGGCACCACCGCGGGCCTGGAATGCGTCAGCCCCACCGACCCGGCGAAACGCGGCAGCCACATCAGCTTCCGTGCGCCCCACGCCTACGAACTGACGCAGGCGCTGATCGCCCGCGGCGTCATCGGCGACTTCCGCGCGCCCGACGTCCTGCGCCTCGGCCTGACGCCGCTATACCTCAGCCATGAAGACGTGTGGCAGGCCGGCGAAACCCTCGCCCAGGTGATCGCCGACGAAAGCTGGCGCGACCCCGCCTATGCGACGCGAAACGTCGTGACCTAATGCCCCGTCGCGTGCGCATCGTTGCGCACTTCGGCGAGCGGGACCGCCCCGCCCGCCTTGGGCGACGTCACGATGCGCACGACGTAGCGATCCTTTGCCGCGGGATCGGGCATGACGCCGATCGTCCCGCCGCCCACCGAGAACAGACGCTCGTCAGGCTGGCTGCCGCGCAGGATATCGCCGAATACATAGCCCCATTGATTGACGACGACGTCGCCGATCGTGATCTGCGCCTTGACCCGCGCGATCTTACCCAGGTTCTGGATGAAATATCGGACATGCGCCGTGCCACCCAGGTCGAAGTCGCCCGGCGCGATCTCCCCGCCGCCATGCAGATCGTGGTCGAAGACGAAGGCAGATGTCATCATCAGACTGTCGTTCGCGCTCGAGCCGAGCCCCGGATCAAACATGCACACCGCATCCCGGCGCGGCTTGTCGGGTTTGCGGGTGACCGCGCACCAAACGAGATGCAGCTGTCCGCTGGGCGTCATCATCGGCACGCCATAGGCCGGTGCCCCGGCAGGCGCGACAACGTCCTTCCCACGTAACAGCGGGGTCACCAGATGGCCCTGATAGCCATAGGCGATGTCCCCCTCGACGAAGGGCTCGTCGCGACCGACACGCTGCCGGATCGTCGGGTCCCCGGCAAAAGCGAAGGGCAGCGTATCCGGCACGATCGTGGTCGGTTTGGATCCGGGCACGGGTATGTCCCGCGCTTCGGCGCCGCAGACGAGGCTGAGCACCAACCCGACACTCACGATCGCGCGCCACGATCCGGATACCATCGTCCCCCCCCCTGCCTTCGGCATCAGAGGTAACCCGCGCTGCCATCGGCGGCAAGCGGACCGCATGGGGGCCGGCCTGCGCCGCTCAGTCCTCTCCGAACAGGTCGCGTTGCGCCTTGTCGAGCTCCTCGGCGTAGCGGCGGCGCACATACGGTTCGGAGAGGATGCCGAGCACCCGCGCCTCCTCGCCCACCACCGCCAGCTCGTCCGCGCCTGCCGCGTCGAACGCCGCCATCACCGCCTTGATGTCCGCGTCGGGCGGCAAGGCGAGGTCGCAATGGATTGCGAGGCTCCCGACGGGCGCGTCGACCGCCGCATCCTCGCCATAGGCGCGCGCGGTCTGCACGATCCCGGCGTAGCGATCGTCGGAATCGGCCAATACGACGCGGCTGGTCGACCCAAGCGGAAACGCCCGCCGGAACTCGGCAACGCTGATATCGGCCGGCGTCGCCCGCTCGACGCGTCGCATCATCCGCCCCGCAGTCAGCGTCCGCATCCAGCCGACATCGCGCGCGCTCTTGATCGTCTCGCCACGCAGATGGAGCCGCCAGGTCGAGAAGGAATAGCCGAACGTCTCGCGCACGATCGTCGAGGCGACGAGCACCGCGGCCAGGCTCGCCGCGGCAAGCGGCACGTCATGCGTCGCCTCCAGCACCAGCATCGCCATCGTCATCGGCCCGCCGACCACGGCGACGGCGAGCGCCGCCATGCCGACGAGCGCGGCATTCTGCGGATCGACCACCGCCTGCCCCGCCGCGAGCGCCAGCAGCCCGGCAAACAGATGCCCCAGCAGACTGCCGAGGAACAGCGAGGCGAAGAACAAGCCGCCGCGAAAGCCGAAGCCCAGCGACACGATCGAGCCTGCGCATTTCATCACGAACACCGCCGCGATGAAGGTCAGCGGCAAACCATATTCCAGGTCGAGGTGCAGCGCGCCATGCCCCGCCGACAGCACCTGCGGCGTCAGCAGCGCGAGCGGGATCAGCAGCACGCCGCCCAGCACCGGCCGCCACGCCGACGGGATCGGCAATCGGCGGGTCAGCGCCTCCATCTCGGCGACGCTGCGCATCAGCGCGACGCCGACCAGCGCGGCGATCGCGCCCAGCCCGGCGTAAATCAGGTAATGATGCGTCGCCACCGCCTCGCCCGCGCTGGCACTAACCAGATAGGGTTGCGCGCCGAACGCCTGCGCCACGAGCACGCCCGACAGCGACGCCGCCGCGACCGGCGCAATGGCGGCGGGCGTATAGGCCCCGATTACGATCTCGAACGCGTAGAAGGCGCCTGCCAGCGGTGCGCCGAACGCGCCGGCAATCGCGGCGCCCGTCCCGGCCCCCACCAGCACGCGCAGGTCGCCGCGCCGCAACCGCAGTCGCATGCCGGCGATCGATGCCATCACCGCGCCCAGTTGTGCATAGGCTGCCTCGAGTCCCACCGAGGCGCCGAAGCCGTTGGACAGGATCGTCTGCCCCGAGATGACGAGGCTATCGGTCAACGACATCCGCCCGCCATGCAGCGCATTCGCCTCCACGGCGTCGATCATCCGCCGGGTGCGCGCGCGCGTCATCCAGGAAAAGCCGACGAGCGCCAGGCCGCCGAGCGGCAGTGCCAGCAGCGCGAGCGGTGCGAGATGGTCCGCCGCGCTCAGCCGCCCGCCGTTCGGCAGCGCAAACAGCCAATGCTGCAACGTCCGCGCGATCGCGCCCTGTACGACGCTGAGCAGTCCGGCGACACCGCCAACCACAACCGCCAGCCCGATCAGCACCGCCTCGCTCGCGCGCGCTCGCCGCCGCACCCAGGACGACACGCTGCGCACCAGCGTCATCAGTCGTTGACGTTTGGAAACGCGAAGCCGCGCAAATTGATCGTCAGCTGCATCGTCAGCGCATGGTCCATCTGCGCCCGTGCGTTGGTGCGTCCGGGGCGAAACTGATTGAGATAGCCGACGTCCATACTCATTCGCTTGCCGATCGGCACCACGACGCCGGCGATATTGCGCATGCGTTCATACCCGCTGCGCTGTCCCCAGCCGGTGGAATTGGGCAGGTAGAAGCTTTCGTGGCTGACGAATAGCGCCCAGCCCTTGGGGCGCAGCTTGTGATTGTAGCGCACGAGCGGCCGGATGCGGATGCCGACACCGGGGCCGCGCGGGTTGAAGCGTTCGTCGACCCGGAACCGTGTCACGACCGGCCCGAACGTGCCCACCACCTGCTGGCGGATGCGATCCTCGTTCGCGCCGGTGTTGCCGTTATGGGCACCGACCTTGC
>OFQU01000106.1_pt1 | contig 17544 bp, 6 predicted proteins | sample 1542981 | NCBI WGS metagenome assembly OFQU01 (sample SAMN07774233, study PRJEB24372) | wastewater metagenome | isolation source: Exp Tend CN 90WW | collected 2016-02
GGTGGTGTAGGTGTAGAACGCCAGGGTGCCGCCCATGGTCAGGCCGACCACGGTCAACAGCTCTTTCGGGTGGCGCAGCAAGGTGCGCATCGCGCTTTCCTTGGACTTTTCTTTCTTGGTGAACGACTCGGTTTCCTCCATGCCACGACGCAGGTACAGCGCCACGATGGCACACAGCGCGCCGATGGCGAACGGAATACGCCAGCCCCACGCGTACAGTTGCTCGGTGGTCAGCACGTTCTGCAGCACGATCAACACGCCCAGCGCGATGAGCTGGCCGGAGATCAGGGTCACGTACTGGAAACTGGAGAAGAAGCCGCGACGTTCCTTGGTCGCCATCTCCGAGAGATAGGTCGCCGAGGTGCCGTATTCGCCACCGACCGACAGGCCTTGCAGCAGGCGGGCGAAGACCAGCAGGATCGGTGCGCCGATGCCGATGGTTTCGTAGTTCGGGCTGAGGGCGATCAGCAGCGAGCCGAAGCACATCAGGTAGACCGAGGCCATCAGGGCTTTCTTGCGGCCGACCTTGTCAGCGTACAGGCCCATCAGCCAGCCACCGATCGGACGCATCAGAAAACCCACGGCGAAGATCGCGGCGGTGTTCATCAGTTGCGCGGTGGAGGAACCGGCGGGGAAAAAGGTTTTGGCGAAGTACAGCGAGAAGGCGGCATACACATACCAGTCGTACCACTCGACCATGTTGCCGACAGAACCGCTGAAGATCGATTTGATCCGGCTGGCTGTGGTTTTTTCTTTGGCCGGCACGGCCGCCGACCCAAGAGGCAGGGCGTTGGAGTTATCCATTGAAGGATCCTTCGTTTAATTGTTTTTGTGGAGCGCGTCGAAACGCAGCCTGCGGGGGCTGTAGCAGGAGCTGTGCCAACGGGGGGAGGGCCGGTTTAGAGGGGGTGACGGGATTGGGTGAGCGGGATATCGCCGAAAGATTTGGTTTGATGAGCGGATTTCCGCTCATTGGGGCGAAGATCAGAAGCCCCTCACCCTGGCCCTCTCCCGGAGGGAGAGGGAACTGACCGAGTGGATTGTTCGAGGTGCACCGGCCTGAGATATCGAGTCGAACTCAGGTTTTGAATAGCACAAAGATCGGCTCCCTTTCCCTCTACCCCTTGGGGGAGAGGGCTGGGGTGAGGGGGATGGATCTCGGCCAAACCAAAAATCCCGACCCAGCCTCATTCAGCCAAAAACATCTCCCGGCTCAACCCATGTCGCTGCATCTTTTCATTGAACGTGCGGCGCGGCAGTTGCAGTTCTTCGAGCACCGCTTTCACATCGCCCCTGTGCCGGGTCAATGCCGCGCGCAGACACTGCGCTTCAAACGCTTCCTGCTGCGCGGCGAGGGACTGGCCCGGATCGATTCCCTGCACCGGCTCATCCAGCCCCAGCACCTGGCGTTCGGCAACGTTGGCCAGTTCGCGCACATTGCCCGGCCAGTCATGGCTGAGCAGGTGACTCAACTGCGCGCCGCTCAATGGCGCAAACGTCCGCCCCAGGCGCTGCGCGGCGCTTTGGGCGAAGTTGTCGAACAACAACGGAATGTCTTCGCGACGATCACGCAACGGCGGTAAACGCAGTTCGGCGACGTTCAGGCGATACGCCAGGTCTTCCCGAAAACGTCCGGCCCGGGCTTCGTCGAGCAGGTCGGGTTTGGTCGCCGCGACAATGCGCAGATCCACGCGAATGCTCTGGTTCGAGCCCAGGCGTTCGAGTTTCTGCTCCTGCAACACCCGCAACAGTTTCACCTGTTGGGCCAGCGGCATGCTTTCGATTTCATCGAGGAACAGCGTGCCGCCATCGGCGTATTCGAGTTTGCCGATGCGCTTGCCCGATGCACCGGTGAAGGCACCGCTCTCGTGGCCGAACAGTTCGGCCTCGAACAACTGTTCAGGGATCGCCGCGCAATTGAGGGCGACGAAGGGTTTGTCCGCTCGGGAGCCAAAATCATGCAGGCAACGCGCAACCAGTTCCTTGCCGCTGCCAGTCTCGCCACGGATCAACACGTTGACCGGCAACGCGGCCAGCTCCAGCACTTGCCGACGCAAGGTCTGCAAGCCACGGGACACGCCGAGTAGCGTCGCGTCGAGTCGGGCGCGGTGATCGGCCTGCTCGTGCAGGGCACGGTTTTCCAGCACCAGCCGACGTTTCTCCAGGGCGCGGCGCAGGCTGCCGAGCAGGGTTTCCGGGCTGAACGGTTTCTCCAGAAAGTCGTAGGCGCCATCGCGCATCGCTTCGACGGCCATCGGCACATCGCCGTGCCCCGTGAGCAGAATCACCGGCAGATCGGCATCGCGCTTCTGCACGTCGGCCAATAACGCCAGCCCGTCCATACCGGGCATGCGCACGTCGCTGAGGATCACCCCGGCAAAGTGCGCGGGCAGGGCGGCGAGGCATTCTTCGGCGCGGCTGAACAGCTGCACGTCGAATCCCGACAGGCTCAGCCACTGTTCGACGGCGTTGCGAATACTGCTTTCGTCATCGACCACCATCACTGAGTTGAGCATCAGATATGCGCCTCCAGATCGATCGGCAAAGTCAGGGTGAACACCGCGCCACTGTCACCATTCTCGACGCTCAGGCGGCCGCCGGATTCATGCACGATGGCAAACGAGACCGCCAGTCCAAGCCCCAGTCCGTCGCCCACCGGTTTGGTGGTGAAGAACGGATCGAACACCTGGCTCAAGTGTTCTTCGGCAATCCCGCCGCCGTTGTCGATCACGCTCAAGCGCCACAACTGTTCGTCGGCTTGCAGGCGGATTTCCAGGCGCTTGCACGGTTTGCCGTGCATTGCATCGAGGGCGTTGCGCAGCAGGTTGATCAGCACCTGTTCGAGACGGATGGCATCGCCGCGCATCCACGCCGGGCGGGTCAGGTGCAGCACCAGGCTGACCTGTTCGTCACGCAGCCGCGCATCGAGCAACTGCAGCGACTGATCGACCACCGTCGCCAGATCCAGCCGCTCGCGCAACCCGCTTGGGCTTTTGCGCGCGAAGGTTTTCAGGTGCCCGGTGAGGGCGGCCATGCGCGTGAGCATCTCGTCCACCGGTTTGAGCGCCTTGTAGGCGTCGTCGACGCGGCCATGATCGAGCAGCAGGCGCAGGGTCGCCAGTTGCATGCGCTGAGCGGTCAGCGGCTGATTGATCTCGTGGGCAAGGGCGGCGGACATTTGCCCGAGTGCGGCGAGTTTCGCCGATTGCACCAGCCCCTCTTGCGCGGTGCGCAGGTCTCGGGTGCGCTCTTCGACTAACTGTTCAAGCTCTTCACGGCTGCGCTGGCGCAACTTCGCCAGACGCCAGCGCTGGTTGAGGAACAGCAGCAGAAACACCAGCGCCAGCCACACTCCGGCGGCGGCCAGGCCGGCGTTGCGCAGGTCTTCGAATGCCACTTGCGGGCGTAGCAACAGATGCAGGGTCCAGCCTTCGGTGCTGAGCGGCAGCGATTCCCAGAGATAATCCGCAGTGCCTTGCGGACCTTCGACCCGGCGCAGATCGCTGTTGTCATCGAAGCGCCGCAGCGACAGATGAGTCAAGGGTACGAGCGCCTGTTTATCGTACTGACGGGTGGCCTTGATCTCGGCCAGATCGGCGCTGTTCAACGTCCGCAACGAGCGATAGCGCCAGCCGGGCTGGTTGGCGATAAAGACGATGCCGCGGGCATCGCTGACCAGCAGGGTGTCAGTGCCCTGACTCCATTCGCGCTCAAGTTCAGGGAATTCCAGCTTGACCACCATCGCCCCGAGGAACTCGTCCTTGTCGCCCAGCACGGCGCTGGAGAGGAAATAACCGGGAATGCCGCTGGTCACGCCTACCGCATAAAAGCGCCCGCTGCCCTGGGTGCGGGTCTGGTTGAAGTAAGGACGGAAACCGTAGTTGTGACCGACGTAACTGCTCGGCAGACGCCAGTTGCTGGCCGCTACGGCGAGGCCCGTGTGATCGAGCAGTTCAAGGGTCGAGGACTGCGCCGCGCCGTTGATCTTTTCCAGTTTCAGATTCAGCGCCGATTGTTCCTCGGCATCCACGGGACCGGCCAGCGCCGCACGCAACTGCGGATCCAGCGCCAGCACCGCCGGCAGGGCACGGTAGCGGTCGATCAGGGTGTGCAACGAGTTGGCGTAGAGCACCAGTTGCTGATTGGCGCGGGCGGCGTCTTCTTCCAGCGCCTGGCGCTCGGCGTGGCGGATGGCAAGCGTTGCGGCAATGGCCGCGCCGGCGATGATCAGCAGGGTATACAACGACAGACGCAAGGTACGGGAAGTCGGCAGCATGCTGGGCAGATGGATGGCAGGTCGGGCGGGCAAGATAGCATGGGCCGGACGGGTCCGGCGCGCTGTTCGCGCCGGCCGCACGGGTCACACAAACGTTTCAAGCTGACTTTGCCGGCGTGGCAGATTCAACCGGGGTTTCGGGATGGGTCTGGGTCTCGGTTCGTCGGCGATCGAGCGCTCCAGTTGTTGCAGGCGTTCGCTCACGCCCACTGCCGCGCCGGGAGCGTCGAGTAGCGCCTGAGCAGTCTCCATGACCTTGTCGATGGCGTCGAACGGATCGAGACCGGTCCGCGCCAGCTTCAATACCTGACGTTGCTTTTCAGCGTCCAGTGCCTTCAGTTGCGCATAGAACAGATCCTGAACAGGTGCCGCGTAGGTGTTGAGGTTGTCGGTGAAATTCTTGATGCCGTCGATCAGGGCTGTCCCCCCGTTGATCAGGTCTTTTGCACCGTCGACCACGCTGGACACCGTCTCGCCTGCCGTATTGAGGCCATCCTTGAGCTCCTGCGTGTGCAGCGTTTGCGCCAGCTTCAAACCCTTCTTGAAAAAGTGGTAACGCAGCAACGGGAAAACGATTGCACCGACGATCGCTCCGACGCCTGTACCGATGGCATTGCCGATCCCGGGGACCGCAGTGCCGATGATGCTGCCAATGGCGATACCTTTGCCGACACCATAAAAGACCGATTTGATGCCGGGCCTGGACTTGATGAACTTGCCGAACGTCATGCTCTTGCGCAGTTCTTCAATGTCGGCGCCTTCGGGAACCAGGCCATCGAATTCGCGGGTTAGATTGTGTAGCTGGTCTGCCGCCGTTTTGGCTTTATCGAATAGCCCGACGGCTTTCTTGACCAGGTTGAAAATGACTTTGGACGTGCCTGTCTGGTCGACATGGACAATCGGGTTGTTGCCGACGAACCCATACAGATTCAGCCCGTCGACATCTCCCGCCGGATCGGCGCTGAGCCAGCGCTGCAACCATGGCGCGTAGTAGCGTTCGCCGTAGTAATACAAACCACTGACATCCATCTCCTTGCCTGAGTAACGCACGGTTTTGTAGTCGATCCCGTCTGCCGGGTACTTGAGCATCCAGGCGGTGGCGCCAAACGGGTAATACCCTTCGTGGCTGATGATCTGTGCCTGCTGATCGAGCTCCATCACGCAGGAGCCGAGGTGGTCGTCGAGGCTGTAGCGCAGTTGATCGTCGTCGACGCCTTTGGGTTTGTTCTGTGCCCAATGCAGGCAGCGTGCGTTACCGACGCTGATGACGTGCAGTTCTTCGCCATTGTCGCGAGTGCGGATTTCCAGCCCCGGCAGGTAGCGCACTTGATGAAAGTGTTCAGTGTTGGCCGTGTAAGTCTGGTGGCGCTTGAACACACGCAGGCCCTGGCTGTAGCGGTAATGCTCGGCGTCGTGGCGACCGTCCTCGCGGTGGATCAGGGTGACGCGGGTCAATTCATCGCGCGCGTTCCAGTGCAGGGCTTGCCCCGGTTGCACGGCTTGCTGATTGCCATGGCGGTCGAACAGTGTGTCGAAATCCGGAACCGGTTGCCCCTGCGCCCAGCGCACGCCGCGGTTGCTGTGCGGATCAATGCTCAACTGTTGCGTGTGATTGGCGCCGGCCCGGACATGTTTGAGTTCGATGAGGTTGTTACCGGCGTCGTACCGGTAGCTCTGGGTGTAATTGAGGCGGTTGATCGGATCGGTCGGGGTTGGCAGGCCGGGAATGTCGGTGAGCGGGCCATCGTCGTAGCCGCTGGCGCTGGTCAGCCGATACAGCGAGTCGTAGCTGAAATGGCGACGGCCATCGACGCGCTGATTGGCGAAATGACTCGGGGTAAACGCGTGGTCGTCGATGCGGGTGATGTTACCCATGGCGTCGTAAACGTATTCGAAATCCTGCAGGGGTGCCTGCGCTTGTTTCTGCGCCGACTGTCTTCGCAGACGGCCATCGGCAGGATCGTAGCTCCACTGGCTGGTGACATCGTTGCCGGCCCGTTGCTCAACGATCTGTGCGGCCGCGTTGTATTGCGCAGCGAGCAGTACCGGTAGCCATGTGGTTTGATCTTTCAGTTGCAGCTGGACCTGTTTGAGTTGCCCCGAGAGGTCGTAGCGCCATTGTTGCCGGTGACCCGCGGCGTCGATTTGCTCCAATGCTGCGCCCAAGGGGCTGAAGGCGTGGCGCGTGGTGAATGCCTCGGCATCATGGAAGCGGCGGGTTTGCTCCAGTGCCTGACCGGACAAACTGTAGCTGGGCAGGCGCAGTGTGCCTGACGGATCAGTCTGTTCCTGCCGTTGTCCGCGCAGATTGTGCCCGGGGTCAGCCGTGGAATCGGCGTAGGTAAATATTTCGACATCCACCTCGTCGTTTTCTGCGACCGCCACGACACGCAACTGACGGTCGTAGCGCATGCGCCAATGACTGCCGCGTGCATCCCAGCGATCCAGCACTTCACCGGCCATCCCGGCAAGGTGCAGACGCCATCCGGCGTCAACGCTGTCGATTTTCAAAGGTGTGCCGGGCAAGCTGTAATACGTGACGAGGCTAGCCCGCGGTAGCCGCGGATCCCACTGTTCGACTAACTGTCCCGCTGCATTGTGGTGCTGGCAGGTAACAAGACGTTCCACTACGCCATCCGCTACCTGACGAAAGTACGCCACACGCTTCACCGGCAAGGTCCGAGGATCATGGATGTACAGGTCGGGCGTACGAAAGTGCGGTGATCTATTCATATGCTGGTTCCAGTAATCCCTTCGCCTGCCGTTGCTCCCGGATGTTGTGGGGGCTGCGATCCCCGTGTTCTAGGCTGCTCGTTGTGCGTTGTACTGGCGATACCTTCCAATCAGTTCAAGGTTGCGATTGGCTTGTGCGATTCGTACCGATATTTGCGCTTGAATCTCATCCCGACGGATCATCCCGCCCTGGCTGGTGCCAACATTTTTTGTGAACATGTCGTAGGTGTAATTCAATGATCCGAGAAAACCTTCGGAATAGAATTCGTTGATCTCCAATCGAGCGAACGCGGCGTTGACTTCAATTCGGTCTTGATTCAGGAGGTCGATAATCAGGCCGAGACCTCGCTCTAAATCGTCGATGGTCGAGTCTTGCAGGCCCACCACTGCGGCAGCGACATCGCTCCCTGATTGGGCGATTGCCATCAGTTCACTTGCAGCGGGCACGCCCACCTGCCCAAGTGCTGTTGAAGTGACGACTGAAGCGATTTGTTTTCTTCCCTGCCCGCTGCGTGGGTCGTAACCCATGACAAAATTTTTGGCGAATTGCAGCGGTCGGTTCAATACACCCACCGTGGCTTCGGTATGCAGGCTTTCTGGATCGATTTTCCGAGGGTCAGGCAAAATGGGGGTCGAGAAGTTTTTGTAAATACTCAGCTTCTCCACAACTTTACTCACGATAGTACTGGCTATCGTTGGGACCAAAGGCACGCCGGGAGCAATACTGGAAACCAGAGCGGCAGCGCTTGTACTCGCACCCGCTTTTGTCAGGTGATAGGCAGTGTTCACCGCAAAGCGTTTTCCGATACTCCCGTTGCTGAACAGGTTGTTCAGTTGAACATCCATGGCCTGCATCTCGATTCCCAAGGTATCCAGCACTTTTGTGTAGTCTTCGATGTCCTGTCGGTCATTGTCAGGCGTGTCTTTGCTGGTGCCGTCGTTATCAATGAAGACCAGCGGGTTATTGCCGACGAATCCATACAGATTCAGCCCGTCGACGGCTCCCGCCGGATCGGCACTGAGCCAGCGCTGCAGCCATGGCGCGTAGTAGCGCGCACCGTAGTAATACAAACCACTGACATCCATCTCCTTGCCTGAGTAACGCACGGTTTTGTAGTCGATCCCGTCTGCCGGGTACTTGAGCATCCAGGCGGTGGCGCCAAACGGGTAATACCCTTCGTGGCTGATGATCTGTGCCTGCTGATCGAGCTCCATCACGCAGGAGCCGAGGTGGTCGTCGAGGCTGTAGCGCAGTTGATCGTCGTCGACGCCTTTGGGTTTGTTCTGTGCCCAATGCAGGCAGCGTGCGTTACCGACGCTGATGACGTGCAGTTCTTCGCCATTGTCGCGAGTGCGGATTTCCAGCCCCGGCAGGTAGCGCACTTGATGAAAGTGTTCAGTGTTGGCCGTGTAAGTCTGGTGGCGCTTGAACACACGCAGGCCCTGGCTGTAGCGGTAATGCTCGGCGTCGTGGCGACCGTCCTCGCGGTGGATCAGGGTGACGCGGGTCAATTCATCGCGCGCGTTCCAGTGCAGGGCTTGCCCCGGTTGCACGGCTTGCTGATTGCCATGGCGGTCGAACAGTGTGTCGAAATCCGGAACCGGTTGCCCCTGCGCCCAGCGCACGCCGCGGTTGCTGTGCGGATCAATGCTCAACTGTTGCGTGTGATTGGCGCCGGCCCGGACATGTTTGAGTTCGATGAGGTTGTTACCGGCGTCGTACCGGTAGCTCTGGGTGTAATTGAGGCGGTTGATCGGATCGGTCGGGGTTGGCAGGCCGGGAATGTCGGTGAGCGGGCCATCGTCGTAGCCGCTGGCGCTGGTCAGCCGATACAGCGAGTCGTAGCTGAAATGGCGACGGCCATCGACGCGCTGATTGGCGAAATGACTCGGGGTAAACGCGTGGTCGTCGATGCGGGTGATGTTACCCATGGCGTCGTAAACGTATTCGAAATCCTGCAGGGGTGCCTGCGCTTGTTTCTGCGCCGACTGTCTTCGCAGACGGCCATCGGCAGGATCGTAGCTCCACTGGCTGGTGACATCGTTGCCGGCCCGTTGCTCAACGATCTGTGCGGCCGCGTTGTATTGCGCAGCGAGCAGTACCGGTAGCCATGTGGTTTGATCTTTCAGTTGCAGCTGGACCTGTTGGAGTTGTCCGGCCACGCCGTAGCGGGAACGTTGCCGATGACCGCCGGCGTCGGTCTGTTCGAGTAACGTGCCGAGCGGGCTGAGCACCCGGTCATGGGTGAATGCCTGGTCATCGTGAAAGGTACGGCGCTCTTGCAGAGGCTGGCCGCTGAGGGCAAAGCTGCCTGTGTGCAGCGTGCCCGAGCGATCCTTCAGTGTGTGTAACTGGCCGCGCAGGTTGTGTCCGGCGTCAGCCGTAGCGTCGGCATAGATGAATACATCGACATCGGGCTGGTCGTTTTCGGCGAGCGCCAGCACCCGCAGTTGTTCATCGAATGTCGTGCGCCAATGGTCACCGCGTTCGCTCCAGCGCTGCAGTGGTTCGGCGGCAAGCCCCGGCAAGGTCAGGCGCCAGCCGGCGTCGACGCTGTCTGTTTTCAGCGCCTCGCCGTCGAGGCGGTAAACCGTGGTCAGGCACGGCACAGGCAAGCGCGGATCCCACTGCTTTACCAGGCGCCCGGCAGTGTCGTGCTGGCGGCGAGTGGTCTGGCGCTCAGTGTCATCACCGGCCGCATTGCGCAAGTACGCGACGTCGCTGACCGGTAGCGTCCTGGGGTCATGGGCGCGCAGCGTCGGCGTATGCCAATGCACTGAAGGGGTCATCCTCGCGAGCTCGGACAGTGCCATATCAGGCCGCCTTTTTCTTGTTGGCTCGCGCCTGCTTCAGCAAAAACTGATTGTCCGTGGTGCCCATTTCCTTGTACCAGCCGACCATGGCCTGGGCGCGTGAAATGTGGCGCAAGGCGGCATTGGTTTGTTGGCGCATGCCCGCGCGAGTGATCGGCGCCAACCGTTGCCCGGAGGTCATATGGGTCACGTTGGGCAGCATCTCGGCGGGCAAAATGACGTCAGTGCCCAGCACGTCAAATGCGCTCTCTGCCCAGCCTGCGCGTTGCTCTACTGCGGTTTTCCATTCATTAAGCATGTTCTCGATTTTTTCGATTTTCGCGGGGTCAAGCCGGTTTTTGATGTCCTCGGCATCCTGCGCTTTTTTAAACAGACTCAGAAAGTGCGGGACGATCGATATCGCTGCGCCAAGCACCCTGCCGATGAGGAACTCAGGGTTGAGTACGGCGTTGAGCGCCGGGTTTATCAATTCGCTCTTTATGTCTTTCCACGATTCGATCTCTTTGACAGGGCGGTCAATGCCCAAACTTTTGTCAATGGCGCTGACAGACATTTGCGAGGTCTGCGGAATCAGTGGACCTAAATTGATCCCGACACTTTCCGTCACCGGATCGAGCATTTTCGCTGCGAGATCGCCGGCGGCATTGCCGCCGGAAACTCCCCCGACCGTCGGATAGGCGGCGACTTCAGTCGGAGGCGGAATAATGCCGTCGACAAATCCGCTGCCGAGACTTCCACTCTGTGTGGTGGCTGTATACCAATACGCAGTTTCGACGACCAGGCTCAGTACCATGGTTCTGTTGAGGCCAAGCGGATGGAGGATGTTATGCAGCTGGTCCACTACCTGTGTGGAATAAGCATTGATGACTGAAATAAATTCCGACGTCACCATAATCAGGGTTTCCGCACGCGCGTTGCCGTCAGGATCGATATAGCGCATCGGGTTATTGCCCACAAACGCATAAAGATTCGGGCCATCTGCCTGCTCTGTGTCCGCACTGACCCAGCGCTGCAACCACGGCGCGTAATAGCGCGCGCCGTAGTAGTACAAACCGCTGACATCCATTTCCTTGCCGGAATAACGGATGAATTTGTAGCTCACCTCGACCTCATGCTCGCCGACCATCCACGCCGTTTCGCCAAAAGGGTAATAGCCCTCGTGGTTGATCAGCCCGGCCTGTTGATCGAGTTCCATCACACAGGAACCGAGGTGATCGTCGAGGCTGTAACGCAGTTGGTCGGCGTCGGCGTCTTTGGGCTTTTTCTGCGCCCAGTGCAGGCAGCGCGCGTGAACGAGACTGATGACGTGCAACTCTTCACCGTTGTCTCTGGTGCGGATTTCCAGCCCTGGCAGGTAGCGCACCTGCTGAAAGTGTTCGGCGGTTGCGGTGAAAGTCTCGTGGTATTTGAGCACCCGCGCGCCCTGACTGTAGGTGTAGTGCTCAGCGTCACTGCGCTGGTTTTCGCGGGGGATCAGGATCACCTGTTGCAGTTCGTCGCGAACATTCCATTGCAGGTTCTGGCCGGGCTGCACGGCTTGTTGATTGCCATGGCCGTCGAACAGCCTATCGAACACCGGCTCCGGATCGCCCGGTTTCCAGCGCACCCCGCGATTGCTCTGCGGGTCGATGCGCATCGTCCGGGTGTAGGCATTCGTGGCCCGCAGATGGCGCAGTTCGATGAGGTTGCCGCCGCAGTCATACTGGTACGTCTGGGTGTAGTTGAGGCGATTGTTCGGATCGCCCGGCTGTGGCAGACCGGGAATGTCTGAGGGCGGGGCGTCGTCGTACCCCGTGGCGCGAGTCAACCGATAGAGCGAGTCGTAGCTGAAATCACGGTGGCCATTGATGAGCTGGTTGGCGAAGTAAACGGGCTGGAACGCGTGATCTTCGATGCGGCTGATATTGCCGACCCGGTCGTGAAAGTATTCGAAGTCCTGTAGAACCTCGCCGGCCTCCTTGCGGCTCGACTGAGTGTGCAGACGCCCGTCCGCCAAGGCGTAGGTCCAGCGGCTGCGCACCCGGTTGCCGGCCAGTTGCTCGATGATCTGCGTGGCAGCGTTGTACTGCATATCCAGCAACACCGGCTGCCAGTCAGTCTTGCCGCTGACACGCAGATGCACTTGTTTGAGCTGTCCGGCCAGGCCGTAGCTTGAGCGTTGCCGATGGCCGCCGGCATCGGTCTGCTCCAGTAGCGCACCGAGCGGGCTGAACCGCCATTGACTGGTGAAGGCTTCGCCATCCTCGAAGGTCCGGGTCTGCGTCAGCGCCTGGCGGGTGAGGGCGAAGCTGTCCGTGCTTAGCGTGCCCGAGCGATCTTTTTGTGTCAGCAGCTGGCCGCGCAGGTTGTGAGCAGCATCGGCGCTGGCATCGGCGTAGGTAAACACATCGACATCAGCCTCGTCGTTTTCGCTGAGTGCGATCACCCGTAGTTGCTCATCGAAGGTCGTGCGCCAACGCGTACCGCGCTCGTCCCAGCGTTGCAACGGCTCGCCGGCCAGACCGGGCAGGTGAAGGCGCCAGCCGGCGTCGACGCTGTCGGACTTGAGCGCTGAGCCGTCGAGGCCGGGAACCGAAACCCGACAGGGCACTGAAAGGCGCGGATCCCATTGCTCGATCAGCCGTCCTGCGGGGTCGTGATGTTGGCGGCTGGCCAAGGCTGCGGGCGTGTCATCCGCCACCGTGCGCAGGTAGGCCACCTGTCGCACCGGCAGGCCGCGAGCATCGTTCACGGCCAGCGCCGGCGTGCGTCGATGCACATTGGCAGTCATGAGCGTGGCGACCTGGCGGGCGGTGACGGCTCGGCGGTGTCGTTGAAGTCTTCGCTGGCGCGGTACCAGGGGTGGTAGGTTTCGCGGGAAAAGTCGCCACGCGCATTGATCAGCTTGATGGACCGGCCCAACGGGTCATAGAACAGTTGATCGAAATAGCCGAGCTCTCGCAGTGACTGGTCATTGACGTAGCCATGGGTGTCGGCGAAAAACGGCCGGAACTGACGCACCGGCAAGCCCTTGTTGTTGTATTCGACACGCTCGCTGATACGCCAGCGCGGGTCGGCGTCGACTTCTACGAACTGGCCATCCTCGACGATCAGCGCGCCGTCGGCGTCGACCGCATACGCCTTGCCCGGATCGACCCGTTGCTGGGTTTGCAGGGCACGGCCGAAGCCGTCGACGCAGGCTTTGATGATCTGGATCTGTGCGGGGATTTCGTCGTCAGGGTAGCGATCAGCGCTGAGCATCACGCTGTGCACCGGTTCGCGGTGAGCACTGGCGATGACTTCGCGCAACGCCTGTTCCGCAGCGCTCAGCACCGTGCGCTGCGCCAGTTGCCGGCGAGCACTGGCACGAATATGCCGGCTGGGCAGCACGTATCCCCGGGCGACCCATTCGGGGAGTGCAACTGCGTCCGCCGGCACTTGGCCCATCCAGCTGAACAAGTCCTTGCGCAGCGTGCTCGCGGCTTTTTGCACCGCGTCTTCGGGGGCTTCAATGGCCGGGTCCGGGCGATGATCTTCTGGCCGGATAAATTCGCTCAGGGACTTGAAACCTGCGGCGACGCCGCGCTCGGTGCCGTGAAAACTGCTGGCCAGCGGCTGTCCGGAAGGCTCGTAAATCACTTCTTCAATATTTTCATTGGCGTCGACGATGCGCTGCGGCAGCAGGGCGTGGTAGTCGTACTCGATGTGCGTGGTGCAGTGATCCGGCAGTTCGACGCGGATGATCGCCAGGTTGTAGTCGTCGTATTCGGCTTGGGTCGCGCCATGGCTGAGCGTTTCGCGGTAGCTGCACACTTTGTAGAAACCGCTGAGGTCGGCATAAGTGGCGTAGCCGAAGTGCGCCGACCAGAGGTCTTGTTCGGCATCGATGGGCGGCTCGATCTCAAACAACAGCGGCATCGCGGTGTAACCGATTCTCTTCAGTTCGTCGCGAATATCGAAGGGCGGGGGTAAAACGTCGTAAGCCTGCAGCGCGGTCTTGTCCAACTGCGCCAGCTCCAGTGGCCCGGCAAGTGCGACAAAATCGGCCTGCCCGTCATCGAGCAGCGTCCCATCGGGCTTCACGTAACGTTGCACTGACTGCGTTGTCAGTACCCGCTGTTCATCCCAGTAGGCCGAATCCTGATGCGCGATCATGTCCTCATAACTGGCCTGTTGCGCTGTCAAACCTTGCGGTAGCGAGCCTTTGGGCAACACCAGTGCATTGCTGCGCTGTTGCCACGGCAAACCGAGCCGCCACTGCTGCGGCTGGTCAGTCAGGTCAATGAACGTCGAGCGTGTTTCGCTCAGATAGAAGGATTGCTGCGCTGCATCGTGTGCATCGCGCCACCACTGTTGCTCATCCACATCGGTGAACGGCGGTGTGTCCGATTCGGTCAGGCGCCGCGCGTAGTTGACGGTCAGTGCATGGGTGGACAAACCGTGGGCGTCCCAGCGCAGATTGAGGTCGTGGCGGCACAGCGGATCGTCGATGAATGTGTCGTACTGGTAGCTGATGCTTTCCAGCACCAGCGGCAGCATTACCGCTGAGGCGTATTGGCCTCGGGCCCGGACTTCGCGCACCAGGTAGCGGTTCTCCTGCACCGCATAAGGGCTGGCAATGCCCGGGGCGTCGAAGCTGTCCTCGGCGTAGGTTTCGCTGCGGATGACCGACCCCACCAGTGCCCGAGCGATTTCGTACTCGGTGTCGGCATCATGCGGCGTGATGGTTTCATCGCATTCGTCGGTGACGTGATAGCGGCTGAACAGGGTGTTGCCCAGCGGCCATGCCTGGTGATCGCCATTGAAATAGGGCGCACGCGAACGATCCATGGATTGTCCGGTGTGAAACCAGGTACAGACCCGTACCGGCGCCGTAAAACCGCTCTCGTCATCGGCGCCGGCACGTTCGCTGTCGGTCTGTTGCAACTGGCCGAACCCGCGGAACTCACGCTCTCTGGCATCGTAGACGCCCTCGCGATAAAGGAAGTTCTGGGTCAGGCAATTGCCGGTGATTTCATCCAGTTGCCGTTGCTGTTTGACCACGGCCACGGCAAATGGCAAATGACAGATCGGCAGTTGTTTGAGTGCCAGTGTGCGTTGTTTCTCATCCAGCCACTCTTGCGCCGAGCTGCGATAAACCACGCTGGCGCTACACCCCATGTTGTTGTTGCTCGCGGTCAGCAGATAGGGTTTGGCGGCGACGAAATCGTAGCGCCAGTGCTGCGGCGTAATGTGTGGCACCGTCAGGATCAGGCTTGCGCAGCCAAGCCCTTGCAGGTCGGCGAAACTGACCTGGCTTGAACGGTCGTAGCGCACGCCTTCAGGCCATGGCACGCTGATCGGCGTTTGTTCCAGCCCGTTCCCGCCACGGTTGCGGTAGATCTCGAACCCCTGCGATTGCAGATAAATCAGCGCAGGGGCGCCGCTGCCATCGAGGTCGGCGATGCGTACCCGCGATGCATCGAACGTTTCGTACTCAAAGGGCAGGGCGCTGATCACCCGGCCTTCGCCAAACCTGCCGTGCCCCAGGTTCGGCCAGCATTTGATTTCGTCATGACGGATACGGCACAGCTCAGGCATGTCGCTGCCGAGCAGGTTGCCCAGCAGCACCAGCTCGGTGGACGAGTTGCTGAACAACGGCAGGTGGTCATCGACGGGCACATGCAGCACTTCTTCGCCGGGAGCGAAGCCTTCCTCACGTCGGTTGGCATAGAGGCGCACCGAGTTCGGCCCGATCAACCCCAGTGAACTGAGCCCGTCGCCGCTCAGGTCACCGAGTTGCGACAGCGTGTGGAAAAACTCCAGTGGAAATGCATTGAACGGGACGAAGTCGGCGAATTCACGCTGTGCATTGAGTGCGCGAAACGCACTGATACCCGGTTGCGCGCTGATCCAGTCGAGGCGGCCATCGCCGGTCAGGTCCGTCAGCAGTTGTTGCACCGGGCGCTTGCGATCGCCCAACGGCATGTTGTCCAGCGCCTGCCATGGCCCGTAGCCGATTTCATCGGTGCCTGAGGTTTGGCGCAGTGGCTCACGGTAATACCAGCACTGATCATAGCGACACAGAAAACCCGGCACGCCTTCGCCATAAAGGTCAACGCACTGGTAGAAACCGCCGTCTTCCACACCGGGTTGGTTATCGGTTTCGAGCAGGCGTGTGGGGGTGCGATTGATGTCGAACGTTGAATATTCGAACTCCACGGGCGGGCTGTTCTCGACGCCGCCGCTGGCATCATAAGACTGATAGTGGGCGGCGCTGATCTGGCTGAAAGACCAGTCGCTGGAAGGCGTCGAATATTCCAGCAACAGGCGACGCACCAGCGCTGGCCTGATCGCCGGGTCATCGCTGAAACGATGAAACATCAGGACTTGCCGGCACAGCCGGCGGGTCGCGAGTTCAAAGCCTCGGCCGTAGGTCGAAAACGGGTCCTGGCGCGTGAGCCAGGGTTGCACCGTTGCGCCATCGTAGTCCGGTACATCGGCCAGCGCGGTGCTGCGCTCGCCGTAATCGAACAGCAACTGAAAGTGCCAGTCGAGTTCGGCGGGATTGTCGATCGTCCAGCTGTACAGATGGCTGCTGGCGGTGAAGTTGCCGTAGCACACACGGCGCAGATAGCGCTGGGCACGGTAGTCATGCACCGGGTCGGGATCCTGATCATCGGCCTTGTATTCAAAACAGATGTGTTCGCCACGGGCGTTCATGCTTTCGCACAGCAACCAGCTGGCGATTCGCCCTGGGGCCTCAGGATCGGCGAGCCGTGTGGCTTCGGTCTTGCCGTAAAGGTGTAGCGAGCCGTCGGCGCCGTGTATCAACCAGAATACCGGTGGATCTGCTTCTCGGGTCTGGCGCTGCCAGCGCTCGCGCAAGGCAAAATCGCTTTCGACTCGAGGCCAGTAGCGCACCACCCTGTGCGGGCCGATGTTGACGCCGTTGTAGGTGCTTTCTTCACGGAATTTGAGCTCGCCATCCTCGTCCAGCTCTGGCATCCACACTTCCCCATCGACGCCGATGATCTCGTCGTGATCGGTGTAACGCGGCACACCTTTATGGGTTCGGCGGCTGATCTGACCCACGCCGCCCAAGTGCCAGGACAGACCGAACGGACCGTTGCCGCTCTGACTGTTGTAGCTCAGCGAAAACTGTGGATCCCAGCCCCGGCCGGGGGAGGTCGGGATCGGCAGCTCGAACGATGCCGCGCCAGTCGGCCCCACGGCGCCCCAGCTTTTACCGATGGTGGCGAGCGATGCGCTTTTGGCGATGGCAGGTGTGGTGATGCTCAGTTCTTGTCGGTCAGGCATGCTCGAATCCATTGCGCACGGGGTTGGCGTGAATGGATTGACGCTATCAAGAATGGCATTGGAATTAACCTGTCATATCTGACAGGTGCGCAAGAACATTTTGTATGCTTTGGCAGGTTTTTTATCGCATTGGGTTTGCACATGCAAAAACGGCCGGTCATCCCTGGGGATGAGCCGGCCGTTTTCATAGGGCGAAGCGCTTACTGCACTTCGACCGCCAGGCTTTCGCTGATCTTCTGTTGCCAGATCGCAGGACCGGTGATGTGCACCGATTCACCTTTGCTGTCCACCGCAACGGTGACCGGCATGTCCTTGACCTCGAACTCGTAGATCGCTTCCATGCCCAGCTCGGCGAACGCCAGAACCTTGGACTTCTTGATCGCTTGCGCCACCAGATAAGCGGCGCCGCCGACGGCCATCAGGTACACAGCCTTGTTGTCCTT
>OFQU01000107.1_pt1 | contig 17536 bp, 16 predicted proteins | sample 1542981 | NCBI WGS metagenome assembly OFQU01 (sample SAMN07774233, study PRJEB24372) | wastewater metagenome | isolation source: Exp Tend CN 90WW | collected 2016-02
CAGCCAACGCCAAGGGCAAGATCTTCGGCAAACTGGTGAAGGAAATCACCATCGCTGCCCGCAACGGTGCCGATACCGCCACCAACGCACACCTGCGTCTGGTGGTTGAACAGGCCAAGAAAGCCTCGATGCCGAAGGAAACCCTGGACCGCGCCATCAAGAAAGGCGCGGGCCTGTTGGGCGAGACCGTGCAGTACCATCGCGTGACCTACGAAGGGTTTGCCCCGCACCAGGTGCCGCTGATCGTCGAATGCGTCACCGACAACATCAACCGCACCGTCGCCGAGATTCGCGTGGCGTTCCGCAAGGGTCAACTGGGCGCCTCCGGCTCCGTGGCCTGGGACTTCAACCACGTCGGGATGATCGAAGCGTCGCCGGACACCCCGGACGCCGACCCGGAAATGGCCGCGATCGAAGCCGGTGCCCAGGATTTCGAAGCCGGCGAAGACGGCGCGACCCTGTTCCTGACCGACCCGACCGACCTCGACGCCGTGCAGAAAGCCCTGCCGGAGCAGGGTTTCACCGTGTTGTCGGCCAAGCTGGGTTACCAGCCGAAGAACCCGGTCAGCGGCCTGAGCGACGAGCAGATGGCTGAAGTCGAAGCGTTCCTGGAAGGCCTCGACAACCACGATGACGTGCAGGACATGTTCGTCGGCCTGGCTGGCTGATTGGTTGTATCAGTAAGTGCCTCATCGTGAGCCGGCTCGCTCCCACCGTTGCAATGCATTCCAAGGTGGGAGCGAGCGGGCTCGCGATTGACCGCGCAGCGGTCACTGCTTCGCCAATACCTCGATGACTTCACTGAAGCCCGGCCGCGCCAGCACATCTGCCTGACAGCAGCGCCGCTCCAGATCTTCCAGCACGCCGCGCCGTTCATCACTCAGGCCCGAGTCGATGCGCGCCAGCAGTTCCCCCAGCAAGACGCCGAACGCCCGCACTTCGAGGCGTTGCAGTGCGCGGGTTTCCAGGGTGTCGGTGGTGGCATGAAACGACGCCGCACCGAAATCCCCGAGCAGGCAGTCACCGTGCTCGTTCAACAAAATATTGTGCCCGTACAGATCACCGTGGGTGATGCCTTGCCGGTGCAGATGTTCCGCCGCCGACGCCACGCCTTGGGCAATGCGCAACGCCACGTCGGCGCTGAACCGGCAATCCTCGGCGTAAACATCCCGTGAGCACGACGCCAGGCTCGGCAGACTCGCGAGGTTGCGGTAGCTCGGGTCGATCAGTTGCATCACCAGCCCTTGCTGGTCGTCGGGGTGGGCGCTGATGCGACCTTCCACCCGAATCAGATTGGGGTGCAGTCCGGCAGTGATGCAGGCATTCATTTCGTGCAGCGGCGAGCCGTCGCTGGTCATCTCGCCTTTGTACAGTTTCACCGCCACCGGTTGCGCTGCACCGTCGTCGCGCAGCCAGAGCGCCCGGGAAATCACCCCGGAAGCGCCTTCGCCCAGTTGTTGTTCCAGGCGCAGCGCCGACCAGTCGATCGACGGCGTGGCATCCAGGGCGCTGGCGTCTGCCTCGGTTTCCAGCGGGTTACCGGCGTAGGCCAGCCAGGTCAGGCTCGGCAGCGTCAATAGCCACTGCGGCAGTTCGGTCAACCGATTGGCGGCGATGCGAATCAGCTCCAGGCGATGGCAACCACTCAGCGCTGCGGGCAGTGCTTGCAGGCGATTGCCGGCCAGCATGAGCTTTTGCAGGTGAGGACGTTCGCCGAGCGCGTCAGGCAGGGTTTCGATGTGGTTGTCGGTGAGGATCAGCCAGCGCAACAGTGGCGGCAGGGCGGCAGCGGGCACATCGACGATTGCATTGGCCTTGAAGCCGATCATCGTCAGCGCCGCGCATTGGCCGAGGCAGGCCGGCAGTTCGGTGAATTGATTGTCCGAGCAAAACAGCACGCGCAAACGCTTCAGGCGATGCAGGTCATCCGGCAGGCGGCTCAAGGCGTTGCCGCTGAGGTTGAGGATTTCCAGGGTATCGGCCAGGTCGAAGATCTCCGCCGGGAACTCGGTCAGTCCGCAAGACAGGTCCAGACGGGTGATGCCCGACAACTCGCCGGCACGCAATTGAGCAAGGGTGTGCATAGAAATATTCGCATCAGAGTCGCAAGAATGGCCGTCATCATAACGGCAGCGCCTACGCCGGTGGAATTTCCTGTAACTGGCCCAGACGGCTGCGGGTGCGGGCCAGGTCGATGGCGTGGCCGGCGAGGCTTTCGCGCAGCGGCAGGCGGCCAAGCAGGGTCAAGTGTTTGTCCTGGTCGTAGAGCACGTCGATCAGGTTGATGAAGCGTTGTTGGGCGGCGATCGAGCATTCGTCCAAGAGCGGCAGGTCGTCGATGACCCAGTGGTCGAAACGCCGGCACAACTCCAGATAATCCATCACCGCCGTGGGTTGTTCACACAGATCGTTGAAGTTAAAACCCACGCGGCTGCCCTCGCATAAACGGGCCTGAAAATGTCGGGTGCCGACCGGCAGTGCCAACGGCGGCGCATCCTGTTGCGGCAGGTTGAGGTCACGGCGCTGGGCTGCGGTGGCTGGCCATACGTAATGGCCCTGAGTAAACAGCTGATGCGCATGGTTGCGCGCATGACTGCGGTAATCATGCGGACCACCGACTTCCATGACCTGCATGCGCGCGTTGATCAGCTCGATCACCGGCTTGAAGCGAGCGTGGTACAGCGGATTGGGCAGCAGGCCCTCCGGTGCATAGTTAGAGGTGACCAACAGCAGGGTCCCGCGCTGGAACAGGGCCTTGAACAGCCGGGTGATGAGCATCGCATCGCCGATGTCATGCACATGAAACTCGTCGAAACACAGGACCTGACAATCCTCCAGCAATTCATCCAGGGTCATGGCGAGGGCGTCGTCGTGCTCGCGATGCCGGAACATGCCCTGATGCAGTTGCGCGAAGAACTCATGGAAATGCAGGCGGCGTTTGCGGCTGATCGGCAGCGCCTGGAAGAACCCGTCGAGTAACCAGCTCTTGCCGCGTCCGACGGCGCCATGCAGGTACAGGCTCGGCGGCGTGTGTGCCGGGGTCGCGCACAACAGACTGGCTTGCTGCGCCATGCAGTCGATCACGCGCTGCTGACTGTGGCTGAGGGTGTAACCCTGGCTCTGGGCCTTGAGCCGGAAATAATCACGGATCGACTGGGCGCTGGCGTCTTGCCCTGCGTGCGCCGGCAAGCCTTTGCCGAACCAGCGGCGCAACGCTGGCCAGCGTTGGGTCAGACGCGATCGTTTGGACGGTCGGGCGGGCACTTCAGGATCACTCCGTATTTATCGGGCCGGATCCCCGGAGTGGGGCGTCGTAGTGTAACCAGAGGTCGGTCCGGCCATCCACCGCGGCTCGTCGAGAGAGGGCGGTCACTGAACAAGTCTGGCGGGGTTGTACAGTAATTTGCAGCGACATTACTGGCGTGTTTGCCAACGTTTCGAAACATATCCCGGGAAAAGCGTGGATCCAATCGACTGGCGGAATCGTCGACCGTTGCTAGTCTGAAACACAGTAACGACCGTGCGAGTGATCGCTGACAAGGAAAAGCGCCGTGAATGTACGTGGGGTCATCGGTCTGCTGGGGGCGCTCGTCGCACCGGTCGAGGCGGCGGATCTGCAGGTCGAAGTGCGTGTCGATGTGCAGCGCGGTTGCCAGTTGATCGGCCAGCAACGCGAGGCGGGCATGCAACAACTGGGCGTGCTCGACTTTGGCAGCACCGCACGCCTCGACGATCCTGCCGGGCCTTTGGCGGCGGCGCTGACCAACCAGCGTTTACCACGCCTGGAGTGCAACCCGGACACGCCTTATCAGATGCGCGTCGACGGCGGTTTACATGGCGGTGTCGGTGAGGTGCGCTACATGGTCGGTGCGGCGGGCGGCAAGCCGATTCCTTACCGCCTGTTTCAGGATGCCGCGCGGCGGGTACCGCTGGTGGTGGATGTGCCGGTCAGTGGCCGGGTGCCCGACAGCGGCACGGTGGAGTTGCCGCTGTATGCGCGGATCGAGCGGCTGGCCGAAGTGCCGCGGGTCAGCCGCTACTCGGATCTGGTCAAGGTGACGGTCACTTGGTGAGCACACGGTTGCAGTCGGCAACCCGCTGGAATGGATTACGCAGGGAAGGGCGTTCGATGATGAGCGCGGTGGTCAAGTCAACCTGAAGGAGTAGGGCGGGCGCAATGGCAGGCAAACACTGGATGGTTCTGGCGGCAGGGACGCTGGCGCTGCTCGCTGACAACGCACAGGCAGCCGTGAGTGGGCAGATTCATGCGCGGCTGATCCTGATCGCCGGCTGCGAGGTGACCCATGCATCCAGTCCCGCCAGCCCGGTCAGCCATCTCGGCACCCTCGACTTTGGCCCTCAGGGGCCAACCTGGAATGCACCGATCAAGGCCAGTCTGGATGGCGACAGCAGCGGCAAGCTCAATGTGGCCTGCAATCCTTCGGTCACCGGTTTCACTGTCACCATCGACGGTGGCACCCACGGTGACGGTAACACCCGGCGCCTGAGCAATGGCCGCCAGACCCTTCCCTATGAGCTGTTCGTCGATCCCTCCGGCGCCCGCAGCTACAGCATCGGCCAACAACACAATTTCGCTGTCACCAGCGGTGCGCAGATACCGATTCCGGTCTTTGGCACGGTGGTGGCGAATACCCGCGCGGTGCCGGCAGGTGTCTATACCGACACGCTGACGGTGACGCTCGACTGGTAACCCGAAGAGGACGGACACCATGCGCAGGATTGCTTCAACACTCGGTTTGTCGCTGCTGGGCCTGACACTGGCATCCAGTGCCAATGCAGCCACGACGGTCACCGGCCAGATCACCTCCAGCCTGATCCTGATCAGCAGTTGCCAGGTCAATGGCGCCGGCGGCTCCAGCGGGTTGAATTTCGGTGCGTTGAACTTCGGCACCGCCAACAGCCTGTTCACCACCGCCACCGGGCAAGTGCTCGGCGGTGGCGGCGGGGCGCTGTCGATTCTGTGCTCCAGCGGCACCACGCCGACAGTGAAGGTGCGGGCCGGCTCCCATGACGGCATGTCACCGGGTGGTACGCGAGCCTTGTACGACGGGGTGGCCAACTACGTGCCTTACGATCTGTACACCGATGCCGGGCACTCGCAGCTGCTGGCAATTGACGGGACGATCAACCTCGCCGCCAGTACCGGTGTGGCGCAGACCGTGAACATTTACGGTCAGGCGGTGGGCAAGGCCGGTTTGCCGGCCGGGACGTACACCGACACCGTCGCTGTTGAACTGACGTTCTGATGCCATGGGCCGCTCTGGCGCTGTCGCCTTGCTCCTGTTGTGCGCGGGCAGTGCGCCGCTGCCGTTGACGGCGGCCACCAGCCAGAGCTTTCAGGTCAGCGCGACAGTGACGGCGGGCTGCCTGGTGGTGGGCGGGGTGTCGAACTATGGCGGGCTGAATTTCGGTTCGCGCTCGGCCCTGGCCACCGACACAGTGCAGGTGGCCCTGACCGGGGGCGTGCAACTGCAGTGCACACCGGGGGTGACGCTGAACATGAGTGTCGACGGCGGCCAGTACAACAACAGCGGCCGGCACATGCAGCTCAACAGTGGCAGTGCACGGGTGGCGTATGCGCTGTTTCGCGATGCGGCGTACAGCCAGAGTCTGGGCGTTGGTCAGAGTGTGGCGGTGGCGTACAGCGACGCGAACAACATCAGCCTGCCGATTTACGGTCAGGTGCAATTGCCGGGCAATCAGCCTGGGGGGACGTACAGCGATGTGTTGCAGGTGCAACTGTCGTGGTGAGGCGAAGTCTCGATGGCCGACAAGGAGCAGGTTTATGGGGTGTTACACGTCACGGCGGTCGCTGGGGCAGGGCGCGGTAGCGGCGTTGCTCATGATGGGAATGAGTCATGTACAGGCCGCCAGCTCGGTGTTGATCTGGCCCATTGATCCGGTGCTGGAAGCCGATCAACAGGCCAGCGCACTGTGGCTGGAGAACCGCGGCAACGAAACCGCCAACCTGCAGATCCGCGTGTTTGGCTGGAGCCAGAACGGCTTCCAGGAGCAATACCAGAACCAGCGCGACGTGATCGGCAGCCCGCCGGTGGCGAAGATCGAACCGGGGCAGAAACAGCTGGTGCGCCTGACACGGACCAAAGACGTGCCGCCGGGGCAGGAACTGGCTTACCGAATCATCATCGACGAAATCCCTTCTGCTCAACCCCCCGTCGCTGATGGTGGCAAGACTGCCGCGGCGATCCGCTTCCAGATGCGCTATTCAGTGCCGCTGTTCGCCTATGGCGCGGGTCTGTGGAGCAAGGAAGACAGCACCCGCGCGCGCGATCCCAAAGGCATTGGCCTGCCGCAATTGAGCTGGCGCACGGTGGCGGTGGACGGCAAGCCTTACGTGGAAGTGCGTAATCAGGGCGCGGTGCATGCGCGGCTGACCGATGTGGCAATCAAACAGGGCGGGCAAAGCAAACCGCTGGCCGAAGGGCTGCTGGGTTACGTGCTGCCGGGGGCGGTGATGCGCTGGCCGGCACCGAGTGGATTGGCCGGTGATTCGGCGTTGCAGGTGCGGGTCAATGGTGCGACGCAGGTGCAGAGCATTACGCCGGCACGCTGACTTCGTGTGGTGAAGGGGGGATCCGAGATGAAGGCATTTTTCTGAGGTGAGCGAATTGATCTGTGGAGCGAATTGATCTGTGGCGAGGGGATTTATCTGTGGAGCGGATTGATCTGTGGTGAGGGGATTTATCTGTGGCGAGGGGATTTATCCCCGTTGGGCCGCGAAGCGGCCCCGTCCTTTCTTCCATTGAGCCGAGCACCGCCGGGCGACTGCTGTGCAGCCGAACGGGGATAAATCCCCTCGCCACAGATAATCCCGTTGCCACAAGGAATGAGTCACCTCGCAACCCCCGGTTTCGGCAAAGCAATATCAGGAGGATTCAGTCCATTGACGGACGTCAAACGTGTATGAGCCCAGGATGGGCTCGCCGTCTCCAGCGTCCGTTGTGGCTCATGACCGGCGCGTGTTGCCTGGTGTTCGTTCAACCGGCCGGGGCCGGCGAACTACCGCCGCCCCCCAGCGGCATGGAGGCCGTCAGTGATGCACAGTTGTTTCTGGAACTGGTGGTCAACCAGATGAATACCGGGCGTGTCGTGGCCGTGGAGCAGCGTGGCGGGCGCCTGTTTCTGCCAGCCACAGCGTTGCGCGAAACCGGCATGAAATTGCCGGACAACATCAGCGCTGAAGTCGACCTCGACAGCTTGTCCGGGCTGCACAGTGATTACGACAGCGTCGGCCAGCGCCTGCTGCTGGACGTGCCGCCGGAGTGGTTGCCGGAGCAGTTTATCGGCAATCGCGAGGCCTATCCGCGGACGCCGGCGCTGAGCAGTTTCGGCACGTTGTTCAACTATGACCTGTACTTCAACGACACCGATGATGCCGGTACTTACCTGGCCGCGTGGAACGAAGTGCGGCTGTTTGACAGCTGGGGCACGCTGTCCAATACCGGGCAATACCGGCGCACCTTGTCGGGGGATTCGCTCAGCACGCTGAACGATGGTTACCTGCGTTACGACACCACATGGCGTTATTCCGATGACGAGCGAATGCTCACCTACGAAGCCGGTGACGTGGTCAGCGGCGCCTTGCCATGGAGCAGTTCGGTGCGCCTGGGTGGCGTCCAGTTCTCTCGCGATTTCGCCGTGCGTCCGGATCTGGTCACCTATCCGTTGCCGCAGTTTGCCGGCGAAGCAGCGGTGCCGTCTTCGGTGGACCTGTTTATCAATGGCTACAAGTCCAGCAGTGCGCAGCTGCAACCGGGGCCGTACACCCTGACCAATATTCCGTTCATCAACGGTGCCGGGGAAGCGGTGGTGGTGACCACCGATGCGCTGGGGCGGCAGGTGTCGACCACGGTGCCGTTCTACGTCACCAGCAGCCTGTTGCAGAAGGGTTTGAGTGACTTTTCCGTGGCCGCCGGGACCTTGCGTCGTGACTACGCCCTGAAAGATTTCAGCTACGGCCCGGGCGTGAGCGCTGGCAGCCTGCGCTATGGCGTCAGCGACAGCTTCACCCTCGAAAGTCATGCCGAGGCCGCCGACTCGCTGACCCTCGGCGGTCTGGGCGGCAACCTGCGCCTGGGCAATTTTGGCGTACTCAACAGCGCCGTCAGCGAAAGCCGTTTCGACGGCGAGGGCGGTCAGCAGTTGAGCCTCGGCTATCAGTACAGCAATCAGCGTTTCAGCTTTTCTTACCAGCGCCTGCAACGTCACGCTCAGTACGCCGACCTGACTGTGGTCGACAGCCCTTACATCAGTCTCAGCCGCCGTAGCGAACAGGCCACCCTGAGCCTCAACCTCGACCGCTGGGGCAGCCTCGGTGCGGGTTATTTCGACGTACGCGCCGCCGACGATTCGCGCACGCGCCTGCTTAACCTCAGCTGGAGCAAGCCGCTGTGGCGCAACAGCAGTTTCTACCTGTCGGCCAATCGCGAAATCGGCGACAGCAACTGGGCCGTGCAGGCGCAACTGGTGATTCCGTTCGATCTGCGTGGCAGCCTGGCGCTCAGCAGCGAACGCAGCAAGACCGGGCAGACCCAGCAGCGCGTCAACTACAGTCGTGCGGTGCCGACCGAGGGCGGAGTGGGGTTCAATCTGGGCTATGCCAAGGGTGACGGGCCGGATTACCGACAGGCCGACGTGACCTGGCGTCTGCAATCAGTGCAATTGCAGGCCGGTGTCTACGGCACCTCCGACGCCGAAACTCGTTGGGCTGATGCCAGCGGTTCGCTGGTGTGGATGGATCGGCAGGTGTTCGCCGCCAATCGCATCGACGATGCGTTTGTCGTGGTCAGCACCGACGGTTTCGCCGACATTCCGGTGCGCTATGAAAACCAGCAGGTCGGCCAGACTGACAAGAACGGTCACTTGCTGGTGCCGTGGAGCAGCGCCTATTACCGCGGCAAATACGAAATCGTTCCGCTCAACCTGCCAGCGAACGTGCGCAGCCCCAACGTCGAGCAACGTATCGCGGTGCGTCGTGGCAGCGGTTATCTGCTGGAGTTTGCGCTGACCCGGGTCAGTGCCGCGAGCATCGTTCTGGTCGACGCGCAGCAGCGCGAACTGCCGCTGGGCGCAGGCGTGTTGCATGACCAAAGCGGCACGCGCACGGTGGTCGGTTGGGACGGACTGGTGTATCTGGAGAACCTGCAGGCGCAGAATTCGCTGCAGGTGACACTGGCCGACGGCAAGACCTGCCAGGTGCAGTTCAGCGTCGATCTGAATCAGGACCAGGTGCCGTTGATTGGCCCGTTGGTGTGTCAGTGATGGCCGCGCGGTTGTGCCTGTGGTTGATGCTGTTGCTGCCGGGCGCGGCGCAGGCGCTGTGTTCGGTGGTGGGCACCACGCCGGCGGCCTTCGGCACGATCAGTTCGATTGCCGTGCGCACCGTTTCGCAGCCCAGTTCCACACTCAATGGCGGATTGAGTTGCACCGGTTCGCTGTTGGCGCTGTTGACCAGCAGTGATCATTTCTGGGGCACGGTGTCCTCGACGCAAAGTGGGCTGGTCGGCCCCACGGGTGACGTCATCAGTTACACGATCTACGCCAACAACAGCACCAGTTACCCGCTGACGCGCGGCACCGCCTTCGACTTTGCGCGCAATGGCATCATCGACGCCCTCGGCCTGCTCAACGGCACGACACCGAAAACCGTGCCGTTGTACCTTGGCACGACCATCGGCAGCAATGTGGCGGCCGGGGTGTACACCGAGACCCTGAGCATTTTCTGGAACTGGAATTACTGCTCGGGCATCGGCATCGGTTCGGTGTGTATCGGTCGCGACATCAACAGTGGCACGACGACGTTGACGGTCAACCTGACCGTGTCCAACGATTGCACGATCACCGCGCCGAACATTGCCTTCGGCAGTGCCCCGGTGGTCAGCGCTTTCACGCCGGTCACCGGGCAGACCATCAACCTGGCCTGCACCAAGGGCAGCGCCTACACCGTGGGTTTGAGCGACGGGCAGAATCCGCTCAGCACCGGCGGGCGGCGGCGGATGATTTCCGGGAGTAATTATCTGGCCTACGACATCTTCAAAAGCGCCGGCAGTACCCGCTGGGGCAGCGTCGGCGCGGCGCGGCGGGCGAGCACCGATGCCGAGATCAATCCTGGCAACGGGCTGGGCACGGGCAGTCAGATTTTCAATTACAACGCGAAGATCTACACCGACCAGGCCACGCCGCCGGCGGGGACGTATGTGGACAACGTGGTGCTCGACGTGGGGTTCTGAGCAGACACGGATTTCTCCTGGGGAGTAGACAGTGTGGCTGATCCGACGCCATCGCCAACAGGTCGGCTCCCACCGGTTTTTCGGCATTTTCAGAAGGATTGGGACTGCTTGAGCAATGAGGTGACCGGTGTATCGACCGGGCTGACCATCGCATAGTTGTACCCGCCGCCCGACCAGTATTGGGCCTGCAAATCCCCGTCACTGCGGCTGCCTCGTGGCAAAAAGGTGTTTTTCGGTCCCGGCGGGCGCACATAGAAACTCACCTTGTGCCCGCCACCGTCCTCATAGATCACCATCGCCGCGGGGCCCTCATCGGTGCTGAGCAGTCGCCCGCTGACCGGTTGAAAGCCTGCTGCCGTCAGGTCCGGCAGACGGCTGGCCCGGGCGAAATAGCGGTCGAGCCAGCGCTGCATATCGCCGTTGTCAGCCACCTTGTAGTCCGCCGGCAGCATGCCTTGCTGGGCAATCAGTCGATACGCCTGCAACGCGTCGGTCATCGGTAGCAGGGACGGGCGCACAAGGGTCATTTCCCGCGCCTGCCAGCCACTGAAACCGCCAATGCCCACGGCCATCAACAAGACGGCGGCGCTCGCCAGGTGCCGCTGCGTCTGGCGCTTGCGGCGCTGCCGGATCATCGCCGGGTCGAGGGCCGGATTGGCCGGTTGCAGCAACGCCCCCCCCAGCGCCGCCCGCAATTGCTGGGCATCCTGTTGCCAGGCGCGAACCTGGGCCGCTTGATCCGGGTGACTGGCCAGCCAGGTGTCCAGTGCACGCCGGTCGGCGTCGCTGAGCTGGTGGTCGACATAAGCGTGCAAATCACGCTCGCTGGGAGGCAGGCTGATCATTTGAGTATCCGCAAAGAAGGGCTATTGATTTCGCCGTCGCTGAGGAGGCGCAAGGCCTGGCGGGCACGGGACAGACGGGACATCACGGTGCCGATCGGGGCGTCGAGAACCTCGGCGACCTCTTTATAAGTCAGGCCTTCCACCGAAACCATGAGCAGCAGGGCGCGTTGCTCGGTGGGCAGGCGATCAAAGGCTTGCAGCGTCGATTGGGCGATGACCGTGCGTTCGACCGAAGGTTGGGCATCGTCCCGGCCGGTAAAGAATTCGAGCATCCGCGCATAGCGTCGGGAGCGCCGATAGGCATCGAGAAACTGCCGGTAGAGGATCGCAAACAGCCAGGCACGCACATCACCGTCGGCGCGTTTGTCGCCCCAACTCGACAGGGCCCGTTCAAGGCTCGCCTGGACCAGATCGTCGGCGCTGCTGCTGTTGTGCGTCAATGACACGGCAAAGCGGCGCAATCTGGGGATGAGTTCACGCAGTTGTTCGTCGAGTGCGTTCATGCCGAAGTCTTCATGGAAGGTAATGCTCTGAGGCGCAAAAAACAGCGTCGGGAAGCAAGACGCTCCTCGTCGAAGGTTATTCCAGAGAAGGTGCTGTAAATCTTTTTCCTTTGCTTTGTAGGATAGTTCGTCGCGATTTGTAGTGCGTGTAATGGTTTTCGGATTCCCGGATCAACCCGTTTGAAAGGCGCGTTTCCCGACGGTGCAGCCAATGCCCCCGACGGACGTGACCACCAAAAATGGTTGAAATCAGAAAACGGGAGTTTCCTCATGCAAGCGTTCGCGATATCTAGCCGGTCCCTACGAGGCTTTGCACCCGAGGTGACCGTTGAGCCCAATCCCTGGCAGCGTTTCGGTCGAGGCCCGCAAGTCGCGCCGGAGGCGCCATTGATTCATCGCGCAATCGAAGCGCAAGCCGTTGAACGGCCCGAAGCTGTCGCGGCGCAGCATCAGGGCCAGTCCATCACTTACGGCGAGTTGAACCGCCAGGCGAATCGGCTCGCAACGACGCTGCTCGAACACGGTGTATTTCCTGGCGACCACGTGGCGCTGTTTGTCGAGCGCTCGATTCCGATGCTGGTGGGCATGCTGGCGGTGTTGAAAGTCGGCGCTGCTTACATTCCTCAACACGTGAGCATTACTCCCGCTGCGCAGTTGCGCCACATCATGACGGTCGCCCGGGTGCGGGTCGTGCTGACTCTGTCTGAGCTGGCGCAGGCGATTCCCCTGGACTCGGAGCAACAGTGCATTCATCTGGATGAAGTCATCCGTGCTGACACCCTGGCCGAAGACGAACTGAACATCGGTGGCGCAACGTCGTCAGCGGATTCACTGTGTTTTGTCCTGTTTACCTCGGGCACCACCGGACTGCCCAATGGCGTGCGCGTGACCCAACGCAACGTGTGCAATATTTTGCTGACCAGCCCCGGTGATCTCGGGATGCGCCCGGGGTTGAAAGTCGGCCAGATCCTCAACATCGCGTTCGATATGGCGGCCTGGGAAGTACTGGGTTGTCTGGCCCACGGTGCAACCCTGCTGATCCGGGGCAAAGACATCGCGCAGACCGCTGAACACTGTGATGTGCTGATTGCGACGCCGTCGATTCTCGCCACCCTTGATCCCGCCCGTTGCACCCAGGTGAAAGTCGTCGCTCTGGCGGGTGAACCTTGCCCGCAACCGCTGGCAGATCGCTGGGCGAAATTCTGCACGTTTTACAACGCCTGTGGGCCCACCGAAACCACCATCGTCAATACCATGCAGCACTATCGGGGTTCGGGGGCGCTGACGATCGGCAAGCCGACGCCCAATAACACGGTGTATGTGCTTGATGAAGCAGGGCAACTGTGCGGACCGGGCGAGCAGGGTGAGATGTGGGCGGGCGGGGATTGTGTGACGGCGGGTTACCTGGGCAATGCTCAATTGACCCGCGAGCGGTATCAGCCCGATCCGTTTCTGGGCCAGGGACGCATGATGTTTCGCACGCGTGACCTGGGGCGCTGGACCGCAGACGGTGAGCTTGAACATCTGGGGCGTGTCGATGATCAGGTCAAGGTCAGAGGCTTTCGGGTTGAACTCGACGCGGTGTCAGCGGCGCTGGAGTCCGCGCCGACCTGCGAGCGGGCGGTCACGCTGAAGCTCGACAGTCGTCATCTGGTGGCCTTCGTTTATCCCGCCAGTACAGATGTCGATGCAGCGCGTGCCTGTTGTGAAGCGCGGCTTGCCTACTACTGCGTGCCGTCGCTGATACTCGCCGTTGACGAGATTCCGCTGACGTCCCGGGGCAAGGTCGACAAGCGTTTGCTTCTTGAGTGGGCAGTGGCGCATCAGGCCGAACAAACAGACGGCGGGCAGCCAGTGCGGGTGCAGGCATGAGTGCGCCACAGGTGAACATCGTCCTGCCTGCCCGGCGGCCACTCTGGCAACGTCTGGGAACCCTGCCGATGTTCTCGCATTACAACCGTCTGGTGGTGTTAGTGCTGGCCTGCAACATGGCCGTGCTGGTGTACGGCATCAAGGTCGGGCAGTGGTGGTCCACCGCCGGTGTGAATTTGCCGATGTTGTCGGCACTGGTGGTGGCGAATCTGTCGCTGGCGATATTGATTCGCCAGCAGTACCTCATCAATCTGTTGTTCTGGCTGGCCACCCGGGCGCCCACGACCTGGCCGTTGGCGGTTCGCCGGTCGCTGGCCAAGGTTTACCACTTCGGCGGCCTGCACAGTGGTGGCGCAATGGCTGCGATTGCGTGGTTTGCCCTGTTGTTCGGTTCGATGATCTGGCAGCGGCTCGAAGGGCCGGGGGGCGTTTCGCTGACGCTGATCGGGCTGAGTGGCGGGTTGTTGGGGCTCCTGTTACTGGTGGCAGTCATGGCGATGCCAACCTTGCGCGGGCGTTTTCATAATGCTTTCGAACGCACCCACCGTTTCGCCGGGTGGGCCGCGTTGGCGATGTTCTGGGCAATGACGCTGGTCTCTGCGCGGGAACAGGATCGCGCGGCTGCGCTGAACGATGTACTGGCGCAGTCCGCCTCGTTCTGGATGTTGCTGCTGGTCACGATGAGCATTGCCTTGCCGTGGCTGCGATTACGCAAAGTGCCAGTCAGCCTCGTGCGGCCTTCGTCGCATGCGGTGATAGTGCGTTTGGAACACCACACCCCGTTTGCCGGCTCCGCCACGGCGATCAGCCGTAATCCGCTGTGGGAATGGCATTCGTTCGCCAACATTCCCACACCGGGAAAGGAGGGTTTCCGCCTGATCATTTCCCGGGCCGGCGACTGGACCGGGGCGTTCATCGAGCAGGCGCCAACACATGTCTGGGTCAAGGGCATCACCACGGCCGGCGTGGCGCATATCGAAACACTGTTCAAATCGGTGGTGTATATCGCCACCGGCAGCGGTATCGGACCGGTGTTGCCCCATTTACTCGCCAGGCAAGTGCCCATCCGCCTGATCTGGTCGACCCGCAGTCCGAGAGCCACGTATGGCGATTCGCTGGTAGACGAAATCCTCGAGGCCCAGCCTGATGCGCTGATCTGGGACACGGATGTGTCCGGCAAACCCGATCTGCTGACATTGGCCTATGCCGCCGTGCAGTCGTTCGGCGCTGAAGCGGTGATTTGCATCTCAAATCAGCGGCTGACTGAACGTGTGGTCGAAGAAATGGAAGCGCGTGGCATACCGGCCTACGGCGCCATCTGGGATTCCTGAGCTCGCGGCGACTGTTTTCCTCCCGACACTTTTTACCGACATGAGATGAATATGAATCTGTTGATCGAAAGACAGGGCCGAGTCGTGTTGATCCGGCTCAACCGCCCGCAAGCCCGAAATGCCCTGAACACCGAAATGATGCGTGAACTGTTGGAAACCCTGCACGGGCTGGACACTGATCCGGGCGTCGGGTGCTTCGTGATTACCGGGACCAAGGATTACTTTGCCGCCGGCGCCGATATCAAGGAAATGCATGAAAAATCCTGCCTGGACATGATTGAGCAAGATTACTTCGCCGGATGGGATGCCTTTGCCCGGCTCCGGACGCCGAAGGTGGCTGCTGTCGCGGGCTACGCCTATGGCGGTGGTTGTGAGCTGGCGATGATGTGTGACCTGATCATCGCCGCCGAGTCCGCGACGTTCGCCTTGCCGGAAATTACCCTCGGGGTGATGCCGGGCATGGGTGGGACTCAACGGCTGACGCGCCTGATCGGCCGGGCAAAAGCCATGGACATGATCCTGACCGGGCGTTCGATCAGTGCTCGGGAAGCGGAACAGGCGGGGTTGCTGTCGCGGGTGACGGCCGCCGATCAATTGCTTGAGCAGGCGCTGGCCGTTGCGCAGCGCATCGCCGGGTTTCCACGAACGGCGACATTGGCAGCCCGCGAAGCGGTGGATCGAGCGCTGGAGTCGGGGTTGAGCGATGGCATCCTGTTCGAGCGCAGAGTGTTTCATGGCTTGTTTGCCACCCCGGCGCAAAAAGAGGGCATGCAGGCGTTTCTGGAGAAGCGCGAACCCCGTTTTGATCAGGTGTAGCCTGCCTGCACGCGGCATCACACGCAGAGCCATGAAAGAAACTACAGTTCAAAGGGAATAACCCTACGAGACGGGCGTCTTATAGCACCTTCCCCTATGGCCATTGGCCCTGGAGTCTTTCATGGTTGATCCCACCTCACCCCACGCTTCTCCGCCTGGCAGGCCGCAGCGCCCGCCCTTGAGTGCCGCGAGCCTGCTATTTCGACTGGCCGGCATTGCCGTTGTGGTCGGCGCTGTAGCCGGGGCGTTTGCCTACGTGCACGGTAACTTTGAGCCACAACGGCTGACGCCCAAGGCGTTGGTCGATGTGCTGGAGAAAAACAACGGCGTGCATCCCGGTTTCCGCCGCAATCACGCCAAGGGCGTGTGCGTGATCGGGCATTTCGAGAGCAGCGGTGAGGCGCGCGCGTTCTCCACGGCGCAGGTGTTCAACGATCCGCGGACCCCGGTGGTCGGACGTTTCGCCTTGCCGGCGGGCAATCCCTATGCGCCGGACAACAGCGTGCCGATTCGCAGTCTGGCGTTGCGCTTCACCCAGGCCAACGGTCAGCAGTGGCGTACCGGGATGAACAGCATGCCGGTGTTCCCGGTGGGCACGCCCGAGGCGTTCTATCAGTTGCAACAGGCGCAGTCGCCGGACCCGGCCACCGGTAAACCGGATCCGGCCAAGGTCCCGGCGTTCTTTGCCGCGCACCCGGAGGCGGTGCCATTTCTGACGTGGATCAAGACCGCCAGGCCGTCAGCCAGTTACGCCACTGAAACCTACAACAGCGTCAACGCGTTCTATCTGGTGGATGCCAGCGGCAAGAAGCAGGCCGTGCGCTGGAGCATGAAACCGTTGGCCCAGGACACGGCGGGCGCGACCGCGCCTGAGGGCAGCGATTTTCTGGAGAAAGACCTGGTGCAACGCCTGGCCGCGGCGCCCCTGCGTTTTCAGTTGAACATCACCCTGGCCAATGCCGATGACCCGGTGAACGACGCCAGCAAAATCTGGCCCGAGGGGCGCAAGGTGTTGAACGCCGGCACCCTGGTGCTGGAGAAAACCCAACCGCAGTTGAGCGGCGAGTGCCGTGACATCAACTATGACCCGCTGGTGCTGCCAGCCGGTATTCAAGGCACCGACGACCCGCTGCTCGCAGCACGCTCCGCCGGTTACGCCAATTCCTACCTGCGTCGCACCAGCGAAGTCAGCCAGTTGCCCGCCGCCAGACAGGAGGCTCGTCCATGAGCACTCAACCGACACATTTCGCTTTGTTGGCGCGGCTGCTGCACTGGTTGATGGCGCTGATGATCATCGCGATGCTGTTTATCGGTGCCGGTATGGTGACTTCGGTTTCCGAGCGGCATGAATGGCTGATTCATCTGCACAAACCGTTGGGCATAGCGATTCTGGCGCTGGTGATTGTGCGCTTGCTGGTGCGCATTTCCACTCGACAGCCGCCATTGCCGGCGGATCTGCCGGGTTGGCAAGTGATGGCGGCGAAGGCATCGCACGTGCTGCTCTATGCCTTGATGCTGGTGTTGCCGTTGCTCGGCTGGGCGATGATCAGTGCATCGGGCGAACCGGTAATGCTCAGCACCACAATGCAACTGCCGTCGATCGTGCCGGCCGATGCGCAGCTGTTTGCGTTATTGCGCAAGGCCCACGGGTATCTGGCGTATCTGTTGTTCCTGACAGTGCTGTTGCACCTGGCGGCTGCGCTGTTTCATGGCTGGGTGCGCCGCGACGAGGTGCTCGACAGCATGTTGCGCGGACGCGATCGCGGCTGATGTGTCGGAGTGGCGCATTGTGTCGATGCGCCACTTTTCAGGGGCAGCCACCCGTATTCCACAGCGGTTGTGCGTTGTACACGTTACCCGCGAACTGCCCTGAAGATCGCAGACGCGCTGCGATCTTC
>OFQU01000109.1_pt1 | contig 17425 bp, 11 predicted proteins | sample 1542981 | NCBI WGS metagenome assembly OFQU01 (sample SAMN07774233, study PRJEB24372) | wastewater metagenome | isolation source: Exp Tend CN 90WW | collected 2016-02
AAAGCCGGCACGTCCAAGCCCTCTTATGTCCGCCGCGGTCGGGCGGACGCCCCCTCGTCGATCTCCACGCCGTCGGGCCGGCAGGATTTACCGGAAGGAGATGCCCGCGGTCAGCAGGAAGGAGCGCGGCGGCAAATAGTTGAACTGGTCGAGTTGGCCATAGCCAGACTGGTACGATTTGCCGTTGATGGTCGTCGTCGGTGCGCCAGTGCTACTGGTCGCGATCTGCGTCACGGCGCGGCTGTTGAAGACGTTGTTGACCGTCACGCCCAGCTTCAATCCGCCCTCGAATGTCTGGCTGATCGCGAACTGGCCGATGCTGTAGGGGCGGATGCGATACAGGCGGAAACCGGGGCTGCCGTTGTAATCATTGGCATATTGCGGGCCGGTATATTTCTGGTCGAACGACACGCGGAAGCCGTCCTTGCGGAAGATGAAGCCCGCCGCCGCAGTGGCGAAGGGCGCCTTGCCGATCTGCGCATCGGTCTGCACGCTGCGCGCCTGGTTGTAGCTGGCATTGCCGAACACGGTCAGGCCATGGATCGGCATGACGCTGAGCTGCCCCTCGACGCCCTTGTAGCGGACCTGCCCCTGGTTCACGAGCAGCGTCTGGTCGCAGCCGGTGGTCGTGCAATTGCCGATCTTGTTGTCGACGTTGATGATATAGCCGTCGACGTCGAGCGAGACGCTGTGGCCGTGCCAGACGGTGCCGATCTGGTAGTTCGTCGTCGTCTGCGGCTTCAGCTGGTCGAGCGCGGTGACGAGTTGGCCCGAAGCGGAATAGAAGCTCGACAGGTCGGGCACGTACATGCCCTGCGCGTACTGGCCATAGAAGGACCAGCTGTTCGTCACCAGCCAATTGGCGGTGAGGAACGGCAGCGTCTTGGTCCAGGTCGCGCTGAGGTCGAGCGGCGTGCGGGTCTTCTGTTGCAGGACCGCATCCACGCCGCGCGTGAAGTGGACGTATTTGACGCCCGGCGTGATCGACACGCCGTCGACCGGGCGGAGTTCGACCTCGCCGAACAGCTGATACTGGTGCCAGGTCGAATGCTGCGCGAAATTGATGTTCGCCTGGGAAATCGGCGGCAGCGTGCTGGTCGCCGTCGTGCCGCTGCTGAACTTTTCGTTATAGCTCGGCTGGTTGGTGGTGCGGTCGAGATCGAAATTGTGGCGATCGGTGACGGCATATTCGTACCAGCCACCCAGCCGCAGCTTGCCGAACCCGAAGTCGTAATCCGCCTGGCCGATGTAGCCGAACACGCGATATTTGTTGAGCTTGTCATAGCCCAGCACGTCATTGCCGCCCGACACCGCGACATAAGGCGACGCGGCGGTGCCGGCGCCGGCGAAGCCGGTGACGACGCCGGTCGACTTGATCATGAACACCGGCAGCGTTCCGCCTTTGGGGACGCCAAACGACGAGCTGCCATTCCCCGACAGCGTATTGTTCGTATAGCCGTACATATAGGCGCGATTGTCGAGCGTCAGGCCGTGACCCAGATCGCTCTGCAGACGCAGGTACGAAAAGTCCGTCGTCTTGTCGGTACGGTTGTATTCCCAATAATCGTGCTGAATCGGATTGTTGCCGAGCCCGTAATTGAAGCCATATTGCCCGACCTGCGACGTCGCGCCGCAGCCGCGCCCGCTCAGCTGCGTCAACGGCTGGCCATCGGTGCCCAGCGCGGTGGTGATCGTCGCCGTCGGATTGGCGGCGTTATAGGCATCGGTCGCCGCGCTGCCGCAGGTCGCGCCCTTCAGCACGTCGGACTGATAATAGAAATTGCGGTTCCAGCTGCTCATCACCGTCAGCGTATTGGCGCTGCCGATCGGCACCACCGCCTTGCCGAACATATTCTTCGATCCAACCGGCGAATAGCTGAGCGCGCCGTCCGACTGGAGATACTGGCCGGTCAGCACGATGCGCGTGCCGCCAAGCTTGTCGATGCTGCCGCTTTCGAACAGCGCGCGGCCGATGAAGGTGTTCCAATTGCCGACGATCGCCTCGCCGCGCAACTCCGCATCCGCCGTCGCGGCGCGCGAATACATGTTGATGTTGCCGCCATAGCTCGCTTGGCCGAGCTGGCTGGCATTGCCGGGGCCGCGATCGACGACGATCGTCTCGATCGTGTTCGACGGGAAGAAGGCGGTCGAATGGTGCGTCGGGTTGTTGGTGTCGGCAAAGGGAATCGAGTCGTAGGTGACGTTATATTCGCCATCCTGGAAGCCGCGGATCGTCGCCTTGGTTTCCGACAGGCCATAGCCGTTGCCCGCGCCCGAGATCGACACGCCCGGCGTCAATGCGATCAGCTCGTTCACGTCGGCCGTGGCGGCGCTGTTCTCGATGAAGTCGCGGCTGACCGCCGATTGCGGCTGCGTCGTGGTCAGCGAGGCGGTGAGCGGCGCCGCCTGGGCGGTGCGCGATCCGGTGACGATGATGTCGGACGTGGTCAGCGATTGCTTGTCATTGGCCTGCCCCGCCTGATCGGCGCTGGTCGATTGCGGCACCGCGGCGGCAGTCGGCTCACTCACCGGCACGGCGACCGGGCCCGCAACGGGATCGGCATGCGCCAGCGTCGGCACAGCGAGCGTGGTGGCCGCCAGCAGAGCGGCGCGGAACGGAACATGGGTCATCATCGGGTCCTCGGGCGAAAGGGGAAGTGGGTCAGCGGCGGGCGAGTTCAGCGCGGGCGGCCGCGACCTGATCGGCCAGGCGCGGATCGTGTAGCAGCCGGTCGGCGACCAGCTGGCCGACCGCGTGGCCCGCCTCGACATCGGAGGGGTAGTGGACCGCGCAGATCTCGCGCCCCTCGGCATAGTCGCGCGACCGGTCGAGGATGGCGGCGGCACGGTCCGGCATCAGCTGCGCCAGCGTCCAGCCGGTCGACCAGGCGAAGGCCGAATGACCGCTGGGATAGCTGTCATCGACCCCCTTGCCCTTGCCGCAATGCGGCAGCGTCGGGTCGGTGCGGTACGGGCGGATGCGGCGGAAATGATCCTTGGCGCGATCGACCACCGCATCCGTCTCGGCATCGACGCGGGCGAGCAGCGCGGCGGTGGCGGGCAACGCCGTCAGGTCGTGCCCCGTTACGGCGTTGAAGGCGTGCGGCCCCTTGTCATGCCCATCGGCATCGGCGCGCGCGATCCGCTCCGCCGGCGCCGCCTGATGCAGCGCGCGCAGATAGGCGAGTTCCTGCCGCGCCACGACCGAGTCCTGCGCGGGCGGCGGCGCGATGATCGCGGTGGGCGCGAAGGCTGCCGGATCGAGCAGCGACGCCGCGGGCCGTCCGTCATGCTTGGCGACCGCAGCGGTTGCGAGCAGGCCGAGCGCGAGCGCGACCGGCATCCCGTATCGGATGTGCATCATGGTATCCCCCGACCGGTCGGCGGCCCCCTCCCGCCGGGGCACGACCATGTCGAGCGGCGCGCTAGGTGCGCTGTATGACCGATCCGTGACAATCGGGCGCCGGGGCGGGCAAAGCGTGCCTACATTGCAAACTTAGAATGAAAGCATCGCCGGCCTGTCACATTGCGGGTGTCAGGGCGACGCCACCTGCCCACATGATGGATATGCGTCGATGCGCCGTTGGCACCGCCTGCTCGCCCCCTGGTTCGCGCTTCTGCTGCTGCTGCTCGCCGCGACCGGGCTGGCGACGCAGGCGACCGACCTGCTCGATCGCGCGCCGGCCAAGACGGCATCCGCCGATGCACCGGCGCCGCCAAGCGTGATGAAGAGCTGGAACCGGTGGTTCAAGCACATCCATTCGGGCGAGACATTGGGCCCAGTGGGTATCGCCCTCAACATCGGCGGCGGCGTCGCGCTGCTCTTCTTCGCGGGCTCTGGCTTCTGGATGTATCTGACGATGTGGCTCAACCGGCGGCGGAACCGGCGCAAGCGTCAGGCGGCATAAGCGGCAGAGCGATCCGGACGGCGAGCCCGGGCCGGGCATCGTCCAGCCGCAGCGTACCGCCGTGGAAGCGAACGATCGCCTGGACGATCGCCAGCCCCAGCCCGCTACCGCGCGTTTCCGCCTGGGCGGCGCGCTCGAACGCCTGCACCACGCGCGCGCGGTCGGCCTCGGCCAGCCCCGGGCCATCGTCCGCCACCGTGATCCGCGCAAAACCGCTCTCCGACTCCAGCGACAGTCGCGCGTGGGTGCCGCGCGGCGTGTGCGTCACGACATTGTCGAGCACGTTGACCAGCATCTGCCCCAGCAGATCGGCGTCCCCCGCCACCATCGGCCGCGCCCCCGCCTCCAGCGTCAGCGTGCCATCGTGATCGGCCAGCACCGGCTCCATCGTCTCGGCGACATCCTTGATCAACGCACGCAGATCGAGCGGGGCCAGCGCCGCCGGATGCCGCCCGCCCTCGATCTCCGCCAGCCGCAGCAGCGCGTCGAAGATGCGGATGATCGCCGCGCATTCGCGCTCCGCCCGCTCCAGCACGGCGGGCTCGTCCGCGCCATTGCGCAAGATGCCGCGCAGCCGGGTCAGCGGCGTGCGCAGATCGTGCGCCAGGTTGCTCGCGAACAACCGCTGGCTGCGGACCAGATCGTCCATCCGGTCGAGCATCCGGTTGAGGCTGTCGGCCTGTCCCGCGAACACGCCGTCCAGCCCCTGCGTCGGCACGCGTCGGCTAAGGTCGCCGCCCGCGATCGCGTCCGCCGTCTCCTGCGTCGCGGCGAGGCGCACCGCGATCAGCCGCGCGAACACCAACGTCACCGCGACGCCGGTCACTGCGGCGGCGAGGGACAGCGCGACGATAACCCAGGGCAGGAGTTCGTGCAGCGATTCCCCCGCCTCGCTATGCTGGACGATGACGAGCAGGCTCCCGCTCGGCAGCCGCGTCGCCAGTGCCCGGCCCTTTTGCGTGCCGCGCCCGCCCGCATGAAAGCGGACGTTGGAATAGCCGAGCCGCGGCGGCCCGATGTCGAGCCGCCCGGCGATCCGCCTGCCGTCCGCGCCGAACAGGACATAGGTGCGCTGGCTCAGCACCTTGCGCCGCTGCCAGTCGACGATCTTCGCGGCGACCACCGCATCGGTCACCGGTTGGCCATGGCCGAGCCCCAGATATTTGGCGGCGTGCGCGCGCAGCGACGTGTCGACCCGGCGCGCGATCCACGCATCGGCGACGCTGAATCCGATCACCCCGACCAGCGCCATCATCACGGTAAAGGTCAACCCGACCTGGATCGGCAGCCGCCCCAGGCCATGCGGACGCCCCCGCCCTCCCCAACCGGCGAGCCGCATGATCAGGCGCATCGTTCGGAGCGCAGGATGTAGCCCGCACCCCGCTGCGTCTCGATCGGGTCGCAGTCGATGCCGATCAGCGCGGTACGCAACCGGCTGAGATTGCTTTCGACGATATTGGCGGTGGGCGCGAAGGCATAGCCCCACACTGCCTCCAGCAGCATCGATCGCGTCACCAGCCGGTCGGCATGGCGCATCAGATGCGCGAGCAGCGAATATTGCCGCCGGTTGAGCGTCACCGCCTGCCCCCGGAACCAGGCCTGATGGCCGCTGGGATCGAGCCGCAACCGCCCCACCTCCAGCCGCGCGCTGTCACCCGCCGGGGTGCCGCGGCGCGCGATCGCCGCGATGCGCGCGGCGAGTTCGTCCATATCGAACGGCTTGGCGAGATAATCGTCCGCGCCGCTCGCCAGCCCTTCGATCCGGTCCTTCACCGATCCCAGCGCGCTCAGCATCAGGATCGGCGTGGACAGGCCGTCGCGGCGGATCTGGTCGATCACCGACGGGCCGTTGAGGTCGGGCAGCATCCGGTCGAGCACGATCGCGTCGCAATCGTCCTGCCGCAACGCCAGCAGCGCCGCCGCCCCCGTCGCCGCCACGCGCAGTTGATGCCCCACGGCGTGCAGGCTGCGGGCGATCTGATCGGCGATGACGGGATCGTCCTCGACGATCAACAGGCGCATGGGATGTCTACGGTCTTCCTGACGCGACGATGCCACGTGGATGTGACAGGTGTGTGGCACGCGCATAGTGCGGCATGCGGACGATCGCCCCCACGCGCAGGACAGCCGATAGTCACTTTATCAACGACTTGTCGCTATCATGGCACGCGCTGGGGGACCGCGCATGTACAAGATCGTCGTCGACCGCACCCATGCCCTCATCAGGCTGGACATGCACGGCATGCTCACCCGCGCCGACGCCGACCATTTGGTCGCTGACCTGATCGCCCAGATCACCGCCGCCCGGCTGTCCAGCTACGCGCTGATCATCGACGTCTCACGCTTTCCGGTCCAGGCGCAGGACATGATCGCCGCGATGGGCGATCACCTGACCAAGATGAGACATGCGCGCGCCCTCGCCATCGTCACCGGCACCACGCTGGTCCGCCTGCAAGTCCGCCGCATCTTCAACCAGCCCTTCACCCGCTTCGCCACGTCCTACGACGACGCGCTCGCATGGGTCGTGTCGGGGATCGAACCAGACGGCGCGACCACGGCATAAGGACGACGCGAGGTCGCCTGTGATGGCGCATCCGGATGGCCCCAGCCAGGGGGGTGCGCGAGGGTTTACCCTCCGCGATCCGGCGACGGCGAACTGCCCGTTGGCGGAGCCGCAAGACGCAATAGCCACTATCGCGACGGACGCCTCTGTCCAGGCGCTCCGTCGCTATGCTGTGCTAATCCATATTTTCTGCCGTCCAATCAGCGCGCAGGCGCCGTCCGTGTCATCGGCGGCACCGGGCGTCCGCCGTTGAGGTCAGCCCCGGAATTGGCGTCCGTCGGCGTCGGCTGGATCATGGCGCGCATCTGCCACTGATATTTGTCGATGGCATGTTGCACCTCCTGCAACAGGTTCGAGGTGGTCGGATCGCCGTCCTCGCTGGCCTTGATGCCCTGACCGATCTCATCGCTGACCACGCGATAATTGGTCGCGAACCAGGTGATGACCTGCGCGTCGTCGATGAAGCCGCCCGGCATTTCGGGCACGCGGCTGGTGCGGACGATGGTGTTGGCGCGGCCGTCCGCAGACGCACCGATCGCGAGCAATCGCTCGGCGACCTCGTCGGCATATTTGGCGACGCCGTCGTGATGGTCCTGCAGCAATTCGTGCAGCGGATAGAAGAGCGTGCCCGACACGTTCCAATGGGCCTGCTTGGTTTGGAGCTGGAGCTGTTGCAGCTCGATCAGCGCCTGCTGCAGTGCCGCGATCGAGGCGCGCTGTGCCTGGGATTGCGGACCGCCGTGGACCTGGCTGGACAGGCTGTTCTGGGGAAACCCATTGTCGGACCGGGTATCGGTGCTCTGGGCGAAAGCGGGCGTGGCAAAAAGGCACGCGACCGCAGCGAGCGAAGCGAAGCGCATCATTCGTATTCCTTCGGCGATAGCCTCAGCCAGGGTGGTTCGGCTCAGGCTGTTGACAGGCGAAGGATGAACGCGACCACCGGCATAGAGTTGTCTAAATTTGTGTTTATGTTTCGAGGCGGGAACAACCACTTACCCGTCGAGAATAGCTCCATTGGTCCCGCGCCATATAGGGCGGAAGCATCCTGCCCATCGTCTCGGCGATGCAAAGCCGGCCAGGCACGACCTGCGCCACCTTTCCAGTTTCTGCCGTTCATCCCTGTTGTTTTCGACGCGATGAAGGACTGTCGTTGCGACGTGAATGGCGAGACGTCACATTCCAGTTCTATGGTCACCGATCTCGGAGATCACCATGCGCCCATATCTATCCGCCTTCGCGATCCTGTTGTCCGCCCCCTGCGCTGCGCAGGACCGGGCGGGGCAACCTCTGCCGACCGGACAGCGCCTCACTCCCACCGCGGCGCCGGGCGCACGGTTCGAGCCGCTGGTCGCGCGCACCGGTCCTGACCCCGCCTATGTCGTCGATGGCGCGGCGGCGATCGCGCGCCGTCCGGACGGGCGCGAAATGCTGGTGCTGACCAGCGGCTTCAACCGCTTCAACGGGCCCGACGGGAAGGTCGTCGCGGCGCAGTCCGTTCAATACATCTTCCGCTACGCGATCGATGGGCATGGCAGCCGGCGGGTGCAGACGCTGACCGTCCCCAACAGCTATGGCGGCATCGCATGGCGGCCGGATGGACGCGGGTTCGTCGTCGGTGGCGGCGTCGACGACAACGTCCATGTGTTTGGATGGTCGGGCGGGCGGTATGTCGAAACCGCGACGATCGGGCTCGGCCACACCGCCGGCCTCGGTGCCGGGGTCAAGCCGCAGGCGGCGGGCGTCGCGGTCAGCCCGGACGGGCATTACGGACTGGCCGCCAACTATTACAATGACTCGGTGAGCTTGCTCGACCTCGATCGCGGTACGGTCATCGCCGAGCAGGACCTACGTCCCGGAAAGATCGATCCGGCGCAGAGCGGCAAGCCGGGCGGCGAATTTCCCTTTGCGATCGCATGGACCGATGCCGGCCATGCCTGGGTGTCGTCGCCCCGCGATCGGCAGATCGTCGCGCTGACGCCGACGCGGTCGGGCATCCGGATCACCGGCCGGATCGCGACGATCGGCGAGCCCACCGCCCTGCTGGCCGATGCCCGCAATCACCGCTTGTTCGCCACCGAGGACAATGGCGACCGGCTTGCGGTGATCGATACCGTCCAGGCGCGCTTGATTGCGGAGCCGCGCCTCACCTTGCCGGACGCGCTCGCCGCCCCCGCGATCGGCAAGGGGCTCAATCCCAACGGTCTTGCCCAGTTACGCGACGGGCGATTGCTGGTGACGCTGGGCGGGATCAATGCCGTCGCCATCGTCGCCCCGAGCGCCACCGGCGGGACCGTCACGGGGCTGGTGCCGACCGGCTGGTATCCCAGCGCAGTTGCGACGTCGGCCGATGGCAAGCGCGTGTTCGTCGTCAACCGCAAGAGCCCGCCCGGCCCCAACCCGCAGGGCTGCGCGCCGAAGCTCGCCATCTATCGCGGTCAGCCCAATGCCTGCGGCGCGGCGAACCAGTATATCTACCAGCTGGAAAAAGCGGGGATGCTGGAATTCCCGCTGCCGGACGACAAGGCGCTGGCCACGACGACGCTTCAGGTCGCCGACAATATCGGGCTCCCCGGGGCCGCCGCCCGCGCCGCCGCCGAGGCGAACATGGCGGCGATCCGGGCGCGGGTCAGCCACGTCGTCTTCATCATCAAGGAAAACCGCACCTACGACCAGGTGCTGGGCGATCTGGAGGTCGGCAACGGCGATCCGCATCTCGCCATCCTCGGGCGGGCGCTGTCGCCCAACCACCATCGCCTTGCGCGCCAGTTCGCGACGCTCGACAATTTCTACGATTCGGGAGAGCAATCGAGCACCGGCTGGACCTGGTCGACCGCTGCGCGCACGCCCGACCTGCTCGAAAAGACGGCACCCGTGAACTATGCGCAGCGCGGCCTCGCCTATGAAGCGGAGGAAGCAGACCGCTTCGTCTACGCGCAGCAGACCCCGGCCGAGCGTCAGGCGACGAACCCCGCACTGTCGAAGGACCCCGACCTGCTCGCCGGCCCTGCCCTGTTGACCGCGCCCGATGGCGATGACGATGATGACAGGAACCAGGGCTTCCTGTGGGATCAGGCGATCCGCGCGGGCCTTTCGGTGCGCAACTACGGCTTTTCCGACGCCTCAGTCTACGATGCCGGCGCGCCCGGCGCGATACCGGTGATCCGTGAACCGTGGAAGACGGGTACGCGCATCTACACGCCCGGCGACCGGCTGCTGGCGAAGCGCAGCGATCCCTATTTCCGCGGCTTCGACCAGAAACTCCCCGATTATTGGCGCATGCTGGAATGGCGGCGCGAGTTCGACGCCGCCGATGCGGCCGGCAAGGTCCCTGCCCTGACGCTGCTGCGCCTCAGCCATGATCACTTCGGCGACTTCAAGAAGGCGATCGACGGGGTGAACACCGTCGAAACGGAAATGGCCGACAATGATTACGCGCTCGGCATGGTCGTCGAGGCGATCGCCAACAGCCGCGTCGCCGGCTCGACGCTGGTATTCGTTATCGAGGACGATGCCCAGAACGGTGCCGACCATGTCGATGCGCGCAGATCGTTCGCGTTCGTGGCCGGGCCCTATGTCCGGCAGGGCGCGGTCGTCTCGACCCGCTATACGACGGTCAACGTCTTGCGCACGATCGAGGCGGTGCTGGGACTGAAGCCGCTGGGGCTGAACGACGGGCTGGCGGCGCCGATGGCCGACCTGTTCGACCCCGCGCAAACGCACTGGACGTATCGCGCCGACGCGGCCGACGTGCTGCGCACGACGCAGCTTCCGATCCCCGCGGATCGCTTCGCCCCCCGGATCGCGGCAACGACCGGGCGGTGCGATCATCCCAGCTCGGCGTGGTGGGCAGAGGCGATGCGCGGGCAGGATTTCCGCACCGAGGATCATCTCGACACCGCGGCCTTCAACGCGGCGCTGTGGCGGGGACTGGGCTCCGGCGTCCAGCCGACCGAGCGCGACGGGCGGAATTTGCGAACGGCTCGATCGGACCTGATCGAGAAGGCCGGCGCCGGCTGCCCGCGCTGATCCACGTTCGGACGCTCGGGTGCCGCCTTCGGACGTCCGACTTACGTCGGACGCGGAGGCCGGTCTTCGACCACCCGCGCCTACGGCCGCCACACCTTAGCCTCGTTCACCCACGGCATGGACCCGATCCTACGACAGGGTCCGATGCGCGGCTGGCTCAGCCGCGATCCGGGTTTCCGCGCATCGTCGGCCAATCCGAATAGCCGACCGATCCGCCGCCGTACCAATAGTCCTTTGGCGCCTCCGCAAGCGGCGCGCCCGTGCGCAGGCGATCGATGAGGTCGGGGTTGGCGATGAACGGCCGCCCCATGCTGAACAGGTCGGCATCGCCACGCGCGAGAACCTCCTCGGCCAGCTCGAGCGTATACTGGTTGTTCGCGATGTACGCCCCGTCGAACCGCTTGCGCAAAGCGGCGAAATCGACGCCGTCCGCGTCCCGGGTCTGCTGCGTTACGCCCTCGATATCATGGATATACAGCAGGCCGCGCTGCGACAGCGCATCAACATAGGTGCCGAAGGTTTCCATCACCGTGCTGTCGAGCGGGGTTTCGCCGGGCATCGTCGTCGCCGGCGACAACCGGATGCCGACACGCCCCGCGCCCCAAACGCCGACGACCGCGTCGACGACCTCAAGCGGGAAGCGCAAACGGTTCTCGATCGACCCGCCATAGCGGTCGGTTCGCTGGTTGGTGCTATCGCGGACGAACTGTTCGAGCAGATAATTGTTCGCCGAATGGACTTCGACCCCATCGAACCCGGCCGCCTTGGCGTTGGCGGCGGCGCGGCGATAATCCTCGACGATTCCGGGAATCTCGTCCGTTTCGAGTGCGCGCGGCGTGACGTGGTCCTTCATCCCGTCCTTGGTGAACGCCTGTCCGACCGGCTTGATGGCCGATGGCGCCACCGGCGGCTTTCCGCCCTGCAGGTCCGGGTGCGAGATGCGGCCCGTATGCCACAACTGCAGAAACATGACGCCGCCACGATCATGGACAGCCTGCACGATCGGGCGCCATGCCTCCATCTGCTGGTCGTTCCAGATGCCCGGCGTCAGCGCATAGCCGACCGCCTGAGGGGAAACATTGGTCGCCTCGCTTATGATGATCCCCGCGTCAGCGCGCTGCGCGTAATAGTCGGCGGCGAAGTCAGGCGGGATCCCCTCGTCGTTCGAACGGCTGCGCGTCAGCGGCGCCATGACGATGCGGTTGCGTAGCGACAGGTCCCCGATCTGCACGGGCTGCAATATGGGCGAAGCGGAATGGTCGGGCATGGTCGGCGATATCCATCAAGCAGTGCAACGTCAGGAGCGCTGAACGGACAAACTACCATTACGGTCCGGCGCTCGGCCGCGATTTCAGTCGGTTGAACCGATCGGGACGATGCCGCGGATGCGTCGACGACCGCAACGGGCCCGTATGCGACCGAGACCCGGCGGTCATTCCGCGCGGTATCGCCGCTGTCTAAACCCAAGTGGAAGCGGAAGGCGATGATGATTCGACGTCATGAACTTGCGTCTTCGCGCCATAATTTCAGAAACGATTTGAAAGACTTAGCTCTTCGCCGGAAAGGCGATGTGCTACACTCGTGTGCGACAAACAGCACGAAACCGTCGCTTTGACGGTTGTTTTTCAACGATTTTCGGAAGGATGGTGCCGCTTACAGGACTCGAACCTGTGACCCCCGCATTACGAATGCGATGCTCTACCAGCTGAGCTAAAGCGGCCCGGGGTGGACCGGCCCGCTGAGGGGCCGTTCGGGGGTGCGACTAACAGGTCGGATCGCGGCTGACAAGCGGCCTTTGTGTCGGAACATGCCAATTGTTCGCCTCGCGGCTTTACGCTCCGTTTACCACGGACGGTGCAGAAGCAGCCTAGGACCAGGACCGTCATGTCCTGATGCGAGAAGGGTTTGGGCATGGATACGGCGCGCGGCTTCGATGACGGGCGAGTCGGGGATGGCGAGGGCCTGCGCGCCGATGGCGGCGGCCATGACGTGCTCGACGCGGCGCTGGCGAGCCCGCCGGATGATGGCGGCGATATCGACGGGGGCGGCGACATCGACGGTGGCGGCGTGGACGATGCCGCCTTCTCGCTCGGCGGTGACGAGCGGCGCATGCACGTGCGCGCCTACAACCACTGGGTGTCGCTGCTGAAGGGCCGCCCCTGCCCCGGCATCGACGACCTCGATCCCGCCAATATCGCCGACTTCGGCCCGCACAGCGTATTGATCGATTTCACCCGCGGTATCGACGATCCGACCATCGCCTATCTGGGGCGCACGCTGCGCGAGGAATGCGGGCTGGACGCGCATGTCGTGCGTGTCGCGGATGTGCCGGGGCGGTCGCTGCTGTCGCGCCTGACCGACCATTATCTACAGATCATCGCGAATCGGGCGCCGATCGGGTTCGAGGCGGAGTTCGTCGGCATCCGCGGGCGCACGACCTTGTATCGCGGCATCCTGATGCCCTTCACCTCCGACGATAGCACGATCGACTTCATCTACGGCGTCATCAACTGGAAGGAGCTGGCCGACGCCGACACGCAGGCGACGCTCGCCGCCGAGCTGGACGCCGCGGTGCGCAGCGCCCCGCGCGCGCTCGCCGCGACGCCGGTGTGGGCGGACGGGCCGAGCGGCGGGTTCGAGACGGCGGAGGACCCGATCGCCGAGTCCGCGACCGACGCATCGCTGCGCGACCGGCTGGCGATGGCGCGCGAAAGCGCGGCGGCAGTGCGCGCCGCCGATGCGCGCGGGCGCGCCGCGCTATATCGCGCGCTGGGCCGCGCCCATGATTTCGCGCTGGCGTGCGAGCGGGATGCCGAGGGCTATGCCGTGCTCCTGTCGCAGGCCGGACTGACGGTGCAGCCGCGCGCGCCGCTGACCGCGATCGTCAAGCTCGTGTTCGGATCGGATTACGACAAGACGCGCCTTGCCGAATATGCCGCGGTGCTGGCCTACGCCCGCCGCACCGAGGTGCCCGCAGGCGGCCTCACCACCGTGCTGGAAACCGCGCAGGGCGGCATCAAGGCGGTGGTCGCTGCCGAGCGCGCCACGCGTCGCCCCGACGAGCGTGTCGACCTGTTCGATCGCGCCGCCGCCGAACTGCGCGCGCTGCCCGTACTGGGCCGCGTCGCCTTGCCCGCGGTGGCGGACGAATTCGTCGTGCTGCTGGCACGCGCCGGCGACGATGGCCTGGTCGATGTCATCAAATGCGTCGACGACAAGGCACTGCTGGAAAGCGTGCTGCGCAAGGCGGCGGCCTGAGCACGGGCGCCCTTCGGCGACGACCGGAAGGCGCCCGACCAGCGCAACACTTTATTGCGCTAACACGTAATTTTCGCACTGCAGCAAAGCTTGAAGCCCGGAAGAGACGGGCGTAGGCGGCTGCCATGGCCGACCAGAACCAGAGCATGGCCGAGGCGCTTGCCGCCCGGCTGACCAAGGGCGCGCTACCGGGGGAGCTGACCGGCTTCGGCGATGCCGAGCGGGCCGCCGCCGCGGCGTTCGTCGCGGAGACCGCCGCGCGCCGTGAACCCGGCAAGCCCGCGATTCGGCTGGAGCCGATCGCGTCGGACGACGTGCGCCGCCGCATGCGCCTCGCCATCGTCAATGACGACATGCCCTTCCTGGTCGATTCGATCGCCGCCGCGATCGGCGCGCAGGATCTCGACATCGACCGGCTGATCCACCCCGTCGTCCGCGTGACGCGCGATGCATCGGGGGCGCTGACCGACATCGGCGGCGCCGGCACGCCCGAATCGATGATCTATATCGAGCTGGAACGCGCCGATGCGCGTGACCGGCGCGGCCTGGTCGAGGATTTGACCGCCGTGCTCGCCGACGTGCGCGCCGCCGTCACCGACTGGCCCGCGCTGCAGCGCGCGATGGCCCGCGACGAAGCCGCGCTGCCGCAGGGCGAGGGCGCCGCGCTGCTGCAATGGTTCCTCGACGGCCAGTTCACGTTGCTCGGCCACCAGATCTGGCGGCGCGACGGCAGCGCGGGCGAAGCGCTCGGCATCGTCCGCCATCCGCACGAAACGCCGGTGCTCGCCGAGGCGAACCGCGCGCTCGCGATCCGCTGGTTCGAAGAGGGCAATGACGCGCCGCTGCTGCTGAAATCCAGCTTGATCTCGACCGTCCACCGCGCCGTGCCGCTCGACCTGGTGCTGGTGCCGGTGATGGAGGCGGGCGAGGTCGTCGGCCTGTCGATTCACGCCGGCCTGTGGACCAGCGCCGCGCTCAGCGCCAAGCCGCGCGACATCCCCGTGCTGCGGGCGCGCCTGTCGGCGCTGGAGGCGAAGTTCGGCTTCGATCCCAAGGGCCATACCGGCAAGGCGCTGACGCATGCGCTGACCGCCCTTCCCCACGACCTCGTCGTCGCCTTCGCCCCCGATGCACTGGAAGAGGTGGTGCTGACCGCGATGAGCCTCGCCGACCGGCCCCGCCCCGCGCTGGTGCTGGTGAAGTCGGCGCTGGGGCGGCATCTGTTCGCCTTCGCCTGGCTGCCGCGCGACGACCTCACCACCGCACGCCGCGTCGCGATCGGCCAGATGCTGGCCGACGCGTCGAACGGCAATGTCCTCAACTGGTCGATCAGCCTCGACGACGGCGTCGTCGCGCTGCTGCGCTACACGATCGACCTGCGCGGTTCGGGCCGCATGCCCGAGACCGAACCGCTCGCCGAGCGCTTGCGCAAGATGGTGCGCGGCTGGATGTCGGACGTCGAGGCGGCGCTGGCCGAACAGGTGCCCGCACAGCGCGCCGCACGGCTGGCGTTGCGCTGGGCCAACACCTTCCCCGCCAATTACCGCAACGTCAGCAGCCCCGCCGAAGCGGCGCAGGACATCCTGCGGGTTGCAGGACTGGAAAGCGCCGACGATCGCTCGGTGCGCATCTTCCCGGTCGTCGCGGGCGAGGATCGCCAGCTCAAGATCTACAAGCTGCACGGCGCGCTCGCGCTGTCGGATGCGGTGCCGGTGCTGGAGAATTTCGGCTTCCGCGTGATCGGCGAACTGCCGACGCGGTTGCAGGACGAAGCGGACACCTTCGTCCACGACTTCGTCGTCGAAACCGATGCGACCGACGATGCCAATGACGCCGCGGTGCTGGAAGGCGCGATCGCCGCCGTGCTGGAAGGCGCGGCGGAAAACGATGCGTTCAACCGCCTGATCATCGACGTCGGCCTCTCGCCGCAGTCGGTGGTGCTGCTGCGCGCCTGGTTCCGCTATTTGCGTCAGGCGGGCCTGCACTATGGCCTGACCACCGTCGTCGACGCGCTGCGCCGTGCGCCCAAGCTGACCAAGGCGCTGATCGCGCGCTTCGCAGCCGCGCACGATCCCAAGGGCAGCGGCGACCTGGCCGCCAGCGACGAAGCGATCGCGCGCGGCCTCGACGCGGTGTCGGCGATCGACGACGACCGCATCCTGCGCGCCTATCGCGACCTGATCGGCGCCTGCCTGCGCACCAACGCCTTCGCCCCCGCGGCGAACGAGGCACTGGCGTTCAAGCTCGACAGCCACCTGATCCCCGGCCTGCCCGCCCCCGTGCCGTGGCGCGAGATATGGGTCTATTCCCCGCGCGTCGAGGGCATCCACCTGCGCGCCGGCCCGGTCGCACGCGGCGGCCTGCGCTGGTCGGATCGGCGCGACGACTTCCGCACCGAAATCCTCGGGCTGATGAAGGCGCAGCGCGTCAAGAACGCCGTGATCGTGCCGACCGGCGCCAAGGGCGGCTTCTACCCCAAGCAGCTCCCCTCCCCCGCGGTCGATCGCGACGCATGGCTGGCGGAAGGCACTGAAAGCTACCGGATCTTCATCCGCTCGCTGCTGTCGATCACCGACAATATCGTCGAGGGCGCGGTGGTGCATCCGACCGACGTCGTCATCCATGATGGCGACGACCCCTATTTCGTCGTCGCCGCCGACAAGGGCACTGCGACGTTCAGCGACGTCGCCAATGCACTGGCGCTGGAGCGCGACTTCTGGCTGGGCGACGCCTTCGCGTCCGGCGGCAGCGTCGGCTACGACCACAAGGCGATGGGCATCACCGCCAAGGGCGCCTGGGTGTCGGTGCAGCGCCACTTCGCCGAGCGCGGCGTCGACGTGCAGACCCAGCCGATCACCGTCGTCGGCTGCGGCGACATGTCGGGCGACGTCTTCGGCAACGGCATGCTGCTCAGCAAGGCGCTGAAGATCGTCGCGGCGTTCGATCACCGCCACATCTTCATCGACCCCAATCCCGATCCCGCCGCGAGCTGGGACGAGCGCGCGCGCATGTTCGCCCTGCCCCGCTCCAGCTGGGCGGATTACGATGCCGGCCTCATCAGCGAAGGCGGCGGCGTGTGGGCGCGCAGCGAGAAGGTCATTCCGCTGTCGCCGCAGGCACAGGCTGCGCTCGGCATCACCGCGACGCAGCTCGACCCCGCATCGCTCATCTCCGCGATCCTGAAGGCGCCCGCGGACCTGCTGTGGTTCGGCGGCATCGGCACGTACGTGAAGGCGGCGCGCGAGAACAACGCCGCGGTCGGCGATCCCGCCAACGACCGTCTGCGCGTCGATGCCGAGCAATTGCGCGTCACCGCGATCGGCGAAGGCGCGAACCTGGGCGTCACCCAGGCGGCGCGCATCGCCTTCTCGGAACGCGGCGGCCGGATCAACACCGACTTCATCGACAATTCGGCCGGCGTCGATTGTTCGGACAATGAGGTGAACATCAAGATCGCGCTCAACCGCGAGATGAACGAAGGCCGCCTCGGCTACGAGGAGCGCAACGCGCTGCTCGCCAGCATGACCGACGACGTCGCGCATCTGGTGCTGGAGGACAACCGCCTCCAGACGCTGGCGCTGTCGATCGCCGAGGCGGACGGCGGGAGCGCCATCCCCAGCTACGTCCGCGTCATCGAGATCTTCGAAGGCGACGGACGCCTCGACCGTGA